>Ga0187893_10002932_pt1 | contig 36037 bp, 30 predicted proteins | sample MA1701074metaG_FD_139574 | JGI IMG/M metagenome (GOLD analysis project Ga0187893, IMG submission 139574) | White microbial mat communities from a basaltic lava cave in the Kipuka Kanohina Cave System on the Island of Hawaii, USA - MA170107-4 metaG ... | reverse complement strand
GCCTCCCCACGTTGCCCACGACTCGCGTCGTCGGCAAGCATCAGCAGATAGTTCGCCTCGACTACGAGGAGGTACAGGCGCCATCCGCGGCCACGGCATCCGAGATTTTGCGACTCGTCGATATCTCCATCGACTCCTGCGATATTGTCATCATTTCCGACTACGCAAAGGGATTCGTGTCGGAGCCGCTCGCACAGGCCCTCATCCGTCGGGCCCACGAGGCCGGCCTTCACGTGGTAGTCGACCCGCGCCCACAACACCGCGACTGCTATAAGGGGTGCGACTACCTGACGCCGAACTGGCGCGAATCGCGCGCGCTGTTGCGATGGCCCGATGCGGAATTCAGCGAGAGCGAAGCGCACATCGTCGGCGCGTCGCTCGCGTCAGAACTGGACACCAGCGTCGTCCTGACCCTCGGTGCGCACGGCATCTCGTTCTACGGTCGCAATGGAAGCGAGCAATTCGCGCTGCCCACGCTGGCTAAGGAAGTGTTCGACGTGAGCGGCGCCGGAGACACCGTAGTAGCGGCGTTTGCGCTCGCCTGCGCCGCAGGGGCCGATCACAAGGCGGCCGTTGACATCGCCAATCGGGCCGCGAGTGTAGTGGTCGGCAAGTTCGGCACGGCAACCGTCACGGCGGAGGAGATTCTGCGGGACACCGACACCTTGCGCCTCATCCCGCGTCAGACTCTAAGCGCGCTTGCCGTCACGCTGCGCGCCAAGGGCAAGCGCATCGTCACGATCAACGGCAGTTTCGACGTGCTCCACAACGGCCACCTGTTCATCCTCAACGAGGCCAAACGGCTCGGCGACGTCCTCATCGTGGGTCTCAACAGCGACGCCTCCGTCAGGTCCCTTAAGGGACCGCAGCGGCCGATCGTCTCCGAGCGACACCGCGCCGAGATGCTCCTCGCCCTCCGCATGGTCGACTACGTGCACATCTTCGACGAATCAGACCCGATCAAATTTCTGAGAGAGCTGAATCCGGACGTGCACGTAAACGGCTCTGAGTACGGCGAAGACTGCATCGAGAGCGAAACCGTCAAGCGGGGTGGCGGCCGCATGCATATCGTGAGCCGCATTCCCGACCTGTCGACGTCATGTCTCCTGCAGATGCTACAGACGACGGCAGCTCACTGAACGCAATCGTCCCACATTCTGCAGCCTGGTCCATTGATTCCTCTCCGCGAAATCGCGTGGGATTGCCGGCACTTTCTCGGTGACCGTCCGTGCGTCTGGCACAAGCGCGAAGGCGCGCGCTGCACGTGCGATCACTACGATCGTGTCGACGAGCGGCTGCTGATCGTGAAGCTCGACGCGATGGGAGACGTACTGCGCTCGACCGCGCTGTTGCCACCCCTTGCCGGCGTGCACCCGAAGGCCGCCATTACCTGGATCACACGCAGGGAATCGGTGCCGCTGCTGCAGCGGAATCCATATGTGACCGAGATCCTGGAGCTCGGACCGGAAGCGACCATTCATGTTCAGACGCGTACCTTCGATCGGGTCATCAACCTCGACGCCTCGAAGATCAGCTCGGCGCTGGCGACTGCCGCCCGCTCTCCCCGGAAGGACGGCTTTGTCCTCGATCAGCGGGGGATCGTTCAGCCGACGAACGATGCGGCGCGACGCTGGCTCGAGGTAGGGCTGTTCGACGATCTGAAGCGCCAGGGGCGTGCCACGTACCAGGACCGAATGGCCGACATGCTGGACCTGTCAGGCTGCTCACACGAGTACGTGTTGCAGCTTGGGGACGACGAGCAGACGGCGGGAGGACGGCACCTGGAATCCATTGGTGTCGACCTCGAGAGGCCCGTCATCGGGCTGAACACCGGAGCCGGTGGCCGCTGGCTGCTTAAGCAGTGGCGTGAAGATGGATACGTGGAGCTTGTCGGCCGACTGTCCCAAACAATGCCGGATCTGCAGTTCGTCCTCCTCGGAGGACCTTCGGAGGAAGAGCGCCACGAGCGCCTGAAGGCGAAATCGCCTGTCCGACTTCTCGACGCGGGCTGTGACAACCCGGTCCGCCATTTCGCGTCAATCATTGAACACTGCAATCTCGTTGTGACCGGCGACACGCTGGCTATGCACATCGCGCTCGCCCGGAAGAAGCGCACCGTCGTCGTCTTCGGCCCTACGAGCGCGCGCGAGATCGAGCTGTACGGTCTCGGTGAAAAGGTCTTTCCCGACATGGGATGTTTGAGCTGCTACAAGACGAGCTGCGATTTCGTCCCGAACTGCATGGACCTGATTACGACGGACATGATGGAGCGCGCCGTGACACGTCAGCTTGAGGTGGCGCTCGCCTCGCGAGTGACGGAGACCGTTGCGTAAACCGGGCAAGCAGTCATGAAGAGCACGCAGGTTTCGCTCTCTACTGATTGGCGCGGGGCCCCGCAGGGCTCGCGGCGGGCTTCAGGCTACACCCCCTGACGCAGCGGGTTTCAGGCCGCTGGAGTCTTTGCACCTGCTCCCTTAGCGATGTGTCCGAACGCGCCCCCTATGGAGCACGAAGCTAAGGGCGCCAGCACTCGCTCCCCCCTACGTTTGCCACAATGTCGTTACCGTCTGGGGCGCGATTCTCGGAGAACAGTTGGGCACTCTCCGCGGTAAGCGATAGCGCGGCTCCCCCCACGACGCCGATCGATACCGGCCATCCGAGCGTAGACGCCAAAAGGGACGGCAGGGACGTAGAACAAGACGTTCAGAACATGATAGGGACGCACTCTGCTCTGCGCACGGACACGCGGCGCCCAGACTCGCTCCCAGTTGGCGGTCGTTGTCACGGATGTCCATGGCAACGAGAACGCCGCCCAAGCGGCGAGCTAGGGCTAGGTCAAAGGAGCCATCGCCAAGCCGATCGGGTCCCTGGATGTTTAGCTTCCATCGGCCCGATCATGGCACCTCCATGCGCATAGCCAAGGCACTTGGCGTCGGAGCCGGATACATAGCGGCCGAAGATGGGATGATCGTCGGCTTGTCTTACGGCACAAGAGATGCTGCATTCAACCGACTGGCGAATAGGCACTTACGCAGCAACGACTCGCCGGACTCAAAACTTGGCCGTCGGAAATCCTTACGAAACCAAATACATCGCCATCGTGAAGACGGACATATTCAGACGCTGAAGTCCTTGAGAAACAAGTGTTTACACGAACTCTAACGATCGCGCCCATCTCGGTACACGCCATGCTGTGCCGAAGCACACGGCACGCGTGGATCCGTTACAGGAGTCGCTATGAAGGGTATTTCAATGAAGTCGGTGGTTCTGGCAGGCGCCCTGCTCACGTTTGCCTCCAGTGCGGCGTCGGCTAACACGCTTACTCCCGGGTTCATCTCCTACGTACCAGGCGCTTCAATCAGCTATGACGCGTCTTTAGTGGCCGCCAAACTAGTATCAGGAGACGGTTTTACGATTTTCGATATCGGCGGGTTCGTCTTGGCGACGACGACTGCTCCTGCCGGCTGGACTGTATCGTTCGGTGCACTCACTCAGGACTTTGGCGCCCCGGTTTTTGGACCAGATGATGCCGCGTTAATGAACGTGCACTTCACATACGGCGGGTCGACGATAACAGCTGGTGCCTCGATGTCGTTAGGGACGTTCACAATCGGGACAACGTGGGCGGGGCCCCTAACGTCGGACGATTGGGTCTCACAAGATCATCCTAATCCTCCGGGAACTGCCATTGGAACCTCGGCGTCAACCACCGCTGTTCCAACTATTCCTGATGGTGGTTCGACAATGGCGCTGCTGGGGCTGGCCATGCTCTCAATGGGACTGCTGCGTCGCCATCTGCTCTAGCCGGATACGTGTCACGCCTTAAAGGAATTGGGGTATCCCCTTGAGTAAAGTGACGTCTATACCTTGTGGTGGCGGCGCCGACGCTTTCCGGTTCGCACATGCTTGACGATCGACGCGTACGGCGCCGGGTCGACGGCGACGGCCTGCTGCACCAACCGGTAGAACAGCTTCCCGCGATGGCGGGACGTCCGCCGGTTGAACCGGAACGTAAACTCGTCCAGGTAGTAGTCCAAGTGGGCCCGCGACACGGCCCCTTGGTGCGTGCCGAGCAGCCACCGTTTCAGGAGCGACACCACGCGGTGGACGCGGGGCAGCAGTTCCGAGGCGGACTCCTTCCGCCCCTTCAGGAACGTGATGCGGTGCCGGTAGCCATGCTTTTCCAGCCGGTCGTAACTGAGCAACCCGTCGGTGTGCAGCAGGCTGCCGGGCGCGACCGCCTCCTGGACGAATGCCTGGAGACTGTCGGCCGTTGCATCGGGGATCCGGCGCATCCGGATGCGTCCAATGCCCTCGCCGTTCTCTTCCGCCGCGACGGCAATCAAGGCTTTTTTCTCCGTTTGGCGTCCGCGGACGCCCTCCTCGAGGCCGCCGATGAACGCCTCGTCGACTTCGACGCGGCCCGCCAGCCGATCCCGTCCGGGGCGCACCATGGCCCGCCGCAATTTATGCAGCCAGGTCCACGCCGTCTCGTAGCTCCCCAGGCCCAGGACCTGCTGCAGGCCGATGGCGCTGGCGCCGGGCTTCTGGCTGGCGACCCACCACATCGCCCGAAACCAGGTCGGCAGCGGCGTCCGCGTGTCCTGGAAAATCGTACCGGCGGTCACCGATGTCTGGCGACCACACCTCGCACAATGCAAGAGCGTCGGCCGCACTCGCACCGGCCACGCCTTCGTCCCGCGACACTTCGGACAGCGGAACCCCTGGGGCCATCGCAACTGCACCAGGTAGGCACGGCACCCCTCGGGCGTCGCGAACCGGCGTTCGAACTCCGCCAGTGTCCGAGGATAGTCCTCCACTGGCCGGTACGCTACTAATGGGGGCTCCTTGAGTCAAGGGGATATCCAATTAAAGGAAAGAGGAGCGGTAGTGGTTAAGCGCACACCCGCTCCTCCAGACTGCGAGGCGCATCTGTTACTCTAGTTTTTCAGTCGCTGCACGTCCTCAAGCCTTTCGAGACTCGGATCCAGCTTCAAGGCGTACTCGAGTTCGGCTTGTGATTGTTGCTCGCGACCGAGTACCGCATACACGATAGCCGCGTGCAACCGGATTTCGGCATTGGTTGACTCGAGACGGACGGCGTAAGCCAAGAGATCAGCGGCGACCTGGTGGTTCCCCAGCAAGTGCTCGATCCACCCAAGCGTATCAACAACGCCGCCAACTCGAGGCGCCAAGCTCGCCGCTTTCCGCGCGAACGGCAACGCCTCGGTCGGCTGGTTTCTCCGTACAGCCAGCGCATACGCCAGGTTATTCAGTGCAACGAGGTTCGCCGGATCAAGTTCAAGCACTCGGCGGTACCATTCGATGGCATCGTCGTACGTGCCCGCCTTCTCGGCCAGAGCAGCCACTACCAGCAGCAGTCCGCTGCTCTTGGGAGCGAGCTGCGCCGCCTTTCCGAGCGCGTCACGCGCGCCGGAGAGATCCTCACGCGCGAGGTGACCCTCCGCGCGGACGAGCTGTGCAAGGACCTCATTCGGCTGATCGGGATTCGTGGCGCTGGCCACGGCAAGCCGCCGCCGGCCAAACAATGCCGGACCCCCGGTCGTTGGGTCTTCCTCTTCCTCCAGCTCCGCTCTCGCCATGCGGCGCCCGGGGAACGGCGCCGCGAGTGGATCGCCGACAATGACGGCCTGCCAGCTTAGGGTGGGCAAAGCCAGATAGTAGGCCTCGGCTAAGGTAAACCCCGCCAGATAGGCGGGCAGCAGGATTTCCGGTCGCACCGCGCCACGCAACAACGCTTCACCGACCTGTCCCGACACTCCGGTGACACCGTCTCGGATGAGATCGCCTATCAACCCGTCAGCAGAACCGGCAAACCACGTCGAACGGTCCGCCGACGCGGTCGGCTGCCAGCTCTCAGGCGGAGGTTGGAATGTCCGCGCGTCGAAGCTGGCGATGTTGGCGGCAATGGCGCCCGGCGCGAACGTCACACCAGCCGTGCGCATGCGCTGCGAGGGATCGGCGGCGCCCCACGCGAATCGCCCAATGACGCCCGTGATTCCGCGAGCGGCATTTGGCGTGGTCTCGAGGACCACACGGCCCTCGTGGCCCGATGCCTCGAGCCGGTGTGCAGCACGCTCGATCAACTCGTCTCCGGCGTTCGACGCCGGCGGCGAAGCCCGCTGGTCCAACACGATTTTTCCGTCGACGGCCTTGTCCCCCACGGTTCTTGCCCGCTCCACGAGCGCGATCGCATCGTCCGTCGTGAAGCCATCGAGGCGCGTCACCAGATAGATATCGTGATCGCGATGCGAAAACGGCTTCGCCTCCGTGAGCTCGCGCCCACCGAGAAAGTACGGGTTCTCGACGACGCCGGCCGGCGTCACCGCCTGGCCCGTCAGCCGTCGATAGAGCAGCGTCAGCTCGGAGTCGACGCTCGCTTCGTCTCCCTGCACTCCGGTTCTGCCGAGGATGCGGAGCGGGATCCCTTTGGTGAGCACGATGAAGTGCACGCGGTCCTGGAGTCCGGCGCGCGCAATGGCCTTGCCCAGCGGGCCCTCAATGGCACGCAGATACTCATCGCGCCCAATCGCGTCGCTCACGGCCGTCCTGATGCGGAACACGTTCGATGGGGGTATGCCGCGAACACGCACGTAGTGCTCGCCAATCCGCTGCGAGTCGGGACTGAGATCGTTGATGACAACGGCTACGTTTTCAGCCGACTGCGCGCGCACATGCCAAGGGCAGGCGAGCAGCACGACTGCAACGAAAACGATGACGATCCGCAGGGGGATCATGACGTGACACTATCCTAGATCAACCCTTCGCCTGATAGCGTGGAATCGATCCCCGACAAATTGAGTACGGCATACGCCACGCAGCGACGATCGCGCGTGTGGGCCGAGGTGCCCTTCCCGCGGCGGTTGCGGATTATTGCTCTGGGGGCGTATCTGGCCTTCCTGACAGTTCTGTTCGCCCAGCCGCTGGCGAGACTGTGGTCGCTTGCGATGCAGGACGAGCGGCACTCGCACGCCCCGCTGGTGCCGCTCATCACGGCCTACCTGCTCTGCAGCCGCAGGAAGATGCTGGACGTCGCGTATCGACGTTCGCTGGGCGGTGCGGGTCTCTTCGCGGCGATTGCCCTCACGGCCCTGTGGCTCGGTGTCGGGTCCACGGTCACCCTCAGCGCAACCGATCGAATTTCGGCAACAACCGTGTCGTACCTGAGCTTCGTCGTGACAGGCGGATTTGGCTTTCTCGGCTCGACATGGATGGCCGCGGCGGTCTTTCCGCTCGCGTTCCTCGTCTTCATGGTGCCGCTGCCAGACGCGGTGGTGCTGTGGCTTGAAATGCAGTCGGTATTTGCTTCTGCTGACGTGTCGGCCTTCCTGTTCGATGCGACCGGTACGCCGCTACTGCGAGAGGGCACGATTTTCGCGCTGCCCGGAATCGTCTTGGAGGTCGCGCGGGAGTGCAGCGGGATTCGCTCGAGCTGGGTACTGCTCATCACGAGTGTCCTGGCGTCCCATGTGCTGCTCACAAGCCCGTGGCGGCGAGTGGTACTCGTGGCCTTCATCTTCCCGTTGGCCATCATTCGCAACTCGTTCCGGATTCTCGTCATCGGGCTGCTCTGCGTCCACGTCGGACCGCACATGATCGACAGCTGGATTCACCATCGCGGCGGACCTATCTTCTTCGTCCTGTCGCTGATACCGCTGTTCCTGCTGCTCGTCTTCCTGCGGCGAACCGAACGACGAACTTGACGCTCGTTCCTTTTACGGCCGCAGTCCTGTGCCTTCTGCTTGCGCTGGCACGGCTGCTTCGCACGCGTCAGTCGGTTGCCGGATGGTGCTTCGCCGCCGGTATGGCGGTTCTTGCCGTCGATAGCGCTGTGACGGGGATCATTCTGCGAACGGGTGACCCGTATGGCACCACGCTGGACGAATGGCTCAGAGTCTCGTTTATCGTGAAATCGTTCCTTCCCGTTATCTGGCTGGGCTTCAGCGTCACCTATTCGCGTGGCGGTCAAGCGGGTCAAAGGGCGCGCCTCCACGCACTGCGCTGGGAGACGATCGCCGGACTCATCCCGATACTCCTCGCAGCCGGATTTGGAGACCGATTGTTCCGTGTCGCGTCGATGCCGGGTGACGATGCCGTTCGGCTGATGTTCAGCGGCTGGGGCCATGCGCTGAACGTCGCGCTGCTGGTCGGGTTCGTGCTGGTCCTGATGAATCTGGAACAGACGTTCCGCTCGGCGGTCGGCACGATGCGCTGGCAGATCAAGTTCGTGATTCTCGCGATGGTCGTGATCTTTGGCACGCGCCTCTACACACGCAGCCAGGCGCTGCTCTTTTCCGCGCCCGACGTGTCGCTGCTCGGTCTCGAATCAGCCGCGCTCCTGATTGGATGCCTCTTCCTGGCCGTCGCCTACGTGCGAACAGGATTGGCCGAGATCGACGTGTACCCATCTCTGACCGTTGTACGCTCATCGCTCACGATCATCATCGTCGGCAGCTATCTGATGGTCGTCGGCGTGCTCGCGCAGCTTGTACGCCGATTTGGAGGAGCAGAAATCTTTCAGTTTCAGGCGCTGGTTGTCCTTAGTGGATTAGCGGGCCTGGCCGTGCTGCTCCTTTCGGACCGCGCGCGGCTGCGAATCCAACTGTTCGCCGCTCGTCACTTCAGCAAGGCGCAGCACGATTCCGTTCGCATCTGGTCGCTCGTGTCGCAACGCCTGGGTGGCGTGAAGGATCAGCACGCGCTCTGTTCCGCGTCCGCGAGGCTCGTCTCCGACACGTTTGCCGCGCTGTCGGTTTCGATCTGGTTGCTCGACGAGGAGAAGGACGTGCTCATTGTGCGGGGATCGACTAGCAGATCCCCTGGTCCGGCTAAAGCCGGACACTACGTGCCCACGGCTGGAGCCGGACACTACGTGCGCACGGCTGAAGCCGGACACTACGTACCTGCGGCTGAAGACGGGCGGCACGCATCCAATGATCCTCTGGCCTCGGGAGCGGTCGTCGCGGGCCTTCGGCGGATGTCCTCGGCCTTTGAACTGGAAGACGTCGGCGAACCGTGGGCCGCGGAGTTCCGGCAGCTCAATCCGACGTCATTCGAGAACGGCGGCGCCCGGTGGTGCGTTCCACTACGAGCGGGCGAGCGGTGTCTCGGCGCGGTGGTCCTGGCCGATCGCGTCGGCGGCGCGCCGTACACAGGCGAGGAAAAAGAGCTGCTCGCGTGCATGGCCGGCCACATCACGTCCGTCCTCCTCAACCTGCAGCTGGCCAGCGAGGTGGCCCGGGCCCGCGAGCTCGAGGCGCTGCGGACGATGTCGGCGTTCTTTGTGCACGACCTCAAGAATACGGCCGCGTCGCTGACGCTCACGCTGAAGAATCTGCCGGCGCATTTCGGCGATCCCGCTTTCCGAGACGACGCGTTGCGCGCGGTTGGGAACGCGGCGCGGCGGCTCGACGACATGATTGGACGCCTCAGCGCGTTTCGGCAGCGCGCGGAGTTCATGCCGGTTGAAGCGGATTTGAATCAGCTCGTGACCGACGCGCTCGGCACCGTGCAGAACATGCCGGACGTCGAACTCACGACAGAGCTTCGGCCATTGCCCAGCATTCTGGCCGACCGGCAGCAAATCCAGAGCGTTGTCACCAACTTGGTACTGAACGCCCGGGATGCGGTCGGCTCCGGTGGCCGGATTCACGTGCGCACCGAGCATCGCGCGGACCGCGTCGTCGTGTCGGTTGCGGACAACGGCTGCGGCATGAGCGAAACATTCGTCGCCAACCAGCTATTCCGGCCGTTCCAAAGCACCAAGAAGAACGGTCTTGGCATCGGCCTCTTTCAGTGCCAGTCGATCGTCAAGGCGCATGGCGGCGGCATCCACGTGGACACGCACACCGGCCAGGGCACCACGTTTTCGATAAGCCTTCCAGTCAGGAACCAGCAATGACCAAACCAGTCCTGCTCATCGTCGACGACGACGAGGATATTCGCACGCAGATGAAATGGGGGCTCGCCAGCGATTACGAGATCGTGATGGCGGGCGACCGTGCGGGGGCGCTCGGCACCTTCACGGCTTCACACCCAGTGGTGACGCTGCTGGACCTGGGACTGCCGCCGCGGCCCAACGATCCCGATGAAGGACTGGCGACGCTGTCGTTAATGTTGGCGAACGACCCGGCCGCCAAGGTCATCGTGGTCTCGGGCCAGGGCGACAAGGAGAACGCGCTGCGGGCCGTGGGCATCGGGGCGTACGATTTCATCTGTAAGCCGGTGGACATGGACGAACTGAGGATCGTGCTCCATCGCGCGGTGTATGTCGCCGAACTTGAGCAGGAATACCGGGAGCTGCAGCACAGCCGGAACACAGACGGCCTCGACGACATGGTCGGCACCAGTCCGCAGATGCAGTCGGTCTTCAACTTCGTGAGCAAAGTGGCGCCAACCACAGCTCCGGTGCTGATCGTCGGCGAAAGCGGCACGGGCAAGGAGATGGTGGCTCAGGCGCTGCACCGGCGCAGCCGGCAGCGGAACGGCCCGTTTGTCGCGATCAACTGCAACGCCATTCCGGAGACCCTGCTTGAAAGCGAGCTGTTCGGCTACGAACGCGGGGCGTTCACGGGCGCTCACACGCAGCGCAAGGGACACATCGAGTCAGCGAACGGCGGCACGCTTTTTCTGGACGAAATCGGCGACCTGCCTGCGGCGGTGCAGGTCAAGCTGCTGCGGTATCTTCAGGAAAAGCGATTTCAGCGCGTCGGCGGTCGCCAGGAGCTCCAGAGCGACACGCGTGTGATTGCGGCCACGAACGCCGATTTGAAGGAAAGCGTCGCCCGCGGAGCATTCCGCGAAGATCTGTACTTCCGCCTCGCCGTCGTCGTCGTCACACTGCCCCCGCTACGCGAGCGGGGCGACGACATCGGGCTGCTCGCCGGCAAGTTCCTTCGGCACTATGGTGCCCAGCACGGCAACTCCAAAGCCACCTTTGCGCCGGATGCGCTTCAGGCCATCAATCGACACCGCTGGCCGGGCAACGTCCGCGAGCTGCAGAACCGCGTTCAGCGGGCCGTGATCCTGGCCGAGGGAAAGCGGGTGACCGCCAAGGACCTGGAGCTGCGTGACGGATTGGACTCAATCACGCCGCAGACGCTCCGGGAGGCGCGGGAACACGTCGAACGGGAGATCGTCAGCGATGCTCTGCGCCGCCACCGCGGGAAGATCACGGCAGCGGCCGTGGAGCTGGGCATCAGCCGTCCGACCCTGTACGAGCTGATGGAGAAGCTGGGGATTGCCAAGCAGAGCTCACACAACCCCGTGTAGTCAGGGCCGGGCGGTGTCGTCTGGTGTTGCCGAGGGGACGTCGCTTACGTCCGATTTCACACTGAGATCGATGAGTGAACAGATCGCATGCAGAATCGTTCGATGGACTTCCTGGACCCGCGGCGTCGAGTCGTGCGGAACATTCACATGAATATCGGCCGCGGCACCCATTCTGCCGCCGTCACGACCGGTCAGCGCAACCGTTGTCAGCCCCCGAGTCTTGGCGACACCCAGCGCGCGCTCCACATTGGCGGACCTACCACTGGTTGAGATTCCAAAGGCCACATCGCCCGCGACCCCCAGCGCCTCTATCTGCCGTACGAACACGTGCGCGTAGGTGTAGTCGTTCGAGACAGCAGTCATCACGCTGGAATTCGCTGTCAGCGCGATCGCGGCGAGTGGCCGGCGCTCGCCTTCGAACCGGCCGACGAGCTCGGCCACGAGATGTTCGGCGTCCGATGCACTGCCGCCATTCCCGAACGCCAGAACCTTGTGGCCTGTCGCAAGTGCACGACTGATCGCGTCAGCGGCACGAACAAGATCGTGCGTGCCCACCGCCGCAAATCGGTCATGTGCGGCGACGGTCTCACCGAATATCGCCCGGACCAGGTCTGCTCGCTCGTCTGACACAGTGACCTCTTAGACACTCCTAGAAGCGCACCGAAAGAAGACATTCCAGCCCGACTTGCCAATGAGGCAGTCGGGCTTTCTTTTTCGTCCCTTTCGCTCTAGAGTTTGAACCGAACTTTAGCAAAATGGGGTCGGGAGTCATTTTCCGGGCCGGAATACTCCCAGGAAAATGACTCCCGACCCCATTTCTCATCCTATGACAATCGAGACACGCTCGCCACGACTGCTCAAGGTCGGCATTGTCGACGTGCGATTTGGCGCAGGCGTCACCATCGTCGAGCCCGTGAATCTATACGGGTGCACGATTGGTGACGGTGTCTTCGTCGGTCCGTTCGTCGAGGTCCAACGGGACGCGGTCATCGGTGCCCGCACACGAATTCAGTCTCACGCATTCATCTGTGAATTGGTGACGATCGGTGCCGACTGCTTCATCGGACACGGTGTGATGTTCATCAACGATACCTTTCAGACGGGTGGCCCTGCCGGGGGCGACCGCACACGATGGAAGAGCACGGACATTGGAAATCACGTGAGCATCGGTTCGAACGCCTCGATCCTCCCCGTACGTGTGTGTGACGGCGTGGTGATTGGCGCGGGAAGCGTCGTTACCCGCGATATCACGGCCCCAGGAATATACGCAGGGAATCCGGCGCGATTGCTTCGAACGCTTTGATTGATTACGACGGCCTTTACTCAATCTGCACTCGAAGCTGTCCACGAGGAGTTGTGTTGACGCAGGCGTGGCGCGAAGCCGTTCGGAGGTCGCCGATCCAGATCGCCCGACCGCGCGAGAAGACTGAGGGCACCAGGCCAGCTCAGGGAGCGGGCCGGCCAGCGGCCAGCAGCGTCCTCGCAGCGCGGTCCGGCGACCGGAGCCGGATTCGCGCTACGCCTGCGTCAACACAACTGGTGTTAGGGGATTTTGAGCGTGGCGTGATGCCACGTTACGACGCGACACTTATTAGACTCAGTGCCCGCTGCCCAGCCGCAGGACGCGCCGCCTAATCCATCCTGAGCTTACGGCGCAGCAGACCGAGCCCTGCCAAGGCTGCCGCTAGCAGACCGGCGGCCGAACCGCCGTCCGGTACGGAATGGAAGGCAGTAAAGTTACTGATCTCGTATTTGCCTGGATTGTTAGTCCAGAGGCTGTACGAGTACCTCGGCAAGGTGGTCTCTTTCCCTCCGACGTAAAACAGCACCCAGCCCGCGTTCTTGCCGTTGTACTTCGCAAGGGCGTAGTCATATCCAGCGGGGACCACCCGCGTTCTCTCGAACAGGACGCCACGCCCGATGAGATCTCCGCTGTAATCCTCCGTTGTGTTGTTCTGCCAGACCCTGCCACCGGAGATTGTCCCCCAACCTTCGAGGTCGAGAATACCCTCTGCAAGCCAAAGGGCGTCTTTACCTGCGTTGTCGCCCGCGCGGCCGTCCACCGCGCCCACCACACCAGCATCGGTGATCGACAGTGCGTACGCCTTCGGGCAATACAGTGCGGCAGCGATGATGAGCACGCTCGTGGGACGGGCGACCAACCGCAAGCAGCCGGGCATACGTATCCTGATCCCTGAGAGGCGAGGCGAGTGCGACTCTGATGCCAATTCGCACTGTTTTCGGCCTCTGAGGGGATCTGCGGCTAACTCGTTGCTGTGACGCGCGTTGGGCCGCATCAGCCACGGCAAGATGGCGCCATCAGCCTGCAGGTCGCAGTCGTCCTGTAAGGTATTCCGACGCGAAGCGCCGCACGCAATCCCGTGAGTGATGCGATCTCACTGAATCCGTATGTTTCCGTGCAATGGCGCCCCACCTACTCTGTAAAGCCCTCCGACGAGAGGTGAGGCTCGCGTGGCGTCGGCCGACGTCCGAGTGCGACGAATGCTCAGGCCTTGGCTGGAGTCTTTCCGCGACTACAACATTATGGTGGATATGGGCGATGTCGCTCAGCTGAACGGCGGCTCCGCCAGCGGGTTTGATCCTCAGTGATCGGGCGTAGTATCGGCTGTGGGCGTGTCCTGATGGCCGTCATTCGAGCTGCACGTCTCGCTTTCGCGTGTGGCCCACTGACAGGGATCGATGTCGCTCAGGTCGATGACGTCGGGCATTGGCTGCAGAGGTCCGAACGACCACGGCAGCTCCGAGGGTCCCAAAGGAGACAAGCTGCCCGGCGTCTGTGTGCAGCCTCCCAGGAGGAGTGTTGCGACGACAACAAGCAGGTGGTGACGCATCGTCGCGTTTACCGGGCCGGCGGGCTCAGACGAATCTGCACGACGGACTCGGAATCGACCGGCTGGCCGTCCACCGTTGCCGGCTTGTACGACCAGAACCGCGTTGCCGCCAGGAGCTGCATGTCGTAGCGCGGGTGGACGCTCTTCGCCATCGTGGCCCCAGTGACGCGCCCCTCCCTGTTGATCTGGACGCGCACGGCTCCGTCTTGGGCGGATCGACTGTCGAATGCACCTGACCAATGGGGAATATCCTGGCGAATCGGCACGGGCGGGGTCGAGGTTCGCGGCACGGTGGGATCGATCGGCCGGGCCGACGGCGCTGCGGCCGACGGCGCTGCGGCCACTTCACTCACCTGCGGCTGCGGAGCCGGCGCTCGAGGAGTCTTTGCGAGATCCAGAAAACTCTCAGCAAGGAGCCGGAGATCCGCCACCTCCGCCACTTCCCGGAGCTCCGCGCCGGATGAAAGGACAATCAGCTTCTCGAACCGCGCGACCGCGGAATCCATGGCCTTGCCGCGGAACTCCTCCCGCCCTTCGACGAACAGTTGCCGCAGGATGCCGGGGAGTACCTCCCGGCGAACGCGCGTCACGAGTGCCGCGAATCGAGGCGGCACGTCCCCCACGGAAGTAGTGAACTCGGGCGAGTTCGTGACGAGCGCGACGACGGCCGCCTCCGCGTCCTGCTGACGTCCGAGGGCCAGCAGGCAGAGCGCGCGATACTGGTCCGCCCACGGGCTCGACTGCTGCTCCAGCAGTGACAGCACCTCTTCGTACGCCGCGGCCGCATACAGCTTCTCCGCGCGCTCCGGCAGCCCGTCCGGCGGCTGCTGGGCGGCAGCCGGGGCGACACTGACGTGGCCTATCGCAGCCAGGAGAGCAAACGCATAGATACACCGACGGCCGGCCATCACTTCTCCCTCATGTTCACCGACACCCGGTTCTGCCCGTTCAATGAGACGAGTAGGGACACGCGCTTTGTGCCCAGCTCCGGATGCCGGAGCTCGAGCTGCTGCGGCCCCAACGGCAGCATGAGATTGCCGATCGGCGTCTCGCCCAGCCGCTCGTTCGCCATCCACACGTCGGCCCAGGGAATCGCGTTGACGTTGACCGGCGCCCGGGGCACTGGGATCGCGACGATGGCCTGACCGCCAGGTTCGATCCGAACGCTGCGCGCCATCTGGAAGCCGGTTCGCTCATCGTTGAAGGTGAGTTGATGGTCCCCGGCGGGCAACATCAAACGCTCCGTCTCCGTGACACCGAGGAGGCGTCCCCCTTCGTAGATCTGCAGCGGGAGCGCCGTCTCCACCGTCAGCCAGCCGGCAGCGACGCTCGCGTTCGTTCCCACCACGACGGTCGATGTCGAACCAGGTTGCACCGTGACGGTCTGTCGATAGACACCGCCCTGACTTCGCACGACGAGTTGATGCTCACCACCCATGAGGGTGCTGACGGTGACGGGCGCAGCGCCGTGGTCGACGCCATCGATCGTCACCAGGCCGCCGGCCGGTGAGGTCACAATCGAGAGGGCACCCGTGACGGGCGGCGCCGCAGGAACGGCGGGTGCAGCGCGGACCACATCGTAGACAGAGACCCGCTCTCCAGCCCCCAGCGTGACACGACGGTGCTTCTGCTCGGCGCCACGGCCAAGGCTCAATTCGTAGGTCCCTGGCGCCAAGGTCAGCGCCAGCGGCGCGGTTCCACGCAGCTTGCCATCGATGAGGACCTCGCCGCCCGGCGGGTCGGTTTCGACGCTGAGCGACGCCTGCGCGCCATCGACCGTTCGCAATCCGACCAGCGCCGTCGATGCCATGAGCGCGGTTCCAATGGCTGTGGCGACGACATAGCGCCGGTATCTGCCGACGGGTGCGCCGGGCGCTGTGGGGCTCCGGTGTCCTACGGAAGGAGACTCCGGCGCGAACTCGGAGACAAACGTATCGATGTCCACGGCGAGGGCCGTACCTGAGGCTGTCGGCCGATCTGCGCGTTCTGTCATTCCTGCAGCTCCTTGGGACCGGGCTGAGGTGCCGTTGGAGCTATTCACATGCCAGGAATGGAACGGTGATCGGCTGGCAGATCCACGATTGCGTGCAAAAAGGGATCGCCAAGGCAGACTTTTGTCGCTGGCGCGGGCGTGTCTTGGCGCGTGTTACGTGGTTATTCGAGCCGCAGGGACCCGTTCGGCAGCGTATCGACAAGGACACGCCAGTGGCTGCCCAGGCTCGTATCGGCTTTCCCGACGCGTGCGCCGCACACGTTCGTCCCCGTCGGCAAGACCTGCAGCCACTGGCACACAGCGTCCCGCTCGACGCCGAGCGAAGGTATTACCACGACAAGCCGGCGAGACGCGTCCGCGCTCGCTTCTGCACTGAGTTGGGCCCGGAAGCCACCGTAGCCAATGTCCATGATGAGCGCGGGGCGTCCGTCGACATGTGCGGAGAGCTGCGGCATCAGCAGCTTTCGAATCCAGCAGCGCCGCGGCACCTCACGTGCCAGCGCCTCGCCCGCGGCCTGGACGACGGCCTGCTCGTCGTCGTGGTGAAGGAACAGAAAGCCGGCCACTCGAGCTTCCCACTCGAGGGCCGGATCGGATTCGCCGATCATCACCGATCGAAGCGTCGGCGCCCGCATGCGACCCCAATGGGCCAGGTGCATGCCGTTGTACTCGGCGAGCCTGATCTGCGTGATGAGCACGACTGGCGGGGTTGCCCGAAGCCGTGCTTTCGCTTCGACGAAGGAGTCTGCGGTGTGGACGGACATCCCCGCCGCCTGCAGCGCCACGCTGTAGGCTTCCCGCCTCTGCGGGTCTATATCGACGAGCAGCACCGCCGCACCGGGCGTCGGGGGCGGTACGCCGGGGCGCGAACTCGTCGCCAAGCTGGTGCTACCTCTGCAATTATCGACCCAGGCTCAATCAACATTTTTGTAGGCTTTTTTGCAGAAGAGCACCGGGCGCACTGGCAAGAACTACATAGTTCTCAACCTGAAGCGCCGCTAGCTCTCGGGAAGATTGATGGAACTCACGAGGAGAAATCTCACGGGCCTGCCGTTCTTCAGTGCTGGTCGATAGCGCCACGCCTTGGCGGCGCTGACGATCATGCGCTCGTGAAACCGGTTGAGCGGCGTCCGCAGCTTCAGGGTTTCGACGTGCCCGTCGCGATTGATGACCATCTCCAGCGTGCCGATCTTCGTATGGGCGAGGGCGGCAGGCATGGCGCTCGGCAGCTGGCGGCCGACCGCCACTGGCGGTGTCACGTCGCCATCCGCGACCGTGTAGACGCGTGCTTCCTCCCGCGCACGAACGGCGTCGGCACGGGCGACGAGCTGATTGAGGCGGTCGCGCAACTCTCCCGGTGCCACGCCGACGGCGAGGGTGTCGAGGAGCGCGACTGCGCGACCTGCGTCGGAGAGGGCTTCTTCGTAATTCTCTTGGTCAAGTGCCGCGCGTGCGCGGTTGTACTGATCGAACGCGAGGGCCAGCGTCCGCAGCGACGGGTCCTGCACGGCGTCAGGGACGATGGCGCTCGGCGGTCGGGTGCCGGGCTCCTCGAGTGCGCTGCTCGACGGCGGTGTCGGCCGCGGCGGGGGCGCGACCGCTGGCTGCGGCGGAGGTGTGACCGCTGCGGTCTCTGAGGTCGGACGCGGAGTGATTCCGCCGACTGCGCTGGTTGGTCGTCTCTGCAGGTCCGACACCCGTGCGCGCGGGGGGGCGGCAGGGGGCGACTCCGCTGCCGGCGGCGTTGGAGTGGCTTCGACGAGCGGTGCCGACGGTGCGGCTTGTGGAGTCACGGCCGCAGTGGTCGGAGCGACCGCTGCCTGGGGCGGTGGGGCTGGCACCTCGACGCTGCTCCGGTTGAACCCGGGCACGAGCGCTGCAGCGGCTCCAAGCAGAATCGCGGCTGCAGCGGCCATCGCACGCCCGTGCGGGATCGGTCGCGGAGGTCGGCCGACAACGACGTCGGATGGCTCGGCGTCACTGCTCTTGCCCGCGCGCGAGGGGGGGAACGGGCCGGGTGGGCTCGGCGCACTGGTCACCGGCGCGGCCGAGTACTTCTTTTCCCGTGCCCGCCGGAACGCCGTTCGGACGGCGTCGCCCTCTGCTTCCCGTTCGAAACGGCTGAGAGCCTGTGAGAACTCTTCGAGCGAGATGAAGCCCGGCACGTCGAATACGGCCTGTGAGACCAGCAGCCGGAGCGGTGCAGGTGCTGCGCCGCCTTCGAGGAGCGCCCGGAGAATGCGACCGACCTGCTTGACGAACGGGTCGGTGCCGGGCTCTCCTGGCTCGACGACCACGTCGCCCTGCTCCGTGATCTCGATGTGACGGGGATCGAGATGGTATTCATGCGTGCCTGCGGCGGGGTGACGCCCAATCGCCTCGCACATCCGGCGGGCGATCGAGACAGCCTCGCGCCAGTCCAGCGGAACCGACGTTTCCAGCAGCTCCGCGATCGAAAACGATCCGCTCGGGTCGCCGAGGAGCTCGAGCTCGGACGGTGTTGGTTCGAGGCGGACGGGAAAGGGTCGAGCCTGCGCGCGCGTCGCCTCCCGTACCGGTTCCGACGTATCCGGGGCCGGGCCCGCGTCCGCCTCCGAAATGAACGCCTCGTCGAGATCGAAATCCGACGACAGATGGACGTGCGACTCATCGCCGGCCGGCTGGCGTTCGCGCAGATCAGCGGCGTCGGGGTTGGATGTCGCGCCGGCCGGCGGAGTCCGCTGTATCTTCATGTCGCGTGCACGTTACCGTTCGGGTGCGAAGTAGCCACCGCGAGTCGTAATCACCACGCTCGACAGGCGCGACCGAATCTCGACGTCGCGCCACTCCCCATCGCGCTCTCCGTTGGTCGACGTATAGCTCAGCACGTACCGCCGGCGGAGATTTTCGACGACGCGGCGATAGTCGTCCTGCAGCGTCTCGACGTCTTCGGGGAAGTACGCCTCGCCGCCGGATACTTCCGCGAGGCGCTCCAAGAACGTACGGTCGACATTCGGGCCGAGGCCGATCGGGAAGATCGCGGTACCGGCCTGTCGAATGATGTCGAGAATCTCCTGTGCCGTCTTCACGCTGCCGGGCCCCGTGCCGGGATTGTCCTCGTCGCGGCCATCGGAGAGCACGACAATCGCTCGCCGCCCCTCCACGCGCTGCAATCGCGTGAGCGCGTCCCACAGCCCGTCGTACAGGGCCGTCCCGCCCGCCGCGGTGTAGCTTTCAATGGTCTTGATCGTGGCATCGCGTACCGTGCTGAGGTCGTGCGCAAGAACGGGTCGATCGGCGAACAACAGGAGCCCGAGGCTGTCTTGCGGACGGAGCGCGGCGACGAATTCCTGCGCCGCTTCGACCACGGCGCCTGTCGCTCTGCGCATGCTGCCACTCGCGTCGAGTGCCAGAATCATCGACACCGGAGCCGTCGCTTCGTGGAACGCCTCGATCGTCTGCTCGACGCCGTTCTCGACGACGATCAGGTCCGCGGCGCTCAGGTCGACGTACTGCCGCGTGGTGTCGGTAATGGTGAACTCGAGCTCCGGACGAATGGGCGGTGGCGCCGGCGCCGTGTATCCTGCCCGCGTTCGCACCACATATGCTGGTGTGGTCGCGAACGTCACGTCGCGCCACTTCCCGTCTCTGGCTTGGTTGGCCGGCGTGTACGTCACCAGATAGCGATTTTGCGCGTCGCCTGCCAGCCGCGCGTGAACGGCGACGAGCTCTTCTTCGCGTGTGGGTGAATAAAGCTGCCCACCCGTTTCACTCGCGATACGCCTCAGCAGGCGCTCGCCCTTCAGCGAGACGCCTGCGACGCCGCCTATCGCGACGACGTAGACGGTCACCCCACTCTGCTTCAGGGCTGTGAGCGCCTCGTCTATTGGAGTGGCACTCTTCTCGTCGTAGCCGTCCGTGACCAGCACGATCACGCGCCGCGCCTCGTTGGGCGGAAGCCTCCGCACCATGTCGACCAGGCTATCGACGATGGCGGTGCCGCCAGACGCGTCGATCCGCCCAATCGACTCGAGGATCGTCTGTCGGTCCGACGTCGGGCCGGTGACGGCCGCCAGCGCGCGCGTGAACGGCGCGACGAGCACCCGATCGGCCGGTCTCAGGAAATCGACCAGCTTGCCCGCCGCCTCGCGAACGTAATCGATCCGCCGGTGCATGCTCTGGCTGCTATCGACGAGCAGCGCAAAGGTCGCCGGCAGCGCCTCGTGCCGGGCGAGGTCGATCGTCTGCTGCACGCCGTCTTCCTGGACGACGAAATTCGACGCGTTCAATCCACGGACGAATCGGCCACGCTCGTCGTAGATGCCGGCCTCGAGCAACACGCTTCGTACGTCGGAAATCTCCGTGATTTCAAACGGCTCCAGCGTGAGGGCGTCGCGCGCGATCCGGCCGAGATGGTCCGCCACCTCGACGGCAAGCTCCCGCCGCTCGAACGGATTCTCGTCCACCCACTCCACCGCGTACGGCGGGCCGTTGGTGACGGTCTCGTACAGCTGGCCGTCCACGTAGAACGTGACCGCCTCGATGATGACCCCAGGTGCCGAGACGACCTGTGCGACGATTCGCACGTTCGTCAACGAGCCGATGCGGCCGAGCGGCGACGTGAGTCGAATCGACGGCGGCGGCTCCTCGCCGTGCGGCCGCACCGGGAGCGCCACGGCAAGCAGCGCCATGAAGGTGAGGCGGAGGAGAGGCGAGTGAACAGGCATCTAGGGAAATTGGGGTCGGGAGTCATTTTCGGAGGACAGTCCCTCGCCCGAGTCAGTGCCGATGGACTGTCCTCCGAAAATGACTCCCGACCCCATGGCCTCGCCCTGCGCGGCCGCCAGCGCGCGTGCCTGTATCGCACGCTCCCGAGCTGCCGTCCAGGAGGGCCGGTGGTCATGGGCGGCCTCGAATGCTTCCGACGCTTTCGCGTACTGCTTTTCTGCGAGCCGAACGATCCCCACGTTGTAGAGCGCCGCCGCTTCGTCGCCCGAGGCCGCGAACTCCTGCTGTGCGAGGTCGTTTTTCTTGGCGGCGGCGTACGCCAAGGCGAGATTGTTGCGGGCCGCGGCGAACCCCGGGTCTACGTCGAGTGCCGCCCGGCAGGAGGCAATCGCGTCTGCTGGACGACCCTCGAGAAACGACACATAGCAGAGATTGCTGAGGACATACGCAGCGCCGGGATCGAGCGTCCGCGCACGCTCGTAGGCTCGACGCGCGTCTGCCAGGCGACCGAGCCTCGTAAGGATCGTGCCGAGGGTATTGTGCGCCGACGCCCGACCGGGCGCGTAGTACACACTGCGCTGCGCATCACCCAGCGCTAAGTGCGGGAAGCCCCAATCGCGCCAGATTCGCGCGAGCCCTTCGTGGGCCGCTGCATCCGCCGGGGCGAGCTGGCGCGCCCGCGAGTAATGATCGTGTGCGGCGTCGAGGATCCCGAGCTCGTGGAAGCGCGCAGCGACGCGGCGATGTCGGTCTGGGCCGGGACGCAGGGAGAGATCCAGCAACGCGGCCGAGAGGCGCGGGTCCTGCGCTTCCACCGTCCCCGCGTTGCCAGTCGCGATCGGCCTGGCGCGGACGCCGAGCTCACGCAGCTTGGCGGCGTACTCCTCCACCGAGCCGCTCGTGCCGGCAGGGGCGATTCGTGCGGCGCACCCGGCGGACAGGAGCAGCACCAGCAGCACGCAGCCTGCGACCCGTACGTGGTGTCCGGCTTGAGCCGGACCTTGGGCGCGCGAACCGATTCGCCGGTCCGGCTGAAGCCGGACGCTACGTACTTCTCGCCGGTCCGGCTGAGGCCGGACGCGACGTACTTCTGGCGTCCCCGCTAGTCTTCGCGATTCAGTCGGCGGCGCCGGCGCATCAGATACAGCACGAGGAGCACGCCGGCAAGACCGACGAGGATCGCAGTCGTTGTATCCAAATGGATATTCCTCCCGCATGCAAGTCTACCGAAGCTGTAGTGCGCGGGACAGTCTGATTATCGCGGGGCCGAGAGACACGACGTACAGCGCCGGCAGCATGCACAAGACGAGCGGGAATACGAGTTTCACGCCGATTTTGCCGGCCCGTTCTTCCGCCCGTTGCCGTCGCTTCGTTCGCAGCGTATCCGCGTGGATTCGCAGCGCCTGGCCGATGCTCGTGCCGAACCGGTCCGTGTGAATCAGCATGGCGACCAGCGCGTGGACGTCTTCGAGGTTCGTGCGCTTGGCAAAATTCTGGAACGCCTCGAGCCGTGGCTTCCCGGCACGAATCTCGGTCGAGACCATCTTCAGCTCGACCGCCAACGGCGGGAGTGCGATTTCGAGCTCCTGGCTCGTCCGGAGGATCGCCTGGTCGAGGCTCGAGCCTGCCTCGACGCAGACGACGAGCAGGTCGAGGGCATCCGGCAGGCCGTTCTGGATGGCGCGCTTGTATTGCGCAACCTTCCGCGAGAGCGCCATGTCAGGGAGCATGTAGCCGATCGTCGCCGTCACGAGTCCAATCAGCCATCCGGGCTGCAGACCTATCACCATCACTGGTGCGACCCCGAAGGCGATCGGCGTGGCGACCTGCGCGGTCGCATAGAGCGTTGCCGCCGCCGGTGTGTCCCATCCCACCATGGCGAGGCGACGCGGCAGCGAGGATTCCCGGGTGCGCGGTTTCCGCAGCGATGCCGGCGTCACTGGCCTGTCCGCGGTTGCGCCGGCGACGACGGATCCAGCGTCTTGCGCCTCTCCGCCGCCCTTCCGCCCACGCAAGCGCCTGAGTTCGGGCGCCGTGCGCGACAACAGCCGCGCGGCAATCGTGCCCGAGATGAGCGCGGCACTGATGAACACGGCAACGAGCGTCACGAGGAGTTCGATTGGCATGGTTCGAATCAGATCTCGATGTTGACAATCCGGCGAATGGCAATGGTGCCGATGATTTGCAGTGTAATGGCCGCGGCAACCATCTGGATGCCAACCGGCTCGTTGACGAGCGGCGCGAGATGGTCGGGCGCGATCAAGGACACCACCACCGCGAGGATGCTCGGCAGAAAGACGAGGACCCAGCCGGTGATTCGGCCGTGGGCGCTGACCGCCCGTACGTGACGGCGCAGGCTGAACCGCTCGCGAATCAAGGCGGAAAGCTTGTCCAGTACTTCGGCGAGGTTTCCACCCGTTTCGCGCTGGGTGAGCACCGCAGTCACGAAAATGCGGGCATCGAGCAGCGGCACCCGGTCGCAGAAATCCCTCAGCACGTCCGGAACAGGCTTCCCATAATTCTGTTGGTCGTACATCAGCCTGAACTCCCGTGCGAGCGGGTCGGGGAGTTCCTCGGCCACCATCAGCAACCCGGTGGTGAAGGCGTGGCCAGCGCGAAGCGAGACACTGATGAGATCGACTGCCTGCGGGAATTGCTCTTCGAGCTGCCGGAGACGCTTGCGGGCCGCGAACTGCACATACAGGTACGGCAGCGGCGCCACGAGGCCGCCGATGACGATCCCGAGCCATACGAGCGAGGTCGTCAGCACCACGGTCGCGAAGCCGATCGTCCCGGCGAGCGCGCAGGCCATGACCACCACGCCCACCGTGATGGGTAACCCGGCAAGCTCAATGAGGCGCCGGAGCGGCTGGACGAGCGCGCCGCTTCGCGCCAAGAGCGCGTCGAGTACTTTGAGGGCGCTGAGAGGCGTCTCCTTCTTCTTGAGGTCGGACACGTGCAGGAGGTCGGCTAGCGGCGGTTGCAGCCGCAGGCGAAGCGCGCGCGCGGCGGCCTCCTCGGGTCGGACAATGAACAGCCAATAGCTGCCGAGAATGATTGCCATGCACAACACGAACGTCGCGGCGGCAGGAATCATCGTCGCTCTCGTCAGGCCACGGCCTTGACATGCGCGAACATGTCGGGCGGCAGATGGATGCCATACGCCGCCAGTCGGTCGGTGCACTTCGGCCGGATGCCCGTTGCCCGAAACCGCCCGGCGACACGTCCGTCGCGGCCGAGACCCGTACGGTCGAACACGAAGATGTCCTGCATCGTGATGACATCTCCTTCCATCCCCACGACCTCCGTGACACCCGTGACCTTGCGGGTGCCGTCGGAGAGCCGCGTGACCTGAATGATGAGGTTGATCGCCGAGGCCGTCTGCTGGCGGACCGCTTTCTCTGGAATATTCAAGTTCGACATCGCCACCATCGTGTCGAGCCGGTAGAGCGCATCGCGGGGGCTGTTGGCGTGGACGGTCGTCAGACCACCGTCGTGCCCGGTGTTCATTGATTGGAGCATGTCGAGCGCCTCTTCGCCACGCACCTCGCCGAGGATGATTCGATCGGGCCGCATCCTCAGCGCGTTCACGACGAGGTCGCGCTGGCGGACGACCCCCTTCCCCTCGATGTTTGCCGGCCGCGTCTCCAGACGCACGACGTGGCGCTGGCGCAGCATCAGCTCCGCGGCATCCTCGATCGTGACGATCCGCTCGACATTCGAGATGAAGCTCGACAACACGTTCAGCAGCGTGGTCTTCCCCGCGCCCGTGCCGCCAGAGACGATCATGTTGAGCCGGCCTGACACGGCCGCGCGCAGGAAGTCGAGCATCGGCTGCGTGAGCGTTTCGCGCTCCACGAGGTCTTGCGCGCCGAGTCGCCCGGTGCGGAACCGTCGTATCGAGAGCACCGGGCCGTCGATGGCCAGCGGCGGAATGATCGCATTCACGCGAGACCCGTCGGTCAGGCGCGCGTCGACCATGGGACTGGACTCGTCGATCCGCCGCCCGACGGAACTCACGATGCGCTCGATGATCTGCAGCAGGTGCCGGTCGTCTCTGAAGACGATGTCGGTTTCCTCGAGCTTGCCGTTGCGCTCGATGTACACATGGTCGAATCTGTTCACCAGGATGTCGGAAATCTCCGTGTCCCGCAGGAGCGCCTCTAGCGGACCGAGCCCGAACAGCTCGTTGAGCACGTCGACGACGAGGGTCTCGCGTTCGCCGAGGCTCAGGGGCGTCTGCGTTTCCGCGTCGATCAGCTCCGCGATGAGGGCGCGGATTTCCGGCTCCGCGTCTTCGCGTCTGATTCGCGTCAGCCGTTCCAGGTGCAGGCGATCCAACAGCTCCTGGTGGAGTCGCGCCTTGAGCTCCTGGTACTCGCGTTGGCGATTCCCGGGAGCGCTGGTGGGCGGCACGCGCAGAATGGAGTTCATCGGCGGCTCAGAAGGCCCCGCAGCGTCGATCGGCCGGAGGGAGAGGTCGCGACCGCCGTCGTCACACTCTTGCCGACCAGCCCCTGGGCAAAGCGCACGTAAGCGGCGGACAGTTTGTTGTGGTTGTCGAGCACGAGCGGCCGCCCGCGATTCAAGGCTTCCACCGCCAACCGGTAATTGCTCGGAAAGACGTCCGCGATGGAGCCGGCAATCACGCGCTCGATGTCCTTGCGGCCGATCTCGGCCATCTGATCGAAGCGGGTGACAACGACGCGGACCCGCTCCTTCCCGTACCGCTGGCGGAGCGCCGCCGCCATCCGCCCCGAGCAGCGAACCGTAGAGAGCTCCTGATTTGCGACCACAACGATCGGGTTCGCCTGCTCCAGCGCATCCAGCATCGCCGGCGCCGAGCGCGGGACGTCGAGCACGACGTGGCGATAGTGGCGGGCGGCGCACTCGATCAGCGTTCGGACCGCGCGCGCGTCGACAGGGCCGAGCATGCCACGGTCCGATGACGCCAGCACGTCGAGACCGATTTTCGAGTGGCCTACGATGCCCCGCAAGAACGTTTCGTCCAGGCGCTCGATGTTCTCGAGCGCGTCGACGATCGAGAATCTCGGCTCGAGGCCGAGAAACACCGCCGCATCGCCGTACGCGACGTGCAGATCGAGCAGCAGCGTCGACGACGATCCCGCAGACGCGAGCACGGTTGCGACATTGACCGCGAGCGTCGTGGTTCCAATCCCGCCCTTGCCGCCGATGAACGCAAAGACCTGGCCCGGATCAGGAAGCGCCCGCTTGACGACGACGCGGTCCAGCGCGGCCTTCAGATCCTGGGTGCTCACCGGTTCGGTCACGAACTCGTTGACGCCGGCGCGCATGGCCTCCAGCATCAGCGCAGGATCGAGCCGCGATGCCACGATCACGACGCCCGTCGAGGGGTGCTGTCGCTTGAGCGTCCCCACGGCCGCGGGAACGGAGGAGCGTTCGCGCAGGTCGATCACCACCACATCCGGCTGCGGGACGTTGGCGCCCGCGAGGCCGGCGACGTCGTCTGCAGAACCGAGCACCGTGCGGAAACCAATCGCGTGCAACAGTTCCTCGATGTGACGATCCGTCGATCCAGCCAGGTATGCCTTCATGATGACTGCTTATCGCACGAGCGTGACGGTGGGCAGAAACGAAGCCGTCGAGATCACCGACGGGTAGTCGGCTGAGATGATGCCGGGATAGCGCGCGACGTAGCCGACGATGCCGTTGCCGATCACCATCTGCACGAAAAACCCCGCGATGTTCACCACCCTGACACACCGCTGGCCGCCCGGACACCAATTGTTAGTGGCTCTCATCAACTGATAGAGATCGACGTCGAAGACGGCGAGGGCTACGAGACGAGGACTGACCGGTGCGCATTCCGGGGCACAGCTGTTCTGGACGGTCTTCGTCGCAAAGTTCCACGAGGCACTCGGATCCAACGCAATCAGCGCATTGACAGCAGCGGCCGTCTCCGTTGCCATGGCCGCCGTGCCAGTCGGGACGAATTGCCCGAATCTCGCGAGACGGCCGTTGCAGCCGGCGATGTTTTCCGCGTACGTATTCGGCCCTTCCAGAACGAGTGGCAGAAGAAACCGATTGTCGATTGGAGCGCTCCCTTCGGGGTTCGTTTTGTCCGAGAGTATTAACATCCGCCCTAGGTCATCAGACAGGGTCATCCCGCTGCCAGCGTACTCCTCGGTAGGTGCTGTGTACGCGTCAGGAAACGGTACCGTTTCACCCCCGCCGGGCTCGACATACCGAACAAAGCTGGGGTTCGGTGGCACCGACCCCTCGAACCAGTTGTCCGGAATCGCCCAGGGTTTCAAACACGGCGTGCTGTTGCCAATGGCAACCCGTGCCGTCGCGGTGGCGCGGACTCCTTGCGACGTAATGCCGAACAGCGGCGCTAACAGCGTCGGAATCGCCGCACTTCCAGAGGTCCCGTCACGAAAGACATCGACACGCACACAGCGAATCGCCACCAATTCAGGTGGGCAATCGAAGGAGACCACGGGCTTCCCAGCGTCAGCGTCAAACCACACCGGGTTCATACCGACGCTCGCCTCAGCTTGCAGGCCGACAATAGGAGCAACCGGTGCGTCGGGATCGGGGTCGCCGTACGCGCGTGCGAGCGCACCGGCCATGGCGGCAGCATCGGCAGCCTGCTGCGTCTGCTCCCGAGCGAGCCAGAAGATTCCGTAGTCCACGACGAACCCCGTCAGCCCGATCAACACAAACCCCGCGATGGCCGCCTGGATGAGGATGGCGCCGCGCTCGGTCCGAAGCCGCTGCGAGCAGTTCATCGTCGTCTAGCGCGCTGGGGCGTCGACCACCCCGCCCGGTCCTTCGATCTGCGACCCGATTTCGGCTTCCGGTGGGGGCAGGAATTCCCTCGGCCGAGTCGGAAGTGGCGGCACTTCATCGGGATCGAGGGGGCGAACGAGGCGCGGCGTGATGAGGACCATCAGCTCGGTCCGTTCGGCGCGCTCGGACTTGCTCCTGAACAGCGGCCCGATGATCGGCAGCCGGCTCAGCAGCGGTACGGCGGCCGCATTGTCCTGCGTGACGTTGTCGAGCAGCCCGGCCACGACGAACGACTGGCCGTCCCGCAGCTCGACCTCGGTCTCGGCCCGTCGTGTCGAGAGTGCCGGAATTCGAAAGCCCGACAGCGTGATCCCGTTGCCGAAATCGAGCGTGCTGACCTCGGGACGCAGTTGGAGCCGAATGACGTCGCCGGCGATCGTCGGCCGGAACGTCAGGCGGATACCGAACTCCCGGTACTGGACCGTCACGGTACCCGTGGCGCCCTGCACCACGGGGACCGGAATCTCTCCACCCACCAGGAAGCTGGCTTCCTGGCCGTTGTAGGCAATGAGGTTTGGCTCCGCGAGGCTCTGAAAGAAACCCGTTGATTGCAGCGCCTTGATTACGCCGCCTATGTTGTATTTCGAGTTGAAGACGAAGAGATTGAGGAAGTCGCTGAATGTCAGTTCCCCGGCCACGATCTCGCCGGTCTGGTCGTCCCGTTCGATCTTGTCGAAATCAGGGGCGGAGAACTGCTGCGTGGTGGTGCGGCCGATGACATCCTTGTATCCGGTGGGACCGGTGAACAGGGACACTCCCAGCTCGGTGAGCGCCCGGCGATTGACCTCGGCAAAGCGGACCTGCAGGATGACCTGCTGGCTCTCGCTGCCGCCAGGGAGCTGCAGCATGTTGACCACACGCGCCTTTGCCGACGTCGCCTGCGCGATCTCGCCGGCGCGCAGCATGATGGGATTGCTCGAGACCTGCCCGGACAGGATGATCGCTTCCGGGCTCGCGTTGACGCGGATGTCCTCGCCGGGGAAGAGCGCCTGCAACTGCTGCTGCAGGTTCGACACCTCCTGCTCGACGACGACGTCATACTGCTGTCGGCGGTCGGCTCCCCACACAATGAGGCTCACCGTGCCAGCCGCCTTGCCGTCGACGAGCACTTCGCGCGGCTGCACGACCACGGCATCGGCAATGGCCGGGTTCGTCACGGCAATCCGCGTGATGTCGAAATCGGTTTCGAGGACGGTCGACCGGCCGGCGGTCAGCGATATCCGCGGCACACCGGCGCCTGCCGGCGGCGGTGCCTGCGCCGCCATCAGCGAAGGCTGACCGGTGCCCACTGTCGCCGCCGCGACCACCGCCGCGACGACGGATCGCCACCGGGCCACACGATTCATTACCGCACCACCTCCTCCTCGCTCCGCTTCGCCGCGCGAATGGCCTCGACGAGGTATGGTTTCGGCGCTGGTGTCGGTTCCGGTGCCGGTGCGACGGCTGCGACCGGCGCCGGTGGACGTCGGGGACGCGGAGAAGTCGCAACGGGCGCGACCGGTTCGACGGGCGCTGCGAAGAGCGAGGCGGTACGAACGCCGAGGGTCTGGGTCGGCTGTGAATCGAGCGGATTGCGCAGCACGAGCACGATCTGCCCCTCTGTTTGGGCCAGCGCGATTCGCTCCGCGTCCTCAGGTGTCACGAGCAGGGTGACGACTGCCGCGCTGGGAGGCGCGGTGTTCTCGTCGCGCGCGCTCTCCTGCTGCGATCGTGTCCCGGCCCCGAGCACTTGGAGATTGCTCACGACAGTCCTGGACCTGCTCTCCTCTCGGCCCCGAATGGTCACGAGCAGATCGACGCGCGTCCCTGGATCGAGAAAGCCGGCCACACCGATCACCTCGTTGACCTTGACCGCCATCGCTCGCATGCCGGGCGGTATCGCCGGAGAAAGCCCAGCGCCCGCTTCAGCGCTGGCCACCTTCGCCTCCACCAGCGGCTCGTTTTCGACGACCGATGCCAGCAGCGCGCGGTTGACGACCGCCTCGACGTCGGAGAAGCTGCCTGGCACTCGACTATCAGCTGGCCAAGCCGCCAGGCGGACATCCGACGCCGATAACCGGACACCGAGCGGCAGTGACTTCGTCGCCACGACGACGAAACTACGCGGCGCCTCGACCTCGCGGACCGCCGTGCGTGTCACGGCGCGATACACCCCAAAGCTTGCCGCGGCGGCAGTGCCGACTGCTATCGACATCACGACGATATGGCGATTACGGCGATCCATGCATTCTCCTCCGGGCCGATGCTTCAGCGATCAGACTCACGGACACGTGGCTGCGGCTGCAAGCTCGTTACGCATGGTCGCCGTCGCCTGCAACGTCGTGGCGGTGAAGTCGTCGCTGCCAAAATAGCTCGCGATGCCGCCGATAAACGAGAACGAGTGCGGGTACGACACCGTGACCGGGACCATTCGGAGGCACGGGCCTGCGGCACCAAGGGAGACCACAATAGGCGCACCCACATCCGGCGGAGGTGCGTCTTCGAGCCCGGCTGCAGTGAGAAACTGCTCTACGCGGGTCTCGACGTCATCGGCCGTGTAGCCGGGCAGCACTGCGATGCGAGCCCCCTCGCGTGCGGCATTGGTGATCACCTGGTACCGCTGAAACAGCAGGCCGAAGTCGATGATCCCGAGCAGCACCAGCAACATGACCGGCGCGACGACGGCGAATTCCACCAGTTCGGCGCCGTCTTCCGCCGACCATGGGTTTCGCGGTTTCAATGCAGCCATAGCGTCACCACCGTTCCCGCGAGAATCGGCGCGGCAAACGCCAGACGCGGGGCACTTCCACTCTGGAGCGTCAACGGAGGCATAGGCTTCAGACCCATGACTCGCCAGAACATCAGGAGACTCCAGCTGTTGCGCACCGCCTGCGGCAGGTACCCACGCAGCGCGGCGAACATGATCGCCAAGACCCCTCCAGCGATGCCGGTGTACAGCGCCAGCCAGACCGCATCAGCCGGACCGACCCACGCGCCTAACGCCCCGACCAGTTTCACATCGCCGCCGCCCATGCCGCCGAGGGCGAATGGCGCAAACAGCAGCGCCACTCCGACCAGCCACCCAGCCACACCGGTCAAACCTCCAGTGATACCACCCACGATCACGTGGAACGCGACCGCTGCGGCTGCCGCGCCGAGCGTCAACGTGTTCGGAATCCGGCGGCAGCGAAGGTCCCACAGACAGGCGATCGACGCCACGAGGAGCGCAACCACGTGAGCCGGCGTCAGCCGTACAAGATCCATCACGATCCCGGCGCGGGTGGTTCCCACGCAGCCTCGGCGCCAGACAACCAGCCGCCGTACGCGTCGCCCATCTGCTCCGCGATCTCCGGAAGGATGAGCGCGCCGGCCACGCCAATGAAAGCTGCCAGAAGCGCGTACTCCAGCAGGTCTTGGCCTGAATCGTCGGCAATCAGCCGCGTAAGCGCCCGAAGCACGTCGCGCCCAACCCGCCTGAGACCTCACCCCACCAACAAACCGCCGCTATGGCGTTGCGGTGCCAACCGCGTCAGCGAGATCCTCGTACAGAGTGTTTATGTCGCCGCCGATGGCGACGATGAACCCGACGATTGCCGTCGTGATCAGCCCGCCCAGCAAGGCGTACTCGATAATGTCCTGTCCGTCGTCCTCTCGAACAAACCGTGCGAGTAGCTCTCTCATGACTCCCTCTCCTGTTGACACTTCGTGACCGTTGTGCTCCGTCCCCCTGCCCGCCTGATTGCCGTGAGTCGCCTTCTTCGGAGACGAGACCCTTTGCTGTTCCATCGCGCCTCGTAACACCGCGCTGACCGCACGCCGGATCGATGATTCGCCTGGGCGGCGCGTCTGCACGAACTCGGCGCCGACCAGGTAGCTCGATCCCGAGCCCTCGACGAGCACGCACCGTGTGACGCGCACGTCGTCCCGCAGCAGCTCGCCCCCCACCATCAGGCGCAGCTCGCCAACCGTCCCATCGTCGACCCGGTGCCGGCTCTCCAGGAGACAGCCGGAGCGGCTGATCTCGACGAGGCGCGCAGGAACGGATCGTGCGAGCACCCCGAGAACGTCATTGGCCAGCACCTCCATCGCCTGCGGTCGCCGATCCATCGACATTCCTTTCCGCGTCGCGTTCGATCGCCAACCGCAATCCGTGCCGAACCACGCCATCGACGAGGACGGGGGTGCTGTCGACGACCCTCACCTCCAGGATCACCGGCGGGCCTGGCCCCATCACCTCCAATGAGAGCCGCTCGCCACGGTGCGCCGGAACGGCACTCACGACCCACACTTCGCTGTCGCTGCGCCGCTCGATGGTCACGTCGCCTGGAAGCCGCAACGAGCCCTCCCACGGGACCGTCAGCGCAAACCTGGGATCGCGGCGCCTTCCACGCATCTCAAAAATGTGACCCGGAGCACACGAACGGACTCAGTCGGCAGCAATCGACATGCCCTGGATGCACAAGACTGTAAGTGAGTGCAGCGATAGAAGATGCGCCCTCAGGCAGGCTTGCGCGACCGGGCAGGTTATCTGGTGGCCGCCAGACAAAAGTCCGCCGCCGCCGATCCGGGGCTGTTTTCAATCGTACGTAGCGTCCGGCTTCAGCCGGACCAAGATCGGTCGCGCGGTACCGCAGGTCCGGCTACAGCCGGACACTACGTCCTTGTGAGTCCTTGTGAAACGCGCTCTCGTCGGCGCAGCGTGTCGGAGAAGAAGATCGAGCTAGCCGTCGCTCCCGATCGGGGTGAGGAGGAGCCGGTCGCCTTCGCCGATATCCCGCGCCTCGACGGTGCCTGGTGGCAGCTCGATCGCCGCAAATCCCCTTAGTGCACACGCGATGCGCCAGGCAGGCAGCCGCGGGTAGGTTTTCAGCACTCGGCCATCGCGCGACGCGAACACGACGTCGATGACCATACGCATGAAAAACGTGTGGACGGCGGTGCACGGCGCAATGATGAGCGCCCCCCCCGGCTCAAAGGACGTGCGACCGAGCAGGCCACGCCGTCGCGCCGCCGAATCGAACGCGGTTTCGAGCCGGGTCGCAATTGCCGCAGTCGTGCGGTCGTTGCAAAGGGCGAATCGCTTCTCCGGCGCCACCAGAATGGGCGACAGAAACGAGGCCAAGCAATCAGCTCGCCTTGAGGGGAGCCGAGAATGCAAGAGCCGAGCTCGCGTGGCTCAGCGGCGCGGCCGACGCGGTGCGGAATGGATGGAAATCGACGACGCAATCGTGCGCCGCGAGGAAATTCATGAAGCGCTTGTACTCGCCTTCTGGCATTCCAAAGAGCTTGAGGACCACCCGATAATTTCCTCGCGTCGTCGCCAGCGCCCGTCGAACGAGCTGCCGCAGATCGTGCCGCGTCATATCGCGGCGCATGAACAGCGGGTGGATGTCGTCCCAGAACGCGTAATGTCCGCCGACGAGCGACGCGTACAGGTCGTCGGCGAGCTGGCGTCGCCGTTCCCGCTTGGGCAGGAGCGCGTGTCCGGCCCGTACGTGCTCGGGCACGTCCTCCAGCCTCACCTCGCACTCTGACGTCCAGGCGAGCTGCTCGACCACGTTTTGCAGCTCGCGCACGTTGCCGGGCCAGTTGTACCGTTCGAGCGCCTTCTGCGCGTCGCTCGAGAGGCGAATCGCCCGCCCCGTTCTCGCGATCGCATGGGTAATGAGCGGCCGGATGTCGTCGCGGCGCTCGCGCAGGGGCGGGACGTGCAGGTGCACGACCTTGATGCGATACAGCAGGTCTTTCCGGAAGTGGCCGCCTGCCACGCGTTCAGCCAGGTCGCGGTTGGTGGCGGTAATCACCCGTACATCGAGGCGGAGGCCCGTCGCGGTCGCACCCACGCGCTGAATCTCGCCGTTTTCGAGGAAGCGGAGCAAGTTGGCCTGCATGCGCAGGCTCATCTCGCCCACTTCGTCGAGAAAGATCGTGCCGCGGTGCGCCAGTTCGAGGCACCCAGGCTTGTCCCGGTGGGCACCCGTAAAGCTGCCGCGGGTATGGCCGAACAGCTCCGTCTCGAGCAGCGTTTCGGAAAAGGCCGCGCAGTTCACCGGCACGAAGGGGCGTGCGGCCCGCGGCGAGCACGCGTGGACATACCGCGCGACGAGATCCTTGCCGACGCCGCTCTCGCCCGAAATGAACACCTTGGCATCGCCCTTCGCAACCTGCGCGGCAAGCTCGTAAAGCCTTCGCATGGCGGGGCTCGCGGCGATCAGCGAAGGCACCCCCGCTGCGCGAGGGTTGAGTGGAACCATCTGCATGAGCGGTCGCCGGCTTACAGCAAATCGCTCACCGCCTTGGTTGCGGGGGCAGCTGGCTATCAAAGCGGCTTCGAGAAACAGGTTACAGACCGGATGCCGGTCATTCGAGGGGAGGCTCGCGTTCGAAATCTCCCTGTCGGAAGACAAATGTCACAGTCGGCGCTTACCCGAAAGATTCTCGGCGCGCTCCGTCACGGATAACGAAAGTCTGCTCGGTGGCGGAACAGGAGACTGTGCGACCGATCTCAGTACAACTCTGTGCTCGACCTAAGTTCAGTCGCTCAAGTTACTTACGTCGCACGAACGAGTAACCAGGGTCCGCCCCGCTTTTTGCAGAGCCTGCGGGCGTTCGCAGGCTGTTCTGTCAGGGCGTCTGTTACAGGGTACGGGCGGAATAGGACGGATGCGCCAGAAAATCAAGTACTCCGCGAGGGAGGAACACCGATGAAAGCGAGCTTTCTGAAGACCGTATGCGCCGCGACAGTCGCGGTAGTGCTTGTCGGCGTGACGCCGACGCCAGCACAGGCGCAGGCCGTTATCACAAACGGAACCGGCGTGGCGTTGGGCGTGAATCTGGAAGGACATTTGAATTTCGGCGATGGGTCGATCGTGCCCTACAACACGGGCGGAGCGGTGGGTGTGGCGTTCCTCGCCGACTACGCGTCGCTAGGGGGATTCGATGGCGCACCTCTCGGGGTGGTGTGGGGAGATGCGACGGCACCGGGGTGTTTGTGCGAAGGCTTCGGGGTGGCAGTCACTGATGCGGCCCTCGTGACGCACTCAGGATTCGCGAATATCAGCAGTGACGGAGGCCCGAACAACCTGACACCGATCTCCTTTGCCTCCACGGCGAGCACCGCGGTTTCGACCGTGGAACTCGCGAGTCTGCCCGGCCTTGAGATCGTGCACGACTATCACCCCTCCGCGTCGCCCTCACTCTACGAGGCAATCGTCACGATCACGAACAACACGGGGGCAGACCTCACAAATCTGCGCTACAAGCGCGTCATGGACTGGGACATCCCGCCGACCACGTTCGAGGAACATGTCACGCTGCAGGGCGCAGGGCTGGGAGACTTGATCGACAGCTGCGACAACGGGTTCGAGACAGCTGATGCGACGGTCGATTGCTTCCCGTTTACCTTCGAGGACGTCAACTTCGTTGACGCGGGTCCTCAGGATCACGGAGCGCTGTTCACGTTCGGGTTCGGGGCTCTTGCAGATGGTGCGAGCAAGACGTTCAAGATCTACTATGGCGCCGCGGCGAGCGAGGCGCTCGCGCTGGCGGCGTTGACAGCGGTCGGTGCCGAAGGCATCTATTCCTTCGGCCAGAACAGTTCCACCGGTTTTAACGACGAAGTCACGTTCATCTTCGGCTTCGGCGGCGTCGGCGCTCCGCCCATTTCGGTGCCGGAGCCCGCGTCGTTGTTGCTCCTCGGCAACGGGCTGATTGGCGCATTGGTGGCGCAGCGCTATCGCAGCAGGCGAAAGAAGTAGCGGCGATCGACTCTGCGCAATCGTCTGCAAGGAAGTGGAAACCCCGGCATGCTTGATGCATGCCGGGGTTTCCTGTTTCTTGGTGTTAGGAGTTGACCCGAATGCCTTCGAAGCTGTCTTTGCGATTCGTGCGCTCGACGAGATCAGGAAAAACTGTAAAGGCCTGCGGAGGGCTCCTGATCGCCTTCGCGCTTCTGGTTGCGTCGCGCCCCGCGGCGGCTATTGACATCCTTCCGCTGAGGCCCACGGCCGTGACGCCCGGCCAGAAGGCATTTCAGGCCGGTATCGCCGCGTTGGAGCAGAACGACCTTGCAGCCGCCGAGGCCGCGTTCAACGAAAGCCTGAAGCTCGATGGAGGGGCCGCGGCCCCGTACATGGGCCTGGCGCAGGTCGCGCTTCGACGTGGTCAGCGGGAGGCTGCCGAGGCGCACATGCGGAAGGCGGTCAGCCTGGCTCCGAACACAGCGTCCATTCAGACGGCGTGGGGCGCGTACCTATATGCGCAGCGCGATTTGCCGGCCGCTGAAGCGGCGCTGCGAAAGGCCGTGAGCATTGATCCCAACATCATGGCCGCGCATCTCCACCTTGGCGATCTGTACCTGGTTGCGTTTGGAAAGGTGGAT
>Ga0187893_10002930_pt1 | contig 36050 bp, 24 predicted proteins | sample MA1701074metaG_FD_139574 | JGI IMG/M metagenome (GOLD analysis project Ga0187893, IMG submission 139574) | White microbial mat communities from a basaltic lava cave in the Kipuka Kanohina Cave System on the Island of Hawaii, USA - MA170107-4 metaG ... | reverse complement strand
TTCAGAAGGACCTCACCGAGCTTCGGGCGCTTCTTTGCCCACGCGAGCACGACGTGCAGCTGCCGTCTCGTGATGAGACCCATGTCGATGAGGACCTGCCCGAGCGGCACGTACTTCGGCGAGTCCTGTTGAGCGCGGAGGGCCCGTTCGAGCCCTGCGGGAGTGATGATCCGTCGCTTGACGAGAAGCTCGCCGAGGCGGGACTCTGACGAACTCATACTGAACCGAGAACGTTATCGGCTGACCGATTCGAATGCGACAGTTCGACGCCTCCACAAAACGCCGCGTGGTTGCACAGATTTCCCATGTCCACCGTGCCGGCCCAGGGGAAGGGGGCGCGCTACAGTTCGCGCAGCGCCGCGGCGACGAACAGAGAGGTCAGAGTGGGTCTCATGGAAGATCAGGACCTGCGGCGCAGCAGCCCGACGCCCGTCGTGATCACGGCAAAGGCAAGCACGGCTGCGCCGAGATAGATCAGCGCGCGGAATCCCGGCGCGAATGCCAGGCCGAAGAAGCCGCCCGAAATCGCAATGGCTGCGAGCGGGGCGCCGATCCGCGCCGCCCAGGTCAGACCGGCCGACAGCGTCGCCGAGTCGAGCAGAACCTGCACGACCAGTGACAGGATGACCCACACGCCCGCGTGGGCATGGCCGGCGCGGAACAGGGCCCACTGCGTGTCGTCCAGCTGCAGATCCCCCGGCACGATCCCCGCGCTGCCCGTAGTGAGGATGCCGAGCAGTACCAGGCCGCCGTACATGATGCTCGGAACGGCAATGAGCGTGATGCCGGCGATCAGCCTGGCGTCGCGGGAGAGCTGCATGCGCGAGGAGTGTGGTGACGGCCTGCGGCCCTCAGCGTCGCACCGTGTGACAAGTCACGTCAAGCTGGGAACCTTTGGCCTGGCGACGCGTACCGGCGCCCCACCTCAATCACCCCGGCGGGCGTGCGCACGAGCTCGAGCGGCCGCAAGACCTCTGACGGCGGCGTTCGCAGATGTTCAAGATCGTTGCGGGAGAGTGACCCACTCGGGTCTCGGACCGGTGCGACAGGCACGGAGCCGGTCGTCGTGTCGCAGTTCGGTTTACGATGTATTCGCAAGTATCTGTGGGGTACGTTTTCAGCTTCGAGGCTCCGTGGACTTACGGAATGACGACGAGGACGCGCTCTGTCCTGCTGAGAGCGTCATGCCGTGGTGGAGGATACGCTCGTGGTCGAATTCACAAACATCCTGTGCCCAACGGATTTCAGTGAATCAGCGCTCCGTCCGCTGACGTACGCTGCGGCCCTTGCCAAGTGGTACACCGCGCGGCTCACCGTCTTGCACGTCGTGCCGACGTTCGATCCCATGCCGGTGCGCCCGGCCAGCCTCGACGGCGCCGTTCAGTGGGTGTACCCGGTGTCGCGTGAGGAGGTACTCGCGGAGCTCGATCGTGTTGCGAAGGACGCCGGAGCAGGGTCGATCGACACCATCCTCGAAACAGAAACCGGAGACCCCGCCAGGATGATCGTCGACAAGGCGGTCGCCGTTCCCGCCGACCTTATCGTGATGGGTACGCACGGGCGCAGCGGGCCGGAGCGTTTCATGGTCGGGTCTGTGGCGGAAAAGGTGCTGCGGAAGGCGCCGTGTCCTGTCCTCACGGTGCCTCCCCATGTCGTGGCGACCTTACCTGCGGAGGTGCGATTCAAGAACATCCTGTGCCCGATGGATTTCTCACCTTCGGCACTCCAGGCGTTCGGGTTTGCGCTCGATCTGGCGCGTCAGGCTGATGGCACGGTCACGGTGCTGCATGTCCTCGAATGGCTGGCGGAGGAGGAGCCGCGGGCAGACGCGCACTTCAACGTCCCTGAGTTTCGCCAGCATCTGATTGATGACGCCCGCCAGCGGCTTCAGGATCTGATTGCCGAGGAGTCGCAGACCTGGAGCGCCATTCAGGACGTGGTGGTGTTCGGGCGGCCCCATCGCGAGGTCCTTCAACGCGCGACCGACGTCGATCTGATCGTGATGGGCGCGCAGGGGCGTGGAGGGATTGGCCTTGCACTTTTCGGATCGACCACGCAGCAGGTCGTGCGTGCCGCAGCATGTCCGGTCTTGACGGTCCGGGCACCACGATCGTGATCGCGAGGCGTCACGGTCTCAATCGTACGGGCCTGTCTGTCCGTCCTTGGCTGGAACGGTGCTGACTGCCGAGCGCGGTCTGGACGCTGATGAACTCCCCCACGTTGTCCATGGTGAGCAGCCCGATCAGGTGGCCGCGCCGGACCACTGGGATCGTATGGCAATCGCGGCCCTGCAGCCGCTGAAACACCACGTCGATCATGTCGGACGCGTCGGCCACCAGGAAATCGCGTTGCATGACGTCAGCAACCGGCGATCCTCGTTCCTGCCGCGCCAATGCCGTCAACAGGTCCCCTCTGGTCAGGATGCCGACGACCGTGCGGCCGTCGACGACGGGAAAGTCCTGCTGTGTTCCTGACAGCAGCAGCTCCACGGCCCGTGCGAGTGAGTCCTGCGGGGTCAGTGTCCGGAAGTCTGTGATCATCGCCCGCTCCAGCGGGATGCCCCCCAGCGCCGATTTCATCTGCGTCATCGCTGCTTCCTGACCCGCGCCGATCCACACGAACAAGGCGATGAAGATAAGGAACGGATTGAAGAAGAGCCCGAGTAATCCAAATAAGAACGCCATCCCCTGGCCGATGTTCGCCGCGAGCTGTGTGGCGCGCGTGTAGTCCATGCGGATGGCCAGCAGCGCGCGCAGGACTCGCCCGCCGTCCATGGGGAACGCCGGGAGCATGTTGAAGACGACGAGGAACACGTTGACGATCATGAGACGCTCGAGGAACGAGCCGGTCCTCACGTCGAGCGCACTGATCGGCACGGCCGCGCCGGTCGACTGGACGACGGCGAACAACACCACGGCAATCACCACATTCACGGCGGGTCCCGCGAGCGCCACCCACAGCTCCTGTCTGGGGTCGTCGGGCATCCGCTCGAGCCGGGCCAGCCCCCCGATCGGCAGCAGCGTGATGTCGCGCGTCTTGATGCCGAATCGCTTTGCCGTGAGGGCGTGCCCGAACTCGTGCAGGACGACGCACCCGAACAATGCCAGGATGAACGCCACGCCTGCCAGGGCAGCAGCCGCGCTGTGCTCCGTCTGCCAGTGCGCAAAGGCGATCCACGCGAGCAGGATGAAGAAGGTGGTGTGCACGTACACGGCGATGCCCGCGAACGTGCCGATCTTTGTCGACCATTTCATGGAACGCCCCCTGTCACGATCACGAACTGCGCCGCCTCGCGGAAGACTCTTGTGGCAAGCCGCTCATGATCATGATCGATGGCGTCGAGCACCGGCCTTTTTTCGGCGAAGGCGCAGAATCTCGTATGGTCGGCGGGGACGTGGCGCTCGCTCCAAACCTGAGGGTACGCGTCAGCGGCGGGACGGCCCGCGCTCGTCCACAGGATCGTTGCGACTCATGCCTCGTCTGGGGAAGCGAAGGCTCTGGGCGTTGGGCGCTGGTCCAGCGCCCAACGCCCAAAGTCCAACGCCCAGAGCCCAGAGCCCAGAGCCCTCAGAATCCCATCCTGACGCCCACCTGCAGCTGCCGCGGGATGCCGCCGCCCACCAGCGAGTTCACTCTCATGAAATTGCCCGACCGCTGGTCGCCGCTCGGGTTGTTGAAGTTCGGCTCGCCGGTGACGTTGAAGATCTCGGCGAACGCGTCTACGGTGCGATTCCCGATGACCCGAACACGATATCCCACGCGCAGGTCGAGCTCCGCGAAGCTCGGGCCGTGGGCGCCGTTGCGTCCGCCCTTGTTGTCGACGCAGATCGCATTCGCTCCCTGCCCGCAGACCCGACCTGCCGGCAGCGGGTCGAACAGCCGGCCATTGCGGTCGGCGTCGACGTTCGAATTGAACAGGCTGAACGGCCGGCCGGTCATGAATCGATAGATGCCGCTCACCGCCAGGCCGCCGGTGCGGGGCACTTCGATGCGCCCGCTGACGGTCGCCAGATGGCGCCGGTCCCGTTCCATCGGACCCCAGTTCAGGTCGAGATTGCGCTCTCCGAGGACCTGAAAGTTGTTGGTGAAGTCGGGGTTCCCGTCGCTGTGGCCGCGGGCGCTGCCGATCGAGTACGACGCGCGCGCGCTCCACCAGCCAGCGAAGCGGCGCTCGAGCTGCAGGTTGAGCGTGTCGAACGTGGCTCTGCCGATGTTCTCGCGAATCCACACGTTGTTCCGGAATGGTGAGAGCCCGAGCTGACCGGCGATGCCGCGCAGGTCGAAGCGCTGCAGCGCGCCGGTCCGCGTCGTGTCGACGCGCAGCGCCGGGTTGAGATCGTACGCCACGACCTGATCGCGCCCCAGGCTGTGCACGTAGTCGGCGGCAAACGAGACCTGCCCTCCGAGCTGCCGCTCGTAGCCGAACGAGACCTGATGCGTATACGGAATCCGCCGATCGGGGGTGTCGAGGAACACCGTGCCGTTGTTGCGCGCCAGCGTGCCGGCCGGGAAGAGCTGCGCCAGGCGGGCGCGGTCGAGGGCCGGGCCGTTCACGAGCATCGGATCGGTCGGCAGCCGGCCCTGACTGGGCCCCGGATCGGGACGATCGACCGGGAACTCCGTCACGAAGGAATTCGCGAACACGCTCTGGCGCACGTACGGCTCGAACCGGTTGGTCCAGAGCTTCTCGTAGAACATACCGTAGCCGGCGCGGACGACGGAGCTCCCCCCCATGGTGTACGCCATGCCCACACGCGGCTGAATGTTGTTCCAGTCGACCGGATAGTCCTTCTCATTCGCGAAGAGCGGATTCCACCGCTCGGCGATCGGCGCGATCTCGAAGTCGTACCGGAGGCCCAGGTTCAACGTCAGAGAGTTGTTCACCCGCCACTTGTCCTGCGCGAAGAGCCCCGTCGAGTGCGTGAACACGTACGGCAGCTCCGGCACCGGCACGCGGATCGAGAGACGTTCGGGGTAGGTGGACGGGTCGGCCCTGTTGAAGGGGCGGTCGGTCGGGAAGGAGAAGATGCCGTTCATCGCGCCCTGTTCGATCTGCCGGTGATCGGCCCACACGTACTGCAGCCCGAACTTCAGATCGTGATCCCCGCCTCGGCCGGGAATGAACCAGCTGAACGAATCGTCGAGCTGGTACGACGTCTGAATGCGGTGCAGCGCGAAGTCGGTGGACTGGGTGTCCAGCGTCGGATGACGGAGCGTTGGCGGCTGAACCGTCATGTCGCCGCCCGCCTCGAAATAGCCCGGCGTGCCGCGATCGACGTCCTCCTGCGTAATGGCCGCGCGCAGGGTATTCAGCTTCGTGCTCCCCAGCACCCGGTTGTAGATGAACATGCCGGTCTGGTCCCAGTCCTTCTCGTCGTGCAGGGCCGTGAGCGTCTGCCGCGGGTCGTTGCCGCCGCCGGGATTGGTGTGGCTGCCCGATCGCTGCCGGATCGGTTGCCAGTCGCTCAGCCATCGGAAGGTGAACGAGTTCTGAGCGTTCGCCTGAAAGTCAGCCCGCACGACGTTATTCCAGAAGTCGCTGTAGACGACATCCGAGAACGTCAGGTCCGGTCTCGTTGGGTACACGCGACTGAGGCCCTGGTTCTGGTTGACGTTCTCGAAGCTGAAGAAGAAGTGAAGCCTGTCGCGGATGATCGGACCGCCGATCGTGCCGCCCCACTGCTGCTGTGATGTGTCGGGCCGGTCCAGGTTCTGCTGCTTCGTGAAGAAATCCGGGGCCGTCACGCCGGATCCGGTGAAGAAGCCGAAGGCGCTCCCGCGCAGGGCGTTGGTGCCCTGCCTCGTAATGGCGTTGACGATGCCGCCCGACCCGCGGCCGTATTCGGCGTCGTACTGGTTGGTGATGACCTGGAACTCCTGAATCGACTCGAGCGACGGACGCGCCTGCGGCCCGGAGTCGCCGCCGCGCATGTCGTCGTTGTTGTTGGCGCCGTCGATGACGAAGATCACCTGGCTCCCGTGCTGGCCGTTGATGTTGACGGAGCCTGGACCGGTGTTCGACGGGTTGTACTGCACGCCGGGCAGGAGCGCGACGAATCCCATGACGCTGCGATTGGCGGAGGGGAGCTCGGTCAGCTCGTCGAGCGACACGTTGCCGCTGACCTGCGTCGACGTGAAGTCGACGAGCGGCGCCTCACCCGTCACCGTAACCGATTCGGTCAGCGTCCCGACCTCAAGCCGGAGGTCGAGGGTGGTCGTCTCTCCGATCAGCAGGCGGAACTCCTGCATGAACGTCCTGAAGCCCTGCAGTTCGCCCGTGATTCGATAGGGCCCGGGTACGATTCCGCTGATGAAATATGTTCCGTCGGACCCGCTCGTGGTCTCGCGGAACGTGCCGTTCTCCACATGCGTCAGGACGATCGCGACGCCGGGCAGGACGCCTTCCTGGGCGTCGACCACGCGTCCGCGAACCGCGGATGCCCCGGCCTGCTGTGCCTCAGCGAAGCCGGCGACGAGCAACAAACCCGATGCGACGAGCAGGGTGAGCGAACGGAAACGGCGCATTTGGACCTCCCTTTTCAGAGCCGTATAAAGAAGCCCAGCCGACGAGACGAAAGGGAACCCGCGCGCGATGAAGTGAAGGGGGTTATAGCATAAACAAGGGCGCTATAATCGGCCAGAAATCGACATGTCACGCAGCCTGATTGGGGGGGTGGCGCTCGCGTCGATTGTGGCCGCGACGGTCCTGACCGCGCAGCAGCCGTCTCCCCACCGCGCGGTGCTCGACACGTACTGCGTCACCTGCCATAGCGATCGCCTGCGCACGGCCGGGCTGTCGCTCCAGACGCTCGACGTCGCGCGTCCAGGCGACGCCCCCGACGCCTGGGAGAAGGTGGTCGGAAAGCTCCGGAGCGGCGCCATGCCGCCCGACGGGATGCCGCGGCCCGCTCCCAGCGTCGCCGCGGCGCTGGTGGTCCACCTCGAGACGTCGCTCGATCGCGCGGCCGCCCTGCGGCCCAATCCCGGACGGCCTGTCCTGCGGCGGCTGACGCGCACGGAATATCGCAACGCCATTCGAGACCTGCTGGCAGTCGACATCGACGCGGCCTCGCTCCTCCCGGCAGACGATTCGCGGTTCGGCTTCGACAACGTGGGCAGCGTCCTGACGTTGTCGCCGCTCCTCGCCGAGCGCTATCTCGCCGTGGCGCGCCACGTCCGGCGTCTCGCCCTGGGCGATCCCGCCGTGCGTCCGGCGCTCGAGACCTACGAGGTCTCGCGTCTGCTCCTGCAGGACGACCGTGCCGGCGAAGAGCTGCCGTTCGGCACGCGCGGCGGCATCGCCGTGCGTCACCACTTCCCGGCCGACGGCGAATACGTCTTCAAGGTCCGCCTGCAGCGGAACTCGCGCGAGTACATCCGCGGTCTGCAATCCGCACACGACCTCGACGTGCGGCTCGACGGCCGCCGCATCCAGCGATTCACCATCGGCGGCGAGCGGCGCGGCCGATCGGCGGGCATCTTCTCGACGGCGGCTATGGGCGAGGTGCCACAGGAGCGCTATGAGCGCACGGCCGACGAGGCGCTCGACGTCCGCCTGTGGGTGAGCGCGGGCCAGCATCGCGTCAGCGCCGCATTCGTGAAGGACGGCTCGGTCGTCGAAGGGCCGCTGCAGCAGCGGATGACGTTGTACGACTACTCGCAGTACAAGGGCGGAGAGCCAGGCGTTGCCACGTTGGGGATCGATGGCCCGTACGGTGTGAAAGGCGTCAGCGCGACCGTGAGCCGACAGCGGATTCTCGTCTGCCAACCGGCGCGTCCGGCTGATGCTTCGACCGGCTCAGGGTCGCCCCGCGCATCGTCGAGCGGCGAAGAAGAGCCGTGCGCCCGGAGGATTCTCGCGATACTCGCGCGTCGCGCCTATCGACGGCCGGTTAGCGATGAAGACGTTCAGACGCTCGTCGGGTTCTTTCGCATCGGGCGCCGCGACGGCGGGTTCGACTCGGGCATCGGTGTCGCGCTCGAGCGGATGCTCATCGGCCCCGAGTTCCTGTTCCGGACGGAGCGCGAGCCGTCGGCTATCAAGGCAGGCACGCCCTATCAGATAAGCGACGTCGAGCTCGCATCCCGGCTCTCGTTCTTTCTGTGGAGCAGCATTCCGGACGAGGAGCTGCTGACGCTTGCCGAGCGCGGTCGACTGAAAGATTCCGCCGTGCTCGAGCGGCAGGTTCGGCGGATGCTCGCCGATCCCCGCGCGAGCGCGCTGACGACGAACTTCGCCGCCCAGTGGCTGCACCTGCGCAACCTCGGGATCGCGGCGCCGGACTTGGAACGGTTCCCGTATTTCGACGAGAACCTGCGCGACGCCTTCCGGACCGAGACGGAGCTCTTTTTCGACAGCGTGCTGCGCGAGGATCACAGCGTCCTCGACCTGCTGAATGCCGACTACACGTTCGTCAACGAGCGGCTCGCGCTGCATTACGGGATTCCTGGCGTGTACGGCAGCCATTTCCGGCGCGTGCGGCTGACCGACGGCACCCGCGGTGGAGTGCTGGGGCACGGGAGCATCCTTACCGTCACCTCCTACGCGAACCGCACCTCTCCAGTCGTCCGCGGCAAATGGATTCTCGACAACATTCTCAACGCGCCGCCGCCGCCGCCGCCGGCCAGCATCCCGGATCTGCGGGCGCGCGACGCGCAGGGCAAGGTGCTGTCGATGCGCGCGCAGATGGAACAGCACCGGTCGAACCCGGTCTGCGCCGGCTGCCACCGCGTCATGGATCCGCTCGGCTTCGCGCTCGAGAACTTCGATGGCATCGGGCGATGGCGGACGATGGACGCGAGCGCGCCGATCGACGCGTCGGGCGCGATGCCGGACGGCACGAAGTTCAGCGGACCGGCGGAATTCCGCCGCGTCCTGCTCGACGCGCGGCGCGACCAGTTCGTGGCCACGGTGACGGACCGGCTGCTCACCTACGCGCTCGGTCGGGGCCTCGAGGCCTACGACGCGCCCGTCGTCCGGCGCATCGTTCGGGACGCGGCGAGGGACGGCTACCGGTTGTCGTCGCTCGTGCTCGGCGTGGTGACGAGCATGCCGTTCCAGATGCGAAGGGCGGAAGAGCCATGATCATCACCAGACGCGCGATTCCACGGCGCACCGTGCTGCGCGGCCTCGGCGCGGCGGTCGCGCTGCCGGTGCTCGACGGCATGCTGCCGGCGTTCGCGTCGCAGCTGCCGTCGGTCAATCGCCTGTCGATCGTGTTCTCGCCGAACGGCGTGAACATGGCCACGTGGACGCCGGCTGGCGAAGGCGCCGGGTTCCAATTGAGTCAGACGCTCCAGCCGCTGGCGCCGTTCCGCGACCGTCTCCTCGTCCTGAGCGGCCTCGACAACAGCATCGGCGACGCGCGGCCCGGCGAAGGCGAATCGGCGCCGCACGAGCGGGCCGGTGGCGTCTTCCTGACGAGCGTGCACCCGGAACGGGAAGGGCGCGCGGGAATCTCGATGGACCAGCTCCTGGCCCGCGAGCTCGGACAGAAGACGCAGCTGGCCTCGCTCGAGCTCGGGCTCCACGCCAACGAGATCGTCGGACAGTGCGAGAAAGGGTGGAGCTGCGCCTACATGAACACGCTGTCGTGGCGGACGCCCACGACGCCGCTCCCGGTCGAATACCGGCCGCGCGCCGCGTTCGAGCGGCTGTTCGGCGACAGCGACAGCACCGATCCCACGATCCGTCGGGCGCGGATGCAGACGGACCGGAGTCTGCTCGACTCGGTGACCGAGGCGGCGACGCGTCTCATGCGGTCCGTCGGCGCCGCAGACCGCGCGCGGCTCACCGAATATCTCGACGGCATGCGTGACGTCGAGCGGCGGATTCAGCGCGCGGAAGAGCAGTCGGCTCGCGAGATTCCAGCGGTCGATCGTCCGGCGGGCGTGCCGTCGACGTTCGACGAGCACGCGAAGCTGATGTTCGATCTGCAGGTCCTCGCGCTGCAGGCCGACCTGACCCGCGTCGTCACGTTCATGCTGGGCCCCGAGCAGAGCAACCGCGCCTACCCCGAGATCGGCGTGCCCGACGTGCACCACGGGCTGTCGCACCACCAGGGAGACGCCCAGAAGCTCTCGAAAATCGCGCAGATCGACGCGCATCATACGAAGACGTTCGCGTACTACCTCGAGAAGCTTCAGGCGACGCGCGACGGCAACGGGTCGCTGCTCGATCACGCGACCATCCTGTTCGGCTGCTCGATGAGCGACGGCAACGACCACCTGCTGCAGAACCTGCCGATCGTCGTCGCCGGCGGCGGGAACGGTCGCCTGAAGAGCGGCCGTCATCTGAGGTTTGCGAAGGGGACGCCGATCTCGAACCTGTACGTGACGCTGATGGAGATGGTCGGTGTGACGCTCGACAGCTTCGGCGATAGCACGGGGAGGCTGTCGCTCGCCTGATGATGGTGAAGAGCACGAAGACGCGTTTGGCCACAGAGGCCACAGAGGCCCTTGGTGTGCTTGGTGGCCTGTGTGGCTTGATGGTCTCCGTGGTCTTGGCAGCTCCCTCCCACGCTCAGAGCGTCACCGACGCCGGCGCGACGGAGCTCCACTGGGCGGCGCACCGCGACGATGTCGCACTTGCCGATAAGCTGATTCGCGGCGGCGCCGATGTGAACGCCGCCAACGAGTACGGCGTGACGCCGCTGATGTTGGCGTGCACGAACCGCAGCGCGGCGATCGTGGAGAAGCTGTTGGCTGCTGGCGCCAATCCAAAAGTGGCGCAGACAAACGGGATCACGCCGCTGATGGAATGCGCGCGTACGGGCGCTGCTGCAGCCGTCGCGTCGCTCCTCGCTCGCGGCGCCTCGGTCGATGCGGCGCACGCGAGGAGCGGTCAGACCGCGCTCATGTGGGCCGCGGCGGGCAAGCAGCCCGAGGTCGTGAAACTGCTGGTCGACCGCGGCGCGAACGTGCGCGCCCGCTCCAAGGGCGGATTCACGCCGCTCCTGTTCGCGGCGCGGTCCGGCGACGACGCGTCGGCCCGGCGGTTACTCGACGCTGGGGCGGAGGTCAACGAAGCCACGACCGAGCATGGGTCGGCGCTTGTCGTGGCAAGCGCGGGAGGACACGAGCGGCTCGGTCTGCTCTTGCTCGACCGTGGCGCCAACCCCAACGTGGCCGACCGGAACGGCATCACGCCGCTGCACAACGCGGTGCAGCGGGGGCTCACCTCGCTCGTGGGGATGCGGTTCGACGAGTCGTACCGCGTGCAGCCGGCGAATATGCCGGAGCTGGCGGCGGCACTCCTGACGCGCGGGGCGAACCCGAACGCCCGCATCACCGCCAACGACACGCGCGGTCCCGACGGGACGCCGTTCGAGATGCGCGGCGCGACCCCCTATTTCCTGGCGGCAATCGCGGGCGATGCCGCACTAATGCGGCTGCTGGGCCGGAGCGGTGCCGATCCAACGCTCGGTGTCGAGGGCGGCGCCACGCCGCTGATGGCGGCCGCCCGTTCCGCGTGTACGGGGTCGTGCGAGTTCCGCGGCGCCAATCTCGAGGCCGATCCGGCGGCCGCGGCGGCCGCGCTCGAAGCGGTGAGGGTCGCGATTGAGCTCGGCGCCGACATCGACGCCGTCAACGAGGACGGTCAGACGGCGATGCACATGGCGGCCTTCACCGGCGCGGATGGCGTGGTGCAGCTCCTGGCGGAACGCGGTGCCGCGATCGACCTGCAGGACACGCGCGGGGAAACGCCCTGGAGCATGGCTGCGGGGCTCAGCACCGTGCTGCGCTACCGCGGCCAGTACGGCACGCACGAGCGCACCGCGGCGCTGCTGTTGAAGCTCGGCGCCACGCCGATCACGCAGGCGGAGCTCGAGGCGCGCGCCGCCGCGCTGGCGGCGCGATAGGAGGAGCGTGGTCCGGCTGAAGCCGGACGCCACGTTACGTAGTGTCCGGCTTCGTTACGTAGTGTCCGGCTTCAGCCGGACCGTCGAAGTGGCGTAGTGTCCGGCTTCGTTACGTAGTGTCCGGCTTCAGCCGGACCAGGGGAGATCGGCATGCGCAAGAACGATCGTGCGTCGCGACGTGAATTCCTGGCTCGCGCCGCGGCCGGCGCCGGCGCCGTGGCGGGCGCAGGCCTCGTCCCGGAAGCGGCCGCAGGCACCCAGACTCAGACGCAGCAGTCAGGCGGCACTGCGCCCACCGTGCACGCCCGGGCGGAAGGGCACGGCGCCTTTCTCAACCAGCACGCCGCGGCAACCGTGGCGGCGTTCGCCGAGCGGCTGATGCCGGGCGCGCCGGGCAAGCCGGGCGCGCGCGACGCGGGCGTGCTCACGTACATCGATCTCGCGCTCGCCGGCGCCTACGCGGACCTGCAGGATGTCTACCGGCGCGGTCTGGGGCAGCTGGACGAGTACTGCCGCACGACCCGCAACGCACCCTTCGTGGAACTGCGGGCCGCGCAGCAGGACGAGGTAATTCGCGCGCTCGAAGACGGCACGGCCACCGGGTTCACGTGGCCGACGCCGCAGGAGTTCTTCAACACGGTCCGGACCCACACGATGGAAGGGATGTTCGCCGACCCGGTGTACGGCGGCAACAAGGACTTCGCCGGCTGGCGTCTCGTGGGCTTCCCGGGCGCCCAGCCGGTCTTCACGCCGACCGACATGCAGAGCCGGCAGGCATTCACCCGTGCGCCAATCGTCGGCCTGCAGACGCTCGGCCGGAAGGCGTAGACGCAGAGGTCACCATGGCCATCGACAAGACCGATGTCGTGATCGTCGGACTGGGCGCGGCCGGCGGCATTCTCGCGGCCGAGCTCGCGAAAGCCGGCGTGAAGGTGATCGGCCTGGAGCGCGGCCCGCGGCTGACGACGGCCGATTTTGCCGCGCAGGACGAGCTGCGGTATTTCCAGCGGCAGGATCTGCGGCCGAGCGTCAAGCGCCAGCCGGTGACGTGGCGCGCCAACGCGGCGGCGCGCGCCGATCCGCTCCCCATCCTCAACTACGGCAACCAGGCGGGCGGCGGCACGGTCCACTACGGCGCCGTGTCGTGGCGCTTTCATGAAGACGACTTCCGCCCGCGCTCGCAGACCATCGAGCGCTACGGAGCGTCGGCGATACCGCAGGACTCGTCGCTCGTCGACTGGCCGCTGACGTACGCCGATCTCGAGGGCTACTACGATCGCGCCGAGTACGAGCTCGGGGTGTCGGGGAAGGCCGGCAACCTGCAGGGACGCAGGATCGAGGGTGGCAACCCGTTCGAGGCGCCACGCCAGCGCGACTATCCGCTGCCGCCGTTGTTCGTGGATCAGGCCGCCACCCTCTTCGAGGCGGGTGCGCGCAAGCTTGGCTACCACCCGTTCTCCACGCCGCGTGCGATCCTGTCGCGCCCGTATCAGGGACGGCCGGCTTGCACCTACTGCGGCTTCTGCCAGGCGTTCGGCTGCCACGTCGGCGCCAAGTCGTCGATCCTGGTGACGAAGCTTCCCGAAGCCGACCGCACCGGCAATTTCAGGGTCGTCACCGGTGCGATGTGTTACCGGATCAACAGCGACAGCAGCGGACGCGCGACCGGTGTCGCCTACTACGGGCCCGATGGATCGGAGAACGCGGTCGAGGCCGACCTCGTCATTCTCGCCCCGTTCATCTACGACAACGTGCGCCTGCTGCTGCTCTCGAAGACCGTGAGGTTTCCGGACGGGCTGGCCAATTCGAGCGGCCAGCTGGGCAAACATCTCATGGCGCACATCGGCGTGAGGGTCTTTGCCGCGTTCGACGATCGGTACGTCAACATCTACATGGGGCCGAGCGCGCAGCGGCATACCTTCGACGATCTCGACGCCGACAATTTCGACCATGCGGGCCTGAACTTCATCCGCGGCGCGCAGATCAGTGTCTCGCCCGCCGACCTGGAGGCCGGGCCGATCGGCGCCGCCGTCAGCATGCCCCCGCCACCGGGCATCCCGCGGTGGGGCGCCGCGTACCGAGACTTTCTTGCGAAGTACTTTGCCCGCTACGCGGCAGTGAACGCGCAGACGGAGAACCTGCCATACGCGGACCAGACGATCGATCTCGATCCCGACGTGCGCGATCAGTGGGGCCTGCCGGCGCCGCGCCTCACGTACGACTGGCGGCGCCCAAACGAGGTCGTGCGGGTCGAGTACATGGCGCGTAAGCTCGAAGAAATCGCCCGCGCGATGGGCGCGAGCCGCGTGTGGCGGTCGCCCGGCGGATCGGGCGCGCCTGGCGCGCACCACATGGGCGGCACGCGCATGGGCAGCGACCCGAAGTCGTCCGTGGTCAATCGCTACGGTCAGAGCTGGGACATTCCCAATCTCTTCGTCGTCGGGAGCTCGACCTTCCCGTCGAACAGCGGGTTCAATCCGACGCTCACGATCCAGGCGCTCGCCTACCTGACGGCCGACGCCATCGTCACACGGTACAAGAGCCGGCCCGGACCACTCGCCTAGCGACTGTGCGCCGGCCCTCGCGCGCCCGGTACGTGGTGTCCGGCTTCAGCCGGACTTACGCGTTCTGGCCCCCATTACGCTGATCCAGAACTGGAACGTACGCCTCAACGCTGCGCGGAGGCGGTCGGCACTTTCGGGAACACCGCGTCGATGCCGGCCTGTGCGCACTCCTCCTGCATCCGTGCGCCGCCGACGCCGATGGCGCCCGCGACCTGCCCGTCGATGACGATGGGAAGCGCACCCGCCTTGGGGAAGTCGTTGATCCAGACGGACGCCTGATTGCGCAGCGTGGTGACGTCCTCTTCCAGCAACTTGGTGGAACGCTGCCAATGCGCCGCCGTCTTCGCTTTCAGGATCGCCGTCTCCGACATGGTCGGACCGCCGCCCTGCATGGCGTGGAAGTCGAGCAGCGTGCCGTCGATGCCCACCACCGCGACACCGACGAGGATGTTGTTTTTCTCCGCAAACGCGATACAGGCGTCGACCATCTTGCGAGCGGCGGCGTTCGACACCTGCGGGCGGTTGACGAGAGTCGCCTGGGCAAGGGCGTCGACGGTGAATGTGGTCGCGGCCAGCACCGCGATGGCTAGAATCGTTGTGCGCACGGCTTCCTCCCCAATCTCGAGTCGAAGTGTAGACCATTTCACGGCCGGACCGTGTCACGTGGCGCGCATGTTCGCGCGCCGCCGGATCGACGATACGCTCGATCGGCATGCGCGGCTCGAGTCCTGCAGGTGCAGCAGGAGATTCTGTCTCGCGGCATCGCTCGACCCATCGTTCATCGCACGTGCACCGATGTCGGCAGTGTCTGCGACCTCTCGGGCCGGCGGCCGGTTCGGCTATTTCGGTGGCACGAGGCGCCGGCGAGCTGACGTCAGCGCGTGGGAACGCGTAGCTTCAGCTCTTCCAGCCAGTTGATGACGACTCGAATCTCTCGGGCGGCTCTTTCGATCGGTACCCGGGCGATCGCAAACGTACGGCCGTCTGGGGCGACGTCGAAGCTCAGGAGCCCCGTCATCTCCAGGGCAAGTGACGGCTGGCCGAACGAAAGCGTGGCGGACCCACGAGCGGATGTGACCGGGACCCTCATCAGCCCCTGCTCCGAGAGATAGAAAATCTCGCGGCCATCCCGGCTCCACTTCGGCGCTGTGCCGCCGGTGCGCGAGATCAGCTCTCGGCGCTTTTCAACCTGTGGGAACGGCCGCACGTAGATTTCGAGCGCCCCCGATTCGTCGGACTGATACGCGATGGATCGCCCGTCCGGCGAAACTGCCGGCGCGCTCTCGTTGGCGGGTGTCACCAGCAGAGGCTTCGGGCCGCCTTCCTGACCCGGCACGCCGAGCCACAGGTCCCAACCGGTCTTGTCACCCGGCCTGGCATAGACGAGGCTTCGACCATCAGGCGACCAGCTCGACGGCGAATTCACGTACCCTTGACTTGCCGGGAACAACGGCTGCGGCCGTCCACTGCCGTCGAACGGGATGGAATGAAGGTTGTACCCACCGCCCGCGTTCGAGAGGAATGTGAGGCGGTCGCCTTCTGCTGTCCACGTTGGTCGGAGGGCGTCGCCGGTCAACGGGAGGGGCGACAACAGACCGCGTTCGAGATCGTACACGCCTATTCCGTATGTGCCTCCTCTGAACAGGGTGAGGGCCACTCGCTTGCCATCTCGAGAGAACGCAGGGTGGCCAACGGACTCGGCTTCGTCGAGACGACCCATCGGCTTTCCCGTGCGGTCGGCAATAAAACTCTCGGCGAACGTGTCACCTCGTCCTGCGACATACGCCAGCGTGCCGTTCTCCGAGATCGCGAAGTGGGGCCCGCCGGTGGCAATGTCGAGTCGAACACTCTCCACGACTCGAGTGGGTTCTCCGGTGACCCTCAGCGCGTTCAGATCGAACGGCACGGCCGCGAGCGCGTTTCCACGCCAGAACACGAGATGCCCGCTCGAGGCGTACCGGCCGGCCGCCCCCCCCACGAAGCACAACGGTGTGCTGACCGGTCTCGAGGTCGGCGACCGCCAGTTGCTCCTCGTCCCACGTTGGCGCACCGGTCCAGATCGTACAGAGCACCGCACGGTGACCGGGGAGGGTCTGCGGCCAGAGGTGAGCGCCTTCCCCTGCCTCGACGTTCACTCGAGTGAGATCCTTCGTTTCAGAGACGCCCGTGCGTCGAATGCGCAAGGGCTGTCCCCACGCCGGACTGAAGACGACAGTGCCGTCTGCGTTCCAGCTCGCACCAAAGAGGAACGGCGCGTCGACCAGGCGCGTCGCCGCTCCGCCCGAGAGGCGCATTTGCTGGACCTCGCCGCGAGATTCGGCGAAGAAGCCCACGGTATCGCCGTCACGCGAGAAGAACGGGGCGCGCGCGCCGGCGTTCTCTGCGAGCAGTCGCGGCTCGAAGGCGTCCAGACTGTGATGGACGAGAGAGCGCCGCGCTCCGAGGCCGACGACGTACACGAGTTGCCGGCCGTCGGGCGACAGCGCCAGCGGCCCTGATTGGCCTACGGGCATGTCGGATGGGGTCCTGACAACGAAGCTCGTTGCGGCGGCGGGAGACGACGCCGGCATGAACGACCAGGCGAAGGCGCCGACGACGGTCGCGGACAGCAGCGCAGCGATGACCAGCTGCCCCCACCGACGCGGTTCGTGTGGAGCTGGACCCCGCGTTTCGGGAGTGCGCTGCAGATCCTCGATCTCGATCCGCGCGTCGCCGATATGCTGCAGCCGCTGCCTCGGGTCGCGCTGCAGGCAGCGGCGAAGCAGCGTGCGGACACCTAGAGGCAGGTCGGACGGCAATCGATTCCACTCAATGTCGGCGCGCAGTACGGCGGCGAGTGTGTCCGACACGGTCGCGCCCCCGAAGAGCGTCCTCCCTGCGAGCATCTCGTACAGCACGACGCCAAACGACCAGATGTCCGCGCGGGAATCGACGGCCGCGCCGCGCGCCTGCTCCGGGCTCATATATGCCGCGGTGCCAAGGATGACGCCCAGCCTCGTCATCGCCGGGCTGGTTATGGTTGGTGAGGACGACGCATCGCTCGGGATCGGACTCGGATCGAATGCCTTTGCCAATCCGAAGTCGAGTACCTTGACGGTACCGTCGGGACGGATCTTCACGTTGGCCGGCTTCAGGTCTCGATGAATAACGCCGCGCGCGTGCGCGGCTTCGAGCGCCTCGGCCATCTGTTTCGCGATCGACAGGGCCTCTTCCAGCGGACCGGCTCCCTGCGCTATTCGATCAGCCAGCGTCGGCCCTTCGACAAGCTCGAGCACCAGCGCGTGTACGAGGTGTCCGGCTTCAGCCGGACCTTCTTCGAGGCCGTAGATCGCCGCGATGTTGGGATGGTTCAGCGACGCGAGAACTTGCGCTTCACGCTGAAATCGGGCCAGTCGATCCGCATCGTGCGCGAACGACTCTGGCAAGATCTTCAGTGCGACGTCCCGCTTCAGGCGTGTGTCGTGTGCACGCCAGACCTCGCCCATCCCGCCGGCGCCGAGAGCGGAGTGGACCTGGTACTGGCCGACGCGGCTTCCGACCGACAGCGACATGGGTGGAGGGTACCGCTACGCGCGCAGGAACGCGCGCAACTCCGTCAGCGTCTCCGCCGGCGCCTCCAGCTGGATGTTATGCCCGGTCGGCATCGCCCTGCCGCGGACGTCGGACGCGCGCTCGCGCCAGACCGCCAGCGGATCGAACAACCGTCCGACGTTCCCCTTGGCGCCCCAGAGCACGAGTAGCGGGCAGCCAACCCTCCGTCCGGCTTTCAGGTCCACTTCGTCGTGTTCGAGATCGATCGAGGCTCCCGCGCGGTAGTCCTCGCACATCGAGTGGACGGTGGCAGGATTCCTGAACGCGCGCAGGAATTCCGCCTCGGCCTCGCCGCGGCCCCGGCCGATGTACGTCTCGAGGCTGTTGTTGATGAGCGTCTCCGGAAACGGCGCCGGCCGAATCAGGAAGAACCAATGATAGTACGCCGTCGCCACGTCGCGATTGACGTGGGTGAGCAAGTAGTGCGTCGGCACGATGTCGAGCATCGCGGCCCTCGACACGGCCTTCGGATGATCGAGCGTCAGGCGGTGAGTGACTCGCGCCCCGCGGTCGTGTCCGACGACGGCGAACCGATCGAAGCCGAAGTGCTTCATGACCTCGACCTGATCGAGCGCCATCGCCCGCTTCGAGTAGTTGACGTGGTTCGCTCCGCCATCGGGCTTGCTGCTGTCGCCATAGCCGCGCAGATCGGCCGCGACGACCGTGTAGTCGCGGGCCAGATCTGGCGCGACGCGGTGCCAGATGGCATGCGTCTGCGGGGCGCCGTGAAGGAGCAGCAAGGGTGGGCCGCTGCCGGCGGTGACGACGTTGATCGTCGCCCCGGACGTCTGTACTTTCGCGGCCTTGAAGCCGGGAAACAGGTTCACAGCCCCGCCGGCCTGCTGCCGGGCGTGAACTCTCCTGAGGTCTGCGACCGCAACTCCCGCCGCCAGTGCGGCCGTCCGCCGCAGCCAGTCGCGCCTGTCGATCATGGTGGCCCCCTTTCGCAGTGCAGGCCCTTCTAGCACAAAAAGAGGTCCGGCTAAAGCCGGACACTACGAATAGAGCTGGCGGGCGTAAGATCTCGGCCAGCCATGCGCTCGGCACTCGCGCTCTGCGTGCTCATTGCGGCCTTATCGGCGAGCCTTCGCGCCCAGTCGCTCCTCATCAGCGGCGGGACGCTCGTCGACGGCACTGGCCGGCCGCCGATTGAAGACGCGCAGGTGCTGGTGCGGGACGGGGTGATTGCGGAGATCGCCACGTCCCCGCTCACAGCCGCCGGTGTCGAGCGCATCGACGCGCGCGGCAAGTTCATTCTGCCCGGCTTCATCGATTCACACGTGCACTACCGCGACTGGAAGGGCGAGCTCTTCCTGGCGCACGGGGTGACTGCGGTCTACGACCTGGGCAACCCGTACTACTACCAGGCCGCGCTCCGGCGTGGCTTCAACACCGGCCGTCTCCGCGGGCCGCGCTATTTCTTCTGCGGCGAAGTCGGGCTCCCTGAAGAAGAAGCCGACCAGGGTCCGGCCGTCCACCGGCGGGGGCTCGACATCATACGCGCCCCGGGCGAGGCGCCCGCCATCGTGGCGCGCCTCAAGGCCGCCGGCGTCGACTGTCTCAAGCTCAACGAGCGATTCAGTGGCGAGCTCTTTTCCGCGCTCGCACGCGCGGCCGAGGACGCCGGATTGCGGGTGATCTCCCACTCATGGAATGTCAGCGACTCGGTTCGCTGGGGCATTGGCGGCGTGGAGCATATGGAAGGCATCGCGCTCGCCACCGCGACGAGTCCGCGCGCGAAAGACGCCATTGGCCGCATGCGCCTCGAAGCGGGGCACAAGAACTCGGCGCTCTATCAGTGGATGGACCCCGCCGAGTTCGATCGGGTCATCCGCGACATGGTCGCTCGGAACGTGTTCGTGAACCCTACGCTCGCGTTCGAATGGAAGGCGCTGACGCCTCGCCGCGACGTGCAGGAGCAGGAGGATCAGCGGCTCTTTCGCGTTCCGGCGCTCGCCTACGTGCCGCTCGACGATCGCCTCGTGATTCTCGGCCAGTACCGATGGGCGGACGGACGCCGCGCCGGAGAGATCCGGCAGTTCGAGGACGGCTACCGGAAGGTGCAGCAGTTCCTGGCGCGCTTCGTCCAGGCAGGGGGCAAGATCTACGCGGGCACAGATACGTCGGCGGCGACAAGTCCCGGCTTGAGCCTCCACCACGAAATGCAGCTGCTCGTCGACGCCGGGTTGACGCCGATGCAGGCGATCAGAACGGCCACCGCGCACGGCGCCGAGCTGCTCGGGCTCGAGCGGAGGCTCGGGTCCGTCGAGAGGGGGAAGGTTGCCGATCTCGTGCTGCTCGATGCCAATCCGCTGCAGGAGATCGCGAACACGAAGAGAATCTTCCGCGTGATCAAGGACGGCCGGGTCGTCGACACGACGTATCACGCCGACTATGCAATTCCGATCCGCCGGCCGGGACCGGAGTCAAAGCATCTCTATCACCCAACGCCCGTCGTGCGTGATGTGCTGCCGCCCGTGGCCGTCGAAGGGTCCGTCGTCACGCTCCGCATCGTCGGCGGCGGCTTCACGCCGGGCTCGGTCGTGAAGATCAACGGCCGCGCAAGCGAGACGCGGTGGATCAGTACCATGGAGCTCGCGACGACCCTCACCGCGCAGCAGACGGCGACAGCCGGTACGCTGCTCGTCGCGGTGGAGACGCCACCGCCTGGTGGCGGCGTTTCGGATCCGGTGGAGTTCATCGTTACGTTCAAGTAACAGTCACGTTCTGGTAGCCGGGGCCTTCAGGCCTCCGCATAGTGCGATGCGAACACTGCATGTCGCCGCTCTGATAGCGTGCTCACTGGAAGCGATGCTGACAGCCCAACAGGTGCCCGACCTGCTCGCGCAGGATCGGACGCACACGGTCTTGCCCGCCCACACATTCGAGACGCTGGGTTGGGACCTGCCCGATGGCGGCCGAGCCGTCAAGGCCATCGCCGACGCGGCGCCCGGCGGCGCGTTTGACCCGCGACAGCTGGAGAAGGCCCGACCTGCCGACCTCGGGTACTCGGCGCGCTGGCACGTGGTCCGCTACCGGTATTACGGTCTCGACTGGGACATCACAGGGCTGCAGCTCACGCCGAACAAAGCCGACCCCGGTCTGCCGACGCTCGCGATCGTCCATGGCGGATCCGCGAACTGGTACGAGTTCTTCGTCGACCCGCTGAACCGCGCCGGTCTGGCCCAGTATCTGGCGCAGCGGCTGCCCGTCGTGCTGATCACGATTCCGGGCAATTACGCCGACGGCGGGTGGACGGAGCCGAACTTCGCCGAACGCGTGCCCGGATACGTGCTCGGGCAGCCGCTCTCGCGCGAGGACGCGCGGGTTCGCCACGGGGTGTTCACCTTCCGGCTCATTGCCGACGGCGTGCGGCGGCTGCTCGAGCAGACGACAACCGGTCCGCTGCTCATCCTGGGACATTCGACGGGCGGCGAGCTCCAGTTTCTGCTGCACGAGTCCTCATTGAAGCCGCGCCTCAACGGCCGATCGATCGGCTGGGGCACGGGCGGGCCGGCGCTCATCACCAAGGCCATCGACGAAGAGTTCGGCGAGCGGGCCGACGCCATCGCGCAATACGCGCGCTATCCGCGCGTCGATCGCCTGCGTCCGCGCGATCCCGCCGGTTACATCTCGTCGCGGTACGTGGGGCCGCTGAATCCGCTGCCGGGTGCGTCGCCGCTGGCGGTCGCGCAGGCGTGGTTCGCCGCCGAAAACCGCCGCCGCCCGCAGTTCAAGCAGGTGCTCCAGGACATGGAGCATCAGGGCATGGTGGAGCATCGAGTCCGGCTGGAGACCGAGATCCGCGAGACACTGCGCGGCCGGCGCGACGTGAACGCGGACGAGGTGATCCGAGATCTGTTTTCGACGATGTCGCCGCCGCTGACCGGCTATCGCCGAATGGCGTGGGTGGTGGGGAAACTCGACAACGGCCACTGGGACGAGCGGCCGGAGAAGGCGCGCGAGTGGAAGATGGCGGAGCGCTTTCGGAAGGAAAACCCCGGTGCGCCGATTCGCGTACTGCTCGTCGACGCGCCGGTGACTCACTACGGCCACATCGAGCGGCCGAAGGCGCTCGCGTCGGTTTTGCTAGATGCGATTCGTTGGCTCGGGTCCGCCTAAAGGCGGACACTACGGTCTTCGGGTCCGCCTAAAGGCGGACACTACGGTCTTCGGGTCCGCCTAAAGGCGGACACTACGTACGTCGAGTGAGTCGGAGTACGTAGTGTCCGGCTTCAGCCGGACCTACGGCGCCAGCGGCTCGATGCGCGTGATCGTGTTGCCGTGCTGGTCCCCGAGCCACATGCTGGAGAGGGCTCCCGACTTCTGCACGTTGATCTGCCGCACGTTCGTGCGGTGCGGGACCAGGTACTCGACGAATTCCCCAGTCTCGACGTTCATGCGTACCGCGAGATCGGCGTCCATCCCGGCCGTCCACAGATACCCTCGGTCGTCGAACTGCGCGTCGTACGGCCGCGTCCACTCCGTCGGCACCTTCCATTCAGTGATCTTCTTCGTCTGGGGATCGAACATCGCGAGGCGGTTGCCCTGAAAGACCGCGCACCACAGACGATCCTGCGCGTCGACGTGTCCCCGCCGGCACCCCGGCCCTTTGGTCGGCAGGTCGTACCAGGTCGTCTCCAGCGTCTTGCCGTTAATGACCCAGATCTTGTCGACGGTCAGGCCGATGCCATACATGTCGTTCTTGGAGTTGGCGACCACGTCATAGGCGCGCGCCGACGGGCTGCCGGCCGGGTATTTCACCTGCGTCCACTTGTTGTTGGCGAGGTCCACCTGCCAGGTGCCGCCCGCCTTGCCCGTGTCGAACGCGACGTTGGTCCATAGCTTCCCGTCCACGTGCTGGAACGCGGGATCGATCATCGTGAGGTGGCCGTCGCCGTAGGCCGACTCGGGCATCGGCAGCTTGTGGACCTCGAACTTCTCCGTCTTCGGGTCGAAGCGGGCGAGCGCCATCTGGAACATGTTGCCGAAGTAGAGCCGTCCTTCCCTGTCGATGTCGATCTGGAGGCCTCCCTGGGCCGTCTGGAAGCCGCGGCTTTGCGGGACGACGTAGTCGACGACTGTCCCGGTCTTGAGATCGAGCTTCCCAATGAACTGGGAATTGAAGTCGGAATACCACAGGTTTCCCTGCGCGTCGAACACGGTGTCGTGCGGTGACGCGTCGGGGCGCGGCAGGTCGTAGACGGTGTAGATCACCCGCGTCGCCTGGCCTTTTGGCCGCGGCAGCGTCTTCAGCGGGTACTCGAAGGTGTCTCGCGCGCTCAGGTTGATCGAGCTCAGATACTTGCCGAGGTCGATCTGCGCCGCCGTCGGCGGACCATGGGGAAAATCGTCCGCCGGACGCATCCAGGGATGCAGCAGCGACGAGTTGTTCGTATGACGGCGCATCCGCTGTACGACCTGCGCCATCTCCTCGGCGTCGAAGCGGGAGAACAGCACGCGCTGCAGCGTGTGGCAATTCACGCACCCGGCGAGGGCCACCTTCTGGGCCTGCGTGCCCGGCACGCTCATCAGCCACTCGGTGTTCGAGAGCTGCATGCCGAGCTCTGTCGCCCGCGTCACCTTTTCGAGCGGCAGATCCAGCCGCGCGCCATGCGCGCCCACGTCGACGGATGTGTTGGGCAGCTTGTATCCGACAGCGCGGACGCGGATCGTGTACTTGCCGGACTCCATCCGTTCGCGCGGAAAGCGGTACTCACCCTGCGCGTTGGTGACGACCCACGTGGCGATCGTCGACCCGGTTTTGTGGGCGCCGACGAGCACGCCTTCCATCGGGCCTTCGCCGTGTGACGTGACGGTGCCCGTCAGCGCCGCGGAGGGCGGCGTCTGCCCCGTCAGCCGGCCGGTGAAGACCGCACAGAATGCGACCACGATGATGAGGAGCCGAGAAGGACGTGACTGACTGGTCATGACGACTCTCCGTAAAAGGGGGTCTGGGGTCATTTCCAGAGGACAGTTCGCTCTGGTCACTAATGCCGGCCCGAACTGTCCTCTAGAAATGCCCCCCGACCCCATTAAGCGCTGCTTCCTTGCCGGCGATGAACCCCTGTGTAATCGCGCGCCCCTGGCCGTGCTGGCTGCACCCGCCGGCCGACTCGCCCCCGCAGTACAGTCCCGGAATCACCTGCCCCGAGAAGTCAAGGACCTGGCACTTCATGTTGATGCGCAGGCCCGCATACGTATCGTGGACGACCGGCGTCGCCCACGCGGCGTAGAAGGGCGGCGTCGCAATCTTATATTTCGGCGTCGGCTTCTCGAAGTCGGGGTCGTACCCGAAGTCGACGCTCTGGTTGTAGCGCGCCACCGTCGCCTCGAGGTTCCCGACGGGCATGTCGACCCTCGCGAACGGATTCTTTCGAATCTGCGGGGCCAGCGCCGCCAGCGAGTTCGCGGCGAAGAAGTACAGCGGATCGGTCGCGGGCGGCGACAGATTCCATGTTTCGCGCGCGACCGCGTCGGCGTCGAAGATGGCCCAGATCGGCCCTGCGGCATAGTCGGGCGGCTGCGACCCTTCGTTGGGCGCGAGCGCCGCGTCCAGGAAGTTCTGCGGCTTGTACGTGATCCGCCGGGGGTTCCGCCAGTCTCCCTGGATATAGGGATCGAGAAACCCGTGGTGCGTGCCGTACGGCCAGTTGCCGGCCGTCTCGTCGTAAAACCGCTTGCCGACCTGGTTCACCAGGATCAGGTCCTGCCAGTCGTGCACCTCGATCCCGGTGGCCCTGACCAGCGGAAATACGGGACTCTGCGTCGTCCACTCGGGATAGATGTGTTGTGCGCCGATGACGGGCCGCTTGCGAAGCGCCCCGTTCCGCTCGAACGTCTGGTTCGCCGTACCCCACAGCGACGCGCCGACGGCCATCGCCGCCAGCTCTCCGCTCGCGTCCTGCGAGGAATACGGCTCGCCGGCGACCTGATACTCCTCGGTCAACCGCGGATCGAACATGCGGCGGAAATGGACGTTGCTGCTGCTGCCGCCAGTCGCGACGATCACCGCTTTCCGCGCGCGCACCGTCACGTTCGGTGCGGTCATCGCGACGACGCCGTCGCTCCGGAAGGGGCGCATGGGCGTCGTGCTGCCGGGCAGGACCTTCGGCGTGTAGCGCGCCTGGATGCCGACCACACGGCCGGAAGACGGCCGCTCGCGGTAGATGGCGTCCATGTGGTAGTTGAGCAGGAAACGGACACCTTTCTTCTTGGCGCTGTTCTCGAGCGCGCGGTAGACGACCGTGCCGCCGCCGCCTCGCGGGCTCTCGGCGCTCTGGCCCCTGTCCCAGATCGCGTAGTTTTCGCGCGGTGCCGAGATGCCGATCGCATGTCCACCCTGCACGCCGGGCGGACCGTCTTTGAACGCGACGCCGTTCTCGAGCAGGAACTCGTACGCGGCCGCCTCGTGGTCGGCCAGCGCCCGCTGCACGGCGCGGTCGTTGTAGCGGTACTCGGGCATCCCATTGGTCTCGACGACTGACCAGTCGGTCAGATCCTTGAAGAGCATCTCGGGTGAATCGACGATGCCGTGTTTCTTCTGCGCGCTCGTGCCGCCGCCGAGCGGCACCTGGCCGCCGTTGATGATGCCGTGCCCGCCGATGTCATAGTTGGCCTCGACGACGATGACCGAGGCGCCGTGATCGGCCGCGCGGATCGCCGCCGGCAGGCCGCTGGCGCCGGAGCCGATGACGACCACGTCGGCTTCGAGATCCCATTTGGCGGGAAGCGGAGACTGCGTTCCCTGCTGCGCCTGCAGGTCGAGGCCCGACATGGCGGACGCGCCGGTGAACGCCGCAGCGCCGATGCCGGCGCGCTCGACAAAGGCGCGCCGGCTGAGTTTCTTCCTGGCCCGTTCGCGACCGCGCATCGCCGCTTATTTCGCCAGCGGACTCGGGCGAAGCTGGAACTTGAGCACCTGGCTCGGCGTCCCCTTGCCGCCCTCAGTATGGAACGGCGCGCGGCTCGCATTCGTCGACCACAGCGCCCGCCCCTTCCACCCGGTGTTCGGATCGTCGATCCGCCCGTCCATCGACTTCGCGTAGAACCCCATCGGGTACGGCACGCGCACCGTCATGTAGCGGCCGTTGACGAGCAGCAGCAGCGAATCCGATCCGCCGCCGGTGGCGATCGGGATGTTTGGCCCGAGGCCGAAGACGTTGTGTTGATCGACCCACGGGTAGTAGCTCGTATCCGCGCTCCCCGGGTCTTGCGCGCCCTTGAAGTGCGGGCCCGGATAGGCGTGGAAGGCCCAGCCCTCGCGGCAGTGCTGCCCCGTGGCCGTCGGGCCGTTCAGCACTTTGCACGTGCGGCGGTCGAAGCTCGCCAGATGGCCGCTCGACAGCACCGCCCAGATCACGCCGTTCCGGTCGGCATCGATCCCGCGGATGTTGACGGCGTACGGACCATCGGTCGGCACCTCGTAATACTCCGAGAGTGCGGTCGTGGGCGACGTGCTGGCGCCAGGCGCCACGCGGATGAGCGCGCCGGGGAAGCGATTGACGCCGCCCCACACGGACCCGTCGGCGGGGTTCGGGATCACGCTATAGATCGGGAAGCCAATGCGCGTATCCTTCGTCGGATCGGGCTTGTCGCCCGGTTCGATATACGCGTCGCGCCGGCCGTTGCCGTTCGTATCGAGAATGAACGGCGTCCATCCCTGCGAGCGCGCGATGTCCTTCGTCTCGTCGAACATCCGCGTGTTCACCCACCCGAGCACGCCGTGGTCGTCCGATCCGCTGCCGTCGACATACAGCGTGTTGTCCGCGTCCTCGCCGAAGTGGAGATGATGCGTCCCGAAACAGGTGTTCACGTCGGTCCACGCCTTCGTCCGCGGGTCGTACATCTTGAGCTGGCGCGTACTGCGATCGAGTGGGAACGCCTGCGCAGAGCGATTGGTGGAGCCCTGACGGCAGTACGCTGGCGTCTCGTTGCCGCGGACTCTGGCGGCGTACCAGGTGCGCGCTCGCTGATCCATCATCGGCGTGTGGTTGACCGCCTTGCTGTGCCAGAGCACTTCCTCACCCCAGTACGGCGACGCGAGGATCGGCCCGCCGCCTTCGCCGCCCCCGGTGGGCAGGGTGTCAATGGGAATGTTGAGCTTGGCCGTCGCGTGGCGGACCGGATCGAGCACCGGCACGTAGTCGGCGCTCGCTTCGAGCGCGCCGTACACGGGCCCATTCGCATTCACGTTCGGATTGCGCTTGTCGGAGGTCACCTCGTCGTGCAGGTACACTTTGGGATCGGCCCAGTCCCAGATCGTGATCACGACATCGCGCTCGCGTCCCTGCGGGCGCGGCGGTGGCTCCGTCGGGTACTCGCCCTTGGCGATCCGATCGGTCCAGTCGGCGAAGAGCTCGAACGACCGCGGACCCAACTGCGTATTGAGCGTGGCATACATGCCGCCACCCGCCTGGCCCGACTGGACGCGACGGCGCCACGCGTCGACCGACGAGAGCTCCTTGAACATGGCGGGGATCTCGCGCGTCGGCTTGTTGCCCATCTGGTGGCATCCTTCGCAGCTCCCCATCCGCAGGCGCCCCATCCACTCCGCCTGGCTCTTCATTGTGTCGACGATGCCGTTGACCTTGGCGCCTTTGCCGGGAAACTCGCTCTTGTCGGGCACGCGCAGGAGCGCGTACCAGTAGTTGGCGGGGTAGTACTCGGCGGCCGCGCGCGCGTTCGGCGCATTGGTCGCGGTCAGATTGAGCGTGCTACCGGGCGTCGCGCGCACCCTGGGTGAGTCGACGAGCCCGTACCCGCGGACCCAGACGGTATAGTTCGCCTTAGGCAGATCCGGCAGAACGTATCGTCCCTGATCGTCGGTCACGACCATCCGCGCGAGCCGGGTCGGCAGATCGCGCGTCTCCGCGATCACCCAGACGCCGGCCTCGGGTCCTTTGGTGCTGGTGACGACACCTCCGATGTCGTCGTTGTCGATGGCGACGGCGGGCTGCTGCGCGCGCACGCCGCCGATCGAGAGGGCTGCGAGCAGTCCGAGGACGACCGTTCCGGGGAGGAGCAGCTTGCCGAGTTTCATCGTGGCCTCCAGTTAGGCACGTGCGGGACGACTGTAGCGAAACCGGGGAGCGACGGCAACACGAACGGATCGGCGAAGAACAGGCGAAATATCGCTGCAGGTGTGGAATCCCGCTTCGTCGGATTGGCGTGTCACAGCTCAGGAGGCTGCTCACGAGCACGAATCGCTCGTCTGAGCGGCAATAACCGGCGGCGCACTCTCTTGAAACGTATCCTCCAAGGTGTTTACGCGGCCATCGACGATCGCGTTCTCTCTCATTCGGAACACGCAGCAGGGATTCGAGCGTCTCGAGATGGCCTGCCAGGAAGGAGAACGGAGCTTCGGCCTCATGCTGCGCCGGTGAGGCAAGAGGCTCGCCGCGCTCGCGCGCCTCCTCGATCGGCCGAGGCTCCTGCAGCGGCGCCCCCGTAGCCTGCGAAGCCCGGTTGAAGTTCTCGACGTTACGCGACGGAGACGACGCCGGCGGACGGCCTGCTGCGCATCGGCTGGCGTTCCCAGTAGGTGAGAGATCGCCAGAGCCACTCGGCGGGCCCGAAACGGTAACGTTCGAGCCAGAGGGGACTGACGACGAGCTGGAACGCCCAGATAGCGGCGACGACGAGCAGCTGCTCGGCGTAATCGAGCCGGCCGGCGAAACCGAATCCCCACCCGAGAAACACCACGGACGTCACGATGCTGTGGAACAGATAGTTCGAGAACGCCATCTGGCCGACCGCCGCGAGCGCAGCACGCAGGCGGCTCAGCACGCCGCGCTTGACCACGAGGATGAGGGCCGCCGCATAGCCGACCGAGGTGAAGACCGCGCCCGTGTAGTTCCACATGTCCATGATGGCGCGCTCGGGCATCGCGAACCGCACGCGTTCCAGTTCCATCGCGCCGTACCACGCCAGCCCCAGCCCCACGGCGACGCCGCCGATGGCGACGCGCGCGTAGATCGCCGGTGCCCAACGGCCCTCGAGAAACCCCCACTTAAACAGCGCCATGCCCAGCAGCATCATCCCGCCGCAACGCCACAGGAAGAACATCGCGAAGTAGAGGGTCTGGAACATGAAGACGGCGGGTGCCTGGTGCGCAACCACATCGGCGTACGAGCCCAGCATCCCCTGGAGCTGCTCCCGCGACTGTTCCGGCGTGGGCATCATGAACGCAAGTTCCTGCGCCCGATCGGCCTCGCTCATCGTGTCCCAGCTCAGCGCGTGCGCCACGCCGAGCGCGGCTCCCACGGTCAGCAGCAGCACAGCACCCGCGAAGAGCCACGCCGCCGGCAGCCGACGTACCCACCAGAGAATGAGGATCCCGCAGAGCGCGTACGGCACGAGGATGTCGCCGCCCCAGATCAAATACGCGTGCACGAGACCGATGACGAGCAGCCAGACCATCCGCCGGAACCAGAGTCCGCGCGGCGGCCGGCCCGTGTCCGTGCCCTTGGCGGCATACAGCAGCACGCCGGCGCCAAACAGCATGGAGAACAGCCCCATCATCTTCAGATCGAAGCCGACGCTCGTGAAGAGGTACGCGGCTCGGCTGGCGCCCGTGTACTCGAAGATCGCATACGGGTAGAGGTACGCGCCCATGGGCGCTGCCATTGCCCGGATGTTCATCGCCAGGATGCCCAGCAGCGCAAAGCCGCGGAGCACGTCGAGCGTCTCCAGACGATCGCGCGACGCAACCGGAGAGGGATCCGGCATCGAAGGCAGGCCGCGGTTACCGCCGATACCAGTCGTGCAGCGTGTCGCCGGGCGGCACCTTGCGCGTGATGTCGACGATGATCGTTTCGCCTTCCCAGCGTCTGACGAGCTGTTCCTTGCGGAGGTTGCCCCAGAGGAACTCCTCGACGAACTCGATGCACCGGTACTCCAGCAGCTCCATGTTCGGCTCGAGCCGCCGGTAGAGCGGCATCGACATGCTCCACGGGCGGGTGACGGTCTTCGGGTCCTCGATCGTCACGTCGTACCGGATCGCGTCGCGCGTCAGCGGGGTGAACCGCTCGATGATCTTCGCTGCCTCGCTGTGGAAGTTGCCGGCGCGATCGAGCCACGTCTCGCCGTTGAAGTGCGTCACCTCGACGACGAGCGTGTCGCCCTCCCAGCGGGCGACCGAATGGCCCATGTAGGTGTCGTCGGGCGGCGGATCGACTGTGTCGAAATGGATCGTGCGCGCCGCGTTGCTGAACTCGAACGCCATCTGGATCTTGGTGGTCCCCTGCACGATCTGAAAGGGATACGGCATGTACATCGCGCGCGGGATGCCGGGCAGATAACACTTCAGCTCGGGGTCGCGATCGATCCAGTTCTCGCCGTTCGCCTTCTTGATGGCGGCCGCTTCAGGCGTGTAGGGGATCTGGCCGTCGCCGGCCACCACGCCGAGCGAGCCCGGGACGCCGCCCGCCGCGCCAAGGGCGAGCACGGGCGCCGCGGGCACGCGGGCGTACTCATACGGGTAGACGCCCGGCTGCGTGACGATGCCGGGACGCGCGGCGTGCGCCTGGAGATCCCAGTGCGCCTCGTTCATCGCCTGCCAGATGCCGCTGAAGTCGGGGTGGCCGTCGGCCGTGCGGGGAATATCCGCCCCGGCCTGCGCCTGCAGCGGCCGCGGCGCGAGCAACGTCATCGCGCCGCCTCCGGCGGCAGCAACGAGCGCAACGACAATCAAGGTACCGGTGGACCAGCGTCGCATGACGGATGCTCCTTCCCTCTATCTGGTGAGTGGATTGGCTTCCTCGCCGGTATCGGCGAACCCTGCTGCAAATCCTCCGCAGCCGGCCGTGCACCTCGTGGCCGGATCCGGGCCGCGCCGCTCGGCAAACGCGCGCTCCTCAGCGCGCGCGCCGGACAAGAGCGCCGTCATGCCGTAGTTCCCTTCGTGGCAGCGCGGCTCCTTGTAGATCCGGTTCTGCGCGTCGTCTTGCTTCTTGTATTCCTGCCGGACGGTCCAGGGCCGCGTCCACACCTCCGGATCCCCCATCGTCACGGTGTATTCGATCGTGGTGGCATCGACTCGCCGCCAGCGTTCGGTCAGACGCAGGTTCTCGGACGACCCCTGGAACAGCGTTTTGGGGCTGAAGTTCGTCACGTCGACCACGAGCGTGTCGCCCTCCCAGTGCGCGCGTGAGTTGCCCCGCCACTGGCGGACGTGCGGTGGAAGATGTGCGCCGGAGCGGACGGGAATCAGGCGCTGCCATCCCTGTCCTTGCGCGGTGTCGTAGTAGATGGCGACCGCGTCCGGCGACTGGATGATCTGCAGCAGGAAACCCGTGTTGCCGCCGAAGTCGGGCAGGATCGCGCCCATACAGCGCTCGGCGAGGCTGCGGTCCTCGGGACCGTTGGCGCGGTTGACCGCGACCGTCAGGTAGTGCGGCGGTGTGCCCGCGCGCAACGGCGACGGCGATCCGTACTTGCCACCCGCGCACCCCGGCAGGCCCTCTCTGCAGACGTCGGTCGCCTGCAGCAGCGCCAGCTGAAACGCGCGAATCTCGGCGCGCTTCTTCTCCGCGTCGGGCGTGAGCGGCGGGATCCTTCCGTCCTCCGGATCCACGATCAACGATGTGCGCTGCCCGAGCGGACGATGGGTCGTGAAGACCGCCGCATTGTAGGCCCCGCCGACGTCCTGTTCGGTGCCCTTCGCGTAACGGCGATCGCTGACCGCAGCGCTCCTGCCGAGGATCTCCGCCCGTTCTTTGTCGATGGCGGCGCGTTCGTCATCCGTGATGCGATCTCTGCCGGCGAAGCGGGCAGACCGCTGGAGCGGGACCTCGACCTCGTACGTCCAGAGGCCCTGCAGGTCCGGAGCGCCCCACGGTGTCTGCAGCGCCGGACTGGGCGCCGACGGCCGCAAGACCATCACCACGGCCGCGATTAGGGCGGCCCCGCCGACGAGCGCGAGCAGTCGCTTGGTCATGGCAGCACCTCCGTCTCTCGTCTCTTGTCTCTCGCCTCTGATCCCTCGTCTCTGGTCCCCCTCGAGACCCAGAGACCAGACACCCGTGGCTAGAGACTACCGCGTAAGCGGGTTGGCTTCCTCGCCCGCGTCGTCGAAGCCCTGCGCGAATCCGCCGCACGCGGCCGTGCATTTGGTGGCCGGGTCGGGGCCGCGCCCCTGGGCGAACGCGCGCTCCTCGGTTCTGGCGCCCGACAGGAGCGAGGTCATGCCGTAGTTGCCTTCGTGGCAGCGCGGTTCCTTGTACACGCGATTTTCGCGGTCGCTCTGTCTCTTGTATTCCTGCCTGACCGTCCACGGCCGCGTCCAGACCGTCGGATCCTCCATCGTCACGGTGTACTCGATGGTGTCCGCATCGAGCCGGCGCCACCGCTCGGTCAGATGCAGATTCTCGTACGAGCCGTTGAAGTAGGTCTTCGGCGTGAAGTTCGTCACGTCGACGACGAGCGTGTCGCCCTCCCAGCGGCCGCGCGAGTTGCCCCACCATTGGCGCAGGTGCTGCGCGACGTGCGCGGTGTCGCTCACCTGAATGACGCGCTGCCAGCCCTGACCTTGTGACGTGTCGTAGAAGATCGCCACTGCTCCCCGAGACTGCACAATCTGGAGCAGGAAGCCAAGATTGCTGCCGAAGTCGGGGAGCACACCGGCCATGCACCGCTCGAGGAGATTACGGTCCTCGGGGCCGAAGGAGCGATTGATCGCGCCGCCTCCGCCGCCGGCGGGCCCGCCCGCGTTCACCACTGTGATGTAGTGCGGGGGCGTCTCGTCGCGCCGCGGCGAAACCGGCCCGTACTCGCCGCCCGCGCAGCTCGGCAGCCCCGCCCTGCACACCTCCGTCGGCCGCAGCAGCGCGAGCTGGAAGGCGCGGATGTCGTCGCGCTTCTTCTGCGCTTCGAGGGTGAGCGGGGGGATCTGGCCGTTCGGCGGGTCGACGATGAGCGACGTCCGCTGTCCCGTGGGGCGGTGCGTCGTGAAGATCGCCGCGTTGTAGGCGCCCGCGACGTCCTGCTCGGTCCCGCGTTCATGACGGCGGACGCCTTCCGCCGTCCGGCCGAGGATCGCGGCCCGTTCCTTGTCGAGCGCGGCGCGTTCCTCGTCGGTCAGGACCTCGCGATCGGCGTACCGGGCGGGTCGCTGGAGCGGGACCTCGACCTCATAGGTCCAGAGTCCCTGGAGGTCGGGGTCACCCCACGGCGTCTGCGACGCGGGGCTGGTGGCCCCCGGCCGCAGCAGCGCCACACCGGCCGCAATCAGGGCGGCCGCGCCGACGAGTGCGAGCAGTCGCCTGGTCATAGCAGCCCTCCGTGACTGTTTATCTCGTGAGCGGATTGGCTTCATCGCCCGAGTCGTCGAAGCCGGCGGCGAACCCGCCGCACCCCGCGGTGCACTTGGTGGCCGGATCGGGCCCGCGCCCGGCGGCGAAGTCCCGCTCCTCGGCGCGCGCGCCCGACAGCAGCGCCGTCATCCCGTAGTTCCCCTCGTGGCAGCGCGGCTCCTTGTAGACGCGGTTCTCGGCGTCGCTCTGCTTCTTGTATTCCTGCTTCACGGTCCACGGCCGCGTCCAGGCCGTCGGGTCTTCGATCGTCACCGTGTATTCGACCGTGCGGTCGTCGACCCGCCGCCACCGCTCGGTGAGATGCAGATTCTCCTGCGAGCCGTTGAAGTAGGTCTTGGGCGAGAAGTTCGTCACGTCGACGACGAGCGTGTCGCCCTCCCAGCGGCCGCGTGAGTTGCCCCACCACTGGCGCACGTGCTCCGGCACGTGCGGGCCGTCGCGCACCGGGATGATGCGCTGCCACCCCTGGCCCTGCGCGGTGTCGTAGAAGATCGCCACCGACCCGGGCGACTGCACGATCTGGAGGAGGAAGCCAGTGTTGCCGCCGAAGTCGGGCAGGATCGCGGCCATGCACCGCTCGCCGAGATTGCGGTCCTCGGGGTTGAAGGAGCGATTAATCGCACCGCCGCCCCCGCCGGGTCCGCCGGCGCCCACGACCGTGATGTAGTGCGGCGGCGTCTCGTTGCGCCGCGGAGAGACGGGACCGTATTTCCCGCCTGTGCATCCCGGCATGCTGTTCTTGCACGTGTCGGTCGGTTGGAGGAGCGCGAGCTGGAAGGCGCGGTTCTCGGCGCGCTTCTTCTGCGCCTCGGGTGTGAGCGGCGGGATCTGGCCGTCTGGCGGATCGATGATGAGCGACGTCCGCTGACCCGTGGGGCGGTGCGTCGTAAAAATTGCCGCATTGTAGGCGCCGCCGACGTCCTGTTCGGTGCCTCGCTCGTAGCGGCGAACGCCCTGCGCGGTCCGGCCGAGGATCTCCGCGCGCTCCTTGTCGAGGGCCGCGCGCTCTTCATCCGTCAGGGTTTCCTTGTTGCCGAGGCTGGCGGAGCGCTGAAGGGGAACCTCGACCTCGTAGGTCCAGAGGCCCTGCAGGTCGGGCTCGCCCCACGGGGTCTGCAGCCCCTCGTCCGTTGCCGTGGGCCTGAGCAGCACGACCGCGGCCGCGACGGCCGCCGCCGCACCGATGACCAGAACGAGTCGCTTCGTCATCTGGGACCTCCCGACGCTGGTGTGCGTAGTGTCCGGCTTCAGCCGGATCTGATTCGCTGTGGCTGGGAGGGTTGTAACGCCGAGGCCGCGTCCTGTCAACGACTCTTCCACCCCATTCGCGCAGGCGTGCGCGATGGGGACCCCGGCTTGGAGATTGGGTCGAAAAGGCGCAGAATGAGGGGCCCAGGAGGGACGTCCGATGACCCGGTACGCCTTGGTGCTCGTATTCCTGCTCACCGTCGGCGCGCCGTCCGCGTTCGCTCAGCAGGCGTCCGACGGCTTAACCGACCAGCAGCGGCAGGGCCGGCAGCTTCTCTCGCAGAATTGCGGCGTCTGCCACCTGCCGCCCGCCCGCAACGCCAAGACCTACGGGCCGGTGCTGCACAAGGGGACGAGCGGCGGCAATAACGACCTCGCGCGCAAGATCATCCTGGAAGGCACGCCGCGCATGCCGGCGTTCAAGTACACGCTGCCGCAGGCCTCCGACATCGACGCCATCATCGCGTTCATCAGAACGGTTCCGACACCGCCGCCCGCGCCCGCCGCGCCCGCGGCAGCCCAGTGAGGAGAGACGTTATGACCAAGCTGCGAACCCTGCTCCTGGCCGGAGCGGCGAGTCTGTTGTTCATGACGGGGACCCAGGCCGCCGATCAGGTGCTGACCGGCGCGATCACCTCGTCATCCGGACAGAAGCTCGATGGCGTCACCGTCTACGCCAAGATGGACGGCTCGACGATCACGACGAGCGTCTACACGAACGAGTCCGGCGCCTACGACTTCCCGCCGCTGCCGGAGGGCAAGTACCGCGTGTGGGCGCAGGCACTGGGCTTCGAGGCGGCGACGAGCACGGTCGAGCTCACCGCGAAGCGCAGGCAGGATCTAGTGCTGCAGCCGATCACCGATCCCGAGCGGCGCTTCCGGCAGATGCCGAGCGAGATGATGGCCGAGGCGCTCCCCGAGGCGAACGCGTCAGACGGCCGCATGAAGAAGATCTTCATGAACAACTGCACCGGCTGCCATCCGCCCGGCTACGTTCTGCAGTTCAAGTTCGACGAGGCCGGGTGGAACAAGGTGATCAACCTGATGAAGGTGGTTCCCGGCTCCGGCGTGTATCCCGGACCGAACGCGCGCGTCAACGCGATCATGGACAAGAACCAGCAGGAGCTGGCGGCGTACCTGGCGCGCGCGCGCGGGCCTGGCGAGACGTCGATGAAGTTTCCGGCGCGCCAGCGGCCGAGGGGCGAGGCGGCGCGCGTGGTGTGGCGCATCTACGATCTGCCGCTCAACCCGGACGTCGGCCTCGGCACCAAGTACAACGACAACGACGGCATGAGCAACTGGGCGCTCGGCCAGCCGTCGAAGCTCGCCGAGCTGCCGCATGACGGATCCATGGGCCTCGATGGCAATCTCTATTACACCGTCAACAATCCCAACCGGTCCGTCACCATCGGCAAGGTCGACACCAAGACCGGCGAAGTGACCTATTTCAAGGCGGACGGCCGGAACGGGGA
>Ga0187893_10002929_pt1 | contig 36059 bp, 23 predicted proteins | sample MA1701074metaG_FD_139574 | JGI IMG/M metagenome (GOLD analysis project Ga0187893, IMG submission 139574) | White microbial mat communities from a basaltic lava cave in the Kipuka Kanohina Cave System on the Island of Hawaii, USA - MA170107-4 metaG ... | reverse complement strand
TCGCGAGCCGGTGCCGGGGCGAGCGCTGCGAAGGCAAGGGGCAGGCGCTCCACGACGTCGGCGTGACCGGGCTCGCGCTGCTCGCGCTGACGAGGACGTGGGAGCTCGGGCCCGACGCGCGGATCGGGAGCGCGATCGAGCGCGCGAACGCCTACCTCCACGCCGTCCAGGACGAGGAGGACGGCTGCTTCGGCGCGCAGCAGGGCCAGCACTTCATGTACGGCCACGCCCTCGCCACGCTCGCGCTGGCCGAGCTCGAGGCGGCCGCGCCGTCGAAGCCGCGCGCCGCCGCGCTGCGCCGCGCGGTCGCCTTCCTCGAGCGCGCCCGCAACCCCTACCGGGGCTGGCGCTACGCCTGCCCCGCGGACGGCGACAACGACGCCTCGATGACGAGCACCGTCGAGATCGCGCTCGGCGCCGCGCTCGAGGCCGGGATCCCGGTGCCGGCGGCCGCGATCGACGACGGGCTCAAGCTCCTCGACGACCTCACCGATCCGGCGTCGGGCCGCACCGGCTACCACGAGCGCGGCAGCCTCCCGGCGCGCGAGCCCGAGGACATGGATCGCTGGCCGGCCGCCTGGAGCGAGGCGGTCACCGCCGCCGCGCTGCACGCCCGCGCGGCGCACGACGTGCGAATCGCCGAGCGGTCCGACACGCTGCGCGGGCTCGCGCTGCTCTCGCTGCGGCGGCCGGTCCGGAGCGGCGACGCGGCCGCGACCGACCTCTATTACTGGTTCCACGGCACCGCCGCGCTGCGCGCGGCCGGCGGCGCCGGCTGGACGGCGTGGCGCGACGCGGTGGTCGCGGCGCTCGAGCCCTTCCAGCGCGAGTCGGGCGACGCCGCCGGTTCCTTCGACCCCCACGTCGATCCCTGGGGCGACCAGGGCGGCCGCGTCTACTCGACCGCGATCTGCCTGCTCACCCTCGCCGCCGCGACGCACTGAGCGGCGGCGAGGGCGCGTCGGCAGGACGCCCGCTCGAGCGAGGAGGCGTTCGCGCGACGTCGCGCCGGCCTCGTTGGACGTCGCTCCATCGTGAGGAGCTTCGTGACAACCGGACGCGCCGCTGCGCGATCCCGCCTGCGCGGACCGGGTCGGGGTCGACCCGCTGAAGCAGGCGGCGGTCAGCGCACCCGCACGGGATCGGCGGGGCGTTCCGGCAGGCGCACCGGGCGCCGCTCCAGCTCCTCCAGAACGATCTCGACCGCCTTCTCGAGCTGCGGGTCGCGGCCGGCGATCACGATGCGCGGGGTCATGAGGACGTCGACGTCGGGGGGGACGCCGACGTTCTCGACCTCCCACTCGCCGTCGGGCGAGTAGATGGCGAGGCGAGGCGCGGTGACCGTTCCGCCGTCCATGAGGGGCGGGTAGTCGTAGATGCCCACCAGACCGCCCCAGGTGCGCCGGCCGACCAGCTTGCCGAGCCCCGCGCGCCGGAAGAAGTGCGGCATGGCGTCGCCGCCCGAGCCGGCGTACTCGTTGATGATCATCGCCTTCGGACCGCGGATCGAACCGGCCGGCGTCGCGAACTCGCGCCCCTCGCGTGTCGCCCACATCGAGAGCAGCGGGCGGCGCAGCATATCGATCACGTAGTCGGCGACGTAGCCGCCGCCGTTGAAGCGTTCGTCGATCACGACCCCCTCCCGGTCGAGCGAGGCGTAATAGTCGCGGTTGAAGCCGATGTAGCCCTCGCCCGCCGTGTTCGCCATGTAGACGTAGGCGACGCGGCCCTGGCTCAGCTCGTCGACCCTGCGCCGGTTGCGCTCGATCCAGGCGCGCTGTCGCAGCCCCGACTCGCTCCCGATCGGGACGACGGTGGTGGTCCAGGCGCCGGCGCCGTCGGGGCTCCGCGCGAGCTTGAGTACGGTCTGTTTCCCCGCCGTGGCGAGCAGCGACTCGTGCACGTTCATGGGAGGCGCCACGTCGCGACCGTTCACGGCGAGCAGCCAGTCGCCGGCCGCGGCTCTCACGCCCGGCTGGGTGAGCGGCGCGAACAGGTCGGGATTCCAGTTCTCGCCGCTCAGCACGCTCTTCAGGCGGTAGCGCCCGCCCTCCACCTCGAAGTCGCAGCCGAGCAGCCCGGCGGCCGCCCCCTTCGTCTCGGGGAAGTCGCCGCCGAAGACGTAGGCGTGGCCGATCACGAGCTCGCCGATCAGCTCGGAGACGAGCCAGGAGAAGTCGGCGCGATGGCCGACGTGGTCGAGCAGCGGCCGGTACCTGGCCGCCATCGCCGGCCAGTCGGCGCCGTGGAGGCTCCGGACGTAGAAGTAGTCGCGCTGGATGCGCACGACCTCCTCGAACATCTGCCGCCACTCGGCGTGCGGATCGACGTCGGCCTGCATCGAGGCGAGGTGGAGCGCGCCGTCGCCCGGCTTGGCGCTCCCGCCGGTGTCGACGATGCCGAAGGCGGGCCCGGCCGTCGTGTAGAGCAGCTTCTTTCCGTCGCCGCTCAGCCAGTAGGCGCCGTCGGCACCCTCCCCCGATCCGCCGGCGAGCCCGGAGAGGAACGGCTCGAGCTTGCGCTCCTTGAGATCGAAGCGCTGGAGGACGCGTGTGTTGGGACCCGCATCGCCGGCCGCGGCGTCCTGATTCTCGACGAGGAAAAGGCGGCCCTCGGCCGCCGCGCGCAGGTTCGACCAGTTCCGTGCCGGGATCGGCAGCGCGAGGATGCGCTGGTCGATGCCGTCGAGGTCGATCTTCACGACCGGCAGCTTCGACGTCCCGGTTCCGGCCGCCGCCGCGCCCTCCTTCTCCGCGGGCTTCGCGGTCGGCTCCTCCGCCGGCGTCGCCGCCGGCTTCTCCTCCGCGCTCTTCGCCTCCTCCACCTTCTCCTCGTCGCTCTCGGGCGCGAGCGGCGAGGGCGCGTCGCGATCGAGCACCACGACCCACACCGACGAGCGCACCGGCCGCTCGAAGGACGACATGTCGAGCCAGCCGACGTTCAACCCCACGTTGGTGCTCGCCAGGAAGCAGAGGTGCTTGCCGTCGAGCGTGAAGCAGGCGGAGGTCGCGTCGCTGCGGCCGTCGGTGAGCTGCGTCGCGCGGCGACGCTCGATCTCGTAGAGGAAGACGGCGCGGAAGTGGCTGGGCAGCCGTTTGGTGTAGGCGAGCCACCTGCCGTCGGGCGACCAGACCGGGTCGAGGCTGCGCACGGGATGGTCGTAGGTGTCGGTGTCGACCAGCACCGGCACGCCGCCCGCCGCCTCCACGAACCAGAGGTTGAGCCGCTTGTCGGTGTAGGCGATGTGCCGGCCGTCGGGCGACCAGCGCGGCGCGTGGAAGAAGCTCGGCGGGTCGCCGAGCGCGATGCGCTGCGGCGCTCCCAGACCGTCCTGCGGGTAGAGCAGCAGCTCGTACTCGCCGCTCGCGTCGGAGAAGCAGGCGATGCGGCTGCCGTCGGGGCTCCAGGCCGGCGAGCGCTCGTGCACGCCGGGCGTGCGCGTGAGGTTGCGCACGTCGCCCTTCTTCGCCGGCACGGTGAAGAGGTCGCCGCGCGCCTCGAAGACCGCGCGCACCCCCGTGGGCGAGAGGCCGGCGTCGCGCAGGAAGGGCAGCGCCGGCTCGTGATGGCGCCGGGTCTCGGGCAGGTCGGCGGCCGCGCGGATCGAGAGCGGGGTCGCGCGGCCGCTCTTCGCGTCGAGGCGATGCAGGCGCCCGCCCTGCTCGTAGACGATCAGGTCGCCGCGCCCCGAGAACGACCTCACGTCGAAGTCGGAGTGGCGCGTCACCTGACGGACCTCGCGCGAGCGCACGTCGAAGGCGAAGAGGTTCATCGTGTGCGCGCGATCGGAGAGGAAGTAGACCCGGTCGCCGATCCAGCAGGGCGCGGTGTCGGTGGCGTTCTCGTGCGGGATCTCCTCGACGTCGTGCGTCGCGAGGTCGAACAGCCAGATCGGCGTCGTCATGCCGCCGCGGTAGCGCTTCCACGTCTCGAAGGCGTCCTCGATCGGCGTGTAGGCGAGGCGCCGCGCGTCGGACGCGAAGGAGCCGCGCTCCGCCATCGGCGGCGGCAGCATCTCCTCGAATCCCCCCGCCACCGGCACGGTGAAGAAGCGGCTGTAGCGCCGCGAGTCGGAGGCACGGCGCGACGCGAAGAGCACGCGCTGGGAATCGGGCGTGAAGCAGAGCGCCACGTCGCCCCCCGGGTGGAAGGTGAGCCGGCGCGGGTCGCCGCCGCCCGCCTCCACCACGTAGACGTCGAGGTTGCCGTCGTACTGGCCGCTGAACGCGACCCGCCGCCCGTCGGGCGAGAAGCAGGGCCCGCTCTCGACGCCGGGATGGACGGTGAGGCGCCGCGCCTCGCCGCCGTCGAGGCCGACGCGCCAGAGATCGCCCGCGTGGGCGAAGACGATCGAGTCGGGTCCGACCGCCGGCTCGCGCAGGAGCAGCGTCTCGGCGTCCGCGCCGCGGGCGCCCCCGCCCGCCCCGGACCAGGACGCCGCGAGCACGGCGACCACGGCGACGTTCGGGCGGCGCATGCGATCTCCTCCCTGCCCCCGGGGCGAGGGGGCGCGCAGGATACGGCGGCCGGCGCGGGAAACGCTTTCCCGATCGGATCACGCCCCTGCGGCCCGCGCGCGGCCGCGACCGAAAGCGTCGTCGAGGTCCTCGACGGCTCATGCAATCGATCCAGCTCGGCCAGCTCCTCGTCAACTTCGGTCTCGTGACCGAGGCGAAGCTGGTCCAGGCGCTCGAGCTGCAGCGCAAGCGGATGCCGAGGCGGTTGCTGGGCGAGCTGCTGGTCGAGGAGGGGATCGTCTCCGAGTCGGCGCTGCGCGGGATCCTCACCGTGCAGAAGCGCAAACTCGAGGCGGGCAGGGAGCCCGGGAAGGGCGAGGATGCGCTCAAGGCGCGTCTCAAGGGCCAGTCGCTCGTCGAGTACCTGCGGGTGGTGCGGGAGATGGAGGCGTCCGACCTGCACCTCTCGGCCGGCCAGCGCCCCACGCTGCGCATCAACGGTCTGCTGAAGGAGATGCCGGTCGACCCGCTCTCGCCCGAGCAGTGCCGATCGCTCCTGGTGGCCGCGCTGGCGCCGAGCGACTGGAAGTCGTTCGACGAGCGGCGCAGCGTCGACACCTCGATCACCGACCCGGTGGCGGGCCGCTTCCGGCTCCACATGTTCCACCACAGTGCGGGAATCGCCGCCGTCCTGCGCGCGATCGCCGACAAGGCGTGGGAGTTCGAGCGGCTGGGGCTCCCGGATCAGGTGGCCCAGACTGCCCGCTACGACCAGGGGCTCGTCCTGGTCACCGGCACGGCGGGATCGGGCAAGTCGACCACGCTCGCGGCGATGCTCCACCTGATCAACAAGAGCCGCAAGGTGCACGTCATCACCATCGAGGACCCGGTCGAGGTGGTGCACGACAGCGACCGCGCGCTCTTCTCGCAGCGCGAGGTGGGCACGCATACCGGCGATTTCGCGTCGGCGCTGCGCGCCGCGCTGCGCGAGGACCCCGACGTGCTCGTGGTCGGCGAGATGCGCGACTTCGAGACCACGTCCATCGCGCTCATGGCCGCCGAGACCGGCCACCTCGTGTTCGCGACCATGCACACGAGCAGCGCCGACCGCACGATCCACCGCATCCTCGACCAGTTCCCCGCCCACCAGCGCGAGCACGCGCGCACGGTGCTCGCCAACGTGCTGCGCTGCGTCGTCTGCCAGCAGCTCGTCCCGACCGTCGACGGTCGCGGGCGGGTGCTGGCCGCCGAGGTGCTGCACGTCACTCCCGCGGTCGCCAACCTGATCCGCGAGGACCGCATGCACCAGATCCCGGCGAGCATGCAGCTCGGGAAGAAGGAGGGCATGTGCCTCATGGACGACAGCCTGGGGACCCTGGTGCGCGGCAAGCGCATCCCGATCGGGGAGGCGCTCAGCCGGGCCGCCGAGCCCGAGCGCTTCATGCGACCGGGCGCGGGAGCGTGACGTGATCGACCTCGCCGCGATGTTCGCCAAGGTGCTCGAGGCGGACGCGTCCGACCTCCACCTCCGCGTCGGCCGCCCGCCGCGGCTGCGGCTCCACGGCGACCTCGTCCCGGTCGAGACGCTCGGCGTCGCCCAGGCATCCGACCTCTCGCGCCTCTCGCTCGAGGTCCTCACCGACGCGCAGCAGGCCCGGCTCGCCGCCGAGAACGAGGTCGACTGCGCCTGGACCGAGCCGTCGGGCACGCGCTACCGCGCCAGCTTCTTCCGCGACATGGCGGGGCTCGCGGTGACGTTCCGCCGCATCGCCTCGCAGGTGCAGACCATCGAGAGCCTCAACCTGCCCGAGGAGGTCGAGCGGCTCGCCCACCTCCACCACGGGCTGGTGCTGGTGACCGGCGCCACCGGTTCGGGCAAGAGCTCGACCCTGGCGGCGCTGATCGACGTCATCAATCGCCACTACGTGAAGCACGTGGTGACGCTCGAGGACCCGATCGAGTTCGTGCACCAGGGGGCGCGGTCGCTCATCCAGCAGAGAGCGGTGGGAGACGACGTGCCGTCCTTCGCGCAAGGCGTGCGCGACGCGCTGCGCGCCGACGCCGACGTCCTGCTCGTGGGCGAGCTCCGCGACCTCGAGACCACCCGCGCGGCGCTCACCGCCGCCGAGACGGGGATGCTGGTCTACGCCACCACCCACACCAACGACGCCGCGCAGACCATCGACCGCGTCGTCGACGCTTTCCCCGTGGGGGAGCAGTCGCAGGTGCGGGCGATCCTCGCCGAGTCGATCGCCGGCATCCTCTCCCAGGTGCTCCTGCGCCGGGCCGATCGCAGCGGTCGCGTACCGGCCACCGAGCTGCTGATCGGGACGCCCGCCGTGGGAGCGCTCGTGCGTGACGGCAAGACGCACGAGCTCGCCAACGTCATCCAGGGCGGGCGGGACAAGGGGATGCACCGGCTCGACGACTCCATCGAGCGGCTCATCAAGCACGGCATCGTCATGCGCGAGGAGGGCGTCGTCAGCGCGCGCCACCGCACGCGCTTCGACCGGCGTCCGCTTCCCGCCCCGGGCTGAGCCGGAGCATCAGCCCTTCGGGTGCTTCTTCAGCCACTCCTCGTACCAGGAGGTGAGCGCGAGCCCCGCCTGGTTGCGCATGGCGAGCCCGAGGATCCCGAAGGTCGCCCAGTTGAAGCGGTGATGGCTCCCGCCGGTCAGGACGAAGGTCGAGCCCTTCTCGACGTCGGCGAACTTGAAATCGGCGATCGTGCGCTGACCGCCGGTCCCGGCCCGGACGGCCGCCAGCGCCACGTGCGTGTCCTCGATGACGACCCAGTTCGAGGAGAGCAGCGACTCCCGCACCTCGCCGCGGAGCGCGGCGGCGTTCGAGCCCTTCGACTCGCCCTCCCACCGGCCGACGCTCGACGCGCACGCCGAGAGCGCGAACAGGATCCCCACGAGCGCGAGCTGGACCGCCTTCATCGATGGCTCTCCGTGCTGCGCGCGAACGACTCGGACGCGCGACTTCCAGGGGAGGGAACGGACGCCCGGCGCCGCCCGCCGGCGATCCGACCCTCCCGGCGGCGCGATTGTGCCGCGCCGGAGGAGGCCGCGCAAACTCCGCGACGATCGCGGCGCCGGGGGGCGAGGCGGGCGCAGGCCGCGCCGGCGTCCCGATCCGATCCGGCGACTACGAGGTCTTGGTCTTGAACAGGTTCTTCGCCGCGACCCCCCACAGCGAGCCGACGAAGACCAGTGTGCTCGCGAGGAGGATCGCCGAGGTCCGCGCCGAGCCGACCTGGAGGTGCATCCCGAGCCACGGATGGAGCACCGCCTCCCACAGCGCTCCGATCGCGACCGCCCCGATCAGGCAGGCCAGGAACGTCTTCATCGGATCTCCCTCCCTTGCAGGGTGCTGCCCGGTTCACTCGGCACCGTGCAGCTCCAGGTAGTCGACCAGCCGGTGCGCCCACGTCGAGAACGCCGCGCGGACCGGATCATCGGGCGAGCCGCCCGCGGACGGCGGCGCCACCCGCTCGATCGCCGCGGCGAGACGCTCGCCGGTCGTCGCGTCGAGGAGCTCGCCCTCGAAGGCGACGGCCGCCGCGGCCCCGTCCGACGCCGGCGCCGCCTCGGTCAGCGCGACGCGCACGCGCAGCGTGTGCGGGCCCGGCGAGAGCACGACGGTGTGGTACGGGGCGAGCACGGCGAGGAACGTGCGGTGGAACTCGTCGGCGTGGCGCTGCGCGAGCGAGCGATCGACCGCGGCGAGCCGCGACCCGGGGGCGGGCTGCACCGCGACCGCGTCCACCATCACCTTGTCGTAGTCGCGCAGGTCGGCGCCGCCGCGCCGCCAGACCCACGCGTCGCGGGCCGGATCGTCCACCCGCTCGAACCCGGTGTAGTCGCCGAGGAACCCGGTCACGCCGGGCGGCGGCGAGCTGCAGGCGGGCACCGCGGCGGCGAGCGCCGCGAGCAGAACGCGTCGGAAGCGGGTCGCGATCATGGGGGTGCCTCGATCCTCCGCACGGGGTCGGGGTCGCGACGTCACCGCGCGCTCCAGTACGACTGCCAGCGCAGCTCGAGCTGGGCCGGAAGCCCGGGCCGCTCGGGCGCCACCTTGAAGCCGGACTTGTTCTCGCGCCACCACGCCTGCCAGTCGTCGCGCGAGGTCCCGAGATCCTCGCCGCTGAGCGCCGCCAGGGCGAGCCGGAAGTCCTCGGCGAAACGGCGTTCCGGCGGCTTGCGGTTGCCCGTGTTGGTGGAGCCGCCGAGCTTCAGGAAGTCGAACAGCTGCTCGAGCGCGCGGCGGTCGCGGATGTTCGCGAGGCCGAGCAGGCGCGCCTGCCCGGTGGCGTAGGTGAGCCCGTCGAACGGCTTGGTGGCGAGCACCTCGACCGACGAGGGGTCGCCGTGACGGCCGATGCCCTGCAGCAGCGCCACGAAGAGCGTCTCCTGGTCGTGCAGCTTCGAGTTGCGCCGGAACTCCCGGTGGAGCTGCTTCAGCGCCTCGGGGCTCTTCATCCAGCCCAGGGCCTCGATCGCCGCGAGCTTCACGCGCTCGTCGCGGTCGGTGAGCCCCTTCGCGACGCGGCGGATGACGTCCTCCGCGACGACTCCGCCCCAGCTCTCGATCGCCTCGACCCGCACCTCGGCGGCGGCGCCCTTCGCGAACGCCTCGTCGAGCGCCGTCACCGCCTCGCGGACCGTCTCCTGCGACGGATCGGTGACGCTCTCGTAGGGAGAGACGATCGAACGGCGCGCCGGGCGGTCCGGCGCGAACGGCTCGCCCCAGAACGACTCCCACAGCGCGGCCACGTCGTCGGGCACCTCGGGCCGCGCCTCCGGCACGCGGAACCCCCTTCCCTCCTTGCGCCACCACTGCAGCCAGTTCTCCTTGCTGAAGCCCCGGTCGTTGCCGGTGAGGATCACGAGCGCGGCGCGGCCGTAGTCGCGGAACTTGCCGTCCCACTGCCCCTCGACCGCGCCGCCGCCGTGGGCGCGGCGAGGCGCGCCCACCTTCTGCGCGGCCTTCATGAGCTCCGCCAGCGCCTCGTCGGTGCGGATGCGCGCGAGGCCCATGATGCGGGCCCGGCCCGAGGCGATCGTGAGGTGGTCGAACGGGTGATCGGCGAGCACCTTCGCCGAGCTCGGGTCGCCGTGGCGGCCGATCTCGGTGAGGAGCAGCGCGAAGAGCCGCTCGTCGTCGCGCAGCTTCGTGTCGCGGCGGTAGAGCTCGTGCAGCTCCTGGAGCGCGCCCGCGTGGCCGTTGCGGCCGAGCGCCTCGATCGCGGCGCAGCGCACCGCGAACTCGCCCCGGCGCGCGACCGCGGCGACCGCCCTCACGACCCCGGCGTCGGCGGCGTCGGCGGCCTCGCGCAGCGCGGCGACGAGGTCGGAGGCGTCGCCGTCCTTCGCGAGCTCCGCGATGCGCCGATCGAGGGGCTGCGGCTCCTGGGCGACGCCCGCGGCCGACGCCGCGAAGAGCGCGGCGCACGCCAGCGCGCCGGCCCGTCCCCCTCGTCCTTCGCTCGCGACCATCGCCCTCCGCTGCAGGGTTCCCGCAAAACGGGCGGAGGAGGATAGGAACTCCCGCGGAGATCGCAAACCGCGGGGTACGCGGACGCCGGGCGCCGGCTCACGCTCCCTGCACGAAGATGGCCGGCACCTGCAGCTCCATCGCCGCGCGATTGAGCGCGGGGAGCTCCTGGTCGAGGAGCTGCTGCAGCCGGGCCAGCTCGGCCTCGATCGCGGCGCCGACTTCCGCGCGGAACGCCTGCGCCTGCGCGGTCGGGCGGCGCGGATTGGCGGCGACCGCCGAGGCGAGCGCGGCGAGCTTGTTGTTGAGCCGGATCGGGAAGTTCAGCGGATCCTGGTTGCTCTTCAGCCTCGTCTGGTAGAGCGCCTCCTCGATCGCCGTCATCCGGTCGCGCAGGGCGCCCGCGCTCTTCACCAGCTCCGCGCACTCCTTGCGCTTCTCGAGGCGCCGCGCCAGCGCGTCGAGCTGGCCGCGGAGGTCGCGGATGCGGCCGATCGACTCGTGGGTGCGGGAGAGGAGGTCGCGGCAGCCGAGCAGGAAGGCGAAGCGCTCCGCGATCTCGTCCGCCGCGATCCCGAGCCGCGGGTCGGGGAGGATGCGCAGCGGAGCGCGCCGGGTGACGGCGCCGTCGGCGGGACCGGCCGACAGCTCGACCGCGTAGTCGCCCGGCGGCGCCCGCGGCCCCGAGAGGCTGCCGCCCCACAGGATCATCCCCTCGAACCCCTTCGCGTCGGCGAAGGCCGTGTTCCAGGTGAACCGGTTGAACCCCGCCTCCACCGGGAGCGCCTCCTCTCCCTCGGCGGGCGGCTGCGCGAACGTGCGGATCGCGCCGCCGCCCGCGTCGAGGAAGCGCAGCGCGACGCGCTCGCCCTCCCTCGGCTTCTCCGCGAGATGGAAGTCGACGACGGCGCCGGCCGAGGTCGCCCGGACCGGCGGCGGCGCGAACAGGAACGGCCCGTCGAGGGGCGCGCCCGTCTCGAGCTGCCGCAGCAGCGCGAGCTCGTCGAGGATCCAGAACGACCGCCCCTGCGTGGCGGCGACCAGCGTGTCGTCGCGCACCGCGAGATCGGTGATCGGCACCACCGGGAGGTCGAGCTGCAGCGGGCGCCAGTGGTCGCCATCGTCGAACGTGACGTAGACGCCGGCCTCGGTGCCGGCGTAGAGCAGTCCGCGCCGCCCCGGATCGGCGCGGATCACCCGCGTGAAGTGGCCGTCCGCGATGCCGTTCGTGATGAGCTTCCAGGTGCGGCCGAAGTCGGCGGTCTTCACCAGCTGCGGCCGGAAGTCGTCGGACTTGTACGAGGTCGCCGCCACGTAGAGGCCGCCACGCTCGAAGGGATCGGCCTCGATCGAGTTGACCTGCGTCCACTCGGGGAGGAGCGCCGGCGTGACGTCGCTCCAGCTCGTCCCCCCGTCGCGCGTGAGCTGGACGCGGCCGTCGTCCGTGCCGCACCAGATCACGCCCGGCTCGTGCGGCGACTCGGCCACGGCGAAGATCGTCCCGTAGACCTCGACCCCTGTGTTGTCCTTGGTGATCGGCCCGCCGCTCGGCCCCATCTTCGAGCGGTCGTTGCGCGTGAGGTCGTGGCTGATCGGCGTCCAGCTCTGCCCCTCGTCCCGGGTGACGAAGAGCACGTTGGCCGCCGCGTAGAGCGCGCGCGGGTCGTGACGCGAGAAGAGCAGCGGGAAGTTCCACTGGAAGCGGTAGCGGAGGTCGGCGGCGCCGTGGCCGATCGGGTTGTCGGGCCAGGCGCTGATGTTGCGGCTCTCGCCGGTGCGGTGGTTCAGGCGCTGCAGGAAGCCGCCGTAGGAGCCGCCGTACACGATCTCGGCGTCGGTCGGGTCGGGGGCGATGTGGCCGCTCTCGCCGCCGGCGGTGATCTCCCAGTTCTCGCCGCCGCGCGCGAACGAGCCGCCGAACGGCAGCAGCCGCACCGTCGAGTTGTCCTGCTGCGCGCCGTAGATCCGCCACGGAAAGTGGTGGTCGACCGCGACGCGGTAGAACTGCGCCGTCGGCTGGTTGTCGAGCGTCGACCAGTTGGCGCCGCCGTCGAAGCTCACGCAGGCGCCGCCGTCGTTGGCGTTGATCATCCGCTGCGGATCGCCCGGGTCGATCCACAGGTCGTGATGGTCGCCGTGCGGCGTGCGGATGGCCTGGAACGTCTTCCCGCCGTCCTGGCTGCGCCAGAACTGGACGTTCACCACGTAGACGACGTCGCGCCGCTCCGGGTCGGCGTAGATGCGCGTGTAGTACCAGGCGCGCTGGCGCAGGCTGCGCTCCTCGTTGACGCGCTGCCAGTGCCCGCCGCCGTCGTCGCTGCGGAAGACGCCGCCGTCCTCGGCCTCGACGATGGCCCAGACGCGGTCGGGATCGGCGGCCGAGACGTCGACGCCGATGATTCCCACCGTGCCCTGCGGCAGCCCGGGCTTGCGCGTGAACTCGGTCCAGGTGTCGCCGCCGTCGGCGCTGCGCCACAGTCCGCTGCCCGGGCCGCCGCTCTCCAGGCTGTAGGGGGTGCGGCGCACCCGCCAGGTGCTGGCCCACAGGATGCGCGGGTTGCGCGGATCGAGCTGCAGGTCGACCGCGCCGGCGTTCTCGTCGACGAAGAGCACGCGCTCCCACGTCCTCCCGCCGTCTCGGCTGCGATGGACTCCGCGCATCTCGCTCGGGCCGAAGAGGTGGCCGAGGACGGCGGCGTAGACGAGCTCCTCGTCGCGCGGGTGGACGCGGAGGCGCGGAATGCACTGCGCATCGGCCAGCCCGATCGACGTCCAGCTTCGACCCGCGTCGGTGCTGCGCCACGCGCCGTGACCGTGCGACCAGTTGCCGCGCACCGTCTTCTCGCCGCCGCCGACGTAGACGACGTTGGGATCGGACGGGGCGACCGCGACCGAACCGATCGAGCCGCCGAAGAAACCGTCCGAGACGCAGCTCCAGCGCTGGCCGCCGTCGATCGTCTTCCACACCCCGCCGCCGCAGGCACCGAACCAGTAGGTGAGCGGCTGCTGCGCGTGGCCCGCGACCGCCGCGCTGCGGCCGCCGCGACTCGGCCCGACCATCCGCCAGTGCAGGTTCCGGGTGAGCGACTCGGGGAAGGGCGGCGCCGCCTCCTGCGCCGGGAGCAGCGCCGCGAGGGCGGCGACGAGCGGCGCGGCGCCCGCCGCGCGAGCGGCGAGGATCACGTCGCGGGGCGATCGGATCATCCGTTTCCTCCCTGCCGCGAGCGCGCGGGGCGCGGAGCGGGCGCGCCATCCTACGCCGCGATCGGGGCGCCCGTAGACTCGACCAGGAGGAGCGCCATGACCGCCTCGCCCGCCGCCACCCCGACCACGACGCTGTCCCGCATCGGCCAGCTCGCCGTGAACGTCCGCGACCTCGCCCGCGCCGTGGCGTTCTGGCGCGACACGCTCGGCGTGAAGTTCCTGTTCGAGGTGCCGGGACGGCTCGCCTTCTTCGACTGCGACGGGCTGCGCGTGATGCTGAGTCCGCCGGAGACGCCCGAGTTCGACCATCCGGGCGCGCTCCTCTATTTCAAGGTGCAGGACATCGCCGCCGCGCACGCACGGCTCGCGGCCGCAGGCGTGGCCTTCCGCGGCAGGCCGCACCTCGTGGCCCGGATGCCCGACCACGAGCTCTGGATGGCGTTCTTCCACGACAGCGAGGGCAACCCGCTCGCGCGGATGAGCGAGGTGCGCGCCGCGCCGGCCCCCACGTGAGCGGCCCCGCGATGGCCGCGCCGGGGATGAGCCCCGCGCGCTTTTCCGTGCTCTCCGTGCTGGTCTTCGGCGGCGCGAGGACGCTCGGGGAGCTCGCGCGCGTCGAGCAGGTGAGGCCGCCCACGATGACGAAGCTCGTGCGCGGCCTCGAGCGCGACGGCCTGGTGCGCTGCGCGGCCGATGCGCGCGACGGCCGCGTCGTACGGGTGGAAGCGACCGCGACGGGGACCCGGGTCATGCACGAAGGGCGGCGCCTGCGCGTGGAGGCGTTCGCCCGCCTGCTCGAGGCGCTCGACGAGCGAGAGCTCTCGACGCTCGCCGCCGCCGCGCGCCGGCTGGGCGAGCTCCGGCGCCTTCCGGGCGGAAGAGGACCCGAACCGCAGCGTCCAACGCCGCCGGCCGATTACGCTGCCGGACGCCGCGGGAAGAGAGTCGGAGGCACGTCATGAGTCGCCCGACCACGCTCCTGGCGCTTTCGCTCGGGTTCGCGGGCGCCGCTCCGGCGCAGACCGCCGATCCCGACCGCGATCGCGACGGGCTCTCGGACTTCCACGAGCTCCACAAGCACTTCACCGACCCGCGCAAGGCCGACAGCGACGGGGACGGGGTGCCCGACGGCGACTGGGAGGAGCGGCGGGAGTACGCCTACACCGTGCGCACGATCGTGCAGGTGCTGCCTCCGGTGACGCGCGACGTGCTGTGCGACGACTACCAGGACGCGCGCATCCTCGAGGAGCGGCCGGATTACGTCGAGCTCGAGGTGATCCACTACCCGCTGAACCGCGTGGCCGACGCGATCACCGCCGATCCCGACTGGCGCCGGCGCGTGGCCGCCCGCGCCGACCTGAAGCCCTTCCTCGCGCCCGGCCGCACGTCCAACTGGACGCCCGCGATGCGCGGCGAGCTGGTGGCGGCGCTCGCGAGGGACGGCATCGAAGTCGCCGCCCTCGACGACCGCACGCTGGTCGAGCGCGCCTCGAAGTGGCTGTTCGACAACACGAGGTTCGCCGACGGCTTCACCACCTACTGCTCGACGTTCGAGGGCGGCCGGGCGCGCGTGCTGCCCGGCCTCGAGGCGGCGGCCGAGCGCGGCAGGCACGAGAAGGGGCTCACGCTCGAGGAGCAGTGGGAGCGCGAGCTCTTCGCCGAGGGCATGTGGCGCCACCGCATCCACGGGAGCTGCACGTCGAGCGCGATCTTCCTGAACGGCTGCATGCGCGCGCTCGGCGTCCCCTCCCGCATCGTGCTGTGCATGCCGCTCGTCGACGGCTCCGACCCGCGCGAGGTCGGGTGGCTGCGCACGAAGCTCACCCACCACCGCGTGCGGCGGATCGTGCGCGACGGCATCGAGCCGCTCGGCGACAGCTGGGCCAACCACACCTTCAACGAGGTGTACGTCGGCGGCCGCTGGCGGCGGCTCAACTACTCGAAGCTGGGCCAGGACATCCTCGACGAGCGCTGCTTCGGCCTGATGACCCACCTCGCCACGTTCCACGACTGGTCGGACGGCGAGATGGCGCGCACGTGGGGGCTGCGGCAGAACGGCGACCGCAAGGCGGAGGACGTCTTCGGCGGGAGCAATCCCTACTCGTGCATCGCGCTCTCCGACCGGTTCGGGGTGCACGCGAACCTCGACAACCCCGCCCCGCCGGAGCACCGCACGCTCACCGTCACGAAAGCGTACTGGTTCGACTCGCCGGAGCGCACGGTCGACGTGACGCTGCGCGGGCGCGATCCCGCCGGCCTCTTCCTGCTGCACGTGGACGAGTGCTTCGCCGACGGGGGGCTATCGCAGTACGCCGACTTCGACGCGGCGGCCGACCACCGCCTCGTGCTGCAGGCCGAAGGAGAGCCCGACGTCCGCGCCGAGATCGCCCGCCGCTGCTGGTGGCTCGACGCCGCGAACGGGGTGCACGAGTTCCTGGCGCAGATCGAGGCCGACGATCTCGCGCGCATGAACCGCGACGCGGCCTGGCGCATCGTCCCGCGCAACGAAGGCCGCGACCATCGCTGGGCGGTCGCCGACGGGGTCGTGCTCGCGCGCCGTCCCGAACCCTCCGAAGGCGCCGGCGAGCCGCGGCCCGAGGCCGCACCCGCGGCGGGCGAGCGCGTCCTCACCCTCGATGCCGTGCAGTGGAGCGACGACCCGCGCACCCCCGAGTGGATCCGCAAGCAGCGCTTCGACCCGCCGCGCCTGCTCGGCCACGTCGCGGCGTGGAACGACTTCGCCGAGATCAAGCGGCTCACGATCGAGGGCGACACGCGCTTCTTCCTCGAGGCGGAAGGCCATCCGTCCCTCAAGGTAGGCGTCAGCCCCGGCGGCTTCTCGCAGGGCGAGGGGCCGGGCAAGTCGGCGTGGGTCGTGATCGAGCTCGGTCCGGGCGACTGGCGCGACTTCGTGCGAGGCGTGAGCTACGTCCTGCGCCCGCAGAACGGGAAGAAGGGCTACCGCTGGATCGTGGCGGAGGGCGTCGTCGTTCCGCCGCGCTCGTGATGCGCGCGGTGGTGGATCCGCGCGTCGGACCGAGGAGACTTCCCGACCCGGCGCGAAGACGATGCGCGTCACGGCGGGCCGAGCCGGAGGTGCTATCCTCGCCTCGCCCCCACCCGATCCGGAAAGGCCCACGATCCCGATGTCGAGGAACGCTCGTCCGCCGGGATCGGCGGCTTCCCTGTCCACGACCGCCCTCGCGGGCCTGCTCCTCGGCGCGCCCGGCTGCGCCGGAGACGGCGAGAGCTTCGCGGAACTGCACGCGCCGAGCCACGCGAGGATGGTGGAGCTGCTGGCGCGGATCGCGTCGATGGACCACCCCGTCGTGGGCGACCTCGACCTGCGGCGGGCGCGCCAGCAGTTCGCCGAGCTCCCGGCCGGCGCTCCGGCCGCGACGCGCTGGATCCTCCTGCGCACGATCGCCTTCCACGAGATGCGCCTGGGAGACACCCGCGCCGCGATCGCGAGCCTCGACGCCGCCTGGCGCCTCGCCGCCAACCTGCCCCGGGACGCGGCGATCCGGACGCTCTACGAGTTGGGGGTCGCCAACCTTCGCCTCGGCGAGAACGAGAACTGCGTGGAGTGCGCGGGCGGCGAGAGCTGCCTGATCCCGATCCGACCGGGCGGCGTGCACGCGAAGAAGGAGGGCTCGAACCGGGCGATCCAGTGCCTCACCGCGGTGCTGAAGGGCACTCCCCACGACCTGCAGGCGCGCTGGCTGCTGAACCTCGCCTGGATGACCGTGGGCGGCTACCCCGACCGCGTTCCGCGCGAGCACCTGATCCCGCCGGAGAGCTTTTCCTCCGACGAGGACTTCCCGCGCTTCGAGAACGTCGCGCCGCGGCTCGGACTCGACGCCTTCGGGCTGGCGGGCGGCGGCGTGGCCGACGACTTCGACCGTGACGGCTTCCTCGACCTCGTCGCCAGCGACTGGGATCTCGACGGGCAGCTGCGCTACTTCCGCAACAACGGCGACGGCACGTTCAGCGACCGCACCGAGGAGGCGGGGCTGACCGGGATCTTCGGCGGCCTGAATCTGAATCAGGCCGACTACGACAACGACGGATTCATCGACCTCCTGGTCGTGCGGGGCGCCTGGTTGAAGGAGGACGGTCGTTTCCCCGACTCGCTGCTCCACAACAACGGCGACGGCACGTTCACCGACGTGACGTTCGACGCGGGGCTGGGCGCCGTGCACTACCCCAGCCAGACCGCGGCGTGGGGCGACTACGACAACGACGGCCACGTCGACCTCTACATCGGCAACGAGGCCTATCCCTCCCAGCTCTTCCGCAACAACGGGGACGGCACCTTCACCGACGTCGCCGCGGCCGCGGGCGTTACGAACGACCGCTACGCGAAGGGGGTGGTCTTCGGGGACTACGACGGCGACCGGCTTCCCGACCTCTTCGTCTCCAACCTCACCTACATCGAGGGTCTGAACGCGGAGAACCGGCTCTATCACAACAACGGCGACGGGACCTTCACCGACGTGGCGCCCGCGCTCGGCATGACCCGCCCGCTCTCGAGCTTTCCGACCTGGTTCTGGGACTTCGACAACGACGGGGCGCTCGACCTGCTGGTCCTCAGCAGCAACTACGGGGTGACCAAGCAGATCGCGGTGAGCTACCTCGGCCTCCCGAGCGATTCGGAGCCCGATCGTCTCTACCGGGGCGACGGCCGCGGCGGCTTCCGCGAGGTGGCGGCGGAGATGGGGCTGACGCGGGTGACCCAGCCGATGGGCTGCAACTTCGGCGACCTCGACAACGACGGCTGGCCCGACTTCTACCTCGGCACCGGGAGCATCCACTACGACGCCCTGATGCCCAACCTCATGTACCGGAACGTGGAGGGAAAGCGATTCGCCGACGTGACGACCGCGGGCGGCTTCGGCCACCTCCAGAAGGGGCACGGCGTGGTGTTCGCCGATCTCGACAACGACGGCGACCAGGACGTCTACGCCCAGCTCGGGGGCGCCTTCCAGGGCGACGGTTTCCAGGACGTGCTGTTCGAGAACCCCGGCTTCGGCAACCACTGGATCAAGGTGAAGCTGGTCGGGCGCCGCTCGAACCGCGCCGGCATCGGCGCGCGCATCCGCGCCGAGATCCAGGACGGCGGCGGGCGCCGCTCGGTCTACGCGCACGTCAACAGCGGCGGCAGCTTCGGCGCCAACCCGCTGCGCCAGGCGATCGGGCTCGGCGGGGCCACCCGCATCGAGACGCTCGAGGTGTTCTGGCCGGCCTCGAACGAGACGCAGACCTTCCGCGACGTCGCCGTCGACCAGGTGATCGAGGTCGAGGAGGGCGAGTCCACGTACCGCACGCTCCCCACCCGGGCGGTGCGGTTCCAGTAGGGCGGCGGGCGCGGAGGCGCGGATCGCCCCTCGAGGAGGGTCAGGCTGAAGACGGACGAGAGTTCCTCGCCCGGCGCGTGCCGACGCGCCCGGCGAGGGCAAGGAGTCTGCACCGATTCGAGGCGACTCGGGGCGCCAGGGAGCGCCACGATCACTTGAACGTGATGGTCTCCTTGGAGGTGTCGATCACGGCGAGGTTGAGGGAGCGCTGCGCGAACCCCTTGAAGGTGAGGGTCAGGCCGGAGAGGCCGGAGGGGGCGAGGTCGGAGAGGGTGAGGTCGCCGTTGGAGTCGAGGCGGTTGACGAGGATGGGGATGAAAGCCGGAGAGCCGTTCACGGCGACGAGGGCGAGGAGGGCGAGGTCGCCGGGACCCCCGCCGCGGATGTCGAGCTCGATGGCGTCGCCGGCGCTGTACTCGTAGGCGTTGGACTGGAGGAAGAGGTCGTTGCCGGCGAAGACGTAGGCGGCGCCCGCGGCCGACTGGGAGTCCTTCAACTGGTTGGGGGCGCCGACCACGAGATCATCGATCCCATCGCCGTTCATGTCGCCGGCGTAGCTCAGGGAGCCGCCGAGCGTGCCGCTGATCGGGACTCCGTTCAGCCGGTTGAACTCGTAGAGGAGCGAGCCCGTCCGCCCGGAGTAGACGAGCACGACGCCGCGGTCGCTCGGCGAGGTGGGCCTCAGGGCGGAGCCGATCAGGATGTCCGGCCAGCCGTCGGCGTTGAAGTCGATGCGGCCGACCCGCGGCAGCCAGCCCATCTTCTCGCCCTTCGTCGCGCCGTCGTACTGGTAGAGCAGCGCGCCCGATGCGCCGGAGTAGACGTAGACACGCCCTTCGCTGTCGGAACCGGAACCGGGGTTGGTGGTGTGCGCAGGTGCATCCACCATGAAATCCTCCACGCCGTCGGCGTCGATGTCGCCCAGGCCGGCTGCACCGTTGCCGAAGTTGTCGCCGTAGACCTCCCCCTCGAGCGAGTAGATCACCGATCCGGTCGGACCGTCCACGACATCGAATCGGCCCTGACCGTTCGAGCCCGCGCCCCAGGCATATGCGCCCACGCCGATGTCACGAACTCCGTCGCCATTGAGGTCGCCCAGTCCGAATACGAAACCCATCGTCTCGTCCGCCTTCGTGCCCGTGAGCGTGTAGATGAGGTTCCCGGTCGCGCCCGAATAGACATAGATCCGTCCGCACTGGCCGATCAACGGGGGCACGTCGAATGCAGTCGATCCCACCGCGAAGTCCTCACGGCCATCGAAGTCGACGTCTCCGAGCGTCGCAACGCAAACCCCGAAGAAATCGGCATCGTTCTCGCCGTAGTACTCATAGAGCCGATCACCCGTCGCTCCCGAGTAGACGAAGGCCGCACCGGGCATGAGGCCGTTCTTCTTGTAGAAGCCCGTCCCCGTGATGAAGTCCCCCACGCCATCCCCGTCGAAGTCGGCTCCCGCCGCGAGGAAGTTCCCGAACTTCGCGTCCTTCTGGTCGCCGACGACCTTGTAGAGGTCGGCGCCGGTCGCTCCAGAAATGGCGTAGATCGCCCCGTACTGCCAGAACCCGACCTGGTCCTCTCGCGGCGCCGAGACGACGGCGTCGGCGACGCCGTCGCCGTCCAGATCGCCGATCCACGAGACGCAGGTCCCGAACATGTCCCCCTGCGCCTTCCAGAAGGTGTTGTCGCTCGTCCAGTGGTGGATCAGATCCTGCGCCGCGGCCGTGGCGGTCAGCAGCCACATGGCTCCCGCCGCGGCCGCGAGGTGAGTCAGCGGTCTCTTCCGGGTTTTCATGATCGGGTCCTCGCTGGAGATCACGGGAAGGGCAGCAGCGGGAGCTGAAGGTTGCACACGAATCCGTCGCAGAAGCCCCCGCCGTAGGTGGCTTGGAACGGGTTCCCGGCGGTCGGAAACCCGGTTCCAGCCGTGAAGCCGCCGAAGAAGGAGTTGGGACCGCTCAACGCCAGCGACCGCGCCTCCTCGTCCTCGATCGTGCCGAGATACGTCGAGTAGTCGAGCTGAGCGGCGGGCACGCGTCCGGCGGCCCAATTGAGCCGGGTCAGGAAGGCGTCCCGGCCCCCGTTGTCGTTGTAGGTCGGATCGAAGGGGCCGTTGGGATCGCCGACCGCGCCCACGGGGAAGTCGCTGCTCTGGGTCCATCCGACGACGACGACGCACATGGCCGTCACCCGCTGGATCGAGAGGCCCCAGTCGGCGCCGAAGGGGAGACTGCCGCCGAGGTAGGTCGAGTATCGGAGCTGAGAGACGGTGTTCGACGGATCGAGCCGGGTGATGAAGGCGTCGTCGATGCCAAGCAGGCTGCTCTGGAACGGCACGTTGTCGTCAATCGCCCCTCCGACGGAGAGCGGGAAGGCCGATGATCCGGTCCTGCCGCACGCGTAGAAGACGCCGTTCAGGACGTCCAATCCCCAGACCTCTTCGTCTCCGCTGCCGCCGAGGAACGTTGAGTAGAGGAGCTGCGTGGCAGGCGGGGCGGCTGGATCGAGGACCATCAGGAAGCCGTCGCGGGCACCGTTGTGAGTGATGTCGAACGCGGTTGCAGGTGGCAGTTGAATCCGGTTGATGGTGTGGAACCCCCCCGACCTCGTGAATCCCCCGATGTAGACCCGCCCCGACTCCAGATCGAGCGCGTGCGCCTCGTCGTCGTCGGTCGCAGTGAAGCCGCCGCCGATGTAGGACGAGTACACAAGGCTCGCCGTCGACGTCCCCGCGTTCGGGTCGTAGCGCGCGATGCAGGCGTCGCAGACGCCGCCGTCGTAGCTGGTGTCGTAGGCGCTGACCAGCGGGATCGCCGAGGAGCTCGTGCTCCCGACGACGGTGAGGATCGGCGTGGTGTCGACCGCCACCGCGTAGGCGGTCGTGACGTTGCTGTCGGTGCCGCCCCAATAGGAGCCGTAGAGCAGCGTGGCGCCGCCCGCCGCCAGATAGACGACGAAGCCGTGACTGCTGGCGCTCGGCGGCGTCTGCTGGTGTCCGTTCCCGCTCACCGGGAAGTTGGTCGACCCGGTCGAGCCGCAGACGGCGACCCTGCCATTGGAGGAGACCGACACTCCGAACGCCTTGTCCTGCCCGTCTCCGCCCAGGAACGTGGTCCACACCAGTTGCGCCGATCCCGACTGGGCGGGATCGAAGCGGGTGACGAAGGCGTCGTCGATCCCGTTGTGGGTCGGGTCGAACCGACCCGCCATCGACGGGAAGCCGCTGTTCTCCGTCGAGTAGGTCGCGCCGACGACGGTGATCTTCCCGTTCTGCTCGTCGACACCGTGGATCTCGTCGCGATCCGTTCCCCCGAGAAACGTCGACCAGCACAGCCCGGGGTCGACGATCAGCCTGCTCGAGGGATCCGGAGTCACGACCTCGAAGCCGAAGCTCGCAGGGCCGGTCCTGCGGATGGTGCAATCGACCGGACGCGGTTCCCCGGAGGGGGTCTCGTACCAGGCCTTGGGCGGGGTCTGGCGGAGGACGCCGGCCGGGGTCGCGATCGACAGGCTGCCGTCCTCCTCGAACACGATGCCCTCGGCGCCCTCGCAGGTCACGTCCAAGGCGGCGAGGTCGGCTCCCGCCTCCACGTGGAGGTCGTATTCGAGCCGGCCCTCGCGGTCGCTCACGACGACGGCGACGCCGGGCGCGACCTCGTCGTAGCGCACCTCCTCGAAGAGCGGCACGTCGGCGTGCCACCGCGACGGATCGTTGCCGAGCAGGTAGTGGTGGACCCCGGGGAGCCTGCGCTCGCCGCGCGGCTCGAGCGACCGCTCCGGTCCGACGAACTGGAGCGCGACGGCGTGCCAGGCCGCGTCCTCGCCCCGGTCGGAAAGTCGCGCCGAGACCACGACGCCGCGATCGGTGAGCGCGGCGGCGCTGCGACTCCCGGGCGCGCCGAACCGGATGGCGTCGGGCCATTGGCCGTGGTTGGCTGCGAACACGATCGGGAGGGCGCCGAGCTGCTGCGCCGCTTTCTCCTTCACGCCGGCCGACTGCGTCTCCTCGCGCGTGGCGATCACTGCTTCACTCTCGCGCCGCGACGAGCCGACCACGTCGGTTGCGGACGCGGCGGCCGTCGCGACTACTGCAACGTCAGAACGCCCCCCCCCTGCAACCGGCGTGCGCGAACTCCAGCTCGTCTGGGCGATCCACGCGATGAGCAGCGCCGATCCGACGCAGACGCCGGCTGCCGCGACGTTGCGCAGCGCCGCGCGCCGTACGCCGACTCTCCCCGTACCAGAATCTCGAGACTTCATGGGCATGCTCCTTCTCGACGACCTCGGATCCGCGTGCGGGCCGGACGACACCCCCGGCTCGCGATCGTTGCACGCAGTGCCAGGCCGCGCCGAAGGAGACGCGACGGAGCGGTGCCAGGAGCAAGTGCCTCCGCCGACGGCAGCGACTGCCGCACGTCGCGGGCGCGTGACGCGCCCGGCTCCCCACCGCCGAATGATGGCATGGGCATCGCCGTCATCCGTGAACTCCGGCCTGGCAGTGACGAGGCGGAGCGTACCGAGAGGCGATCGGACCGTCCATGCTCGATGATCGGCGGCCGCCGCCCTCCCTGGGGAGATCCGGAGGAGCGCGTCCGGTGACCGCACGCTCCCCACCCGGGCGGTGCGGTTCCAGTAGGGCGGCGGGCGGAGACGCGCGGCCGCTATCGCAGCCGCGCCTCCAGCTCGTCGACCTGGTTCACCGCGTCGGCGAGGGAGAGGTCGGACTCCTCGCGAAGGAGCTTCACGGCCTCGATCCGGCGGCCCTGCTCGAGCAGCGACTGCACCGACTCGGGCACGGCGGGCCGCACGGGTCGCCCGAGCGCGGCGCGGATCCGCTCGGCGATCCGCAGGGTCTCGTCGCTGACGTCGGGGACGAAGGCGGCCCGCAGCGGGTGGGTCGAGCGGTCGGCGAGCCTCAGGACGATGCGGCGGCTCGGCACGCCGTGGTCGCCGATCGGGCGCTCCACGAGAACGTCCTTCACCTCGTCGAAGCGGATCGTCCCCTCGCGGTGCCACCACGCCCAGCGTCGGCGCCACCGGATGATCCGGCGCCTCGGCGCGAACTCGAACCTCGCGGTCTCGGCGAAGGCGAGGCTCGCGACCCCGAGGATCGCGGCGCCGCCGATCGCCCCCAGAACGCGCTCGTCGCCCGGCGAGCCGTCCACCGCCATCGCGATCGCCGCCACCGCGAGCGCGCCGCCGCCCGCCGCGAGCCACTTCGCGAACCGGGTGCCGTCGTGGGTGACGACCAGGGTGCCGTCGGCTGCCTCGCGCGACTCCATGGAACGAAAGGATCGGACGGCGAGGCGCAAAGACCTGAGCCGCGTCGCCCGGCCCGTCGCGCCGGTCGCGCCGGTCACGCTCGTCAAGCCAGGACGAAGAGCAGCAGCTCCGCGTCCTGCACGCCCTCGAGCCGGACGAGCGGCTCGTCGCTCACGGCGGCGCCGTCGCCCGCGGCGAGGCGCTCCCCGTCGAGGAGCAGCTCGCCGCGCGCGACCTGAACCCAGGCGTGGCGGCCGGGCCGCAGCGGCAGCTCGATCCGCTCCCTCGGCGCGAGCAGCGCGGCGTGGAGGTCGACGTCCTGGTGGATCGTGACCGAGCCGTCGCGCCCGTCGCGCGAGCCGACGAGCTTCAGCGCCCCGCGTCGCTGCCCGGCCGGAAAGGCGCGCTGCTCGTAGCCCGGAGCGAGCCCCTTCGTCCCGGGCAGCAGCCAGATCTGCAACAGGTGGACGCGCGCGGTCGGGGAGGGGTTGCGCTCGCTGTGGAGGACCCCGGTGCCGGCGGTCATGCGCTGCGCCTCGCCCGGACGGATGGTGGATCCGTTCCCGAGGCTGTCGCGGTGCACGAGCTCGCCCTCGAGCACCCAGGTGACGATCTCCATGTCGCGGTGCGGATGGGTGCCGAAGCCCGACGAGGGCGCGATCCAGTCCTCGTTGATCACCCGCAGCGCCCGGAAGTTCATGTGCGCCGGATCGTGGTAGTCGGCGAAGGAGAAGGTGTGGCGGCTGTCGAGCCAGTCGAGCTCGGAGCGGCCGCGTTCCTCGGAGCGTCGGACCCGCAGCATCGTCGCCCGCTACTCCACGCGCCGCAGCTCGATGCTCTCGTCCTCCCAGGCCGTCGGATCCCTGGCCGCCTCGTTGCACAGTTCGAGCAGCCGATCGAACTTCGTCGTCACGTGCGGCCCCGCCCTCTCCGCGATCAGTCCGCGCACCGTGTCGGTGGGCGGCCCGGTCCCGTCGAGCACGTCGACGACCGGGATCCACCCCACCTCGATGCGCGGCACGCGGATGCGCAGGACGTCTCCCTCCCGCTCGACGGCGATCACCCGGTGCACCGGGATGACCCACCCGCCCAGTCCCGCCGCGTCGAGCCGCGAAGGCGGCACCTGCAGCCCCAGGAATCGCCGGCCCCCCTTCTGGAACCCGATCCCCAGCAGCGTCTGCGTCGCGGCCGGGTCGGCGATCGTGAGGGTCATCCGGTACGCCGGCCGCTGCATCGTCCCCTCGCCCGCCGCCTCCTCCTTCAGCGAGCCGTCGGGCGCCAGCCCCTCGGCGTGGAGCCGGCCGTTCACGATCGGGACCTTGCGCGCCGCGACGGTCAGCCGGATCGGCTGCTCGGAGGGTTTCGCGGGGTCGCGCACCTGCTCCCACGTCCCGACCAGCCCTTCGTCGAACACGAGCACGCTCGCGGGATAGGGCGGCTCGGCGGAGTGGCACGCGCCGAACCAGGGCGAGCAGAGCGCGACGATCACGAGCGTGACGGAGCGCATGCGATCCTCCTCGGCGATGGTCGCGCCGCGGATTCTACGTCCGCCCGCCGTCCGAGCGATCAGACGAGCTCCGTCACCCTGATCCCGCGGCGCGCCAGTTCCGCGAGGTAGGGCTCGGCCGGCACGCACTCGTCGGGCGTCCAGACGCCCGGCGGGCCGAGCTCGCGGCGCGCCTGCATGCGCGCGGTGATCGCGAGGGAGTAGCCGGTGGTGCGCATCATCGCGCTGATGCCGTGCTCCTCGTCGGCGCGATCGACGACCTCGAAGCCGAGCCGCGCAGGCTGGCCCGACTTCCAGCCCTCGACCAGCACGCGGAGCGCGACGACGTCCCTGGCGTCGGGCTTGCGCAGCCGCGGGTCGAGCAGCGCGATCACGAGATCGCGCGGGCGCACCTTCGTCCCCTTCACGTCGACCTCGCGCGCGTCGAAGAAGCCGAGGTCGCGCCACGCCTCCATGATCGCGGCGTGGCCGGGGTAGCGCAGCGTCTTGTACTCGAGCCGCCCGATCCTCCCCTCGTAGCGGAAGCCCATGGTCGAGAGGCCGCCGGCGGTGTGGAACGCCTCGAGCCTCCCGAGCGGCGGCGCGAACTCGACCGTCTCGCGCCCCGAGAGCGCCTCGCGCTGCTCGCGCCGGCCGTCCGCCAGCACCCACGACGGCGTCGTGTAGTAGTCGAGCATCCCCTCGAGCGAGTAGACGAGCTGGTAGTGGAGCGGCGGCTCGGGCGCCTGCGGCAGCCCGCCGACGAAAAGGCGGCAGGAGTCGACCGCGTCCATGCGCCGGATCGCGGCCTCGGCCAGCACGTTCACCAGCCCCGGCGCAAGCCCGCAGTCGGGCACGACCGTGACCTGCTTCCGCGCCGCCGCGCCCGAAAGCTCCTTCTGCGCGAGGACGACCTCGGTGTTGCCGCCCAGGTCGCACCAGTGGGCCCCCGCCTCCACCGCGAGCCTCGCGAGCGGACCGTTCAGGTGGTAGGGGACGGCGGAGAGCACGGCGTCGACGCCGTCCATCGCCCTCCCGACGGCGGCCGCGTCCCTCACGTCGAGCGCGACCGTCTCCAGGCGCGGGTCGGAGGCGAACCGCCGCAGGAACGGTCGCGGCTCGCCGACGTGCCGGTCGGCGAGCCGCACGAGCTTCACGTCCGGATCGCGCAGCAGGTCGAAGGCCGCCGCCGAGCCCTGCAGCCCGGCGCCGAGCACGAGCATCCGCATTCGAGTCGGTCCTCGCTCTCTCTCGGCGTCGCTCGTGAACGCCGCGGTCGCGCGCGCCCCGGACGCTGATTCAGGTCATCGCGCCGGCGCGCTCTCCGGCTTCGGCTCGGTCGGAAGGGCGCGTTGCAGCGCCATCGCCGCGAACGCCGTCCCGTAGGCGCGCGTGTACCCGCTGATGTGGAAGTCCCAGAAGGCGCCTTCCGGCTCCTGCAGCACCAGCAGCTTGTCGGCGAGCCTCTTCGCGTAGCCCGCGCGCTGCTCGGGCGGAAGCAGCTCGATCGCGCGCGCCGCGTAGTAGTGGCCGAAGAGGTGGAAGTAGGCCGCGACCGCGTACCACGACTCGTGGGGGATCGGCTTCCCGCGCGCGACCGCGAGGAAGCGGTGGTGCTCGAAGAACTGGTCGAGCCCCTCCTTGATCGCGCGCGGCTCGAGGCGCCCGGCGCGGAAGAGCGCGACGTTCCCGATCTGGATGCGCCCGAGCGATCCCTTCACCTGGTGGATGAACTCGAGCCCCGCGGGGCTCGGGATCGTGTCGATGCTGTAGGTGTAGGCGCCGTTGGGCAGCCGGCAGTGGGCGATGGCGTCGAGCGCCCGGTTCAGGCGCTTCTCGTCGACCGGGACTCCGGCCGCCTTGGCGTCGAGCATCCCGTTCACGCAGGCGGCCGTGGTGAACTGCGTCGCCCAGGTGTTGGGGATCGAGACGACGGGGCCCTCGTAGTAGCCCCACCCTCCCTCGGGGGTCTGCCAGCGGTAGAGCCGCTCGAGCAGCCCCGCCGTGACCTCCTCCATGCGGTCGCGGCGCGGATCCTTCGCGAATCGCGGCGCGCGCAGCAGCCGCGCCAGCCCCTGCAGACCGTAGACGTAGCCCCAGACGTTGTCGGTGTCCCACTCCGAGATGCGCTTCACGTAGGAGCGCTCGAGCAGGAAGTCGACGGCGCGGTCGAGCGCTTCGACGTCGTCGGGCCTCCCGCCGCACTCCACCAGCGCCATCGCGCACAGCCCGGTGGTCGCCACCGTCCACGCCTCGTAGGTGTGGTAGGTCGCGAACGACTCGTTGAACATCACGTTGCGCGGCGCGCCGAAGCTGCCGTCCTCCTCCTGCACCGAGCAGAGGTAGGCGACGGCGCGGCGGAGCGCGCCCTCGACGTCGCCGGACGCGGGAGGAGCGGGCGGCTCCGGCAGCGCGGCCGCGATCGCCAGGACGAGGGCGGGGCCCATCGCTGGCTCCGCTCTCAGAGCTGGCCGAACTGGAACGAGGCGACCGACGCGCCCGCCGGATCGCCGTGCGCCGCGAGCGCGCTCTTCGCCTTCTCGAGCTCGCGGCCCAGCTTCTCGATCTCCTGGCGCGCGGCGAGCACCGCCGTCTCCTTGTCCATCGCCCCCGCCTTCGCGTTGAACTGGGCGCGCTGCAGCTCGAGCTCCTTCTCCTTCAGCGCCTGCACCAGCTTGTCGCGCTGCTCGGGGAGCTGCACGCCCTTCAGGTCGTCGTGGTCCTTCTGCGCGAGCGCGTAGCGCTGCTTCGCGCGATCGAGCCGCCGCTTGCCGCGCGCCAGCACGATCTCCTTGGTCTTGTCGGCGAGGTCGTCCTTGGAGTACATGAGCTCGAGCTGCTGCATCTCCTCCTCCTGCTCGGTCATGTAGTCGCTCGAGTCCTTGAGGTCGAGGACGGCCTTCGCGAGCCGCTGCGGCATGTCGACGGCGTCGAAGTGGGCGAGCGCCTTCCTGGCGAGGTCGCGCTCGACGGTCGCCTTGGCCACGGCGGCGTCGCCGTCGGACTTCTGCTGGTCGACGTCCATCTGGGCGCGGTCGAGCTTGCGGCGCGCCATCTGGATCTGGTTGCCGACGTCGGCGACCTTCGCCACCGCCTCCTCCTTGGCGGGATCGGCGGGGGCGGCGGTCTCTTGGGCGGTCCCGGCCGCGGGCTCGTCGGGCGTGCTCGAGCAGCCGGCGGCGAACGCGAGCGCGGCGGCCGCGAAAAGGACTGGGATGCGCAGCATCGTGTGCTCCTTCTTCCCTCGACGGATCGACGTGGGTCGCGCGGGAGCATAGCGTGGCGGGCCGAGGCGCCGAGATGCCGCGGCGCATCGCAGGAGGATCCCATGCTCGCGATCGCCGCGTGGCTGGCCCTGGCGCCGCCCGCTCCACCGCAGGAGGGCAGGGCCTTCCAACCGCTCTTCGACGGGCGCTCTCTCGCCGGCTGGAAGCTCGTGGGCGGCGACGGCCGCGGCTACGTGGTCGAGGACGGCTGCATCGTCTGCCCGAAGGACGGCGGCGGCAACCTGTTCACCGAGAGGGAGTACGGCGACTTCGCGCTGAAGCTCGAGTTCTGGACCGAGCCGGGCGGCAACAACGGCATCGGCATCCGGGCGCCGCTCGCGGGCGACGCCGCCTACCTCGGCATGGAGGTGCAGATCCTCGACGACGCGGCGCCTCAGTACGCCAACCTGCAGCCGGGCCAGTACTGCGGCTCGGTCTACCAGGTCTCTCCGGTGAAGCGCGGCGCGCTCAAGCCCGCCGGCGAGTGGAACTCGATGGAGATCACCGCGGTCGGCCGGCGCGTGCGCGTGCGCATCAACGGGCAGGCCGTGAACGACGTCGACCTCAACGGAGTGACCGACCCGGCGACGCGGGCCGCCCACCCCGGGATCCTGCGCGAGCGCGGCCACGTCGGCTTCCTCGGCCACCACAGCCTGGTGAAGTACCGCAACGTGGCGATCGCCGACCTCACGGTCGAGCGTCCCGACAACGTGCCGCCGCCGGGCTTCCAGGCGCTGTTCAACGGCGGCGACCTCTCCGGCTGGAAGGGGCTGGTCTCCCCCGACCGCGGCGTCCCCGGCCGCGCCGCGATGACGCCGGCGCAGCTCGCCGAGGCGCAGAAGGCCGCCGACGAGCGCATGCGCGCCCACTGGTCGGTCGCCGCCGGCGCCCTCGTCTTCGACGGCAAGGGCGACAGCCTCTGCACCGCGCGGGACTTCTCCGACTTCGAGCTCTGGGTCGACTGGAGGATCCTGAAGGACGGCGACAGCGGCATCTACCTGCGCGGCAGCCCGCAGGTGCAGATCTGGGACCATCCGATCGGCTCCGGCGGCCTCTACAACAACCAGAAGCCGGAGAACCCCTCCAAGCCTCTCGCGGTCGCCGACCGCCCCGTCGGCGAGTGGAACCGCTTCAAGATCCTCATGGCCGGCGAGCGCGTCACCGTCCTCCTGAACGACGTCCTCGTCGTCCACCACACCGTCCTCGAGAACTACTGGGAACGAGACCGCCCCATCTACCCCACCGGCCCGATCGAGCTGCAGAACCACGGCAACAGCCTCTGGTTCAAGAACGTCTTCCTGCGCGAGCTGCCGAGGGCATCGCAGTAGGTCGATCGGATCGCCTGTCCGCGGCGCTTCCGGCGCGTTACATTGCGCGCCCCCGCGACGCCCCACCGAGATCCGGCGTTACCGTCGAGAGGACTCCCCATGAGCAGCACGACCGAGCAGCCGATGCCGCAGCCCACGCAGGAGCACCAGCGCATCCAGGCCATGACCGGCCGCTGGAACGTGCGCTGCACCTTCTACATGGATCCGTCGGCGCCGCCGATGGAGTGCGAGGCGGTCGAAACCTACGAGCCGGTCGGCCCGTTCTGGGTCGTGAGCAGGTACGAGGCGGACTTCATGGGAGCGCCCTTCGTCGGCCGCTCCACCCTGGGCTACGACTCGAACCGCAAGTGCTGGGTCTCGACCTGGATCGACTCCATGACGACGTCGCTCTTCAGCTTCACCGGGAACATGCGGGGCGACACGCTCGAGATGGAAGGCGACGCGTGGAGCTGCATGACCAACCAGATGGCGCGTCACCGCACTACGAACCGGTCCCTCGGCGAGAACGAGTGGGTCATGGAGATGTTCCTGACCCTGCCCGACGGAACCGAGACGAAGATGATGCGTGCGCACTATCGGCGCGCCTGAACGACCTCGGGGTGGCCGAGGCGCCACCGCGGCTCCCGCCCCGATTCCGGCGGCGATCCGACCGGCCGGCGCAGCGAGCCGGGGCGCCCCTCAGCTCCGCGTCACCCAGATCGGGCTCGACCAGGCGAGCTCGCCGTCCTGCTGGAGGATGCGGGCGTAGTACCAGCTCGTGCCGGCGGGGAGGGCGGCGTCGGTCCACTCCTGGGTGAGCTCGCGGACGCCCAGCGTGCGGGAGGGATCGACGTGGGCGTCGAAGGACTCGCGGGCGCCTAGACGCCAGGGGCCGAGCGGGGAGTCGCCGGCGATGTCGGCCGACGCGGCGAGGTCGGCGAGGCGGAGCTCGCGCGCGAAGGCCGGCGCGCCGTCGGGGCCGGCGGCCACGACGCGGAGCGTGGCGTCGCGCGGGCCGCGCAGCCGCAGGCGCGAGTGGATCGGCTCCCAGAAGCCGGCGTAGCTCTTCTTCCACGAGTAGGTCGCGACTCCTCCGGCGACCGTCCACTCGGGACGGTCGGGGCCGAGATCGTCGCGCGCGTAGACCGGCAGCTCGAACCACGGCTTCATGGTTACGCCGCCGGCGTCCGACGCGGCGACCGTCACGGTCCAGTCGCTCGCGCGCGGCTGCTTGGGCGGGGCAAGCTCGAGCTGCAGCGTGAGCTCGGTGCGCCCCGTCGGATCGGGCGGCGCGCGCCCGACCACCTGCCACGGCTCGCCGTTGCGGAAGACGACCACCTCCGCCAGCTCCGTCGCCCCGCGCGCGCGCAGGCTCACGGTCACTCCGGCGCCCGGCGCCGCGCGCGCCGCGACCTCCTCGCCCATCAGGCGGCCGTCGACGCGCAGATCGATCAGCATCCCCTTGGCGGTCGCGCCGTAGGTGCGCCGCGCCCGCAGCGCGTCGAAGAGCTGCCCGCGCTCGAGCGATTCGGCGAGCACGCAGGCGTAGCTCGCCCCTTCGCCGTGGTCGGTGCTGGCGATGAAGCCGACCTTGAGCCCCAGCTTGAGCGCGTCGGTCGCGAACGAGCCGACGGCGTGGGCGTGGTGGCTCTGCCTGTAGCAGCCGTCGAACTCGTAGCTGCCGCGCTGCGCCTGGTAGATCTCGACCAGCCGCACCAGCGCCGGCGAGCACTGGGAGAAGTCGGTCCGACGCGTGACGTCGGCGGGATGGTGCGGGATCGCCACCGCCGTCTCGGGCGAGAGCGCGGCGTAGAGGCCGCCCGGCGTCGAGGTCTGCGGGAACATGTTGGAGAGGAAGGGGCGCAGTCCGCCGCGAAGGATCACGTTCTGGTGGCCGTGGAGCCCGGTCGACCACTCGAAGCCGGCGAGCGCGACGAAGCCCGGGCTCGCCGAGAGCTCGCCGATCTTGTCGAGCCTCCACCAGCCGAGCGCGTCGACGTGGCAGGTGTGGTCGGTGAGCGCCATGAAGTCGTAGAGGCTCACGTCGCGGCCGAACGTCCAGCGGTCGGCGGCGCCCGGCTCGAAGCCGCGGCTGCAGCGCGAGACGCTCGAGTGGCGGTGCAGATCGCCCCAGAAGACCTTGTACTCGCGGTCAAGGGCCGCGACGCGCAGGTGGTCGGCGCCGCTCACGATGGGGTCGTCGAGGCGGTCGCCGCTCGGATGGAAATGGGGCGGCGCGAGGCGCGCGGGGCGCGGCGCGCTCGCCGCCGCGGCGCCTTTCCCGGCCGGATCGAGGCGCGCGACGCCGATCCCCGAGGGCGCGAGCGACCCGGTCACGATCACGCCCTGCGACGCGAGCTTCCGGTGGTGCACGTTGGGGATCGGCCGCAGCAGCGTCGCGGTCTCGCACTCGAGACGGTGGTCCTGCTGCCACGCGGCGAGCACGCCTCCGCCGCTCGCGCACGCGGCCGGCTCCTCGGGAGCGCCCGCGCTCCCCGCCAGCATCACCGGCGGCGCGACGCCCTCCTCGTCGATGACGCTCGCGAGCAGCGGGAAGCCGTACGCCTTCCCGCCCGGCCCCTCGCGCGCGAGGAACCGGAAGAGCACGTGCACGCGCCCGCCCGCGCTCACGAGGCGCGGCGTGCCCCCGCTGAAGGAGTGGAGCGGCGCGCCGGCGAGCAGCCCGTCGGCCGCCGGCTTCCCGTCGAGGCCGCGCGACTTCGGAAGCCGGACGTCCGCACCGCTCCCGCCAGGTCCGCCAGGTCCGCCGGGCCCGCCGGACCCCTCGGGGCCGAGGCGGGCGACGCGCACCGAGCAGAGCGGGCTCGCGCGCCGCTCCTGCCCGAGCTCGGCGCGGATCTCGGGCGGGGCCGAACTCCCGCGCGCCGGGTCCTCGAAGCGATCCCACGCGAACCAGAGCGCGCCGTCGGGCGTCGCCGCGATCGAGGGATGGACGTCGTCGGAGGCCGAGTCGGAGCTGACGTTTCGCACCGCTCCGAGCTCGCCCGTGGCCGGATCGAAGCTCCGCGCCAGGATCTCGTAGTCGCGCTCGACGTAGCCGCACCAGCCGACGGCGATGCGCCCGCCCGCGCTCGCGAGCACCGGGTCGAGGTCGCTCGAACCGCCGCCGCCGATCACGACCGCCTCGCCGAGACTCTTCTCGAGCAGCGGCGCCAGCACGACGTCGATCGAGCCGCGCGCGCCTCCCTCGCCGGCGCGCCACCGCTCCCACGCGACCCAGAGCGTGCCGTCGCCGTGGCGCACGATCTCGGCGTTGCGGTCGGGGCCGGCGCCGGTCGTCAGCGCGAAGGGCTCGTCGAACCCGCGCTCGTCGCCGCGCGCCGTCCAGAGCTGCGCGCGCCCGCCGACGAGCGCGGTCCAGACCACCCGCAGCCGCCCCGCCGGGTCGAGCGCCGCGACCGGGCGCACGATCGCGCCCGGCGACGCGCTCGCGAGCACGGGCGCCGCCGCCGCGTCGCGCAGCCTCCCGTCCGGCCCCACCTCGCGCACGGCGATGCGGTCGCCGACGCCGACCTCGTACTCGACGCAAAGGAGCCAGGCGCCGCCGCCGTCGCGCGCCACCAGCACCGGCTCGCACCGCTCGCGCGCGTAGCCGGCCGCCTCGCCGTCCTCGAGCAGGGCGGCCGCCGGCAGCGAAGGGCCGGCGAAGCGCGCGCGCGCCGGCCCGACTCCCTCGACGCGCTCCTCGTCGCCGCGCCCGCCCGCCCGCCCCGCCCGCCCCGCCTGCTGCGACCGTGCGATCACCACCGGCATCGCCGCGAGAAGCGCCGGCAGGACGAGCCGGAGCCGGCGCGCCGCCTTCCCGCGCGCGTACACTCCCGGTCCGATGTCCTGGCCGCTCTTCTGGCTCACGCTCGTCACCGCTTCGCGCCTCATCCTATGTCCGGCGCTGTGGTGGTGGCTCTGGCGCCGCTCCGGCGCTCCGGTGCTCGCAGCGCGCCTGCTGGTGATCGGCTGGTTCGTGGTCTCGGATTACTGCGACGGCGACTGGGCGCGCGCGCGCGGTCTCGATCGCGCGTGGGGCGGCTGGCTCGACCACTCCGCCGACTGGGTCTTCGCGCTCACCGTGATCGTGCTCGGGATCCGAGACTCGCCCTTCGCGAGGCGCCGCCGCCGGGGGCCGTGACGCGAGGCGGCCGCTCGCAGCGGGAGGCGGCTCCACCGGGTCACCTGCGCGTCACGAAGATCGGGCTCGACCAGGCCATCTCCCCGTCCACCTGCACGACGCGCGCGTAGTACCACGACGTGCCCGGCTCCGCCGCCTCGTCGATCCACTCCTGCGCGAAGTCGCGGGTGCCGAGCCCCTGCGCGAGGTCGATCTCGGCGTCCCCGGGCAGGAAGAGGAGGCTCACCGCGCCGACTCCCGCGGGAGCGAGCTTCACCGGATTGCGCCGCAGGCGGGCCAGCGGGATCTTCTGGTCGACGCCGGGCGCGCGCACCTCGAACTTCACGTCCCCGGGCGCGAAGACGTGGAGCGGGAAGAGGCTGGCGGCCGGCATCGCCGCGTGGCCGGCCGGCCAGAGGAAGGTCGCCTGGTCGTCGTCGGAGCTCCACGCCGGCGCCCGCCCTTCGCGCGCGAAGCGCCGCCGGTCGACGAGCGCGCCGAAGTGGGCGCCGTCGGCGCGGAGGGTGAGCGACCAGTCGCTCTCGGGGGGCGCGCCACCGGGGGTGAGCCGGATCGCGAGCCGCAGCGGCGCGAGCTCGTTCAGCCGCTCGCCGCGGCGGCCCGCCGACCGGAACGTGCGGCCGTCCTTGAACACGGCGACCTCGGCGAGCTCGGCGGTGCCGCGCACCTCGACGCGCACGCGCGCGGGACCGGCGAGCTCGACCTTCTCGCCCATGAGCGCGTCGCCCACCCGGAAGTCGACCAGGATCCCCTTCACCGTGGCGCCGTAGGTGCGGCGGGAGTGGAGCGCCTCGAAGACGCTGGCGCGATCGCGCCCGCGGGCGAGCGCGACGGCGTAGGACGCCCCGAAGCCGTGGTCGGTGCTGGCGATGATCCCGAACTCCCGCCCCTGCTGCAGGGCGTCGCGCACGAACGAGCCGAGCGCGAAGGCGGTCGCCGCCTGCTTGAAGCAGCCGTCGGCCTCGTAGCTGCCGCGCATCGCCTGGTAGATCTCGACCAGCCGCGAGAGGCCGTCTTCGCAGGCGTCGAAGGGGACCGGGAAGTCGAGGTGCGAGGAGTGGTGCGGGATCGTGATCGCCCGGCCGGCCGGCAGCTCGCGGTAGAGCAGGTCGAGCTGACCGCTGCGCCCGGAGAACGGAGCCAGGCGGCCGGGAAGGATGACGTTGTGGTGGCCCCAGGCGCGGGTCGACCACTCGTAGCCGGCGAGCGTGCAGAAGCGGTCGCTCTCGTGGAGCCAGATCATCTTGTCGAGCTGCCACCACGCCCATGGATCGGTGTGGCTCGAGTGATCGGTGAGCGCCATGAAGTCGCACAGGTGGACGTCGCGGCCGGAGGTCCAGCGGCCGGCCGGCATCGGCTCGATCCCGCCCATGCAGCGCGAGACCGCCGAGTGGCGGTGGAGATCGCCCCAGAGCGCGAGGAAACGCTCCTCGCCGCGCGCGATCTCGTGATGGCGCTCGCCGCTCAGGATCGGGTCGTCGAGGTCGAGCTCGTACGAGCGGTCGCGATTGCGCACGGGAGGCGGCGCGCGCGCCACCAGCAGCGGGACGCCCGGTTCGCGTTCCGCGGGCCGCGTCACCGCCAGCCCGATCGAGGCGGCGCCGTACCAGCAGCCCGGCCTCACCCCGTGGACCGCGAGCGTGCCGCGCACCGGCTCGGGCACGTCGACGGCGCGATCGTCCCGGCCGCGGCGGTCGCGGTAGTACGCGACGACGAGCCGCTCCCCGTCGCGCACGAGCGCCGCCGGTTCGGTGAGCCCGCCGCTCCCGTCCACCTCGAGCGGCGCCGACCAGCCCTGCTCCGACAGGCTCTGCACGATCAGCGGGAACCGGGTGAGCATCCGTCCCCCCGAGCGGAGGTGGCGGTACGCGATCCAGAGTCGCCCCGCGCGGTCGAACGCGATCCGCGGGGCGCCGCCGCCGGTCGAGAGCTCCGGCGCGCCCACGACGGTGCCGGCCAGCTTCTGCGCGCCCGCCTCCGGAGCCAGGACGCGACCCTCGCGAAGGACGGCGCACTGCACCGAGACGTCGACGTGGTCCCGGCACGAGATCACGCGCAGATCGGGAGGGCTCGAGCAGCC
>Ga0187893_10002928_pt1 | contig 36062 bp, 30 predicted proteins | sample MA1701074metaG_FD_139574 | JGI IMG/M metagenome (GOLD analysis project Ga0187893, IMG submission 139574) | White microbial mat communities from a basaltic lava cave in the Kipuka Kanohina Cave System on the Island of Hawaii, USA - MA170107-4 metaG ... | reverse complement strand
GTTGTTCCAGGTGGCGCCGTATTCGGCGAAGAGATTGAGGCCGTTATAGAGATAGTTCGTCGTGGCGCCGCCCGCCGTCTTGCTGATGCGCCGGCCCTGGTTGTCGTAGGCATAGCTCTGCGGAGCTTCCCACGTCTTATTGGCTTGCACGAGCTGATTGAAAGCGTCGTAGGTCAACTGGGTGACGCCGGCCGCGTCGGTCTTGGCGGTGAGGTTGCCGTTGTCGTCGTACTGCAAGCTGGTGAGCAGCGGGCCGGCCGTGGTTCCCTGATGCACCTCCGCGAGCTGGTTGGCGGGATCGTAGACATAGGCTTCGGTGCCGGACGGCGTGGTTTTGGTCAGCCGGTTGCCCAAGGCATCGTAGGTGTAGCCCTCCAAGAGGAGACTGGAGGTGGTGTGCCGCACTTCCAGCAGCCGGTTAAGCGCATCGTAGGTATAGGTGACAGGCTCGCAGGATTCCTCGGCCTGCGTGCGCCGGTTGCCGACCTGATCATAGGTGTAGCTGTGCTGGCTGAGCACCAGGCTGCCCTTCAGATTGGTGAGCTGCTGAAGCGTATTGTCCGCATTGTAGACATAGCGCGTGGTGATGCCGTTCGGCAACCATTTTTCGACCAACCGCCCGCCGGCGTCGTAGAGGAACCCGACCGAATCGCCGTTGCTGGCCCAGATGGCGCTCAGCCGTCCGGTGGCATCGTAAAGATAGTCCGCCCGGCCGCCTTCGGTATCCCGCACGCTATTCAGGAGCCCGCCGGGGCTATAGCTGTAGGTGAGGGTTTTGGGGCCCCGGCTGTCGGTGACGGTCTTGAGCCGATGCGCGGCGTCGTACGTATAGGTGTAGGTGACGGATGGACTCGAAGCCGTGAGCACCTGGCCAAGTTCGTTGCGGGTGTAAGTGATGATAGCGCCGGAAGCCGTGCGCGTCAGCAGTTTGTGGCCATACCCATAGGTGGCTGTGATGACCTGCCCCTTGGCGTCTGTCATGCTGACGACGTTGCCCTGCGCATCGTAGACGTAGGTCCAGAACTTGCCGTTCGCGTCGGTCCGTTTGATCGTCCGGCCGAAATCGTCCATGAGATAGATCATCTGGGTGGTCACGACATCTGAAGCTGGATTGGTCCCACTGGCGTCGGTTCTCCCGGCTTCAACCTTGGTCAAGGTGCCCAGCGGATTGTAGGTATAGCGGGTGACCGGTCGGATCGTGCCGAAGATCGTATCGGTATAGACAGGACCGACGATCCGCGTCGGCCGATTGAGTTCGTCATAAGTCGTGAGCATGACCCGGCCGAGGTTATCGGTGACGCTGATCCGGTTGCCCTGCGCATCATAATCATAGGTGGTGCGGCGGCCGATCGAATCAACCGTGGCCTTCGGACGTCCCTCCCGCTCCGGACCGTAGTATTCGTATGAGACCGTGTTGCCGTTCGGGTCAGTCAGACTGCGCACCCGGCCGTCCGCATCCAGCGTCCGCTTGACCGCGTGGCCGGCTTGATCGGTCGCCTTGACAAGCCGGTTTGCCGGATCATACTCCATCACGGTCCGGTAACTATCGGGGCTCGTCGTGGCAATGAGATTCCCGGCTGGGTCGTAGAAAAACGATGTCGCGTGGCCTTCATTGTCGATGGTCTTCGTCCGCCGGTCCGACATGTCGTAGAGCGTCAGGGCCTGATCCTTGAGCGCCCCTCCGACCGTCAGGCTGACCCGGTTCAGGTTGCCGTTCACGTCATATTCGAAATCGCGGAACTGGCCATTTCCATCGGTACCACGCGTGACACGATCCACACTGTCATAGACGAACTGCGTGGGATACCAATCGGGACGTACACCGGTCAGCGCGCGGCCGAGGGTATCATAGGTCAGATTCACCGTATCCGTTTCTCCGGCGTCAATGGTGCCATCCCCGTTCTTGTCCCCACGCCGAACCATAGTCAAAGCGTTTAGACTTTGGGCATCGTACGTCAGCTCCAGGGTCGGGCCGACGCCGGTGGCCGTATCGCGCACCCGCTTCGTAGTCAGCCGATTGCCGAAATTGTCGTAGGTGTGAATGGTCCAGGCAGCTATGTCGCTTGCCGAAGGTACGTAGGTCGCTGGATCTACACTCGCTCCAATTCCGGTTTTCAAGACAATTTCTTCAAGCACATTGCCTTTCACATCATATTTGTAGAGCGTATAAATCCCTCGTGGACTCTTGATCTTCCCCGGCTGATTGAAGACCGTGAAGTGGCTGTAGACCACCGTGTTGCCGGATGGGAGCGTCAGCGTCGTGACGTTCCCATTGGCGTCATACACGTATTGGGTTTCATAGCCCATCGGATCGCGCTGCTTGGTCCGATTGAAGGGATTGGCCGCGTCGTATTCGTAGGTGCGCGTGCCTCCCTTCTCGTCCACCATCTTGACGGGGTTCCCGTTGGCATCGAAAAAGTACCGGCGGGTGTGGCCGCGCTCGTTGACCACATCCACTTCCCGGCGAAATTCGTTGTACACGAAGGAGTTTGTCTCGCCCAGCGTATTGACGTGCTTCTGCGCCTTGCCGTCCATGTAATACTCGAACGTCATACTGTTGCCTCGAGGCAGCACGTAGCTCTTCATGGCATGGGCAAGCTGCGGCACGGTGGTGTGGTAGGTGTAGGTCACCGGCGGCTGACTGCCGGCCACCGCAAGTGGATTCTTGTAGGTGATGAGGTTCCCGTTAGCATCGTAGACGTATTGGTGGCAGCGGCTGGTCCAGTCGCAGACCTGTGTGATGCGAGAGCTGGTGTAGGTCAACGTGAGCGCACGATTGAGATCGTCGGTCACCGAGGTCAGCAGCCCTCCGGTGTACCCCATGGGCAGCGTGTTGTTATTGCGATCGCGGATGGTGAGCAATTTGGCCTGCTGGCCGACGACCGAGCCGTCCACGCTCTCGAAGGTGTAGGTCAATCCGTTCTTTTCCTTGACGGTGTAGGTGCCGTTTGCCTGACGCTTAAATTCCACAAACACTCCAGCCGCATTCAAGAAGGTTGTCCCAGGAGGAACGGTGGATCCTCCCGTGGCAAACCGGAAGAATCGCTGCGCGCCGGTCCCGTCGGTCCACCCGACTTTGTAGTACCCGCCTTCGACCCCATAAAATTTCAGGAAATGATTGAAACTGTGGGTCCAGCCGAACCCCAGCGGACCATCATAGGAGCGCCGGCTGTTGTAACTTCGCATGAACACGATCGGGAGTCCGCGGCCCTTGATGCTGATATCCCGTTCATTGTGATAGACATTACCCGTCGTCAAAGCAACAGGATCAGCCGCCATGACTTTCCCATCTGGACCTAGATTATTGTTCCTCGAATTGGTGTTCACGCTCGAATCGCTCGAAACTTCAGACGAGGGGCTTGATGAGTCCGTGCTAAATACGTCTGTGATCCACTGAGGGATAATGAATCCCCACCCTCCACCTAACGTACCTCCTATTATCGCGCCGACGGCTCCCGTCGCAGTATCCTCTGGAAACCACGCCGCACCAACCCATGTTTGTCCACCATTCGCCTGGTAGGTTATGGTCCTTTTCGGAACCGTCACCTCGTAACCTTTGTTCACCCAGTCGATAATCTGCTGCTTGTAGGGTTGCATGCTGGATTCCATCAGCGTGTCATAGTTTGCGATGTTACCAGCATTGAGTATGACCAACGGAACACTTGTTTCGTTAGCGATCTGCACGACACGGACAGTCGAAAGGGCGTCAACTCGCGCCATCTCCTGCCAGATATAATGCTCATGCGCAGATGTGGCAAAGCCTGCAAGCTTGAGCGCATTGTATGAGCCGGGGAACGGAGTGACTACACCCGTCATGTTGTTGATAGGCCAGTACTGAACAAATCGAATGTCGATGATCAACGCTCGGGGGGCGATGCCAAAAGGAACGTCAAACACATACTGAACGTTGGGATCTGAGTCTGTGGTTCCGATATGGAGTCCGACATCCATATACACATCACTCAATTCGCCAATCAGGCGGTAGGCATCATTACAGTAACGATAGTACTTCAAGAGGGCGACGTGCAGAAATTCTCCGAGCACCGCATCATCGGTGAAGGGCGTTGCCGGCGGTGTGGGCATGTTGCGCACCATCTCCAGCAGTCCGGACGTTCGCTCAACAAGCAAGCGATCTGACGCCTGGTCCACATAGGCCCCGATTGCTTTAACGCCACCTGCTTTAAAATTGTCTCTTATGCCCTTTCCAAGACACGTCAGGTCTGGATCCATGCCACCAGTATCACCCTCACAGTAGGGAGCCGTGAGCTGAAGCTCCGCTATGGTGAGCTTTGAAATCAGTGTGTTATTCGCTCCCAACGTCGTCGTCGTTCCCATCACCTGCGTTGCGCCTTCAACCTTGATTACCGGCTTAACATTGACCACTGGAGCGGGAAGATTCGACATGTCCCCACTCCAGGCATCCCAGATGGTCTGATCCGCCGATGTCGCAGGTGTGTACAACAACGTGATCCTCTGCAGCGCGATTTGAGGATAAGAGAGTGTTGCACTTGCCAGAACCGTGGAACCGCTCTTTACTGTCAGCGTTAATTTTAGACGATGGGAGTCCGGTACCTCCGCCGCGACGGCTTGCCCGCCGGTTACCCAGGGCACATATTGATCCACTGCGTAGGGAAGGGAATGAGGTAGGATGTCGATCTCTCGCGGCACCTGCTTCCCGACATATCCGACGTCCTGAATGGTATTGTTGGCAAAGTTCGGTGGGAAGGTCTTAATGGCTGTTTCCATGTTCCGCTTATATTTCTCATGCGGGAGTTCGTCCGTCCGAGCTGACAGATACGCAGCGAAGTCGAAATTGACGCTGGTTGAGATTCCCGCCTGGTATGTCTTGTCCTTAAAGCTGGGGTCCAGTGGAATCCAGCGATGCCCGGCATTATCCACCCTTGCCCCGCGGTATTTTGTGTAGGGCACACAGGCTTGGGCCCAGACATGGTCAAACACAAAATAGTTCCACCCGTTTGCGCCTGTTCCGGTTCCAGCAGCAATCTGCCCTTGCTGCAAAATCGCTGCCGCCGCCGGATAATCCTTCGCCCCGAGCCAGCGGAGCGGGCGCGGATCAGGCTGACTGCTTTGCCACCAGAACAAGGCCTTTCCGCGAACGTACTGCGCCGGGATGTCGGACGCTCTCAAAAGCGCTATAAGCAAGGATACCTGGTCTGTGGCATTGCCTGATTTGGCGACCAACGTTCCCACCGCCCCTTTGACGGAACCGAGGTAGGATCTGAACTCTATCTCATTGTAGACGTATTGGAAAATTCTCGCGGGTGAATATCCGAGCGTTTCCGCCAAGGCCCTGATTTCTGGAGTGAGTTGGATCTCCGGGTTCTCAGCAAGGTCTGCGGCCGTATACGTGCAGGCTTGTGCCTCGCTCGGCGTCGGCGGTGGCGATGACACCAATACAACTCGACCTTTTCCATTGGAATCCCCCGTTACATCGAGTGACAAGCGGCTTTGTTGGGGAGGAGGATTCTTGGGTACGAGGTCTGTTCCGTTTCTCGGGCGCCTGTACACCTGCGGTCGCGCTTCATCGCTCGGAGCCATCTCACGGTTTTTTATCTTTCGATGGAAATCTCGTAAATCGGCTTGCTCGTCTGCCAGCAGCTTGGTCCGATCCGCCTTGCCCTTGCTCGCTTGGAGTCTGGCCAGGTGGCCCAGCATTCGATCAAAACGGTTTTCTATCTTTTGCCCCAATTTGTCCCATTCCTTCACCTTCTCCGTCAGTCCTAAGGCCACCAATTTCGCCCGAGTCTTTTGAAACTGGCTGCGGAACTCGGAACGAACCGTCTCCAGTTGCTGTTTTTTCCCCTGGAACAAGCCACGTTTCTCGTCAAACTTGGTTTCACGTCGTCTTTGATCGGTCTCGTTCTGATCGTCATGTTCGACTTCTTCGCTCAGGACCGCCATTTCGTCCAGTTGGCGGCTCAATACTTGCGGCAAGGGGTTTGCTTTGTGAGCGGTCAGTCCTCGGAGCACTCGCTGCCGTACTTCATCAGGGAGTGGAGCCGGATCTCTCGGTTCTGCCTTGACGCCACTGGTTGAAAATCCCAGAAGAATCGCCGTGCAGAGGATCAGGCAGCGTCGACCGCTTCGATAGATGCTATGATTGGGACACATTTCCAGCCCCCTGTGTCTCTAATTGATGGTCGCCGCCACATCCATGATGCGGTTCCCATTGCTGTCGTAGGCCTTGACCGATGATACCTGCAGGCCGGTCACCCCACCGGTCACATAAAACTTGAAATAGCTGAACTGAGCCGGAGTTTCATTGGTAGTTGGTGTCACGATGACTTTGATCTTGCCGCCATCGTCCGCCCACACCAGATTCTTCAGGTCCCCACGAGGATTCACGACCCACGGCACGCCGATACCGGCCGTCCTCAGCAGCTCCACCTGGATCGAACGCGGGACAATCGTCCCAGAAAAGGTGACCGTGTAGTGCGCCGCCCGCTCCAACGATCCGAGAATTTTTCCAGCAGCCAGAGGATCGGACGTGTAGGTCGTTTCAAGCAAACCGATGGGACTGCCTGTCCCCGGCAGAATTTCCAAGGTGTCCGGCTGAATGGTGACCGATCCCTGTGGTCCTGTGACTTCAATCGTCGTGGTGCCGGTCGGTAGCGATGTTGGCAGATCCAGAGAAATCGCCGTGTTGAACCAGTCGCGGTCCTGGCTGGTGATCTGGTTATTAATCATCTGTCCGTACACGTTGGCATCGGTTCCCAATGCCTGCTGGGTTTCAGTCCCCACTACCAGGCGAGACACCGGATCAGGGTACAAATGGACGATTCCGCGGACCAATGGATCGTTCGGCTGCAGGACGATCGGAGAGCCTGAGGAAGGGGTAATCGTCACGGTGATATTCTGTCGTGTAATATCTTTCTTCCAGCCAACGGCCAGGAGAACTGTGTCTCCAGCCCGCGCAACCTTGGGCAGCGTGTGGGTCGAGTTGCAGCCTGCCACTGCGAAGCTCCAGAACACTGCCATGCCACACAGCACCCTGAGACTCTTCATGGTTATTGTCCTCCCACAGCTAGCCTGCGCAGGCGCTCGACGTCGGCGACGTCCAGCAGACCGTCCGGATTTCCAGACGGCGACACGTCGCCATGACTTACCTGCTCAAATGTCGGAAGCACGAAGCCGCTGACGATTTGCTCCGCGAGCGAAACGTCCGCAACATCGACAATCCCATCACCATTCAGGTCTCCATCCGGCGTCGACGACCCGCCCGAGCCTGACGAGCCCGATCCGCCTCCCACCAAGACCAGGGGCGGCATGGCCAGGATACCCGTGCCACTGCCATTACCCCTCGCGAGCACATCCCGGCTGTCCACAATGTAAGGGTTGGTGCCGATCAACATTTCAATGGCATCCGGGATCCCGTCATGATCCGTATCCGTGAGTGCTGCAGTTGGCGACGGGAATACCTTCATGACCAACGCTGTTTGCAGCGCATCGCCTCCCCAGCTTCCATCCGCGCTTTGCCGCGCGATCAAATAATCGAGCGCCGCGCCTGTCGACGAATCTGTCGGACGCGCTCCGGCCAGTACTTCATAGACCAGCGCCGTATCGAATACGGTACTGACACCCTGCTCACCGACCCCCCCATCCGCATGGTTTTTGGTCATCAACCAGCTGATACTGTTGTCAATTTCCGTGGTGAAGGAGTACGGTCCCATTGCGGTGAATCCCATGGAGCGGATGGCGTGGATTTCCAGAGCATTCTGCGCTGTCGGCAAGATCTCGCTCCTGGCATAGGTCGCGGACGGATATCGAATGGCCCCCTGAGAAACGGGAATCGCATGCCACCAACTTCCGTTGACTGATTGATCGCCAGTTTGTTGGTTCGACAGCACGGCAAATAGTCCATCCCAGTAGGCGGCATTGCCGGCGAGGGCCTCGGTTTGGCGAATCGCGGCGATAGCCAACGTCACATCCGGAAATGTCGTGCCGAAGTGCGCGTACGCCCCCCATGCCCTCCCCCCACTGGCCGTATTAAAATTCCTCGCATCCTTGAGTTGCTGCACATGGGATGAAATATCCATTCCTGCTTGCTTCAGGGTGACAATCTTGCGGGCAAGTGAATCCATGCTGAGAGCCCGTGCCGCGCCCAGCCAGGATACGCCGACTGCATAGGTGTAGTTTTTCAACTGTGCTTTGGCCAAGGCCTGGAGAGCATCCGACGTGGCCGTCACTTCCGTGCCCGGCGTGCTTCTCCAACTCCCATCGCTGTTTTGATGAGTCAGCAACCACGCCAGGCCTCGGTTGCGGGCCTGATCAATCTGATCTTGCGTCGCAGCCTCGACGCGATTTGGGCAGGCTACCGTGTGAAACATCAGCGCCGCTGTCCCCACGAGCACTATATGACTTATCCGTCCCATAGACCGCTTCATCAGAGTAAAAACTTCAGCCCTACGAGATAGATGTCATCTCGCTCAACAGGCAGAGTGCGCCGCCAGCAGACTTCAGCCAAGGTAGGGGTCTTGGCCGATGCGATCGGCATCGGGACGTGCACCTTAAAAATTTCTCGAATTTCGGGGGCCCGATTCATCAGGAGACAGATTCCCCCGTTGCCGACGTTGACCGTCAGCCCAGCGCTGAACCTCTCCCCCTGACCTTCCACCACTATCTCGTCCCCTCTCGGCTCACTTGGCTCGCACCGCACTTCCCGCATAAGCGGGAATCGGTCGCGACGCTGCTGATTGCTCCATTCTCCATCCCAAGCAGGCTTCTCCTTGGATCGCTGAGGTGACACACCCTCTCCCGCTGGGTAAAACCCCGCTTGCATTGCGCGCATTGTTTACAGAAACGTCCGGGCTGCACAATTCCACATATGGGGGGAGACCCCTATCAAAAGAGGGGCTCCCCCTACGGAAGTGGTTGGTCATGACACGAAAGATGGGGGAAGCTATTAGGTGTGGGACCTGGTTTCGTGTGCGCAATAAAAGCTATATGGATCGCTCAAACGGATGCGGGAGCATGCAGGCCATCGTAGGGCCAGGGAAGAAGCATGGGTGCATGAAAAGGCCAAAGGTCCCTTGACAGATTCGAAGTAGATACTTAGACTCCATCCCCTCATACAGTATTCCTAATTTGTTTTATCCTGCTTTTTTCGTGTTGCGTATTTCGTATTGAATCGCGAGGAACACCTATGGACGGCGCTGCTTCGACACGTAGCGAAGACCCTGGGATTCTCGTATTTACGACATCGCTGCAGCTGCTCTACATGAATGGCGAGGCCCGGACGCTTTGCGGACAGCTCACCGCCACGCGCACCGGACTGGCAATCTCTGGTGTTGTTCCGACTGAGGTCTTGGAACTCTGCGATGAAATTACGAAAGCGCTATCTGCCCAACCGGACATGAAGGACTGGGGACAGTTTCAATTTAAGCGCGTGGCGGGCGTTGCAGAGCATCTTGTTCTCCTGCGCGGACTCGGGCTGCCTGATACAGGCGGTTTCTCGCAGAGCCGCCTGCTCGTCTTAATGGAGGAAATACCGCACCGGACACCGCAGACCGCCTCCCATGCCAGAGAACGATTTCACCTAACCGATCGGGAACAGACCGTGATTATCTACCTCCTCAAAGGATTGACCAATAAAGAGATCGCCAGCCGCATGATGATCTCCGAACAGACGGTCAAGGAGCACTTCCGTCACATTATGCAGAAGACCGCCACGACGACACGCACCGGGATACTGGCGAAAGTGATCCTGCACGATCCCGACCTTGGCGCCCCGCCACACTGTTCGCCGCCAAGCCTGGCGTAAGGTCGTCCGACAACGGAACGTCTTACGGTGCAGGTTGGTTCACCGGCATCCGACGGTTGATGGCAGCCGCTTCCTCGTTGCTCAAAACGCCTTTCCTCGTGAGCGCGTCTGTGAGCGATTGGACCGCTTCCGCATCGTTCGCCTGCGGCAGCTTGCGTTGCCCGCGCACCTTCAAGGATGGCGTGAAGAGAATCGTGTAGTAGGGGTTTCGGAGGCGGACCGTCACCGGACGGCTTTCGCTGAATGGCGCCAATTCCGTACCAGATACCGGCACACGATAGTAGGGCCTCCCCTCCTTCGTTTTCCCGTCAAAGCCGACGGCTTCCACCCGATCGGTCGCGTCCTTCCCAGCGAGATCCGTGATTCCGTCCACGACCACAAGGAGTGACTCACCGGCCAGGGGGTCGCTCGTCAGGTTCCGTACGGTCACCTGGTACTCGAACTGATTGGCGAAATTGTCGCGCGCCATCAGTGTCAGCGTCGCGGTGGCGCGGCCGGAGAGGTCTTCGAGCTGATCTATCGGGGTGGCCCCGGAAGCAAACGGTGGAAACTGCGCTATCGTCGCACATATGACGAGAACGGCCAGACGAGGCATCGGCGTCACCTTTCGAGCGACAGGCGAGAATAGCCCTCGCCAATCCAGCGGTCAAGTGGGGTCTTGGGAGTCCTGCCCCCCTGTTCAATTGTGGTTTCAGGGGATAGGATGAAAGCACGAGGATACGGACTATGAAACGGCCTCTCGTGCAGGCGATCCTGCTCCTGTCGGTATTCGCAGCCTTTGGGTGCCAGACGACTTTGCCTCGCCTTTCAGATGGCTCCGTTCGCAGCACCATTTCTCCCTCCCTGCAGATTCCACTGTCCGTCGAACGGCTGGCCGTCCTCCATCCCCGCACCTACAATCGGGACTTCCTCAATGCCTATTCCCTGCTGGCTGGATCCACGTTTGAGTTGAAAATGCAGCGCCCCTCGCTGCGTATTGTGGAGCGGCTTGATCTGCCGACCATTCACAGCGAACAGCGATTTCAGCTGAACGGGGATGTTTCCGATGACGCCGCGGTCCGGGTGGGCCGGCTGTTGGGAGCGGATAGTATCCTGCTCTATTTGATTGATGGGCCCGGCATGAGAGATCTTGTCCTCGCCAAGCTGTACGGCGAAGCGCCGCCGGTCACAGTCACGAGCAAGGTCATTCGGGTCGAGAGCGCGGAAGTGCTCTATCACAATGTCGTGACCGTTCCTGTTCCAACGAGCGATGATGACGATCACCGCCAACCGCTTTTTCGCCTGGCCCTCCAGCAAGGCATCGCCCAGACCATCACCGACCTTCAGCACGCTTTCCGGTAGCGCTGTTGACAAGCCCCGCACCCGCGCCTAAGATGCCGCTCGGTTCGAAGAAAATTCGAATGGGCTTCAACCTTTTCCGGCCTGGAATCATCAAGACCCGTCATAAGGGTTAGCGAGCGTCGGTTCTGGGATCGCCACTGCCCAACATCGAGCTAGAACACATGACCCTCCAAGAACTCAACACCTCCCTGCATAATTGTCAGCGTTGTAAGCTTGCAAAAATGGGCCGGAGCCAGGTGGTCTTCGGCACGGGAAATCCGAACGCGAGCATCATGTTCGTGGGCGAGGCGCCTGGTTTCAACGAAGACCAGCAGGGCGAGCCCTTCGTGGGCGCGGCGGGGAAACTGTTGGATAAGCTGCTGGAGTCGGCAGGGTTATCACGCTCCCAAGTTTATATTGCGAATGTCATCAAGTGCCGGCCGCCCAACAATCGTGACCCGGAGCAGGATGAAGTGGACACCTGCAAGCCGTTCCTGCTGCAACAGATCGAAATGATCAATCCCAAGCTGGTCTGCACGCTGGGCAACTGGGCCACGCAGACGATTCTGGAAAAGAAGGTGCCGATTACGAAGGTCAAGGGATCGGCGATCAGGCTGGAGCGGTTTGTGGTGTTTCCGCTGCTCCATCCGGCGGCGGCACTGCACCAGGGCAACTTACTGGATACGCTGAAGGACGATTTCAAGAAGCTGAAGGCCTATCTGGACCGGATGGATGCGCCGGCGACGCAGACCATGCCTGCGGCTGCCCCCACCTCCTCTGCCGCAACCCAGCTACAGATGGATTTGTTCGGCTCCTGAGCGAGCGTTCCGGCAGGTTGTGTATTACGGATTCCTTTTTGCTAAAATACATTCCGCTCTTGTGCATTTATCGCATTTTCGTTATATAAAGCCGTTCCATGGTGCTAACCGGCTGTGTTAAAGGAGATTCCATGCGCACGTTCTCTCCGACATACATCGTGGCAGGCCTGCTGCTCTGCCTTGGACCGCTCACTCCCCTGCCAGCCGCCGCTGCCGGCGAGGCCGACCTCGCCGATTTACTGGTCAAGATGATCCAGGCCGGCCGGACAATCATGGCGAAACATCAGGTGGAGATCAATAATCCGGACCTCGTCGACAAGGGTTTTACGCCTGAGGTTTTCGAGAAGGAAATTACGCAAAAATATCTCGAACTGGCCAAATACGACCTCTCGCAGCCGCCGAAAACTCCGCAGGACAAACTCGTGCACGCGCTGCTGCAGGCCGCCAAGGAAGTCGTTTCAGATCATCAGCCGGCCATCAACCGGCTCGGGATTTCCTACAAAAACTTCATCCCGGCCGTGTGGGCGCGCAAAACCGGCGAGAAATTCGAGAGGGCCACCGGCGTCCGCCTGAAACTGACGAGCGCCAATTACCGCTATCAAGGCAACAAACCGGATGACTTTGAAGCCGAGGTCCTGAAGCTGTTCGAGGACAAGGACTATCCGAAAGGGAAGGGCTACAGCCGCACGATGATGCAGGACGGAAAACCGGTTCTGCGCGTGGTTGTCCCTGAATATGCCGGCAAGGCCTGCCTCTCCTGCCATGGCGAGCCGAAGGGCCAGCGGGACATTTCCGGAAACGGAAAAGAAGGGTGGGTCGAAGGAAGCCTGGCCGGCGCGATCAGCCTGACGATGTCGGTCAAGTAACCGCCGACGACCCGAGCCTCGTATTTGCCCACCGGTTTATGCCGACTTGATCCCTTCGTCCGCCACCGGACGCTGAATCACCGCCCCGCCCACCGGCGCAACCGGCTTGCTCTTTCCCTCGGAGGGATGGAGCCCGTACTTCCTGAGCAACTTGTAAAAGTCCGCGCGGTACCGCCCCGCCATCTGCGAGGCGCGCGAGATGTTCCCGCCGGACAACTCCAGCAATTCCTTTAAATAGTTGCGCTCGAACTCCTCCCTGGCTTCCGTCAGGGGCTTGATCGCGCCATCCGTCGCGCCGTTGCCGCCGGGCAGCAGATCGGCGGTGATCATGTCCCGCGGAGAAAGGATCACAGCCTTTTCGACCGCATGTTCCAGCTCGCGCACATTGCCCGGCCAGTGGTACGCCATGAGCTTCTGCATGGCGTCGGGCATGAATCCGCGCACGATCTTGCCCGCGCGTTCGATGCTCTGCCGGAGAAAGATCTGCGCCAGCAGCGGGATGTCGTCCCGGCGGGCCCGCAGGGGCGGCACCGTCAACGGAATCACCTGAATGCGATAAAAGAGGTCTTCGCGGAAGGCGCCGGCCTTCACGGCCTGCGCCAGATCCTTGTTCGTGGCCGTGACGATGCGGACGTCCACCTTGACCGGCCTGGTTCCGCCGACTTCCAGCACTTCGCGCGTTTGCAGCGCGCGCAGGATCTTCACCTGCACTGCCGGCGGCATCTCGCCGATCTCGTCCAAAAACAACGTGCCGCCGTCCGCGCTCTGGAACAGGCCCCGGTGCGCGCTGACCGCGCCCGTAAAGGAGCCCTTCACATGGCCGAACAGTTCGCTTTCGAACAGCGACTCGGGGATCGCGCCGCAGTTGACCGGCACGAAGGGCCCGTTGGACCTCCGGCTGTTGCAGTGAATAATCCGCGCGATGACCTCTTTGCCCGTGCCGGTTTCCCCGGCCAGGCACACGGTCGCGTCCGTGTCGGCCACCCGCACGACCTGCTGCAGGAGGGCCTGCATGGCCGGACTGCGCGCCGCCACCTGCTCCACCCCGTACAGCTCCGACACCAGCTGCTTGAGCCGCTGAATCTCCCGGCTCATGCGCGGCTGGGTCAGCGCCTTGTCGATCCACACGGCCAGATCCTTGTCCTCGAACGGTTTCGTCAGGTATCCAATGGCGCCTTTTTGCATCGCCTCGACGGCGCCGGGGATGCTGCCGTGGGCGGGGAGAATCAAGACCGGAAGATCGGGATGCAGCGCCCGCACCTCCTCCATGACCGCCAGCCCGTCTGCCTCCGCCAGACGCAAATCGGTGATCACCAGATCGAACCGCTGACGCCTGGCTTCTTCCAGCGCGGTATCGGCATCGTGGCAGGCGGTCACGGCGAAACCCATGGCCTCCAGGCGCATCGTCAGCAGCTTGAGCAATCCCTGATCATCGTCAATGACCAGCAGTTGTTCTTTTTCCATCCGTCCCCCCTTGGCCGTCACGCAGCCGCTCAGTTGGCCGGCCGGCTCGGCTTGACCCGATCCTTGACTTCCTGATCCACCCGTTTGAGCGCATCGATTTGATGTGTTAACTCGTCGATCTTGCTCTCGCGCTCCTTGAGCTGCCGTTTCAGCGATTGAATCGCCTGCGCGTCAGCGGGCCTGGACTCCGGCAACCGTGCCGCCGTCTGCCGGATCGCCGCCTCGTCTTCAAGCACCTCGCGCACCAGCCGTTCTGTCGCACGGGCGAGCGTGGTGTCGCGGGGCGACTCGTTTCCGCCATCGCGCAGCAGCTCCAGCCAATAGCGGCTGGAGGCGGCGTAGGGCCCATCCGGTGCGGCAGCGAGCGCGGCCTGAAAATGTTTCGTGGCAACCGTGCGATCGTCATAGAGCGCCGCCAATCCCCGCAGATAGTGCGCCCGGGGGCACGATCGCGCGGCAGCGCAGGTCTGCACCTGGCGCTCCTGCTCGCGAATCAGCGCCTGCACGGCTGCGCTACCCTGAGAAGGCGCGACAAAAAAAGCTGCCGGCACCGCCGGCTGAGGCACGGATGCGCAGGCCTGCAGGGCCATTCCGGCACACAGCGCCATCACCGATGGCGGGCGAAGCCCTTGCATCATGCCACCGCCCCCCGCTCCATCATCGGCAGCACAAACTGGATCGTCGTCCCCTGCCCCTCCGGACTGTGCACCCAGATGCGTCCCTGATGCGCCTCGACGATTTTTTTTGCCAGCGCCAGTCCGACGCCGCTCCCGGCCACCGACTGCATGCCCTGGCGGCGGCCCTGATAGAACCGGTTGAAGATGTGCGGCAGATCCTCCGGCGCGATGCCCGGCCCCGCGTCCCTGACCGCCACGCGGATGCCACTCGCCGCCGGATCAGGCTCGATACTGACATGCACCGTCGCGCCTTTCGGGCTGAATTTGAGCGCGTTGGAGAGGAGATTGTCGAGCACCTGCTCGATCCGCGCCGCATCCATCGGCACCCAGATCCGGCTGTCGGGCGCATGGATGAGCACCGGAACCCGTTTGCTTTCCGCCAGCCACCGCACCTTGTTCACCGACCCGTCCGCCAGTCGTTTCAGATCGGCCGGCGCGATGCGGTACTCCATCATTCCCGCTTCCATTTTGGATAAATCCAGCAGCGTCGAGATCTGCTGAATGAGCCGCTGGCTGCTGTCCTGCATGATCGTCAAGGCCTCGCGCTGCCGGGCCGTCACCGGACCGGCCACCTGGTCCAGCAGCAACTGGATGCCCTCGCGCAACGACGCCAGCGGCGCCCGCAATTCGTGCGAGATCTGCGAGAAGAACTCGGCTTTCAAATCGTCGAGTTCCTTCAGTCGATGCCCCATCCAATTGACCGTCTCCACCAATTCGCGCAATTCCTGCGGCACGGCGGTCGGCATGGACGAGGCAAACTGCCCCTGGCCGATGAGCCGGATGTGCTGCTGCACGCGCCCCAGGGGATGCAAGATGCTGTAACTGGCGACCGCGGCCAATAGAATGGTGAAGAGAATCGAGACCAGCAGCAACTCCTGCAGAATTGTTTCGGCCTGCGCCGTCCGGTCGCGCGATTCGTTCATGACGGCCCCGACCCGCACGTCGCACAGACTGACATAGGCGTCCAACAAATCCGTGATCCTGCCGATGCGCGTGTCGCGGCGGCGTTCATATCCGGCCGCCGTCGCGCCGCGTTCGGCACTTGCCCGTGCCTGCTCCTGCACCGCCGCCCGATAGTCCTGCTGTTCACGCCCTGCCTGCTCCAGCAACCGCCGGCCTTCCTCAGTTCCTTCCTGCATCAGAAGCGCGGACAACCTTTTCCGGAAGTCCTCCGCGTCCTGCTCGAACTCCCGCAGCAAGGCCGCGTCCCTGACAATGAAATACTTTTTCTCGTTCCGCAGCTGGCTGGAAATGCTTCCCATGAGCCGCTTGGACGATTCGATCGCCGGATAGTGCCGGGACACCAGCTCGCTGCTCAGCGCGGTCAATTGCCGCAATTGGGTGAGCGCATAGATATTGACTCCCGCGACGATCAACACGGTCGCAAGGGATCCCAGAACAAGCCGCCAGAATAACGAAAGCCGCACCATACTATTCGTCTCGAACTAGAGGAATTTTAACCGTTCATTCTCGTGCAGCGGAGGGAAATCCATACATTTCTTCGGGAATCCCATAAAATCAATGGGCTTGAGTATATCCCATCTTTCATGCGTATGCTTTTGCCTTCACTTTCAATGTGGTGAATGATCCATGCAGCACTATGAATCCCCTGTCATTTTAACAGGATAGCCCTCCTCTCAGAAGCCCACCCTCGGCATTGGCCTTGCTCATTCCTCGATCATGAATTGGAACAAGGTGAGCCGCAGATGCATGGCCGTTGCATGGAGCGCTCTGAATGCACGATGGCCCACCGGGGCCTGCAAGGGGAATGCCCTCGCAGGCACGCTGGCCGGACTGCTGGTGGTGGCGGGCGCCATGGCGGCCGCCACAGGACAGGTGCAAATACCAACGACTCAGGGCTCCATCAGCGGAACCATCACCCGGGTTGACGCGTCGACACTCCGCCTCCACATGCGCACCGACGACGACCGCACCGTCGATCTGATGGTCGCCAATGTGGACGCGATGCGGGCCGTTCGTCGAGGCGATCATGTCCGGGCCGACGTCGACGACCATGGCATCGTGCTGAACATCAACACAACCCTGTCGCCCCCGAGACCGATATCGTTTTCCAGGGGATAACATGCGGGCGCCAGGAGGAGGCAACACATGAAGTGGATCCTGATCAGCTCATTTTTTTTCGTGGTGATTCTTCTGTCAGTGCTGTCGATCGCCGGATTCGAGTTTATCGGTTCATGAGGCCGCCCGCGGCCGTCCGGACGGTTCGAACGGCAACACGACCGCTCCGGTGGCGCACAATCTGATCCGGGAGACAGGCAGGATGCTTTGTACGGAATGCGGCGGCGCAGTCATCACGAAGGTCTTTACGGATTTCCGGCCCAATCAGAGCCGGGTGTGGTTTTGGGCCCTGTGCTGCAGTCAATGCGGGCACCTCGCGGATGCCGGGCTCCGGCCGGATGCACATTCCTGCGCATCTTCCATGGAACATCCCTTATGGAAGTCGCATTTCGAGAACTGAGGTGGTTATGACGATCCTGCCCCTGACAGCCATCGGCGCATTGTTCGTCGGAAGCATGCTGGGGAATCCGACCTCCGGGCCGGCGCCGGCCATGCAGACGGCCCCGGAGGCCCAGCCCGTCAATCTACGCACGGAGATGTCCGCCCCCATGTTCCAGGGAAGGGTCCATGCCATCGATCGGGCCGCTCTGCGCGTCACGATCCAGACCGATTTCGGCCGGCTTGTGCCCGTCGCCGTCGAAAGCTGCGACATCCTCAACCGGCTGCGCATCGGCGACCGCGTCCACCTTGACGTGGACGCGCAGGGCATCGTGCGCAGACTGGATAAAACAGGCGCGCACTTCTCCACGACCCCGAACCCACGCGTATCGTCGTCCAGAAAACCGGGCCCCTGTCCGGAGACATCCACATGACCATCAGCCTGGAAAACTTCATTGCCGTCGGGCTGTTTGCCTGGCTCGTTGTCAGCATGGTCCTGATCGGCCTCGAAATCTGGTAATCCGTCGGATCGCCTCGCCGGCAATCCCCCTGTGCCCGCATTGACACGCCCTCGCGTCTTTTGCTAGTCTCCCGCTCTCTTCCACACCACCGACGGGGCTTGCATGATCCGGCGCCTGGCAGGACACTTCGCGGCTTCCTCGCTTCTCCTACTGATGGTTCCCCTGCTGAGTTCCTGCATCGTCGGCAGTCACCCGGCTGGCATTGCCAGCTCAACAGCACCGGTCACGTCCAACTACACAGTACTCGGGCCTGCGGAAGAATCGTCGTGTTCATATCTCGTGTTTGTGCTTCCGCTGGGAGGCAGTGATCCGGTCGAGCAATTGATCGAAAAAGCCGTAAAAACGCAAGGCGGAGATGCGCTGACCGGCGTGACCGTTGAACTTCGAAGTTCGACGTTATTTCTCCCGCTTGCCAGAAAGGACTGTACGATCGTCAGGGGATTGGTCGTCAAGAACGTCCGATGATCCGCGTTTCCTCTCTCGCCAGCTTGCCGTCAACTTGGCTGTGCGTCTGCCGCACAGCAGTCATTTGCCTGTACATAGGATTCATGTCTACGGCATGCACGACCCCGGGCGCCGTCGCACCGTCCACGATGCCAGTCACAGGAAAGTATGTCGAACTTGGGCCTTTCGAAGAGTTGGAGTCCTGCGGCTACCTTTTTCTTTTTCTTCCAGTCGGTTCTCCTGATCACATTGCCGACATGATTGATGCCCTCGTCAAAAGTCGTGGTGGTGATGCACTCATCCAGGTCACATCTAGTTCCTCCACATCCTGGTTCCTTCTCGGCGGCAGCAATTGCGTGCATGTCAGAGGAAAAGCTGTGAAGTTTACAAAGTAGCGCCTCCGCGAGGACACCCATGCACACCAACTCACGCTTCCGATCACGGCACGCTTCCCTGCTCCTGGCTGCAATTGCCCTTGCGACCTCCTGCACGCCGACCATCGTTCCGCCGAACCTAACCGTTCCAGTCAAGGAACAGGACGTACCCATTACTGTAGCCATCGGCCCCATCGATACGGCCAAAGTCACTTATGACGGGGGCCCTATCGGAAAAGACCTCGACAAATCCATGCAAAAGATTGTTCGCGACATGCTTCACCGTACAAACGTTCTGAAAGATGTCGTCGTTTTGGATGTACCGATAGAAGCCGGCAAAAAGCAGGACCCTGAGCAGATCTTGTCCATGGCCCGTTCGCAACACGCAGACGTCCTCTTTGTTGGGGAGGTGAAGGAGTTTCAGACTGAGGCGAAAAGCTCTTTCGGCTCTGAGTATAAAGTTGTGCTCCGGTTGCAAGCCCAGCTCTTCAACGCCCACACCGGCGGTCTGGTCTGGAAAAAGACCGAACAGGTCACGGTGCAAAAGGCGGGCGAACTGGACCAGATCGTCCTGCACGTCGCGATGCCCTCCTTAAACGCCGGCCTGCTGCCGCCTCTCGTGGACCATATCCAGACGGACTACGCGGCGCTGCAGCGCACGCCGGCCAAGGGAGCCTCGGCCGGCACTTCGTCGATCCTGTTCGGCGGAGCCGAGATGGCCAAGATTGACGCGGACCTGGCTCCTCCGACAACCAACGTCAAGCCCAAGGACCATGCCTATGCCGTCGTCGTCGGCGTGGAGGATTACCGCGATCTCCCCAAGGTGGATTACGCCAGGCGCGACGCCGAGATGGTGAAGGCCTATCTCACCAAGTCCCTTGGGTATCGGGAACAGAATGTCGTCATGCTGCTCAACGACCGCGTCACGAAAGCCGACCTGGAGGCCCGTTTCGAGAAATGGCTGCCCAAGCAGGTCGGCGAAAACAAGGACGCGGAAGTGTTTGTCTATTACGGCGGCCACGGCGCGCCCGATCCGAACACGAACCAGGCCTTTATGGTCCCCTACAACGGCGACCCGGCCTATCTGGAGACCTCCGCCTATCCGCTCGCCCGGCTCTATGAGACCCTCGGCAAACTGCCCGCGAAAAATATCACGGTGGTGATGGACTCCTGCTTCTCCGGAGCAGGCGGCCGGTCGGTGATTCAAAAAGGCGCGCGGCCCATGCTGATCAAGGTCGAAAACCCGCTCCTGGCGTCCCAGAGCATGGTGGTCATTTCAGCCGCCGCCGGCAACCAGATCAGCAATGCCATGCCGGAAAAGCGGCACGGCCTGTTCACCTATTACTTCTTGAAGGGGCTGCAGGGGGAGGCGGACGCCAACAAGGACGGCGGCGTGGATGTCGAGGAGCTCTACGCCTACATGAAGCCGAAAGTTGAAACGGAAGCCCGCCGCATGAATGCAGAGCAATCTCCTCAATTACTTCCGGGGACCGACCTCCTCGGCGAGCGCGCGAAACTTCGCTTGATTGAGCTGAAAAAGTAGCAAAAAAGAACGGCAGGAAAAAGCCGGCGCCCTCAGGCGTCGGCTTTTTTTATTGCAGCATCGGCAGTCGCGCCATCCGGCTCGTCCCCGCTTCCGGATGCCTCCTCGCCGGATGGTTCCGCTTCCGGCTCTTCGAACCAGGCCACCAGCATCTCCTCCCACCAGGCTTCATCCACCTCGGAACCAGGATCAATGCCGAGATTGGTCACATGCTCTTTGGTCACCGCGACATCGACAGCGCCGGGGTTGAACCTAACCCGTTCGATGACTTCCTTGGTCGCAAACCCGCCGACGATCCAGGAGTCCGGATCGGCGCGGCGCGACTTGTAAGCCTTCAACCCCTGCTTCAGATAGAGAAAGATCGCCCGCTGCGCGTCATCCGCAACTCCGGTCACCGGGAGACTCAGTGTCTTTTCGATCTTCTTGCGCCAATGCCGGTCGTCGTACCGCGACGTCAGCAACTGGAGCATCAGCCTGCCTTGTTCTGCATCAAGCGCCATGCGAAATCTCCCTTACACTCGCCTCATCGGGCCCCACCGTGTCCCTCAATCCGAGGCGCCCCAGCAGGTCCGCGCACGACCGATGCTCCGCGGTCGGCACGTACACGAACAGTCCCGTGCGCTCTCCGACCACCATGACCGAGGTGGACGCAAACGGCTCGAGGCCGATCGCATAATCGATCCCCTGCTCGGTCAGGATGCGCTCGGCTCTGCGGGCGTCCACGATGTTGTCCGCGATATAGATCAGGCTCAGCGGCGTCCCGGCAAGCTCATCGGCCGTTCGCCTCGCCATGATCTGCTCACCGGCCGTACTTGCCCGTGAACGACGCCGTCCCCAATTTATTCTGATTCAGGTAGAACCCCACCATCGCACCCGACGCATCGCTCTTCAACGGAAGTTGGTCCACTTTCAGCCCGTACACGGTGAAGATATACCGATGGGGCTTGTCGCCTGCCGGAGGGCAGGGCCCGCCGTAACCCGGCTGGCCGAAATCGGTCATGCTCTGGATGCTTCCCTGAGGCGCTCCCCCGCCGTCCAGCTTGCCGGCGCCGGCCGGCAGCGAAGTGACACTCGGAGGAATATTGAAGATGACCCAGTGCCACCAGCCGCTTCCGGTCGGCGCATCGGGATCGTAGACCGTCACGGCGAGACTCTTGGTGCCCTTGGGCGGCCGCACCCACTGCAACTCCGGCGAGACATTGCCCCCCTCGCATCCGAATCCCTTGAAGACGTGCTCCTTGCCGATGGTGCCCCTGTCCTTGATCGTGGGGCTGGTCAACCGAAAGTCGCCCGCCAGGCCCGCGCCGGGCAGCGCCAGCAGCACCAACAGAGCCAGGATCCATGCACTTCGCATAGCCGTCTCCTCCTTCTTACCGGCGCTTCTGATAGGTCCCCATCAGTTGCGCCTCGCCGATGATATGTCCCTTCATCGCTGCTTCGAGCTTCGCCTTGGTCGGCTTTCTCAGGTCCGGCAGCACGGTCTCCAGCGCGTACAGTTTGTGGAAGTAGCGGTGGCGGCCGATCGGCGGGCACGGCCCCCCGTAACCGGTACGCTTCCAGTCATTGAGGCCCTCCAGCGTGCCCGGCGGCAGCGCCTTCACATTTTCCGCCAGTCCTCCGTTCGACGCCGGGAGGTTGTAGAGCACCCAGTGGACCCAGGTCATCTGCGGCGCGGCAGGGTCCGGGGCATCCGGGTCATCCACGATGAGCGCCAGGCTCTTGGCCCCAGTGGGGACGCCCGACCAGGCCAGCGGCGGCGAGACGTCATCGCCCTCGCATGTATACAGGGCCGGAATCTCCCCCTGATCGGTGAACGCCGTCGACGTGATGCGCATGCTGCCCCCCTCGCGGGCTCCGGCGGCCGCGGCGGTCATGGCCAGCGCGAGCGCCGCGACCATCGCTGTGTGCAGGCCCTGTTGACCCATGTCGCCGCCGTCTCAATGTCCCGCGATCGTCATTTCAGCGATCTTGACCGTCGGGCTGGCGATGCGGCCACGAAACTCCAAATCGCTCCCGATCATCTCGATGTCGAGCAGCATGCGCTTGAGATTGCCCGCAATGGTGATCTCCTCGACCGGATAGGCCAGCTCCCCGTTCTCGATCCAGAAGCCGGCGGCCCCGCGCGAATAATCGCCCGTGACCATGTTGATGCCGAAGCCGATCAATTCCGTCACGTACAGGCCGCGTTTCACGGACCGGATGATCTCCTCAGGGGCTGATCCGCCCGGCGCCAGATAAAAATTCGTCGGCCCAACGGAGGGGCTTTCTCCCACGCTGCGGGAGGCGTTACCCGTGGAGGCCATGCCCAATTTTCGTCCCGAATAGGTGTCCAGCAGATAATTTTTGAGAATGCCGCGCTTGACCACCGGCGTCTTGCGCGTCGGCAGGCCGTCACCGTCGAACGGGCGCGATCCGAACCCGCGGGGCATGCGACCGTCGTCATAGACCGTCACGGTTTCCGGCGCAATCTTACTTCCCAACTGACCGATGAGAAACGACGCGCCCTTGTAGAGCGCATGCCCGGAAACGGCGCCACACAGATTCCCCATCAGGCTGCCCGCCATCTCCTGATCGAAGATCACCGGCGCCTTGCAGGTGGGCACCTTGCGCGCGCCCAGGCGGCGCAGCGTCCTGCGGGCGGCCTCCTTCCCGACCGACTCGGGACTCTCCAGCCGCGCATAGGCCCGCTGGATCGCATACCAGGAGTCCCGCTGCATCCCTCCGGTCGAGGGATCGGTCGCCACGGGCGAGACCGACATGGAGAAACTTGAACTCCGGTAGTCCCCCACAAAACCGTGGCTGTTGGCCATAAGCACATGACCATCGGACGAATTGAAATCCGCGCCCTCGGAGTTACTCACGCGCGGATCAGCACTCAAGGCTGCCGCTTCGGCCCGCTTGGCCAGGGCGATATGTTCGTCCGTGCCCAATTCCGTCGCATCGTAAAGATCCAGATCAGGACGGTCCGTGGCATACGCCGCCGGCAATCCCGAGATGGGATCCTCGACCACGGCCTGCGCCAGCGCACAGGTGTCGGCCACCAGTTGATCGAGGGACGACTTCGAAAAATCGGACGTCGAGGTGCTGGCGGAGCGTTTTCCGAAAAATACACGGAGCCCGAGACGCTTCTCTCGCGCCTTCGTCAACCGGTCCACCGCGGAGAGCCGGACCTGCACGGACAGATTATGGCCGTCCACCACCATGACGTCGGCCTCGGTGGCGCCGCGCTGTTTCGCGCGAGCCAGCAGATCCAGGGCAAGCTGCGAGTAATCCTGCACGGCCGGCAGCGCGCTGCTCATCCCCTGGTTCCCCCGACCGTGATTTCATCAATCCGAATCGTCGGCAATCCCACGCCGACAGGAACGGACTGCCCATCCTTCCCACACGTCCCAATGCCTTCATCCAGCTTCAGATCATGCCCCACCATGGACACCTTGGTGAGTACCTCGGGCCCGCTGCCGATCAGTGTCGCGCCCTTCACCGGCTTCGTGATCTGTCCGTTTTCGATCAAATAGGCCTCGCTGGCCGAGAACACGAACTTGCCGTTGGTAATGTCCACCTGCCCGCCGCCAAACGACACCGCGTAGAGACCATGCTTGACCGAGCGAATGATGTCCTGCGGATCCGATTCGCCTGCCAGCATGAAGGTGTTGGTCATGCGCGGCAGCGGAATGCTCTGGAAACTCTCGCGCCGGCCGTTGCCCGTCAGCGGAATGCCCATCAGCCGCGCATTGAGCGTGTCTGTAATGTACCCGCGCAGGATGCCCCTTTTGATCAGCACAGTCCGGCTGGTCGGCGTGCCCTCGTCATCCATGTTGAGCGATCCGCGCCGGAACGGCAGCGTCCCGTCGTCCACGATCGTGCACGCGTCCGCCGCCACGCGCTTGCCCAATAGGCTGGAAAACGCCGAGGTCTTGCGCCGGTTGAAATCCGCCTCCAGACCGTGCCCGATCGCTTCGTGCAGCAGAATGCCCGGCCAGCCTCCTCCCAGTACGACCGGCATCACGCCCGCAGGGGCATCCACCGCGCTGAGATTGAGGATCGCCTGCCTCGCCGCTTCCCGCGCATAGTGCTTGTACCGTTCCTGCTCATGGTAATAGGAAAAGGCCATCCGCCCACCGCCGCCCCACGTGCCCATCTGGCGATTCCCATTCTCCTCGGCGATGCAGGTCACTTGCAGGCGCGACAGGGGCTGGACGTCCCCGACCATCCGCCCGTCCGTCGTCGCCACCATCACGATTTTGTACTCCGTGTTGAACGAGGCCATCACGTTTTTGATGCGCGGATCGTAGCGGCGGGCTTCGGCATCGATGAGATTCAGCAGCTCGACGCGATCCTTCGTTGCCACCTCCGAAATCGGCGTCTCAGCCGGATAGAGATCGCGTGTCGGCTTCGCGCAGTGCGTCACCGCCACCGGCCGTTCTCCCTTCGGCGACTGGGCGATGTAGCGGGCCGTGCTGGCGGCAATTTCCAAATCACGCCGGGTCAGTTCGTCCGAATAGGCGAACCCGGTCTTCTCGCCGGCCGTCGCCCGGACACCGGCGCCCTGCGACACGCTCTTGACTGCGCGTTTGACGATCCCCTCTTCCATGGAAACAGACTCGGACAGGCAGGATTCGAAATAGAGATCGGCATAGTCCACATCGCGGACCTTGACGACACCCAGCGTATGCTGGACCTCCTGTTCGGTGAGGCCAAATTGGGTCAATGCAGTGCTCGCCAACTTAGTATCTGATTGAATCGACATCGCGTTCCTTCGGGTTTGCAGTGCGTCGGAGTATAACTGATCCTTTCTCGACCGTGCAACGACCGAACTGCGCGAAACTCCATGCTTTTCACGGCAAATTTCGTTGACTTTTTTCGTGCCGCCGACTAGACTGCCACTATCTTCCATGCAGCCTTCCAAAGAGCTGATTTCAACGGAAAGGACGGTCGTCGGTGGCAGACAAAGACGCAACGGCGGATACTGACCATCGGCCGGAAGCCGAACTGCTGGCGCTGCTGGACCGCAACACGCTCCCCCGGCACATTGCGATCATCATGGACGGCAACGGCCGCTGGGCCGAACTTCGCGGCCTGCCGCGCATCGCCGGCCATACCGAAGGCGTGAAATCCGTCCGCGAGATGATCACCCTGTGCTGCGATCTCGGCATCCAGGCCCTCACGATTTACGCCTTCTCCCAGGAAAACTGGAAACGGCCGGCTCTCGAAACCAACGCCCTGATGATGCTGCTCGAGCAATACTTACAGCGCGAAATGGACGCGCTCATCGAAAACGGTGTCCGCTTCCGCGCCATCGGACAGATCGACAGCATGCCCTCCTCCGCCTACAACTGGGTCCGGAAAGTCGAGCGGAGCACGGCACACCTGGCCAAGCTGAACCTGACCGTGGCGCTGAGCTACGGCGGCCGCTCGGAAATCGTGGAAGCGGTCCGGAAGCTCGCGCAGGACTGCAAGGACGGCAAGGTGCAGCCGGACATGATCGACGAGCCACTGCTGGCCGGCTACCTGTCAACGCACGGCCTGCCGGACCCCGATCTCCTGATCAGAACGAGCGGCGAGGCGCGCATCAGCAATTTCCTCCTCTGGCAACTGGCCTACACCGAGATGTATTTCACCCCGACCCTCTGGCCCGATTTCAGACGCCGGGACGCGCTCCTGGCTCTGCTCGAATATCAAAAGCGCGAACGGCGTTTTGGCGGCCGGGTTTCGGACGTCCATTCCCAGAGCCGCACGTGAACGCCGGACACACCGCCCCGCACGCAACCGGCCCTTTCCTGGACCGTCAATGACCGCCAAGCGATGGGACAGCCGGCGGGTCTATGCCGCCCTCGTATTTCTGCCCCTGTTCTATGCGCTCGTCCGCTACGCCCCGCCGCTCGCATTTTTCGCATTGGTCGCGACGGCGGCCTTGCTCTCCGTGGCGGAATATTACCGGCTGCATTTCCGCGAAGAAGGCCTGCCGGCTGCCGGCTTGACGTTCGGATTCGGCGCGACGGCGCTGATCCTGGCCTCCTTCCAATGGCCGGGCGGCATTTCCGAGCGAACCATCGTATTGATCATTGTCACCGGTGCCCTGCTTCACCGGCTTGGCGCGCGCCGCACGGTCACGCACGGTCTGATGGATCCGGCTGTCGTGGCTTTCGGGCCACTCTACATCGGCCTGTGTCTCGGTCATCTGCTGCTGACCCGCGCCATGCCCGAGGGCGAATTTCTCATCTTCGGCCTCTTTCTCATTACCTGGGCCGCCGACACCGGCGCCTATTACGTGGGCACAAGCCTGGGGCGGCACAAACTGGCTCCCTCCATCAGCCCGAACAAGACGATCGAAGGAGTCGGCGGCGGGTTGGTCGCGGCGGTGCTGGCCGCATTTCTCGTCCAGGCCTGGTTTCTGCCTGCGCTGACGGCTGCTGACTGCGTGGCTGTCGCATGTCTGCTGACCATCGCCGGCCTGCTGGGCGATCTGGCCGAATCGGCGATGAAGCGCGGCGCCGGCGTGAAGGACTCGGGCAGCCTGATCCCGGGGCATGGCGGCATGCTGGACCGGCTCGACAGCCTGTTGTTCACCGCCCCTGCTTTCTACTATTATGTCTTGCTCGTGAAGTAATGGGGCTCGATCATCCATGACACGCACAGCCTGTTGTTCACCGCTCCATGTTCTCCTCTGTCTTGCTCGTGAAGTAATGGGGCTAGATCATCCATGACACGCACAGCCTGTTGTTCACCGCTCCACGTTCTCCTCTGTCTTGCTCGTGAAGTAATGGGGCTCGATCATCCATGACACGCACAGCCTGTTGTTCACCGCTCCACATTCTCCTCTGTCTTGCTCGTGAAGTAATGGGACTCGATCATCCATGACACGCACAGCCTGTTGTTCACCGCCCCATGTTCTCCTCTGTCTTGCTCGTGAAGTAACATGGTAGGATTGCACGCATGAAACGCATCATTATTCTCGGCTCCACCGGCTCGATCGGCACCAGCACGCTGGACATCGTGTCCAAGTTTCCGAACGAGTTTCGGGTCGCCGGCCTGACGGCAGCGACCAAGGACGTCCAATTGGAGGAACAGATCCGCCGCTTCAAGCCGGCGAAGGTCGCCCTGGCCGATCCTGCAGCTGCCGCACGCCTGAAGAGCCGCTGCAAAGGGATCTCCGTCGAGATTCTCTCCGGGCCCGAGGGCGTGGCGGAGGTGGCCCGGATGCCGGAAGGCGAATTGGTGATCTCGGCCATTGTCGGAGGAGCCGGCCTGATGCCCACGCTGGCCGCCATCCGCACGAACAAGCACGTCGCGCTGGCCAACAAGGAACCGATGGTCATGGCCGGCCAGCTGATGCAGGAGGAAGCGCACAAGCACGGAGTCAAAATCTTTCCGGTCGACAGCGAGCACAGCGCCATCTTTCAATCCATGGAAGGCCACCGCCAAGAAGACATCCGCCGGCTGATCCTGACGGCCTCCGGCGGCCCCCTGTGGAACATGTCGCGAGGGCAGATGAAGGACGTGAAACCGGAGCAGGCGCTGCAGCACCCCAACTGGAAAATGGGTGCCAAGATCACGATCGACTCCGCCACGATGATGAACAAGGGGCTGGAGGTCGTGGAGGCCCGCTGGCTGTTCGACATGCCGGCCGCCCAGATCGAAGTGCTGGTCCATCGGGAAAGCGTCATTCACTCGATGGTGGAATACCGGGACGGCTCCGTCATCGCCCAACTGGGCCTTCCCGACATGCGAACGCCCATCTCATATGCCATGAAATACCCGGCTCGCGTGCCGCTGGAGCTGCCCCCATTGGATCTGGCCAGCATCGGCAAGCTGACCTTCTTTGCGCCCGACCACGACCGGTTCCCCTGCCTGCAGCTCGGCTATGACGCGCTCAAGATCGGCGGCACCATGCCGGCCGTGCTGAACGCCGCAAACGAAATCGCCGTCGCGGCCTATCTTCAGGAAGGCATCGGCTTCCTGGACATCGCCGACGTCATCCGCAGCACAATGGACGCGCACACCCTCCGGCAGATCCGCACGCTCGACGATGCCCTGGAGGCCGACCGCTGGGCCCGCGAAAAGGCCGGCGCCCGCGTGCACGCACTGGCCGGAAACGGATGACTCCCGCGCGGGCACGCCATGTTCACTTGTGAATGGTCACTGATGAATTCAACATTAAAAACTGAGCGCTGAATATTATGACTTTTAATTTGTTCGCCTGGTCACCCGACATGCTCCTCGCCGTCGCGCAAAAGGCGTTCTGGTTCGTCATTGTCCTGGGCGTCCTGGTCGCCTTCCACGAGTTCGGGCATTTCCTGATGGCCCGCTGGGTCGGCGTGCGGGTGCTCAAGTTTTCGCTGGGCTTCGGGCCCAAACTCGTCGGCCGCCAGATCGGCGACACCGAATATCTGGTGTCGGCCGTTCCGCTTGGCGGCTACGTCAAACTGTTCGGCGAAGAGGACAGCGACGCCACGACGCCGGAGGAACAGCGGCGGTCGTTCTCACATCAAAGCCTCTGGAACAAGGTCCTCATCGTCTTCGGCGGACCGGGATTCAACTTTCTGCTGGCCTACCTGATCTTCGCCGGCTGGCTGGCGACCGGCGCCCCGCTGTTCGTCCCCAGCTTCAAGGATCTGACGCCGGACGTCGAGGCCATGAAGCCGGGATCGGCGGCGGAAACGGCCGGCCTGAAAGTCGGCGACCGGGTGCTGCGCGTCAACGAGAAGGACATCGCCACCAGGACGGAGTTGTTCGACGCCGTCGCGAAGAGCCACGGCAAGCCGCTCACCCTGGACGTCCGCCGTGGAAGCCAGGTCAAAACGCTGGTCGTCACGCCGACTGGAACCACGATTCAGGATAACGGCAAGGACGTCACGGTCTACTCCCTGGGCATCGAGGAAACGGCGCCGGTCATCACCTCCGTTATGAGCGGCTCCCCTGCCATGGCGGCCGGAGTCAGGGAGGGCGACCGCGTCGTGGCCATCGACGGACAGGCCATCCACACCTGGGCCCAGATGACCGGCATCGTGAAGGAGAGCCCGAACCGTCCGCTCAAGGTCGAGGTGCAGCGCGAGGGACAGGTCGTCGCGCTGACCGTCACCCCGGCGCTGGAGAAAATTTCCGCAAACGGCAAGACCGTCGAGATCGGAAAAATCGGCGTGTCGGGACCCGGCCGGTCACTGATCCGCGCCTCGAATCCCCTGCTGGCCGCCTGGCACGGCCTGGAAGCCACCTGGGGATGGACCGAACTGACCGCTGTCGGGATTTACAAGATGATCGCGGGAGAAATCTCGAGCAAGAACATCGGCGGGCCGCTCACCATCGCCAGCATTTCCGGTGAAGCCGGCGCGCAGGGCATGTCGAGCGTCGCGTTCCTGATCGCCATCCTGAGCATCAATCTGGGCGTGCTGAACCTGCTGCCGATTCCGATTCTTGACGGCGGCCACCTGCTGTTTTTTGCGATCGAAGCCGTGCTGCGCAAGCCTCTCGGAGACCGCCAGCGCGAACTGGCCCAGCAGGCGGGCTTCGTGCTGCTGATCCTGATCATGGTCTTCGCCTTCTGGAACGATATCCAGCGGCTCATCGCCAGCTGACCGCCATGCGCACGTCGCAGTCGCTGATCCCGACCCTTCGCGAAGACCCAGGGGAAGCTGAAACCGTCAGCCACCGCCTGATGCTGCGGGCCGGCATGATCCGCAAGGTCGCCGCCGGCATTTACACCTACCTCCCGCTCGGACTGCGTGTGCTCCGCAAGATCGAGACCATCGTCCGCGAGGAAATGGACCGGTCCGGTGCGCAGGAGGTCCTGATGCCGATCGCCTCGCCGGCCGAGCTGTGGCGTGAAACGGGCCGCTGGGATTTCTACGGCAAGGAACTGCTGCGGTTCAAGGACCGTCACGAGCGGGACTTCTGCCTGGGGCCGACGCATGAGGAAGTCATCACCGATTTGATCCGGCGCGAAGTGCGGTCCTACCGCCAGCTCCCCTTGAACTGCTACCAGATCCAGACCAAGTTCCGGGATGAAATCCGTCCGCGCTTCGGCCTCATGCGCGGGCGCGAATTCATCATGAAGGACGCCTACAGTTTCGACCGGGACGAGGCAGGCGCCACGGTCAGCTACCAGAAAATGTACGACGCCTACAGCCGCATCTTCACCCGCTGCGGACTGACCTTCCGGGCCGTGGAAGCGGACACCGGCCTGATTGGCGGCAGTTCCTCGCACGAGTTCATGGTGCTGGCGGACACCGGCGAGGAAAGCATCGTCTATGCGGAGGGCGGAACCTATGCGGCGAACGTCGAGCGCGCCGAAACTGCGCCGCCCGCCCAGGTCTCTGCGGAAGCTTCCCGCCCGCTCCGGAAAGTGTCCACCCCCGGCATGCGCAGCGTCGAGGAGGTCACGGCGTTCCTGAAGATTCAGCCGGCACAACTCGTCAAGACGCTCCTGTATCAGACACCCACGGACCTCGTCGCGGTGCTGGTCCGAGGCGACCATGAGGTGAACGAGATCAAGGTGAAAAAGCTCCTGGACGTGACGGCCCTTGAACTGGCCGATCCCGCCAAGGCGGCGGCCGCGACCGGCGCGCCGGTCGGGTTTGCCGGCCCCATCGGCCTGACGCTGCGCATTGTCGCGGACCATGCCGTGAAAGCGCTCCGGAACGTCATCGTGGGAGCCAACGAAGCCAATGCCCATTACGTGGATGCCAACTGGGACCGGGACTTTGCCGTCGAACAATTCGCCGATCTGCGCAACGCCCAGGCCGGCGACCCCTCCCCGAAAGGCGATGGGATTCTGCGCATGGCCCGCGGGATCGAAGTCGGCCACGTCTTCATGCTGGGCACGAAATACAGCAAGGCGATGAACGCCACATTCCTCGACCCCGACGGCAAGGAATGTCCAGCCATCATGGGTTGCTACGGGATTGGCGTAAGCCGTATCGCCGCTGCCGCCATCGAGCAGCATCACGACGCCAAAGGCATCCTGTGGCCGGCCCCCATCGCCCCCTTCCATGTCCACCTGCTGCCCCTCAGCCAGTCCACGACCGTTTCCGCCACGGCGCAGACCCTCTACGACGCGCTGGCGCAGGCCGGGGCCGAGGTTCTGTGGGACGACCGCGAGGAGCGGGCCGGCGTCAAATTCAACGACGCCGATCTGATCGGCGCGCCGTATCACGTGATTATCGGTGAAAAGGGCCTGGCCCAGGGCACCGTCGAACTCAAAGAACGAAGGACAGGAGCCGTGAAAAAACTGGCCCCGAGGGACGTGTCGGCCCAGGTCAGGGAGTCGCTCGGACTCCGGTAGGCCTGGTGGCCAGCTTCCTGCAACTTTCGCTTGCGTTTCAATGTATTTCGTCCTAGTCTAAATATCGAAAACGCCAGCACACCTGATTGACTTCATAAGACAACAGGAGGACCACCGTGCCGGACATCAAGGTCGCGCCCGACAACGTTCAAGAGCTCCAGCAGAAAATCGTGTACGCGGAGGAGGTCAAGCGCATTACCAACCTCGTCCACGCCGCGAAGGATCTCGACCAGATCATCCTGGACCTGCACAAGGACCTCCTGAACCTCTTCGATACCGAGGAGGTCACGATTTACGCGATCGACTCCGAGAAAAAGGAAATCTTCTCCCGGGCCGCCCATCTCGACACGATCCAGGAAATCCGCGTCCCGATCAACGAACAAAGCATCGTCGGATTCACCGCGAAGTATCTGCGCCCGGCCAACATCGCCGACGCCTACAACAAGACGGAACTGGCCAACATCCATCCGGCGCTGAGCCACGACTCTTCCTGGGACAAGAAAAGCGGATTCAAGACCAAGCAGGTCCTCAGCTATCCCATCCTGGCGGAAAACAAATACCTGATGGGCGTCATCCAGCTCATCAATAAAAGGACCGGACTGCGCTTCACGAAGAAGGACGAGGAGTCGGTCGCGGAGATCAGCAAGGGGCTGGGGATCGCGTTTCAAAATCTCCAGAAACTGGCCAAAAAGGCCCCGACCAAATTCGGAGCGCTGGTCGCGGGCAACCGCATCACCCAGGCCGAACTGGACAATGCCATAGCCGAATCGCGCAAGGGCGCCCAGGATCTCGAGGCGATCCTGCTGGACAAGTACAAGATCCCGAAGACCGAACTGGTCAAATCCCTCAGCCAGTTCTACAAATGCCCCCATGTCGAGTACGACGAAAAGATCATCCCCGACCCCGAGCTGGTCAAGCCGCTGAACATCGAGTTCTTGAAAAAGAACTTCTGGATGCCCCTCCGGCGCGACAAGACCGTCATCGAAGTCCTGATCGACGATCCCAACGACCTGGACAAGATCCAGGACATCAAGCGCAGCTTCCCCGGCCAGAGCATCAAATTCTCCGTCTGCCTGCGCCGGGACATCGGCCAGTTCATCAAGCGGTCCACCGGCGCAGCGGCCTCTCCGGCGGCCGCCCCGGGCGGCGCGACCGACCCCGGCAGCCTGGACGAACTCCAGGCCATGATGATCGACGAGGCCAGCGAAGAAGCCGCGGCCGACGCCTCGGCCGACTCGGGCATGAACGAGAACGACAGCACCGTCGTCAAGCTGGCGAACAAAATCATCATCGACGCCTATAAGATGAACGCCTCTGATATTCACGTCGAGCCCTACGGGGAAAAGAAGGACACCGTCGTCCGGTTCCGTGTGGACGGCACCTGCCAGGAATACATGAAGATTCCGCCGACGTTCCGGCGCGCGATCGTCTCCCGCCTGAAGATCATGGCGAGTCTGGACATCGCCGAACGGCGGAAGCCGCAGGACGGCAAGATCAAGTTCAAGATGGCCGAGAAGGAAATCGAGCTGCGTGTCGCGACCATCCCAACCACCGGCTACAACGAAGACGTGGTCATGCGTATCCTGGCGGCCAGCGAACCGGTGCCGCTGGACAAAATGGGCTTCACGGACCGCAACCTGCGCGAGCTGAAACGTATTTCAGAGGTGCCCTACGGCATCATTCTGTGCGTGGGACCGACCGGTTCGGGCAAAACCACCACGCTGCACTCCGTGCTGGGCAACGTCAACGAGCCGGAATGGAAGATCTGGACCGCCGAGGATCCGGTCGAAATCACGCAGTACGGCCTGCGCCAGGTGCAGGTGCAGCCGAAGATCGGTTTCACCTTCGCGATGGCCATGCGCGCCTTCCTCCGCGCCGACCCCGACGTCATCATGGTCGGCGAAATGCGCGACAAGGAAACGGCCGAAACCGGCATCGAGGCCTCGCTGACCGGCCACCTGGTGCTCAGCACGCTCCACACCAACAGCGCGGTCGAAACCATCACCCGCTTGCTGGACATGGGATGTGACTCCTTCAGCTTTGCCGACGCGATGCTGGGCGTGCTGGCCCAACGGCTGGCCAAACGGCTCTGCAAGGACTGCAAGGAGAAGTACCACCCGCCCAGGGAAGAATACGACGAACTGGTCACCTCATACGGCAAGTCATGGTGGGAAAGGCACAACCGCCCGGCCTACGACGACAAGTTCATGCTGTATCGCCCGAAGGGCTGCGACACCTGCAACCGGGGCGGATTCAAGGGCCGGGTCGGCATCCACGAGCTCATGATCGGAACGGACGGCATCAAGAAACTCATTCAGACCAAAGCCAAGACCGAGGAAATGGTCCATCAGGCGATGGAAGACGGTATGACGACGCTCGTGCAGGACGGCATCGAGAAAACCCTGAATGGCCTGACGACCTTCAAGGAAGTGAAGGCGGTGGCGATGAAATAGCCGCAGGCTGTTGGTAGGTAGAACAAAGGGGGCTGGCTCTGTTCGAGAGCCAGCCCCCTTTCTTTTTGATATATATCCCTGCGAGCTACTTCATGGCCCGGACAATATCGCCGACCACAAATCCCGTTCCGGACGTGATCTTGGCCTCGGAGATCCGCTCGTTCTGATGGCTCAGCAGAGTGATCTCGCCGATCAGCTTCTCGCGCTTGCCCATGGACCGGCCGGTTTCCGGATCGATCAAGTCCTGCCCGGCGCGATAGACTCCCAGCTTCGTCCCCGCCGCCAGCTTGGACTTCTCGCCAGCCCGAATGATGACCGTCGGTCCCTCAACCAGCATGATCTTGCTCTGATACGGCAGGGCCGTCAGCTTGTTGATCATCTTCTCCAGCACCTTCGAGAAGGCATCGCGCAAGGCGCCGTCCCGTAACCCAACGTCGGCCGTAGAACGGGAGCCGAAACCCAGCACACCGCCCGTTTCCTTCTTGTATTCCCCCGCGCCGGACTCCGCCAGAAGGCTCTTGCCGGTGGCAATGTCGATCAGCGAATAGTCCACCGTCACCCGCGCAATCTGCGTCTTCGACTGCGTGATCAGCAGATCCTTGCCCTCTTCCGCTTCGGAATAGGCCGTGATGGCGCCCTGCACGCGGTAGTCCACGGACTCGAACCCTTCCGCCGCGTCCTTTTTCCCCTTCTTGACCGCACCCGTCTGCTGATGCTTGATCAGCTCTTCCTGCTGCTGCATGGCGTCTTCACTGATATCGATCGGCTCCAAGCCGGCTGATTTAAGCTGCGTGCGAAGAATGTCTGTCGCCGCCTCGCCGATCCCCAGCACCTTCGATGGGGTCTTATTGGCGAATTTCAGGATCGCAATTGTATAGGCCGGACCGTGATAATTGGCTCCCGCCGCTTCCAGCTTCTGCGTCTGCCCCGTCACGCTGGCATCGTCCTTCACCTGCCCGGAAATGGTCGGCGAGCAAGCAGCCAGCGACAACACGCAGACAACCGTGAGCACGTTTTTAATCCCGTAGTGAGTCATATCGCCTCCTTAACAAATAGTGTGCCGCTCGATCGCATGCAAACTACCGCCCCGGCCCCGTGATGAGCATCGTCCCGTAGGTCACGGGCTGGCCCAGCCCGCCGGCGTGATAGTATCCGTGGAAGAGCACGTCCACCGCCTTGTCCGTTTCTTCCTTCAAGACCGTCCCCATGGCCTTGCTGATGACCTTGCCTCCAACGCTCTGTACGGCCGCCATTTCCACCCCGGTAGTCCGCTCCGGAAGCTCAACCCAGGGAGCGTCCAGGTCGTCGCCAAGAAATTTTGGCAGGGCGACATCGCTCTTATCGGACATCCTGGATGCCATCGATGAGAGGGCGCCTGCCGCCCCGATGGCCAGATTGACGCCAGGAACCTGGCTCAGGAAAGATCCGCCGGCCGTCAAGGCCTGCTTGACGCCGATCCCGTTCTTCCAGAGCACCTCGCCGGTTTTGCAATCGACCAGTTTGGCCCGGATGCGCACGCGCTTGACGTTGTAGATCCCCGTGATCTTCTGGCTGAAATCCTCCAGGGAGGCATACATCACGGCATCGACGCCGAGCGCCGTTCCCAGTTTCTGCGGGGTCGCCATGTCCAGTTGCGATCCCAGCGTCAGGCTCATCTGGTCCTTCAGGATCTGGTTCGTCTCGGCGTTCGGCTTGACCACGGGGAAATGATAATGGAGCGCCTCCTGATAGAGGGCTTCCTGCACCGCGGCGGGACCGTCCACGTCCACGCTGTTGTTCACCACCGGCAGGATCGCGAGGCTTTTCACGGGGCTGCCGGGATTGGGCGTGACCGGAGGCAGATGGACACAGGCCGTGAACAGTGCGCACAAAACAAGAAGAAGAATCGGCGCCACTGACTTTCTGATCATCTGGGTCATCCTCCTATCCACGTTAAGGCTTGTCGTTACGGGATCACGACATCATCAAACGTGCCAAGATCACCAAGGGAAATCCCTATTTTCTTGGCTCCTGGAGGGGCGGGAAACGTGATCTGCACTCGCTTGACATCGCCCGGCCCGACACTG
>Ga0187893_10002927_pt1 | contig 36080 bp, 29 predicted proteins | sample MA1701074metaG_FD_139574 | JGI IMG/M metagenome (GOLD analysis project Ga0187893, IMG submission 139574) | White microbial mat communities from a basaltic lava cave in the Kipuka Kanohina Cave System on the Island of Hawaii, USA - MA170107-4 metaG ... | reverse complement strand
CGCCGCCGAGCGCCTCATCCAAGCGCGTCACGCCGATGGCGACCGCATCCACCGGCGGCTGTGCACCGAGCGTCGTTGTCAGCGTGCGATCGAGCTTGCGAGCGCGGAGGGCAGCCTCGACAACGGCCAGCGCGTGTTTCGCCATATATTCGTCTGATGACGAAAATATAGCGAAACTGCGACGAATGAGCAAGCGTTAAGATCAACCCCGGTTTTCGTGGCTACCCCCTCCGCCCCCGCCACAGCGGTTCCCGCGACTCGCCCACAACTGACGGTGCTCCGGCGACTCGCTGCCGCGCTGCACTACCGCGATTTCCGCGTGCTCTGGTTCGGCGCACTGACGTCGACCATCGGCACGTGGATGCAGAAGGTGACGCAGAACTGGCTCGTGCTCACGCTGACCGGGCCGGCCTCGGCGTTCTATCTCGGGCTCGACGCGTTTCTCGGCGAGGCGCCCATCCTCCTGCTGACGCTCATCGGCGGCGTGATTGCCGATCGCCGCGACCGGCGGCAGCTCCTGCTGATGTCGCAGTACGTCCAGATGACCGCCGCCTTCACGCTCGCCGCGCTCGTCTACTGGGACGTCGTCCGCATCTGGCACGTGCTGACGCTGTCGTTCATGACCGGTATCGCGCTGGCGTTCGGCGGCCCGGCCTACCAATCGCTCATCCCACTGCTCGTCGACAAGGAGCATCTGCCGAACGCGATCGCGCTCAATTCCATCCAGTTCAACCTATCGCGCGTGATCGGCCCACTCATCGCAGGTGCCGCGCTTGCGGCGTTCGGGATGGCGGCGTGCTTTGGACTCAACGGGCTGTCGTTTCTGGCCGTCATCGCCGCGCTCCTGTTGCTGCGCGTGCGGCACGTGCCGGCGCTCACGCGCAACGGTTTGCAGCAGGAGCTGCGCGGCGGCTTAGCCTACGTCCGGAACCAGCCGGCGCTGATCGGGCTGACGTTTCTCGCCAGCGCGACCACGTTTCTCGGGACGCCGATCTTGACGTTCCTGCCGCTCTTCGCGCAGGACGTGTTCGGCGGCGGCGTCAGCCAGTACACGCAGCTGATGGCGTTTGCCGGGGCCGGCGCCGTGACCGGCGCGCTCGTCGTCGCCTGGCTGGGGAAGTACCGGCACATGGGACGCACGTTCCTGCTGCTGCAGATCGCGTTCGGCGTCCTCGTCGTGCTGTTTGCCGTCGCGCGCGTCGTGTGGATCAACGCCGTGCTGCTATTCGGGTGCGGCGCCTGCATGGTGATCGTGTTTGCGACGATCTCCTCGCTGGTGCAGCTCACGGCGCCCAACGAGCTGCGCGGCCGCGTGATCAGCATCTACATGGTGGCGTTCCGCGGCGGCATGCCGCTCGGCAGTCTGGTTGGCGGCTACGCGGCCACACTCACGTCGGCCCCTGTCGTTCTGACGGTCAACGGGCTACTCCTCAGCTGTGTTGCGGCATGGTTTCTGCTCAAACAAGGAGGCGTCAAGGAACTCTAGCAGTGCGCATGAACCGACGGGTCCTCGTCACGCTCGCCAGTGCCATCCTCACCGTCACCTCTGCTGCACACGCCCAACAACCGCCAGACGCGGACAAGCCCAGGGAGGGGAAGGTCGAGGTTCCGCCCCAGGAGCCCGGCGGCCGCGGCTTCGTCGACAGGGCGAAGCAGTGGGCGGAAGAGACACAGATTGTCGAACGGCTGAGCGGCGACGCCGACGGCTGGTACCCCAGGCTCGGCGGCATGACGCGCGGCAGCGGCTTCGCGATCGGCCCAGGCTACCGCACGCACTTCGCGGGCAGGCGGCTGTTCGCCGACTTCTCGGCCGGTATCTCGGTCAAAGGCTACAAGGCAGCGGACGCGAACATCCGCTGGTTGCAGGCGTGGGGCGACCGCGTCGAGCTCTGGACCGACACCCGTTACGAGGATTTTCCACAGGAAGATTTCTTCGGCCTCGGCTTCGCGTCGAGGGAAGCGACGCGCACCAGCTACGACTTCGACAGCGCCGAGTTCGCCGTGCGCGGCGTCGTGACGCCGATCGCGTGGGCGCGCGTCGGGGCCCGCCTTGGCTACATGCGGCCCGATATCGGTCCTGGCACGGACACGCAATTCCCGTCGATCGAACAGCTCTTCACCGACGTCGACGCGCCGGGACTCATCGATCAGCCCAATTTTCTTCACACCACGTTCGTCGGCGAGATCGACTACCGCGACGTGCCCGGCAATCCGCGCAGCGGCGGCTTTCACCGCGCGTCGTTCGGCGTCTGGGATGACGTCACGCTGAATCGCTTCGATTTCAAGCGCTTCGACATGGTGCTGACTCAGCACCTGCCGGTGGGCGCCGATTGCCGCCATGTGTTCACAGGACGCCTCGGCACCAGCTATGTGAACAACGAGACCGGCGCGCGCGTGCCCTTCGACTTCCTCGCCTACGTCGGCGGCGTCGACACGATCCGGAGCTTCCGCGAGTTCCGCTTCAAGGACGAGAACGCCCTGTGGATGACCGCCGAGTACCGCTGGATCCCGATTACGTGGGTGAGCATCGCGGCATTCGTCGATGCGGGTGAGGTCACACCGAACTGGCACGATATCGACTTCCGCGGCATGAAGACCGGTTACGGCGTTGGATTTCGCATGCACTCCGAGAAGCACACCTTCGCGCGGCTGGACTTCGGGACCGGCGGCGGCGAGGGGTGGCAGATCTTCCTCAAGCTCGGGCCGTCCTTCTGAGCAGTACCACAGTTCGCCGGCCGGCCTTGAGGTCCGCCCTCCATCCTGTGGACGACTCAGTCGTACGGCCAACGCCGGACACGGCGGATTCCCCATGTGGTGGATGGTAGGATGGATCGGTTCACTGCAGGATCACCCTGACGCCGTCGCTCCGCGCGGCGCGGTGCCACGGCCTCACACTTATGGGGTTCTCTCGACAGCAACCCGATACGCTGGTCCTCGCGGCGATGCTCTGCGCGGGCACCGTCGGCGCCCAGTTCATCGGCGGTAAGGCAACGCGCGACGCCCTCTTCCTGGCCCACCTCGACGTCACGTCGCTCCCCACAATGGTGATGGCCGCGGCGGCCGTTTCGATTCTGCTCGTCGCCGTCAGCTCCCGTTGTCTGCGGACGCTGGCGCCAGGCGCCGTGATTTCGGGGGCGTTTGCGATCAACGCGTTGATGCTCCTCGCCGAATGGGCGCTGACCGCCCGCGCGCCGGCACTGGCGGCACAGGCGGTCTACCTCCAGATTTCCGGCCTTGGCCCGATGCTCGGCTCCGGGTTCTGGCTGATCGCCTCGGAGCGGTTCGATCCACGAACTGCGAAGCAGCGCTTCGGCCAGATTGCGGGCGTCGGCACGCTGGGCGGCCTGGCCGGGGCGCTACTTGCCGAGCGCACTGCCGCGATGTCGTCGGTCACGGTGATGCTCCCCCTGCTGGCGGGACTGAACCTGCTCTGTGCGTGGCAAGTCCACCGGCTGGGACGCGAGCTGCGCCTCGGGGGGGAGCGGCGCCCCGCTCCCGGTGCTGGCGCGCTCGAGGCGACCTCCGATCTTGTTGCCACTTCGCCGCGATCAGGGTTGCGCGTGCTCGCCGAGGCACCCTATCTCCGGAACGTGGCGGTGCTCGTGCTGCTCGGAACCGTCGGCGCCACTCTTGTCGATTACGTCTTCAAGGTGCGTGCGGTCGACGCTCTCGGCCGCGGCGAGGATCTGCTGCGCTTTTTTGCCTTCTACTACGCGGCGGTCAGTCTGCTGACGTTCGTCGTGCAGGCATCGAGCGCGCCGGCGCTCCAGCGGCTCGGGCTCGCGTCTGCGGCCAGCGCGCCATCGGCGGCGCTCGTGGCCGGCGGGCTGGGCGCGATCGTCTCACCCGGGCTGGGCGCCGCTGTGGCGCTTCGCGGCGGCGAATCGATCCTGCGCGGGTCGCTGTTCAAGACGGCCTACGAAATCTTCTATACGCCGATTCCGCCGCACGAAAAGCGGGCGGCCAAATCGATCATCGACGTCGGCTTCGATCGCACGGGCGACGCGCTCGGGGGCGGGTTGGTCGCCGCGCTGATCTGGCTATTGGCCGGGCAGCACGAAACGGCGATTCTGGGCGTGGCGGTCGGATGCGCGGCAGCGGCGCTCGTCATCGCGCGCCGGCTGAATCAGGCGTACGTCCAGACGCTCGAGCGTAGCCTCGTGAATCGGGCCGTCGAGCTCGACCTGTCGGAGGTCGAGGACGTGACCACGCGGACCGTCATGCTGCGGACGCTCCGCGCGTCGGTGCCGAGCGGCACGTTTGGTGATCTGGGTCGATCGTCGGCAGCGCGCGCGGCGGAGCCGCCGATCCTCGATGCGGAGATACAGCAGATTCTGGCACTGCGGTCGCGCGATCGCGACCGGATTGTCGCGGTGCTCGACGCCGAACCGGGCGTGTTGCCCTCGCTGGTCCCGCACGTCATTCCCCTCCTCGCCTGGGATCCGGTCAGCGAGCACGCTGTCCGCGCGCTTCGCCGGGTCGCCGAAGAGCACGTCGGCGAGCTGGTCGACGCGCTCCTCGATCCGAACCTGCCGTTCGCCGTCCGCCGGCGGCTCGCGCGGGTCTTCTCCGTGTGCGTCTCGCAGCGCGCCGTCGACGGACTGTTCTACGGGCTGGAGGATCAGCGCTTCGAGGTGCGCTTCCAGTGCGGGCGGTCGCTCGCCGCCATCCTCGAGAAGAACGGGCTGATACGCGTCGACCGCGACCGCGTCTTCGAGGTGGTTCGCCGCGAGGCCCTCGTCAGCCGTCTCGTCTGGGAGAGCCAACGCCTGCTCGACGACGTCGTCCCGGACGAGCGGTCCTTCGTCGACGAGTTCCTGAAGACACGCGCCGGCCAGAGCCTTGCGCACGTCTTCACGCTGCTGTCGCTCGTCCTGCCGGCGGCGCCGCTTCAGATATCGTTCCGCCTGCTGCTGACCGACAACCGGGCGCTGCGCGGCACCGCGCTCGAGTACCTCGAGGAAGTGCTCCCGTCCGACATCCGCGACCGTCTCTTTCCGTTCCTCGACAGCACGAAGGAGCCGCGACCCCGACGCCGGCGCGAGGAGATCGTCGCCGACCTGCTGCGATCGAACGAATCGATTCAGTTGAACCTCGAAGAGCTGCGGCGACGGCAGCCGGCCGACAGCGGAGCCACCACCCGTGCCTGAGCCGACCCCCACCCCCCTCCCGCGCACGCGCATCGCCCGAGGGCGGCCGTCTCCCTCGGGTCGCGGGCCGACGACCGGTCTCACGGGACGGATGCCCGACGAAATCCTCTCCGACCAGCTGCGGCGGCTGACGATGTTCGCCGCGATTGGCACCTGCGTGTGGACGGTTGCGCTCTTCATGACCGTCGTCATCATCCCCGGGCTCGGGCCGCTCGGCGACCGGCACTGGCGGGCCGTACCGATTGAAGTCGCTGGCGCGTTCGTCTCCGGCATCATGTGGCTGTACTTCCGGCGCTCCGAATCGCCGGCGTCCGTCAAAGCCAATGCGGGACTGGGACTGATGCTCGCGGTCGCGGGCTTGATCGCAGCGCTCAACGCATTCGCGCTGACGCTGCCCTCGATCGGCGACCTCCACCTGTCGTGGATCGCGGTCCTCATCCTTGTGTACTCGATGATCGCGGCGGCTCCCCCGCGCCGGATGCTGGTTGCGTCGCTCGCGGCGGCATCGATGGATCCGCTCGTCTTCGCGCTGGCCGGCGGCCTTGGCGCCGACGCGCCACCCGTGACGACGGCCGTGATCGCCGCATGGCCGAACTTCGCGTGCGCGGTGATTGCGATGCTTCCCTCGCACGTGCTCCAGCGGATCGGCCGGCGCCTCCACGAGGCACAGGAGCTGGGCAGCTATCACCTGATCGAGCCGCTCGGTACCGGCGGCATGGGCGAGGTGTGGCGGGCGGAGCACCACCTGCTCGCGCGACAGGCAGCCATCAAGCTGGTGCGCCCCGAGGTGCTCGGCGCGCGGACCGACGCCGAGGCGCGGCTGGCGCTGCGCCGCTTCGAGCGCGAGGCACAGGCGACGGCGCAGCTCAGTTCACCGCACACGATTCAGCTCTTCGACTTCGGCATCACGGAGGAGGCGACGTTCTACTACGTGATGGAGCTGCTTGCCGGCCTGGACCTGGAATCGATGGTACGGGAGTTCGGGCCGATGCCGTCCGAGCGTGTGATCCACCTGATGCGCCAGGCGTGCCACTCGCTCGCCGATGCCCACGCGCGCGGCCTGGTGCACCGCGACATCAAGCCTGCCAACATCTACGTCTGCCGCATGGGGCTCGAGTACGACTTCGTCAAAGTGCTCGATTTCGGTCTCGTCAAGTTCAGCCGCCACGCAGGCGACAGCGATGTGCTGGAGACGCTCGACCGGACCACCACCGGCACACCGGCGTACATGGCGCCGGAAATCATCCTGGGGGACGTCGACATCGATCGCCGAGCCGATGTATATGCCCTGGGATGTGTGGCGTACTATTTACTGACCGGACAGCTCGTGTTCGAAGCCGACTCGTCCATGAAAATGCTGATGCAGCACCTGCACGCGCAGCCCGTTCCGCCCTCGCAGCGGACCGAGCTGCCGATCCCGCGACCGCTCGAGGATCTGGTCATGGCGTGCCTGCAGAAAGATCCGAACCGCAGACCGCAGGACGCGCAGGAGCTCTTCCGGCTGGCATGCGAGTGTCGCGGGTGCGAGGGCTGGACCCAGGACCGGGCCCGTGAGTGGTGGGTGATACACATGCGGGAGTTCACTGGTCCGCTGACCATTCAGGGCGCGCCACAGGCCGGAGTCGGCGTGGCGGTCGTCTCATGACACCTGCGGCTGTCGAGCCGTTCGTGCCGGGCCCGCGCAAGAGCCGGCTGGACCGCGTCCTCTCAGCGGTGGCCGACGTCCGCAGCGGCGAAGCCGCGGGCGCGTTGCTCCTGGCGGCCAACGTCTTCGTTCTGCTGGCCTGCTACTACGTGCTGAAGACCGTCCGCGAGTCGCTCATCCTCAGCGAAGGCGGGGCCGAGGTCAAGAGCTACGCGGCGGCGGGACAGGCACTGCTGCTGCTCGCGTTCGTGCCGCTCTACGGCGCGCTCGCGACGCGCGTCAACCGGGTGCGCCTCGTCAGCAGCGTGACGCTCTTCTTTGCGTCGCACCTCGTCGTCTTCTACGTGCTCGGCAGCAGCGGGATCCAGATTGGCGTGCCGTTCTTTCTCTGGATCGGCATCTTCAACCTGGTGGTCGTCGCGCAGTTCTGGGCGTTCGCCAACGATCTCTACGACAGCGACCGCGGCAAGCGCCTCTTTCCCGTGGTCGGCATCGGGAGCCTGCTCGGCGCATGGGTTGGCGCCGAGGCCGCCTCGGTACTCTTTACGCGCGTCGGCGCGTACGAACTCATGGTGCTCTCGGCGGTGGGACTGGTTGGCTGCGTGTTCCTGACCCGCTGGAGCGACCGCCGCGAGCGCCGCCCGGACCCCGGATCCCGGATCCAGGATTCCGCTTCCGTAGAGCCGCCCATGGGCAAGGTTGGCGGCTTCCAGCTCGTGCTCTCCCAGCGGTACCTCTTGCTAATCGGCCTCCTTGTTCTCGTGCTCAACGTCGTCAACACCGTCGGCGAGTACGTCCTCGGACGGCTGGTCGTTGAGGATGCCGCGGCCAAGATTGCCAGCGGCGCCGCCGGGGGCCTGAGCGAGGAAGCCTTGATCGGGCAGTTCTACGGCAATTTTTTCGGATCGGTGAATCTCGTCGGGCTCGTGCTCCAGCTGTTCCTCGTGTCGCGTCTGTTCAAGTGGATTGGCGTCCGCGGCACGCTCTTCGTACTGCCAATCATCGCGGTCTTCAGCTACGGCGCGCTCGCCCTGGTGCCCGTCCTGGCGGTGGTGAGCATCGCCAAGGTCCTCGAAAACAGCAGCGACTACTCCATCAACAACACCGCCAAGCACGCGCTCTTTCTGCCGACCAGCCGCGAAGCCAAGTACAAGGCCAAGCAGGCCATCGACTCGTTCTTCTGGCGCACCGGCGACCTGCTGCAGGCGGGCATCGTCTTCGTCGGCGTACAGCTGGCGTTCGGCATCCGCGGATTCGCGGTGATCAATCTGGCGTTCGTGGCCGTCTGGATCCTGCTGGTGATTGGCATCGCCGCCGAGCACCGGAAGCTGACGACGGCAGAAGCGGCCCAGCGCGCGGCGTAACGGTCGTGAGGTCAGCACTCACCCTGGCCCTGGGCATTTGTCTACACGCTACCCTTCTCCAGGCCCAGAGTCCGCCCAGCGCCCAACGCCCAGAGCCCGAACCCCACACTCGGGCCGAGCTGCTCCGGCAGCAGCGTGAGGAGAGATCCAAACAGCTCGCGCCGCCCGAGCGGTCACGCCTCGAGCGAATCCTCCTCGATCTCGAGAACGGTCGCCTCTTCGAACGCCTGCTCAATCCCGCCGAGGGCTTCTATCCGAAGATCGGCAACATCACCGCGGGCAGCGGTTTCGCGCTCGGCCCCGCGTATCGCCGGCCGGGGATCTTCGATGGTCAGGCCGACGTCAGCGCGTTCGGCATCGCCTCGTTCCAGCGCTACTGGATGCTCGAGGCACGGCTGCGCATGCCACGTCTCGCGCGCGAACGCGCGTCGATCGACCTCCACGCGCAGCGCTACGACTTTCCCGACGAGGATTTCTTCGGGCTCGGACCCGCCTCGCGGCGGGCGGACCACGTGACGTTCGGCATCCGGAACACCGTCGTCGGCGCGAGCGGCGCCATCCATCCGCGCGGGTGGCTGGCATTTGGCGGCGGCATCGACTATCTGACTCCACGCATCGATGCCGGTCGCGAGCGCCCGTCGATCGGCGGGCTCTTCGGCGACGCGACCGCCTCGGGCCTGCGGATGCAGCCCGACTTCGTCCGCTACGAAGCGTTTGGGGAGCTGAACTACCGCGAGCCGCGGGGCAATCCCCGCCGCGGCGGACGGTATGCGCTGACCGCGCAGCAGTTCGCCGATGTCGACGACGGTCGCCATACCTTTCAACGGGTGGAGGTGGACCTGCAGCAGTACCTTCCGCTGCTCCGCGATCGGCGCGTGCTGGCGCTGCACGCGCTCGTCTCCACGTCGAATGCCGATGACGGACGCACGATTCCCTTCTACCTGCAGCGGACGCTGGGCGGACCGGACGATCTGCGCGGCTTCCGCCGCTTCCGGTTCCGCGACGCCAACATGCTGCTGCTCCAGGCGGAATACCGCTGGGAGATCTTCACGGCGGTCGACGGCGCGATTTTTTACGATGCCGGGAAAGTGGCCCGACGGCTCGACGACCTGGACTTGCACGGTCTTGAGTCGAACTACGGCATTGGCTTCCGATTCGGCACTCGCAGTGGCGTGTTCCTCCGGGTGGAAGGAGCGTTCGGCAGCAGCGACGGCAAACACTTCATCTTCAGGTTCGGCCATGTATTCTAGAACCGCGATCGGCGTCCTCCTGACCGTCTGTGCCCTGAGCGCACAGACCGGCGGACCGGCGTTCTTCCCCGACGACCCCATCCAGGTGGACGATGACCGCGCCCTCGATGCCGGCGGCGCCCAGCCGATCGAAGGAAGCAACGCCTATGACTTCGCGGAGCACACCTTCTTCAAGCCGGGCGACCGCCGCGATATCCGTGCGGTCAACACGAACACGCTCGACGAGGTGCCCGACTCGACCTGGTTCACGAACCGGATCGGCCTGGGCGGGATGACGGTTGACGCGATCGTCCGCGGCCCGAACCAGTTCGACACGATCAGCATCGATGGATGGCCAATCGTGCAGGAGAAGAGCAGCGGGATTACGCCCGGCTATCGCGTCACCGATCCGAGCGGGCATCTCTATCAGGTGAAGTTCGATCCGCCGGAGCACCCTGAGATGGCGAGCGGCGCCGAGGTCATCGGGGCCGCGATTTACCACGCGCTCGGCTACAACGTGGTCCAGGGCTACATCGTCGAGATCGATCCCGCGCAGATCGTCATCGCGCCGACGGCGACGACGGTCGATATGGCCGGGCGGCGGCGGGCGATGCGCCGGGAAGACGTCGATCGCATTCTGTCGCGCGCGGCGCGGCTGCCCAACGGGAAGTACCGCGCCACGCTGAGCCGCTTCGCGGATGGCCGGCCGCTCGGCTACTTCAAGTATTACGGCACGCGCCCGGACGACCCGAACGACATCCATCCGCACGAGCATCGGCGCGAATTGCGCGGCAATCGCGTCGTCTCGGCGTGGCTGAATCATGACGACTCGCGCGGGATCAACAGCCTCGACATGCTGGAGGGGCTTAAGGGCCGGCAGTACATCCGACACTACATGTTCGACTTTGGCTCGATCATGGGGAGCGGCAGCACGACGGCGCAGGTGCCGCGGGCCGGCAACGAGTACATCCTCGAGTGGGGACCGGCGCTCAAGACGCTGGCAACCTTTGGCTTGTACGTGCGCCCGTGGATTCGCGTCGACTACTGGGAAGGCGCACGATCGGTCGGGCGCTTCGAGGCCGATTTCTTCGACCCGGTCGAGTGGCGGCCGGAGTATCCGAATCCGGCATTCGACAATATGCGCGCGGATGACGCGTTCTGGGCGGCGCGGCTGGTGGCACGGTTCTCGGACGAGACGATTCGCGCAATCGTCGCGAAAGCGCGCTACAGCGAACCGGGTGCAGCCGACCATATCGTGATGACGCTGATCGGGCGGCGCGACAAAGTGCTTCGCGCCTGGCTGACCGGCGTCAACCCGATCGCGGAGCCGCGGATGAGTGCCGACGGGGCGCTGACTTTCGAAAATGCTGCGGTGACTTCGGGCGTCGTGACGGCACCGCCCGAGTACACGATCACATGGTCGCGCTTCGAAAACGTAAGGGGGAGGAACGTCGGCGAGCCAATCGAAGCGCGGGCCGCGGAGCCACGGGCGCGCGCTCCAGGGCAGCTTCTCCAGGGCAGCGAGTATCTGACCGTAGCGGTCCGCACGTTGCATTCGGATTATCCCGCATGGCAATTACCCGTTACGCTGACGTTTCGCCGGACAGGCACTGGATGGCAGGCCGTCGGCGTGGAGCGAGCCGTTCCGCCTCGGGTATACTGAACGCTCATAACTTGCCGACTTCGCTGACGCGCTCCTTCCCCCGCCCCACAGCAGCGACGCTCGTATGCGCCGTGCTCTGCTCCGGCGCGATGGGCATGGCTGCGCCAGCCTCCGCCCAGACGGCTCCCGGTGTCCGCGATCTGGTCATCCAGGCAGCCGATGACGTACGGCGGCTCGTCTCGACCGACTCGGCCGCGATCCTCTCGATTGGCGGGATCGGCGCGGTAATCGGCGGCGTCGGCGATCGCGCGCTGAGCGACGATATGTCGCGATCCGGGGCGCTGAAGGATCTCTTTGCGCCAGGCGAGACCATTGGGGGTGCGCGCATGCAGATAGCGGGCGCGCTCGCGACCTACACGATCGGGCGTGTCACCGCGAATGAGACCGCCGCGCGCATCGGCGCCGACCTCATTCGCGCCCAACTCGTGACGCAGACGATCACCGGGACGATCAAAGCGGCCGTGGGCCGCACGCGTCCGGATGGGACGCAGTACTCGTTTCCATCGGGCCACGCCGCCACGACGTTCGCCTCGGCCACGGTTCTGCAGCGGAATCTCGGTTGGAAAGTCGGCGTACCTGCTTACGTCGTGGCCAGCTACGTGGCGGCTTCGCGCATCCAGGTGCGCCGCCACTTTCTCAGCGACGTCACCTTCGGTGCCGCGCTTGGTATCGCCGCCGGGCGGACCGTCACGATTGGCCGAGGCACCCACCGTTTCGCCCTGGCGCCCGCGGCCGTCCCAGGCGGCGCAGGCGTTACGTTCACCCTTCTCGAGAACTAGCCAAGGGCGCCCTGTCTGCTCGCGCGCTTCGCGCGGCCGGACAACCCAACGGCAACCGTGTCCCAGGGCTCAAACTCGATCACCCGCGGCAACTCTCCCTGATGCAAGGGGAACCGCACAAAAAGGCGGGGGTGTGGCCCCCGCCCCGCGACGGGCACCCCAGCACGCAAAGTCCGCGTGCTGGGGACCCGGCCGTTCGGTGTCGAGCGAGGCTTATCGGCGAGTCGCCTCGTATATCGAAGCTGCGCCGCCGCCAATCGCCGCACCGATCAGCGCCCCCTTCTTGCCTCGGACCATGCCGCCCACGCCGGCACCCGACGCGGCCGATCCACCGATGATGAGGGCGGTCTTGCCCCAGGGGCGCTGCGGAGCCGTCCGCTCCCGCACGACCACGCGCTCCTCCTGGTCGACCGTGCGATAGACCGTTCGCCGTGGCGCCGCCTGGCGCTGGTTCACGAGCACGGGCCCGGCGGCGGCTGGCTGCAGCTCAGTGGCGTACCCGCCAGGCACATACCCGTAGCCGACGGTCCTGGCGTTCGGCACCTCGATGTACCGCCCGTCCACCGTCTGCACCAGCGCCGGCATCGCGGCAAATGCACTGTCCTGCGCGGCGCGCGTGCCGACCGCGTAGAACGCGATGCCGGAAATCAGGGCCCCCACTGCTGCTGCTGCCATTGGTTTCATAGGTGTCGTCTCCTTCACGCGTCCTTCAACCAAGGGGTGTGCCGTACGAGCCAGGTGCCTATGTGCCAGAAATCGTGCGAGTTACGGGGATGAGATGCTTCTCCCCGCATACGGCTGTCCTCGGCGCAGGTCAGCTGTGTCGACCGGGTGCGACAATGGCAGGCGCACGCGCTCAGATGATCGTCCGCGACGAAGGCACGACGTTTCTGGTCATCACACAGCCCGATCACGCACGAGTGTCGGCTGACCTCGTTGCCGCCCTCCAAACGGAGCCCGCGCTGAGGACCGCGAGCCGCGACACGATCCTGCTCGCGACGCGCGAACATGACAACGGCTGGGCCGAGGTGGACGCCGAGCCGACCGTCGAACCGACGGGGCGTCCCCGCGACTTCATGACCGGACCAGCGGCCGTGCGGCAGGAGCTGTGGACGCGCGGCGTCACCCGCGTGGCGAAGATGGACCCGCATGCAGGCGCGCTGGTCGCGCAGCATGCGCTCACGGTCTACGCGCATCGGCAGGGCGATCCGGACTGGAAGCCGTTCTTCGCGTCGATCTTCACGCTGCGCGACGACCTCCTGCAGCAGCTGGGCCTGGCGACGGGACCAGCGCGCGATGCGTTCGCCCTCGAATACCGGTGCGTGTTCCTCGGCGATGCGCTCTCGCTGCAGTGGTGCAACGAGTGGCCGGGGCCCGAGGAGCCACTTGGATACCAGGCCACGATGGAAGGGGATGCGCTCGTCGTATCGCCCGATCCGTTTGCTGGCGCGACCGTGCCCTTTCGCGTGCTCGGGCGGCGCATTCCCGCGCGGCGCTACCGCGACGACCCCGATCTGCGCGAAGCGCTGGCGGCCGCAGCGCCCATCGTCGTCGCCGGGGAGGCCCGCGGCGTCTGACGGGCGGCTTCGCCGGATCTGCTAGCATGGGCCGGCTTGCCGAGGTGACATGGCGCGTCGTTTCAGTCTGATCCCGCGGGAAGAGCGTTTCTTCGAGAACTTCGTCAATCTCGCCGGCGAGCTGAAGGCCGGCGCGCATCTGCTCAAGGAGATGCTCGCCGGCGCCCAGCCCGACATGCAGAAAGCCGATGCCATCAAGGACATCGAGCACCGCTGCGACAAGCGGACCCACGACATCATCGACCGGCTGAACCGGACGTTCGTCACTCCGCTCGACCGTGAGGACATCCACGCGCTCGCCAGCTCGCTCGACGACGTCATGGACGCCATCGACGCGGTGGCCTCGGTGATCCGTCTCTACAAGATCCAGCAGGTGCGCTCCGGGGCGCGGCGGCTCGCTGAGATCGTCTGCGACGCCGTCGATCTGATCGTCGAGGCGTTGAGCGCCCTGGGCCGCAGGGACGGCGTGCTCGAACTCGCCGCCCGCATCAGCCAGCTCGAGCACGAAGCAGACCGGGTCCATCAGGACGCGATCGCTGGTCTCTTCGACCAGGAGCGCGACCCGATCGCGGTGATCAAGTGGAAGGAAGTCTACGATTTTCTCGAGGCGGCGACCGACCGATGCGAGGACGTCGCCAACCTGCTCGAGGGCGTGGTGGTGAAAAACGGATAACGGATGGACCCACTGCTGCTGGCAGTTCTCGCGCTGATCCTCGTCGCGCTGATCTTCGATTTCATCAACGGCTTTCACGACGCGGCCAACTCGATCGCGACGATCGTCTCCACGCGCGTGCTCACGCCGGGCCAGGCCGTGTCTTGGGCCGCGTTCTTCAACTTCGTAGCCGCCTTCGGCTTCGGCACCGCGGTGGCGCAGACGGTCGGCGCCGGCATGGTCGATCTCAGCGTCGTGTCGCTCACCGTCATCTTCGGAGGTCTCACGGCAGCCATCACCTGGGACCTCATCACGTGGTACTTCGGCCTCCCCACCAGCTCATCGCACGCGTTGTTCGGCGGCTACGCGGGTGCTGCGGTCGCAAAGGCGGGGTTCACGGCAATCATTGCGGAGGGTTGGACGCGGACTATTGTGTTCATCTTCGTTGCGCCGGTCGTCGGCCTCACCGTCGGCCTGCTGTTGATGACGGCGAGCCACTGGGTGTTCCGGCGGTGGAGCCCTCGGCGCGTCGACGCGTTCTTCCGGCAGATGCAACTGGTCTCGGCCGCTGCGTTCAGCCTGATGCACGGCGCCAACGACGCGCAGAAGACGATGGGGATCATCGCTGGCGCGCTCGTGACGGGCGGATTCCTCGAGCTACAGGCCGGGCGCCTGCCGGTGCCGTTTTGGGTCGTGCTGATTGCGCACGCGGCGATAGGACTCGGCACCCTCTCGGGCGGCTGGCGCATTATCCGCACGATGGGATCCCGCATCACCAAGCTGCAGCCGATCGGTGGCTTTTCCGCCGAGACCGGCGCCGCGGTGGCCATTTACGGCGCCACAATGCTCGGCGTCGGCATCAGCACGACGCACACGATCGCGGGCGCAATCGTCGGCGTCGGGTCGACGCGGCGCCTCTCGGCAGTACGGTGGGGCGTGGCAGGCCAGATCGTGTGGGCGTGGCTGCTCACGATTCCAATGTCGGCCCTGATCGGCGCACTTACCTACCGAGCCCTCGTCATGTTGTTCGGCGTCCCTTAATCCGCATGGGATAATCAGGCGACGGGATGCGGATTCTCGTTGCCGAAGACGACCGCGACATCGCCGAGCTCATCTCCCATTACCTGCGGAAGACGGGCTGGTCGCCTCACGTGGCCGGCGCTGGCGACGAGGCCCTCGCGTATGCGCGCCGGCACCCGCTCGACGCCATCGTGCTCGATCTCATGCTTCCCGGCATGGACGGGCTCGAGGTCTGTCGAGCCTTGCGCGCCGATCGAACCACGGCCGGGGTGCCTATCGTCATGCTGACGGCGCGGGCCGAGGAGCAGGACCGCATTCGCGGATTGGAGCTGGGCGCCGACGACTATCTCGCCAAACCGTTCAGTCCGAACGAACTGGTCGCGCGCATCCGCGCCGTCACCCGTCGGGCCCGCCGCGACGCGGGCGCCACGGTGCTGCACTTCGGTTCGATCGCCGTCGACACCGAGCGGCACACGGTGACCAATGCCGGGCGGGCGGTCACGCTGACGGCGAAGGAGTTTCTGCTGCTCCAGTACCTGCTCGAGCACCGCGGCCGGGTGCTGTCGCGCGACCTGCTGCTCGGTGACGTGTGGGGCTATTCGTATACCGGCGGCACTCGCACGGTCGACGTGCACGTACGCCGCCTGCGGCAGAAGCTTCCGCCGCTCGTGACGGGGCTCGTGACCGTAAAGCAATTCGGGTACAGGCTGGTCGACGAGTAAGTCTCGGGTCGATGCCGTTTCGTTTCCGGACCTGGATTTTCGCCGCCTCGCTCGTCGTGGCCGCCGCGGCGCTCGGACTGGCCACGCTCATTGTCGGATGGCGGCTGCCGGCCGATCATGTCCGCTCATTCGGACTGAGCGCGGTGATCGCCTTTGGGCTGGCCATTCCCGTGGCAATTGCGTTCGCGTGGCTCTCCTCCGTGCTCCTCAGCCGGCGATTGCAGACGATTGCCGCCGTTGCGCGCCAGTACAGCACCAGCACTCGCGCACGGCCGACGTACGAGTACGGTGACGATGAACTGGGGACGGTGGCCCGCGTGCTCGACGCTTCGGTCCAGGAGCTCGGGCAACGCCTCGAGGAGCTGTCGCGCGACCGCGCCCGCATGGAGGCCATTCTGTCCGGCATGGTGGAAGGCGTGCTCGTGCTGGATCGCGAAGGGCGCGTCCAGTCGGTCAACCGCGCGGCCCAAGCGATGTTGCGCGTGGATCACTCAGCGCTCGGCCGACTGTACCTCGAGGCGATCCGACACCCGGACATCTCTGCGCAGTTGGCCACGGCGCTCTCCGGCGGCCGGGCCGAGCCCTCCGAGCTGCCGCTCGGGCGCGACGGGACGCGGACGTTCGTCGCCCGCGCGGCGCCCGTCAGCGGCCCCAGCGGCGGCGCGGTGCTCGTCCTGCACGACATCACCGATCTGCGCCGCGCCGACCAGATCCGCCGCGACTTCGTCGCCAACGTGTCGCACGAGCTGCGGACGCCGCTGACGGCCATCCGCGGCTACGTCGAGGCACTCGCCGATGTGCCGCCCGATCCGGACGAGACGCGCCGCTTCGTCGACGTGATCGCGCGCCATACGGCCCGGATGGAGCGCCTGGTCACCGACCTGCTGCGTCTGGCGCGCCTCGATGCGAGACAGGAGCCGATCGAGATGGCGCCGTGTGACATCGGGCAGATCTTCAACGCCGTGCAAACCGATTTGGCACCGGCCATCGAGGGCCGCCGGCAGCGCGTCACGATCAGCGTGGCCGACGACGCCCGCATGATTCGCGCAGACGCCGCCAAGCTGCACGACATCGTCCGCAATCTGGTGGAAAACGCCGTGAACTATTCGCCCGAGGCGACCGACATCCACCTGGAGTCTACCCAGCACGATGGTCTCGTCGACATCATCGTCGCGGACTCGGGTCCCGGCATTCCCCCCGCCGATCTCACGCGCGTGTTCGAGCGCTTCTACCGAGTCGATAAGGCGCGGGCCCGTCCCGGCGGCACCGGTCTCGGCCTGGCGATCGCGCGGCATCTGGTCGAGCTGCACGGGGGACGCGTCCGCGCGGAGAACCGGGCCGAAGGGGGCGCGCGGTTCACCGTCACGCTGCCGGCATGAACCTGAGCGCCACACCCGGAACTCCGAACGAGGAACCGAAGTTGAACACGAACCGAGAAGCGGGAAAGATAGAAGTGTGAACGACGGGGTCCTATGCTCTTCGCGCTAACCAGAGACATCAGCGCGGCGTTCGACCGCTGCGAACTGACGCATCTGCCGCGCGTGCCGATCGATCTCGAGCGCGCCCGCGCCCAGCACGACGCCTACGAATGGGCGCTGGTGGAGCTCGGGTGCACGATTCGACGCCTCGACAGCGCGCCCGAGCTGCCCGATGCGGTCTTCATCGAGGACACGGCGGTCGTCGTGCGCGAGGGCGCGATCATCGCACGCCCCGGCGCCGAGACGCGGCGCGCCGAGGTCCCGGCTGTAGCCGAGGCGCTCGGACGATTCGCTGTGCCACAGCACACGATGACAGAGCCGGCCACCCTCGACGGTGGCGACGTGCTCGTTGCCGGCCGCCGCGTGTTCGTCGGGGCGTCCGCCCGCACGAACGTCGAGGGGCTCGATCAGCTTCATCGGCTGCTCGAGCCGTTTGGCTACACCGTTCACGCCGTGCCGGTCGATGGCTGCCTCCACCTGAAATCGGCGGTCACTGCCGTCGCGCGCGACACGCTGCTGATCAATCGCGCGTGGGTCCCGGCGGATGCATTCCCCGGCTTTTCCCTGATCGACGTCGACCCCGACGAGCCGCACGCCGCGAACGCGCTGTGGCTGGCAGGCCCCGAAGGACCGGCCCTGCGAGGTGGCGGGATCGTCATCTATCCCGCGGCGTATCCCAAGACGCGCGCGCGGCTTGCGTCGCACGACATCCAGGTGCGGACCGTCGAGCTCGACGAGCTCGCCAAGGCCGAGGGCGGCGTTACCTGCTGCAGCGTGATCTGGGGCAGGTAGCTGCGTTAGAACGAAACCGCACTGACACCTGTGTCTGCCGTGCGGTCCCAAGCCGACGGTGCGGTTGAGAGGACCTAGCATGCAGCCGAACGTCCCCGTCTGCGCATCGGTGAACGCCACGGGCGGGGTCGTGGCCCGGGCGACGACCGTTAACACACTGTTAACACGACGGCAACGCTCCCGATATGCCGGCCCGATACGGTGCCGTCATGCGTAACTTTCTTGCCATGTCGGCAGTGCTGGCGCTGAGCGTCGTGGCGCTCGGCTGCGGAGGGGGCGCCCGCGACGAAGCCGGCACGGCAACGCTGATCACTATTGACGGGTCGAGCACGGTGTTCCCGATCGCCGAAGCGATGGCCGAGGAGTTCGGCAAGGCAAACCCGGACGTGCGCACGCCTACGGTTGGCATCTCGGGCACGGGTGGCGGCTTCCAGAAGTTCTGCCGCAGCGAGGCCGACATCAGCAACGCCTCGCGCCCGATCCGCCCCGCCGAAATCGACGCGTGCCGCACGGCGGGCGTTGACTATATCGAGCTGCCCATCGCGTACGACGGCATCGCCATCGTCGTGAACCCCGCGAACACGTGGGCGAGAGCGATCACCGTCGCCGAGCTGCGGACGCTCTGGGCGCCCGAGGCGCAGGGCAAGGTGACCCGCTGGAACCAGGTGCGGACCTCCTGGCCGAATCGCGACATCCGGCTGTTCGGCGCCGGGGTCGATTCGGGCACCTACGACTACTTCACCGAAGCGATCGTGGGCAAGGAAGGCGCGAGCCGAGGTGATTTCACTTCCAGCGAAGACGACAACGTGATCGTGCAGGGGGTCGCGAGTGACGAGCTCGCACTCGGGTTTCTGCCGCTCGCATACGTGGAGCAGAACCGGTCGCGGCTGACGATCGTCCCGGTCGACGACGGCAAGGCCGAGAGAGGTGCGGGGCCGATCACGCCGTCGGCCGAGACGGTGCGTGACGGCACGTATCAGCCGCTCTCGCGTCCACTCTTCATCTACGTGGCGCGAAAGGCGGCGGATCGCCCCGACGTGCAGCAGTTCGTGCAGATGTTCTTCGACCGCCCCGAGCTCGTGCGCGAGGTCGGCTACATCGAGCTCACGCCGCAAATCTACGATCTCGCCCGCACGCATTTCGCCGACCGGAAGGTGGGCACCGCGTTCGGCGAGGGAGGGTCGCAGGTCGGCGTCACGCTCGAAGAGCTGCTCGCGCGCGAGCGATGACCCTTCGCCCTCGCGCACGGTCGAGGGGCTTCGAGGCTCTGATCGAGTGGGCCCTCTTTATCTGCGCCCTCCTCTCGATTGGGACGACGGCGGGCATCATCCTCGTGCTGGCCATCGAAACGGTCGCCTTTCTGCGCGAGGTGTCGATCGTCGCGTTCCTCTTCGGCACCGAATGGACGCCGCTCTTTGCGACCCCCCGCTTCGGGGTGTTGCCGCTCGTTGCGGGCACCACGCTCGTCTCCGTGATTGCGATGCTGGTGGCGCTGCCGATGGGGCTGCTGAGCGCGATCTATCTCAGCGAGTACGCGCCGCCGCGCTTGCGGCGCGTGATCAAGCCGGTTCTCGAGATCCTCGCCGGCGTCCCGACGGTCGTCTACGGCTACTTCGCGCTCCTCTTCGTCACGCCCCTCCTGCAGCGGTTCATTCCCGGTCTGGCGGGGTTCAACGCCCTCGGCCCAGGCATCGTCATGGGGATTATGATCCTTCCGCTCGTGTCGTCGCTCTCGGAGGACGCGATGCAGGCAGTCCCGCGCGGCCTCCGTGAAGGATCGTACGCGCTGGGCGCCACCCGTATGCAGACGAGCATCCGCGTCGTCGTGCCGGCGGCCTTTTCCGGCATCACCGCGGCGTGCATCCTGGCTGCCTCGCGCGCCATCGGCGAGACGATGATCGTGGCGATCGCCGCTGGACAGCAACCCCGGCTCACCTGGAACCCGCTGGTACCGATCGAGACGATGACCGCCTACATCGTGCAAGTGAGTCTCGGCGACACGCCGCAGGGGACGATCGAGTATCGGACGATCTTCGCCGTCGGCATGCTGCTCTTCCTGGGAACCTTCCTGCTCAACCTCGCCAGCGCATGGCTGCGCGAGCGCTTCCGCGAGGAGTACGGATGAGGCTCTTCGTCGATCGCGCCTTTCAGGTCGTCGCGCTTGCCGTCCTCTGCCTCGCGCTGATGGCACTCGGCGCGCTCATCCTCGATGTCTGGCAGGACGGCGCCCGCCGCCTGACGTGGGACTTTCTGTCAGGATTCCCGTCGCGCCGCCCGGAGAACGCCGGCATCTGGCACGCGCTGTCGGGGAGCATCTTCGTCATCCTAGTGACGGCCGCGCTGGCGGTGCCAGTCGGCGTGGCGGCGGCGATCTACCTCGAGGAGTACGGCACACGCAGCCTCATGGCGAAGCTCATCGAGATCAACATCGCAAACCTGGCGGCCGTGCCGTCGATCATCTACGGCCTGCTCGGGCTCGGGCTCTTCGTGCGCGGGCTGGCGATGGGGCGCAGCGTTCTGGCGGGAGCGTCGACGCTGGCGCTGCTGGTGCTTCCGGTGATCATTCTCGCGACGCGCGAGGCGCTCCGGGCGGTGCCGCCGTCCATCCGTGAAGCGTCGTACGCTCTCGGTGCCACGAAGTGGCAGACCGTCTGGCATCAGGTGATTCCCGTAGCGCTGCCGGGCATTCTGACCGGCACGATCCTGGCGCTCTCGCGCGCGATTGGCGAGACCGCGCCGCTCATCACGATTGGCGCGCTGACCTTCGTCGCCTTCGCGCCAGACAGCATCTGGTCGCCGTTCACCGTGCTGCCTATTCAGATCTTCAACTGGGTGTCGAGGCCGCAGCCCGCGTTCCGCGCCAACGCTGCCGCGGCGATTCTGGTACTCTTGGCGCTGCTCCTGACGATGAACGCGGCGGCGATCTGGCTCCGCGATCGCTATCAAAAGAAGCTCACATGAACAGCCCCGGTCAGCCCGTGCGGTCGCTTGCCGCCGTCGCGGCCCGCGCCACCCGGCCCGCCGCCGACAAGCCGGCGAAGGTACGCGCCGAGCGGCTGAACTTCTACTACGGCGACACGCGGGCCCTGCAGGACATCTCGGTCGACATTCAGCCGAACCTCGTGACGGCCTTTATCGGACCCTCTGGGTGCGGAAAGAGCACGTTCCTGCGGACGCTGAACCGGATGAACGACATCATCCCGCACACGCGCGTCGAAGGGCGCGTGCGCATCGACGAGGCGGACATCTACGCGCCTGCCGTGGATGTCGTCGCGCTACGGCGCCGGGTCGGGATGGTCTTCCAGAAATCGAATCCCTTCCCGAAGTCCATTTTCGAGAACATCGCCTACGGGTTGCGCATCAACGACTTGGCCGGCAGCCGGTCCGAGCTGGCCGGCCGCGTCGAGGAAAGCCTGCAGCAGGCCGCGCTGTGGGACGAGGTCAAGGACCGGTTGCAGGAGTCGGCGCTGGCGCTCTCGGGCGGCCAGCAGCAGCGGCTCTGCATCGCGCGGGCGCTGGCGGTCCGTCCGGAAATCCTGCTGATGGACGAGCCGGCCTCGGCGCTCGACCCGATCGCGACACAGCGCATCGAGGAGCTCATTTACGACCTCAAGCAGGCCTATACGATCGTCATCGTGACACACAACATGCAGCAGGCGGCGCGGGTGTCCGACTTCACCGCGTTCTTCTGGCTTGGACGATTGGTCGAATACGATCGCACCGAGAAGATCTTTACCAATCCGACCGAAAAGCTGACCGAGGACTACGTCACCGGTCGATTCGGCTAAGAGGATGGAAAAAGCGATACCCCACTTCCGTGACGAGCTCGAGGCGCTGCTGGCGCGCCTCCTCGAGATGGGCGGCCTCGCCGAGGAACGGGTCCGCGAGGCGGTGCACGGGCTGGTCACTCGCGACGCCGCGCTCATCGCGAAGGTCCGGGACGGAGACGAACCGATCAACCGCCTGCACATCGAGATCGACGACCGCTGTTTCCGGCTGCTCGCGCTGTACCAGCCGATGGCCACCGACCTGCGCGCCATCGTCGCCGCCGTGAAGATCAACACCGACCTCGAGCGCGTCGGCGATCTGGCGGTGAACATCGCCGAAGCGGCGCAGCGTTATGCGACGCATCCGCCCGTCAAGAAGCTGATCGACATCCCGCAGATGGGCGACATCGCGCAGGGGATGCTCCACGACGCGCTCGACGCATTCGTGCGGCGCAACACCCAGCTGGCGCAGCAGGTGCTCAACGAGGATGATCGGCTCGACGGCCTCAAGACGCAGGTGTTCCGCGAGCTGCTGACCTACATGCTCCACGATCCAACGACGGTGGAGCCGGCGCTCGATCTGATTCTCATCTCGCGGCATCTAGAGCGCATTGGCGATCATGCGACGAATATCGCCGAGGACGTGATCTTTATGGTGTCAGCCCAAGACGTACGCCATCACACGGCGCCATAGAACCACGTTACGCGACGTTTACCGGATCGTTTCCCTCGCGATGGCAACGCGCGATAAGCCTGGCGTGCCACCATTCAACGTCCTGTTCCTCTGCACGGGCAACTCCGCGCGCTCCATCATGGCCGAGGCGCTCGCGAATTACCCGCCCGTCGGCGGCGGGAAGCTCCGCGGGCTCAGCGCCGGCAGTCGACCGAGAGGCGCCATCGATCCGCTCGCCATCGAACTCCTGGAGCGACACCACATTCCCGTCGATCCGAACCTTCGCAGCAAGAGCTGGGACGAGTTCGCGGCGGAGGACGCGCCGCCGCTGCACTTCATCATCACCGTTTGCGATCAGGCGCGAGGCGAACAGTGTCCCCTGTGGCCCGGGCAGCCGATGACGGCGCATTGGGGCGTGCGTGATCCCGCTGCCGTGACCGGCTCCGACGAGGAACGGCGGCGCGCGTTCGGCGACGCCTTCAACGTGCTCAAGCGGCGGATCGAGCTGTTTGCCAGCCTTCCGCTCGACACACTAAGCCGCCTCGCGCTGCAACGACGGCTCGACGCGATCGGGCGCGATCAGGCCGCCGATGATCCATTGCAATAGAGCACGAGCGCGACGTCGACATTGGCGCGCCGCGCGTCCTTGACCGCGGGCCAGCTGACGTTCGCGATCTGGGGTCCCTGGAAGCGCGGTGCCTTGTAAGATCCGGAGGGCATGATCCATGGCGTACAGGCGCGACTGCTGATGGCGGCGGCCGGCCTCCTGTGGCCGGCCGCCGTCCTCGACGCGCAGCAGCCGTCCGTGCCCGACCCGACTTCACCTCAGACGCCACAGATCCAGGAGCGCGTGGAGGTGGTCGGGGTCACGCCGATTCACGGCATCGGTCTGCCCGCAGCCAAGGTGCCGGCCAACGTCCAGGTGTTTACTGCTGCGGACGCGGACTCGTCACTGACGCTCGACGTGCCCGCGCTGCTTGCCGACCGGGCCGCGGGCGTGCAGACGAGCGACGCCCAAGCCGGCACGTTCCAACCCGACCTCCTCTTCCGCGGCTTTGCGGGGTCGCCCCTCCTTGGCGCAGCCGAGGGGATCGCCGTCTATCAGGACGGCGTCCGCCTCAACGACCCGTTCGGCGACACGATTCACTGGGACCTGCTCCCGTCGGCCGCCATCGCCAGCATCAATCTGATGCCAGGCTCGAATGCGCTGTTCGGCCTGAACGCGCTCGGCGGTGCGCTGTCGATCCAAACGAAAAACGGCTTCGACTTTCCCGGACATCGGGTGTCGTTCACGACCGGCTCGTTCGCGCGGCATCACGTCGAGGCACAGTCGGGCGGCAGCCGCGGCGACCTCGCCTACTTCACCACGGCAACGCTCACCGACGAAGGCGGTTGGCGCGACTTCTCTCCGTCGACCGTGCGGCGCGTATTCGGCGACGTCGCATGGCGCCGTGGCGCGACCGCCGTGACCGCGAGCACCACCGCGGCCTCCAATCGTCTCATTGGCAATGGACCGGCACCGATCGCGCTGCTCGAGGACGACCGTGACGCGGTCTTTACCCATCCCGACCGCACCGATAACGATGCGGCGCTCGTCACGGTCGATGCGCGCCGGCAGACGTCCGATACCCTCTTCGTCGAGGGCGTCGCTTACTACCGGTACGGCCGCACGCAGACGTTCAACGGCGACCTGGCGGACGAACACCACGGCGCGTTTGACGCTGTCAACAATCTGGGCGATCTGCGCGGGCGTGGCACGGGCGCGAGCGCGCAAGTGACACGCGCGGCGCCGCTCGGTGGACACGACAACCATTTCATCGCGGGCGCCGGAATCGACGCCGCTGGCACCACTTTCCGCTTCGCGAGCGAGCACGCGTTCCTCACATCCGATCGCGGCACGACCCGGACCGGCCTGTTCGACGACGAATCACTCGTCCACCTCCGAAGCCGCGTGCACACCGCGAACGCGTTCCTCACCAATACGTGGTCGGCCACGTCGACACTCGGGGTGACGGCGTCGGCCCGTGCGAACTGGACGCGCCTGCGCTTGCGCGATCAGCTCGGCACGGCGCTGACTGGTGATCACCGTTTCGTCCGCCTCAATCCCGCCGCCGGCGTGACGTGGCAGGCATGGCGCTCGCTGACGATGTACGGCAGCTACACCCAATCGTCGCGCGTGCCGACGCCGGTGGAGCTGACGTGCGCCGACCCGGACGATCCGTGTCGGCTGCCGAACGCGTTCGTCTCCGACCCGCCGCTGGATCAGGTGACTGCCGGTACGTGGGAGGCCGGCATTCGCCACATGCTCGGGCGAACGCGCTGGGCTGTGGCGGCGTTCACCACCGCCGTCCGGGACGACGTAATCTTCGTCAGCAGCGGGACGCTCCGCGCCGAAGGGCATTTCCAGAACGTCGCCCGGACCCAGCGCCGCGGCGTCGAGGCGACGGTCGAATACAAGCTCGCCGATCGGCTGTCGGCGACGGCAGCCTACTCGTGGCAGCGCGCGTCGTTCGACGTCCCGCTGCACATCACCAGCCGGTTTCATCCGGAGGCGCGCGGCAGCGAGATCGCCGTCGCGCCAGGCGATCGGCTGCCGGGCGTTCCGTCGCACACCGGCAAGGTGGCCGTGACCGCCGCGATCACCGACCGTCTGGCCATCGGCGCCGCCGTGCGCGGGCAGTCGGGCCAATTCCTGCGCGGCGACGAAGCCAACCTCCTCGACTCCGCGCCCGGCTTCGTCGTCTTCAACGCGCATGCACGCCAGCGCCTGACCGACCGATTGAATCTCATCGCGCACGCGCAGAACTTGTTCGATGCACGCTATTACACGTTCGGCGTACTCGGCGACGCGTCGCTCGTGACCAATGACGACGACCCGCGCTTCCTGAGCCCGGACGCGCCACGGGCGATCTGGGGCGGGGTGGAGATTCGGTTCTGACGATCATGACGTCAATCACAAAGCACACGAAGATGGAGCCGTTCGACTGGCCGCCCGAGGCGACTGCGCTTTGTGGCGAACCCGTCTCGTGGTTCATGCATTGAAGCCCTCATACTATCGATTCATGATCGGAGCGTCGTGGCACGCGGGCGTCGGCAGTTTCTGAAGTTTCTCGGTACCGGACTCACCGGCGCGTGCGCGGGCGGGCTTGGCCCGCTCGCGACGGCCGGCGCGCAGTCTCCGCGGCCGGCGCCCTTCGCGCCGATCCGACCGAGCACGCGTGACGACGTCGTACTGCCCGCCGGCTACCGGTACGACGTCGTCGCGCGCTGGAGCGATCGCCTGCCGGGCACGAACGCCCGCTTCGGCTATAACGCCGACTTCACCGCGTTCCTCCCGCTACAGGAGCCCGGACACGGAGTGCTGGTCGTCAATCACGAGTATGTGAGCCTGCCGGAGCCGGGCGAGATCGGCGTCTATCTCCAGACATTTCCAATCGTCATGGGGCGGGCGCCGCGCATCGACGACGAGAAGGAGGACGTCGGCGTGTCGGTGCTGCACGTGCGGCGATCGGCGAGCGGGCGGTGGGAGATCATCGCCGCACCCCTCACGCGCCGCTACGACGCGACATCGCGGATGGGCGCCTCCGGCCCCGCGCTCCAGAACGCCGGCGTCGTCGCCGGCACGCTGGCGAACTGCTCCGGCTGCCATACCCCCTGGCAGACCGTGCTCACCTGCGAGGAAAACTTCCAGAACTACGTTCCGGAGTCGGTCGATACAGCGGGCCGCGGCGGCGTGGGCGGCCGGTTTCGGCAGAACGGCGCACACTTTGGCTGGGTCGTCGAGATCGACCCGCTCGATCGCGACTGGACGCCCATCAAGCACACGATGCTCGGACGCTTCCGTCATGAGAACGTTGCCCTGCGCGCAGAGGCGAGCCGTCCCGTGGTCGCCTACATGGGCGACGACCGCGTGAACGGACACGTCTACCGGTTCGTGTCCGCGCAGCCATACGCGCCGGGCGGCGACCACCGCGGATCGCTCTTGGCGCGCGGGCGCCTGTACGCGGCGGTGTTCCACGGCGACGGCACCGGCGAATGGCGCGAGCTGGCCCCCGACACGCCGCTGCGCCCCAGCGTCGGCGCGCCGCATCCGCGAATCCCGCGCGGGTCGAAGACGCTCGGGCAGGTGTACGCTGACCTCGGTGCGATCGTCACCGATGCATTCCGCGCGTCGAACCTGATTGGCGCGACGCCGACCGGCCGCCCCGAGGACATCGAAATCCATCCGATCGACCGCAGCGTGTACATCGCCTTCACCGGGGCGGCGACGGCTCCAGGACATCTGTTCCCAAACGTCTACGGCGAGATCTGGCGCATTGTCGAGGAAGGCGACGGCACCGGCACACGCTTTACGTGGATGCGCTGGAGGGCCGGCGGCCCGAACGACGAGGAGCGCGGCGGGCGCGTCTTTGCCGCGCCCGACAACCTAGCATTCGACCCGGCCGGTCATCTCTGGATCGTGACCGACATCACGACTGCGCGGCTCAACGCCGACGGCTACACGGCATTCAAGAACAACGGGATGTTCTTCGTGCCGACGTCGGGACCCGATGCCGGCGCGCCCCTTCAGTTCGCCTCGGCGCCGGGCGAAGCGGAGCTCGCGGGGCCTTCCTGGACCGCCGGACGCGAGACGATGTTCCTGTCGGTCCAGCATCCGGGCGAGGGGTACGGCATTCGCGGCGGCGGCGTCAGTGCCCCGCGCGGCAGCAACTGGCCCGGCGGCCGCGCCGGCGATCCCCCGCTCCCCTCCGTGGTTGCAATTCGGCAGTAACGTCGATTACCCTGCCGCACGACCGGCGCACACTCCCGCCCTTATTCATGCTTTTCCTTCGGCACTGGTGCGTGCACGTCTATGCCCTGCTCGGCTATGCCGTCGCAGCGGTCGCGTTCACGTGGCCCCTGACCGCGAACCTCGGAACCCACCTGACCGGCTCTCCTGCCGGCGACACCGGCGTATACGTCTGGAACCAGTGGGTGTTCCAGCACGAGCTGCTGGACGGAGGATCCCCGTACTTCACCGACACGATCTTTTCGCTGAGCGGGCGCGCGAACCTCAGCCTCCATAACTACACGGCGTTTCAGGCTCTCGTCGCGCTGCCGGTCATCGGCTGGCTCGGCGTCGTGACTACCTTTAACCTCGTCTATCTCATGATGACCGTGCTCACGGGGTACGCGACATTCCTGCTCGCGCGGCACGTCGTGGGATCTGACCTCGTTGTCGCGCCGTGGCTGGCGGGGCTGCTTTTTGCGTGGAGCCCGAACCTGGTGACGCGTGGCGGCGCGCACTTCAGCCTTGTGGCGGCCGCGCCACTGGCCATCTTTCTGCTCTTGCTCCTTCGCGCGGCCGAACGCCAGCGCCTGCGCGACGCGGTCGCCCTGGGCGCGACCTGCTGCTGGGCGGCCACGGCGGAGGCGTACTACGCGGTCTACTGCCTGGTGCTGGCGGCCGTGTTCCTCCTCACGCGCGTGCTGACCATCCGACGGCACGCGGAGCCGGCGCTGCCGGCGGCGCGATGGACACTCGACGTGCTGATCTTCTGCGCGGCTGGACTCGTCCTGTCGATGGTGATCAGCGGCGGCTGGCAGTTCAGCGTGCTCGGCCGCGTGGCGAGCATGCGCAGCCTGTATACGCCGATGCTGCTGCTGACGCTCTTCGCTGCGGCGCGCATCGCGCTCGCGTACCGGCCGGGCGTTGCCGGGTTCGATCGCGCCGCGATGCTGCGCGTCGTGCGGCTGGGCACGATGGCGGTCATCGTGACCGCCGCGCTCCTGGCACCAGCGCTCTATGCCGTGGGCATCCGGATCGCCGAGGGACGCTGGGATCGCGAGTCGGTGTTTTGGCGCAGCAGCCCGGGCGGCGTCGATCTCGTATCGTTCGTGCTGCCGAACCCGAACCATCCGCTCGCGCCCGCCGCGCTTCGTGACTGGCTCACGCCGCGGCCCGATGCCTACTACGAGAACGTCGCGTCGCTCACCTTTGCCGCGCTCGGCACGATCGTGCTCGCGTGGCGCGCCGGCTGGCGCATTCCGCGCTTCTGGGCGGGTCTGGCGCTCTTCTTCGGGGCGCTCGCGCTCGGCCCGTTCGTGCAGGTGGCCGGCATCACCACGCACGTGCCTGGGCCCTGGGCCTTTCTCCGTTACTTGCCGATCGTCGGTCTTGCGCGCACGCCCTCGCGTTTCAGCATCGTCATGATGCTCGCGGTCGCGGTGCTGTTCGCGTCGGCGCTCGTGTGGCTGGTCAGCCGCCATCCCGGCCGGCAGCGTGTCCTACTCACTGTGGCGGCGGCGCTCCTCGTGTTCGAATTGTGGCCGGCGCCCCGACCCCTCTACTCGGCGGCGATTCCGCCCATTTACGCCCACGTCGCCGCCGCGCCCGAGGACCTGCGCCATCTGGAGCTCCCGATCGGCGTGCGCGACGGCACGTCCAGCATCGGCAACTTCACCGCCCGGTCGCAATTCTTCCAGACGATGCATGGCAAGCGGCTCATCGACGGGTACCTTTCGCGTGTGTCCAAGCGCCGAATAACCGACGTTCGCCGCGATCCGATGGTCGACGCGCTCATCTGGCTCAGCGAGGACCGTCCGCTGGACGAGTCTCGACGACGGTCGCTGCTCGAGGACGGCCCCGCGTTCGTGAGCCGCGCGCGGCTCGGCTTCGTTGTCGTCGACCGCGCCCGCACTCCGGAGCCGCTGCGCGCGTTTGCGATCGACGCGTTCGGCCTCGAGCTCGTCGACGTCTCCGGCGAGTTCGAGTTGCACCGCCCTGCGGCAGCCGCTTTGCGGTAGGCTCTCCTTCGACATGCGTGACGACGCGCTAGCCGTGATCCTGGGCGGCGGACAGGGACAGCGTCTCTTTCCGCTGACCGCGACTCGTTCGAAGCCGGCGGTGCCGATCGGAGGCAAGTACCGGCTGATCGACGTGCCGGTGAGCCTGTGTCTGCACGCCGAGATCCGCCGCATCTTCGTTCTGACGCAGTTCAATTCGGCATCACTCAACCGGCACATTTCCAACACCTACCGGCTCGACCGCTTTTCGGGCGGCTTCGTCGAGATCCTCGCGGCCGAGCAGACGCCCGACAATCCGCACTGGTATCAAGGGACCGCGGACGCCGTGCGGCAGGCGCTGCGCCACATCACGCAGCACGAGGCCCAGTACGACCTCATCCTCGCCGGCGACCACCTGTACCGGATGAACTACGCCGAGCTGCTCGATGCGCACAAGGCGGCGCGCGCCGACATCACCATCGCGGCACAGCCGGTCGACGCCGACACGGCGACGCACATGGGGATCTTCCACTTCGATGCAGCAGGACGGATTGTCGCGCTCGAGGAGAAGCCGAAGCCGGATCGGTTGGCGCATATCGGCCGCAGCATCCCGCCCGGCGCGACGTTCGCGAGCCATCGCGACGACGAGCCGTTCATGGCGTCGATGGGCGTGTACGTATTCTCGCGCGCGGTCATGCTCGAGCTTCTCGAGCGCGAGGCGGGCCACGACTTCGGCCGCGAGCTGATTCCGGCGGCGCTCGAGCGGTACCGCGTCGTCCCGTATCTATTCCACGACTACTGGGCCGACGTCGGGACGATCGAGTCGTTCTACGAGGCGAACGTCATGCTCGGACGCGCGGCGGCGCCCTTCCGCTTCTGGGATCCGCGGTATTCAATCTACACGCATCTGCGCCACCTGCCCGGCTCGCGCCTGACCGACTGCATGGTCCGGAACTCAATTGTCGTCGACGGCTGTTACATCGATCGGTGCACGATTGACGAGTCGATCGTCGGCCTACGCACGCATCTCCGTTCGGGAACGAAAGTCGTGCGCTCCGTCCTGCTCGGGGCCGACTTCTACGAGGAGGGCGATCCTCCGCCGGGCGTGCCGAAGCTCGGGATCGGCCATGACGCCGTGCTCGAGCGTGTGATCATCGACAAGAACGCGCGGATTGGCGACGGCGCGCGGCTCACCAACGAGCGCGGCGTGTCGCAGGCCGACGGCGACGGCTACTACATCCGCGGCGGGATCATCGTCGTGCCGAAGGGTGGGGTCATCGCGCCCGGAACGATCGTCTAGTTGCCCGGTGTCAGCGCGACGACAGTCTAGCGCTGTTTCACAGGCACGTAGTGTCCGGCTTCAGCCGGACCAACGATCGGTCGCGAAGTACGGGAGGTCCGGCTGAAGCCGGACCAACGATCGGTCGCGGAGTACGGGAGGTCCGGCTGAAGCCGGACCAACGATCGGTCGCGGAGTACGGGAGGTCCGGCTGAAGCCGGACACTACGTATAGGTCCAGGCATAGGTCCGGCTGAAGCCGGACACTACGTGCCTGTGAAACGCGCTCCAAGGGCGACGCCCCCAGGACTATCGTGATGAGAGTCCCGGGCGCGACGCACTGAGCGACCGCTCGATCGCTTGCCGCAGCGCGTCGAGGGTCTGGGGCGTGCCGGTAAACAGCCGATCCGGGTAGCGCACATCGGCGATCATCCGCTGATAGATCGCGTTGCTCTGATAGAGGTTCAGCCCGAGCCCAGCCAGATACTGAAGCCGCAGGTTGCGATCGGTGTTGATCACGGCATCCTTCAGCCAGTTCCTCATGTCGTCGCGGTTGCCGGCGTACGTGGCGAAGAGCTCCACGGCCGAATCGATCCCGATCTGCGCGAGCGACCGGCGAATCGGCTCCCCTTCCGGCGACGCGAGCCGTGCCTCGACCGCATCGACGTCGATCGGCGTGTCGGCGAGCTGCCCGAACAGCACGAGATCGTATCCCTGGTTGTTGACGGTATTGGCGAATATCGCGCCGTTCGGGAACGACTCGAAGAACGTCGCAATCTCGCTCTTCACCGCTTCGTCATTGCTCTCGTAGAGCTGCACGAACAGTGTGACCACGCCGCCGGGATTCAGATGCTCCTTGACGACCTGGAAGAACTCGCGCGTATAGAGTGTGGCCGCCCCCTTGACCCACGGATCGAGCGGGTCTGACGTAATCGCATCGAACGTCTCGCTCGTCGTCAGCAGATAATGCCGCGCGTCGTCCAGGTGCACTCGCACCTTCGGGTTCCGAACGACGTCGAAGTTGTGCTCTGCGAAATATCTGGAGACCACTTCTGGAACAAGGGGCTCGATCTCGGCGATCGTTTCCTGTTCGACCCGCGGGTCGATCGAGACCGCCCCCGCGGTCACACCGGCGCCGCAGCCAATGACGAGCACCCGCGACGGGTTCTTCGGCACGAGCGTCGTGATGTGGCCGAGCATCCGCTGCAGCCGCATGTCCTGCGGCTCGCTGGAGGCCTGAATCTTTCCGGCGTTGTGGTAGTTGAGCACCCCTTCGGGCGTTCGCGACACCGCGACCGCGGCCGTGATCCCTTCACCGACGTACACGATCTCGTTGATGCCGACCCATGTGGCCGCGAAGCGGCCATAGGCGACGAGGAGTCCCGGCAACGGCGGCACCACTCGCGCCAGCACGACCGCCGCGAGCGACACGCCTCCGACGAGCAGCGCCGCGCGCCAGGCAACCCCATCGGCGCGAATCAACACCATCAACCCGGCTACCGCCGCCACGCCGATGAAGACCTGCTGCGCTACCTGGCTGCCGACCGTGCCGAGCAGCACCAGTCCCGTCGCGAGCGCGCCGACGATGGCCCCCGCCGTGTTGGCCGCATAGACGCCGCCGACAAGACGCCCGGGATCGTGGCCGTGCACCGCCACCGCGGCGAGTGCCAGCGGAAAGCTCGCGCCCCAGAGCACGGTCGACGGCAGCATCACCCAGATGGCGCGCATCAGATCGAGCTGAAAGTTGAACGCCGGATCGCTCGCAATCGACGGATTGATCGGCCAGTACGGAAGCGACGCGCTGCTGGCGTATGCCGCCCACGCCATCGTCCCGCACAGCAGGAGCTGGCACCAGCCGAGCGCGACGCGCGGCGTCGTCAGGCGCCGCGCCAGCTCCGCACCGATCGTGCTGCCAATACCGAGTCCGACCAGAAACACCGCTAGGATGAGTGAGAACGCGTACGTCGTGGCACCGAACAGGAGCGACAGAATGCGCGTCCAGACGACCTCGGCCCCGAGCGCGGTCAGTCCTGAAAGCGCGATGGCGACATAGACCAACCGCGCTTCCCTGCTCGTTTCGACGATGAGCGCGGCGGCGGGCACAAGGGATGTGTAGGGGGTGAACCGCGCGAGCGCGAGTGCGATGAGCGCGACGGCCACGTTGATCGCGACGGCCACGTAGGTCGCCGTCGGCATGTCGTAGAGCCGCAGCAAATAGAAGCCGGCGACGACGCTTCCGAGCACGGCGCCCGCGAGGTTGCCGCCGTAGAAATATCCGAGCCACGACACGCCGCTCGGCGTCGTTTCGACCCACCGGGCGATCGCCGGCAGCGTCGCACCCATCAGCATCGTCGGCGGCAGCAGGCAGATGCCGGCGACGATCGCGCGCAGGAACAGGCTCACCTGACCGGTCCCCGCCACGCTCGTGTAGACGCCGCCGACGAGCGGCACGACGAAGAGCGCCAGCAGGCCGAACGCGCCGATGCCGAGCTCGAGGCCTGCATAGACCCGCAGCGGATGCTGCCGCGCGTCAATGACGCGCGGCAGCAGAAGGCTGCCCAGGCACATCCCGCCCATGAACGTGCCGAGCAGGATGCCAAGCGACACCGCCGACGATCCGACCGAGAGCTGCAGCAGCTGCAGCCAGACGACCTCGTAGATCAGCGCAGCGCAGCCGGAGCCGATAAAGAGCAGAAGAAGAGCAGGCAACCAGCTCATGTGCGAGCGAATATATCAGCCCTACATGGGATAATTCGAGCAATGGACGCTACAGCCGAGGTGGATCGCGACAGCCAGCGCGATCGGCCGCTGGTGCTCATCGTCGAGGATCAGTCCGATCTGCGGCAGTTGTACGCCGAGCATCTGACACTGTCGGGGTTCGACGTGCTCGAGGCGGGCAATGGTGCCGACGCGATCGACGCGACCGCGTCGCGCCTCCCCGATGTCGTGCTGATGGATCTGAGCTTGCCGGTCCTCGACGGCTGGGAAGCCACGCGGCGTCTCAAGGCCAACGCCCACACCGCGCATATTCCGATCGTCGCCCTCACAGCGCATGACGGAGCCGGCGAGCTCAAGCGTGCGACCGAGGCCGGTTGCGACTGGTTTGTCCCGAAGCCGTGCCCGCCCGCCGCGCTCACCGCCGAGCTGCGGCGCGTGCTGACGCGACCAACGCCCGCGTAAGTTCTCCGGCCGGCACTTCCCGGCATCCACTCGCGTTCTGCCCGCACCAGAGAGACGAGAAATCGCCGCGTCCCTGGCGCTCGGCCGCCGCTCGCAGCGGTCCGACCGCCGCGGCGGCCAGCGGAAACGCCGGTGCCACACCGCTCATCGGTCCGAGCTCGCGCATCAGCCGATTGACGATACTGCGCGCCGGGCGGCCGGTGAAGACGTTGGTGAGCGCCGTGTGCCGCGCCGCCTCGTCCTTGAGAGCCGCACGGTGCACCGCGCTCGTCGTCGCCTCCGGGCAGAGCAGGTACGCCGTGCCCACCTGGATACCCGAGGCGCCGAGTGCCAGTGCCGCCGCGCCACCAGCGGCGTCGGCGATGCCTCCGGCCGCAATCACCGGCACACGCACGGCCTGGACGATCTGCGGCACGAGCGCCAGCGTCCCCGCCTGCGTCGTAAGGTCGTCGTTGAGAAACATCCCGCGGTGCCCGCCGGCCTCGACGCCCTGGGCGATGACCGCATCCACACCGTGCGCCTCGAGCCAGCGTGCCTCCTCGACCGTCGTGGCCGACGAGAGGACCGTCGCGCCGAACTGCTTCACCCGCGCCACCAGGTCGGGCGCCGGCAGGCCGAAGTGGAAGCTCACGACCGGCAGCCGCAGCTCCTCGGCGAGGTCGGCCGTCGCGGCGTCGAACGACCGCCGCTGCGGCGCGACCTCCCCCGGTGGCGGCTCGACGCCGAGCTCGCGAAAGTACGGGGCGAGCGCCGCGATCCACGCCCGCTCGCGCGCGGCGTCGGGAGTGGGCTGTCGATGGCAGAAGAAATTGACATTGAAGGGACGGGCAGTCTGGGCGCGGATGGCCGCCACCTCGCGGCGGATGTCGTCGAGCCCAAGCAGCGCGCAGGGCAACGAGCCAAGGCCGCCGGCATTCGAGACGGCGCTCGCGAGCGCGCTCGCTTGCACGCCGGCCATCGGCGCCTGAACGATGGGCAGCTCGATGTGCAGGAGCTCGGTCAGACGCGTGCTCACGGTCGCCTGAACTCCGCGCGCATCCGTTCGTTGACCGCCTCAGACGCGCCAAGCGGGATCGTCAGCGTCTGCCAGTCGGCGCCACGGAACGCCTTGGCCACATAGACGATCTGGCCGACGTGGTAGCTGATGTGGGCGAGCGCGCGGTGGAGCGCCTCGTGGACCGTCTGCGACTGGGACCTGATTGTGACCGTACGCGACAGGTCAGCATCCGAAAGACCACTCAGCGCATCCTGCAGCGCGCGCCACCCGCCCTCCCACTTCGCCAGGAGCTCCGTGCGCGTGACGGTCCGCGGCTCGAACTCCTCGTCGCGTTTGCGCCACGGCTTCTCGCCGTCGGCTGTCAGGAAGTCCGTGAACCGGGATCGCAGATTGCCCGAGATGTGCCAGCAGATGATGGCGATCGAGTTGCCACCACCCGGGCCCGTCTGCGACAGCTCTTCATCCTTCATCTGCGCGAACGACCGTTCAGCGAGCTTCTTGTACCGATCGAATTCGACTCTGATGGAATCGACGATTCCCATGAATCCAATCTATCGCGAATCCTGCGCGGGGCGCGAGAGCCGGTGTCTCGCGGAGCCGGCCGACCGCGGTCGCCGAGGATCGCCGCATCGAATGTGGCCTCGGTGTGGCGCCCTTAGAGCATCCGCTTGAGTCGCCCCTCCGCAATTTCAAACCGTATCGGGAACCGCGCGGCCAGGCGTTCGCTGTGCGTGACAACGATGAGGATGTTCCGCTGGAGGTGATGGAGGTCGAGCAGGAGGGCCGCAACCGCCGCGGCGGTCGCCTGATCGAGATTGCCGGTCGGCTCGTCGCAGAGCACGAGGCGCGGCTGGCGGACGAGCGCGCGCGCGATCGCCACACGCTGTTTCTCGCCGCCCGAGAGGGCCGCCGGCCGATGATCGATGCGATCGGCCAGGCCCACCTGCTCGATGAGCGCGCGCGCGCGACGCATGTCCTCGTCTCCGGCGCCGCGGGCCACGAGCGTCGGCACGAGCACGTTCTCGAGCACCGAGCACTGTGGCAGCAGGCAGTGGTCCTGGAAGACGAAGCCGATCTGCGCGTTGCGAAACTCCGCCACCTCGGCGGGCGGAAGCGTGAACGGGTCGCGACCGTCGAGTGTCACCGTGCCGGAGGTCGGGGCGTCCAGTGCGCCCAGCACGCAGAGGAGCGACGTTTTGCCGCTCCCCGAGGGCCCCGTCACCGCCGCCACGTCGCCCGCAGCGAGCGAAAACGACACGTCGGCCAGCACGATCAGGGGACCGCGCGGCGTCGGATATTCCTTGCCGAGGCGCGATACGTCGAGCATGCGTTCGATACGGTGCCGATCG
>Ga0187893_10002926_pt1 | contig 36083 bp, 30 predicted proteins | sample MA1701074metaG_FD_139574 | JGI IMG/M metagenome (GOLD analysis project Ga0187893, IMG submission 139574) | White microbial mat communities from a basaltic lava cave in the Kipuka Kanohina Cave System on the Island of Hawaii, USA - MA170107-4 metaG ... | reverse complement strand
GTAAAGTTTGAATACAATCCTTCTATACAGCAAACTCCCGATCTTGTAGCATTTATTGCTGAAAAAACCGGGAAAATGAAACCGCTTGCATCGGCAGACCTCGATTCTTATTTACAACTGGCCAATCAATTTCTGAACATAGGAAAACCTTTTACTTTTGAAGGCATTGGTATTCTCACAAAAATTAAAGCCGGCGAGTTTGAGTTTACGCCCATATCCGTACAAACTGAAAAGCTAAAAGAGCACCAGGTAAAGGAAGCGTTGCCTGCTGCAGCAAAAGAACCTTCTTCGCAGAAATATGAATCTTTCCTTTCTTCGTCACAAACAAAGCTGGAATGGAAAAGGCCGGTAGCAGTACTGTTGGTTATTTGCGGCATAGGATTAACGATCTGGGGCGGCTATGAGATTTCAAAGCGAATGAAGAAAAACAAACCGGTTGCGAAAGTTGAAAGTGTAAAACAGGAAACCCAACCGGCAACAGACAGCAGCCAGGTTACAAAGGACACTATTGCCATTCAGCCCCCTGCTCCCACTGAAATCAAATATGTATTGGAAGTAGCCAAAAGCAAAAGAGCATTTAAGCGATATAACCAGCTTAAAGAGATCAATTGGAAAGTGCACCTGGAAACCACTGATTCCATTCAATACAAACTTTTCATGCTATTGCCGGTATCTGATACTACAAAGACGTTGGACTCTCTCACTGTCATGACGGGAAGAAGAGTATATATTGAATACTCCGATTCAAATGAAGAGAAGAAGGTAAATCTTTAAAGTTGTTTACATCCGACAAAAATTAACAAATATATCTGCGCTTATTTTTTCTCTAAGAAAGTTATTGTGGTCGGAAGTTCTGATATTTAGGAAAATACTGCTTAGGAATGAAACACTCCAAATTCATAAAAGCAATAACGCTATTAAGCTTTGTTTTCTTCATTACTTTATTCCTTTTGTATAGAACTGGCAAATTCGACGCCTTTCTTTCAAACGAAGAATCTCCTTTGCAAACTTTCAATGACAACATAAGCCATTCGAGTAAAATCGACACCTTGATTCCCAAAAAAGATTCAAGTCAAAGGCTAATGTTTCCCTCATCCAAATCAATAGTACTCTCGGATAAAAGAATAGGACTACGGGATTCATTGTACAAAAAGAACCAATCAACCCCTTTTAAAAGAAAGAAAAGTGAACTGATGATGAGCAGTTCCAAATCAGGAACAATAATTAAGCCCATACCATTTAAGAAAGATAAGGATAGCATTAGAATAGATACTATATCTTATAAACCTATTGGACGGCAATGAATCTTTGGAATTTAATTCTTGTTGCGGGAGCCAGTTTATTTTTTCTGGCGTTAATTTTTATTCCAATGGAAAAGGTATTTCCAGCTAAAAAAGGTCAAAAAATATTTCGAAAAGCATGGATTTTAGACCTATGTTATTTTTTAGGGCAGTACTTCCTTTGGAACGGACTTGTTTTATGGATTCTTAATTATTTTTCCTTTTGGCTCGACAGTATTGTTTCGCAAAACTTCAGAGAGTTGATACAAGAACAGCCTTTGTGGCTCCAGGCTATCGAAGTTCTTTTCTTCAGCGACCTACTCATTTATTGGGGACACAGGCTTCAGCATAAAGTTGATTTTTTATGGCGATTTCATAAAGTTCATCATAGTTCTAAGCATCTCGATTGGCTTGCTGCACACAGAGAACATCCGATAGATTCAATTTACACCATCGGTCTTATCAACTTGCCTGCGTTTATTATGGGTTTTGAATTAGAAGCACTGGCAGGCATTGTTGCTTTCAGAGGTATTTGGGCTATTTATATACATTCCAATGTAAGGCTACCGATAGGTCCATTAAAAATTTTAATTGGCTCTCCCGAGCTTCACCACTGGCATCATGATATAGAAAGGGATGCCGGCAATTACGCAAATATTTCACCATTGATGGATAAAATTTTTGGAACTTATGTGTGCCCGCCAAAAGAACCAGAGGAATTTGGCATCAAAGAAGATTTTCCTAAAACTTATGTTGGGCAGATGATCAGACCTTTGCTCCCTAAATTCATTTCGAACAAACTTGGAAAAACAAAAACAATAAGCCCCGACTAATCATGGGGGTTTATTATTATTTCCTTTTACCATTGCTCTTCTCCAACTTCGGTACTTCGTTTCTAAACACCACTGTACTAGAAACGCTTCTCCGCTCCGTCGCAAAACAGTTGTTTTGGCATGAAACATTTCTCCGCTTCGGATAAAACAAGTGTTTTGCCTCGGTCAGCTGCAACGGAACATATCAAAACAAATGTTTTGCCTCGGTCTGCTTTAACGGAACATATCAAAACAAGTGTTTTGCCTCAGTCAGCAGCAACGGAACATATCAAAACATGTGTTTTACTTCGGTCGGCTTTAACGGAATATATCAAAACATGTGTTTTGCCTCAATCCGCAGTAACGGATAAGGTCAAAGCAAGTGTTTTTACTAGATCTGCATCAACGGATAAGGCCAAAACAAGTGTTTTGCCTCAATCCGCAGCAACGGATAAGGTCAAAGCAAGTGTTTTTACTCGATCTGCATAAACGGATAAGGCCAAATAAAGTGTTTTGCCTCAAGTGTCTGCGGCAACTTATGCCAAAACAAGTGTTTTGCCTCAAGTGACAGCAGCCCAATACCCCCACTTAAATAAAAAACCCCGACTCATCGTCGGGGCTTCCTTTTATTTTTTCCGTCCATTACTCTTCTCCATCCCGACATCTGTCGGGACCGGCACTTCATTTCTAAACACCACCGTATTATCAAACACATCCACCAGCACCGGGTGGGTTTTATCAATATCACCACTCAAAATTTTCTTCGACAGCAGGTTTACAATTTCCTTTTGGATCAGGCGCTTCAATGGTCTTGCTCCAAATTGCGGATCAAATCCCTGCTCAGCTAAAAACTCCAGTGCATAATCAGTAAACTCCAGTTGTATGCCGCTTTGCGACACCATTTTCTTCAAATGATCCAACTGTATCTTCACTATCCCAACAATCTCTTTTTTCATCAGCGGTTTGAACATGATGATCTCATCCACACGGTTCAAAAATTCAGGACGAATAGTTTGACGAAGCAAATTCATCACTTCTACTCTCGCTTTTTCCGTTACATCTTCCACATTCTGCTCCGTCACTTTTTCAAAATGCTCCTGTATGATATGGCTGCCGATATTGCTTGTCATAATGATGATGGTGTTTTTAAAATTCACCACCCGGCCTTTATTATCGGTAAGGCGACCATCATCCAGCACCTGTAGCATTACATTCCAAACATCAGGATGTGCTTTTTCAATTTCATCAAGCAACACCGCACTGTATGGCTTGCGGCGAACCGCTTCAGTTAATTGCCCCCCTTCTTCATAACCCACATATCCCGGAGGGGCGCCAACAAGACGGCTCACCGTATGTTTTTCCTGGTACTCACTCATGTCAATACGGGTCATCATACTTTCATCATCAAACAAGTAATCGGCAAGAGCTTTGGCCAATTCTGTTTTACCAACACCAGTAGTACCCAGGAAAATAAAAGAACCAATCGGTCTGCGTGGATCATTTAATCCCGCCCTGCTTCTGCGAATGGCATCGGCCACTGCAGTGATCGCTTCATCCTGCCCCACCACTCTTTCATGCAAATGCTCTTCGAGATGTAATAACTTTTCTTTATCGCTCTGCAGCATCTTAGTTACAGGAATACCTGTAGACTTTGCTACGCTTTCGGCAATATCTTCTGCATCTACTTCTTCTTTTAAAAGACGCTTCTCGCTACTTGCTGCAAGCTGTTCGCTTAGTTCAATAATGATCTTCTCCTGTTCTTTTATTTTTCCATAACGTATTTCCGCCACCTTTCCATAATCGCCTTCCCTTTCTGCTTTTTCAGCTTCCAGCTTCAATCTTTCCACTTCAGCTTTTGCATTTTGTATCTTTTCTACCAGTTCTTTTTCATCTTTCCATTTTGCTTTCAGCGTATCTCTTTCTACCGCAAGGTTGGCTAATTCAGTATTAAGAGCCTTTAGTTTCACTTCATCATCTTCTCTTTTGATAGCTTCTCTTTCAATTTCCAACTGGCGTATTTGTCTTTCCAGTTTATCCAGTTCTTCCGGCATAGAGTTCATCTCCAGCCGAAGCTTGGCTGCACTTTCATCAATCAAATCAATTGCCTTATCGGGCAGAAAACGATCAGTGATATAACGGCTCGATAATTCCACTGCAGCAATAATAGCTTCATCTTTTATTCTTACATGATGATGCGTCTCATAACGATCTTTTAATCCACGCAGGATAGATATAGCATCTTCAATAGAAGGTTCATCTATCATTATCTTCTGAAATCTTCTTTCTAATGCTTTATCCTTTTCAAAATACTTTTGATATTCATTCAAAGTAGTAGCGCCAACCGCTCTTAACTCACCTCTTGACAAAGCAGGTTTTAAAATATTGGCGGCATCCATTGCTCCTTCGCCGCCACCTGCGCCTACCAGTGTATGTATCTCATCAATGAAAAGAATGATCTCGCCATCGCTGCCTGATACTTCTTTTACTACAGCTTTCAGTCGTTCTTCAAACTCACCTTTATACTTAGCGCCGGCAATCAGCAATCCCATATCAAGCGCATAAATAATTTTTGATTTCAGGTTCTCCGGCACATCACCATTTACAATACGATGGGCAATACCTTCGGCAATGGCTGTTTTACCAACACCGGGCTCACCCACCAGTATCGGGTTGTTTTTTGTACGGCGGGAAAGTATATGCAATGTTCTCCTTATTTCTTCATCACGGCCAATCACCGGGTCAAGCTTACCCTGGCGGGCCAGCTCATTTAAGTTTTTAGCATATTTATTTAATGCATTAAACTCCTGCGATTGTGTTTGCGATGTTACCGTTTCGCCTTTGCGCAGATCTTTAATGGCTGCTATCAATCCTTTTTCGGTAAGCCCCGCATTCTTCAATAATTTCGCAGTCGCATCATTGCCCTGTACAATCGCCAGCAACAAATGTTCAGGCGTTACAAATTCATCATTGAACTGTTTCAATGAAGCGCCGGCTCTTAAAACAACATTATTTGCTTCCCGGCTGATCTGTTGCGCCGCGTCGCCGGATGTTTTTGGCAATTTACTGATCAGCTCATCCAGTTTTGTGTCCACAAGATTAACAGTCACATTATTTCTCTTCAGCAAATATTCTACGGGAGAATCTTGCTGCTCAAGCAATGCTTTTAATAAATGTTCCGTTTCTATATTTGGGTTCTGTGCATTAAAAGCTACCTGTTGCGCCTGTTGAAACGCTTCAGCGGCTTTTATGGTAAAATTTCCTAAGTTCATATTCTAAATTTCTTGTTTATCGTTTATTATTTTTTGTTTTTTGCCGGCTGCATTGCTACTATCATCGTCTGTTGCGACGCTCCGTTCAGGGTTCTGTTCGCTATTCAGCAGGCCTCACTACCCTTCCTTCTCTCCAAAAGAACGAAGGCGGTGCTGCATTGCAAATCCAAACTTTATAACTACCACATCGGCCTCACCCTCCTTCTCCCTCTCCAAAAGAGAGGGAGCGGTGCTGCATTACTGACCCAAGCTTCGTATCTACCACATCATCATCATATCGCTATTCAGCATTTTCAAACACTCCGATTAATTACAGAATCTCCGAAAAGCGAGGACTATGTATTGATGGCCTCCTCCCTGAGAGGAGGTCGCGAGGAGGCGTTCCATTCCATTTCACAAATCATAATCCAAGCCAAAAATTGCCGTAAGTATGTCATATAAAATTAATACCATCTGCCTGAAAAGCAGTCTCCTTGGAATTTTACTGCTATTGTTGCAGCCTTCTTTTGCTCAATACAATTGGACTGATCTCGATGCCGAATTACAATCAAAGCAAAAGTTGCTGGGAACAGATGTAGTAACGATGATTTGGAAAAAAGGCGATACGCTTGTTTACAAAAAAGAAATGGGCATATTCAACAGCAAAACTTCGGCGCCGATTGGCGATGCCAGTATGTGGCTGACGGCTGCTCTTGTAATGCAATTTGTGGATGAAGGAAAACTGTCACTCGAGGATAAGATCAGTAAATGGATACCAGAGTTTGCACGATATGGAAAAAATTATATCACTCTGCGGCATTGTCTTTCGCATTTTACCGGTGTAACTGATGAAGAAAAGTTCTTCAAAAAAATGTTTCAAAAGAAAAAAGATAATTCGCTGGAAGAAATGGTAAACGCTTACGCAAGAAGAGAAATACGCACCAATCCGGGTACCGATAGCTGGTATGGCGATATAGGGCCTAACATTGCCGGACGTGTATTGGAAGTGATCAGCAAGAAAAGATTTGATGTATTAGCCAAGCAAAAATTATTTAACCCGATGACAATGCGCAGATCAAGCTTTACCAGCCTTGATGGAATGCTGGTACTACCTGCCAGCGGCGCATCTTGCTCTGCCGATGATTATATAAAATTTTTGGTGATGCTGATGAACAAAGGAAGTTATGGCGGCAAACAAATATTAAGTGAAGCATCGGTAGACGAACTCATGAAAATACATGTGACACAGGATAAGCTGAAATTTAAACCTAAAGCAGCAGCAAACTATAACTATGCATTGGCAAGTTGGGCCATAGAAGAACAGGATGGCAAACCTATTGCTTTATCTTCACTTGGCTTTGCAGGCGCATGGCCCGTGATTGATTTGTGCAGAGGTTATGCATGCATTGTTTTATCAAAAGAACCGCTTAACGAAGAAAAACCCGGCATATATACGGATTTGAAAAAATTAATTGATGAGCAGATGAGATCGGGTTGTCAATAGTGAGTGGTGAATAGTCAAATAGGTCATAAAAGTCATTGAGTCATTTATGTCAATTTATTATCCTTGCCCGACTGCAAACTGCATACTGCCTATTGCTTATTTTCAAATTTCTGAAACCATCAATGTCATGTACGAACACCGCAAACAAAGGTTAGCGCCTCTTTCTGTTTTTTACCGAAGAGTGTTTAATCATATTACCATTGCAATGCTGGTGTTGGCTGTTTGTTTGAGCATTGGCATATTAGGTTATCATTATTCTGCGGATGTACCCTGGCTTGATGCACTGCACAATGCATCTATGATATTAAGCGGTATGGGGCCTGTAGTTGAAATGAAAACAGTGGCGGGAAAATGGTTCTCTTCTTTTTATGCCTTATTCAGTGGCATTGTGTTTATCACTAATATCGGCATCATCCTGGCGCCTGCATTGCACCGTATATTTCATCGTTTGCATCTTGAAGATAAATGATCAGAATGCCTTAGGCGCCTGTTCATTTCTTACCAGCACTATCCTGCTGCGATCAGCTTTATAGATGGCTTCATAGAATTTTGCAAGATCATTATAATCTTTTGCAGGAAAACGGCCACCAAAATGTTCAATAGACCTGTAGTAGTAAAGCTTGTTATCTTTTAATTTAACCGAGCTGCTATAGTTTCCAAATTGACTTTTGATCGTTGCCGGTTGTGGCATTGCTTCGGTTTCATAGCCCTTCGGTATTTCAATTTCTACCGAATCCACATCTTTGTATTCATAACCCAGTTGTATATCATATTTTCTTGTTGAATCCTGGCTCAGTTTGCGGCCCGATCTTGTCATTACATTCGGAACAATAAATAAACGCTTACCTGTAATAGTAGCGTAGTTGCTTACCGTTATATCCAGCGATTCATTAATAGCAGGCAAAGAGCTTTTCAATTCTTTATAATCAAACTGGTTGACATCATAAGTGGAAAAGTTCAGTTGTTCATGCAGGTATTCTTTTACTTTATCTTTTGACAGGTGATTGATCATACCGTGAATATCATCTTGCTGCATGCCTGTGTATTTGGTGGCAGCGCTGATATTCAAAGTGCCATTTTCTTCCAGCTTTGCTTTTATGACACGAGCCTGCAGGTTTTCGTTCATGCCGTATTTGGGAGTACGAACCAGTTTGCCACCACTTTCATCAACCATTAACGCATAACGGTCAGATGTAAAATCGCCAAGATATCCAGACGGCATTGTCTGGCTTGTACATTCAAGCCACACAGAATCCTTTTTTGATAACGGTACGCAAAGAATAACATGATTAAACTGTTGCGAAGGAAAATCATGTGTTATATAATTTGCACTTTTGCCTGCACGTATCACTGTATAATACGATGTAATGCCTGCCTCTTTTAAAAGGCTGTACATGTAATTGGTCAATGCTTTGCAATCACCATAGCCCTTGGTGGCTACTTCTTTTGCATCAAAAGGTTGCCATCCGCCTATGCCTAATTGAATGCTGATGTAGCGTGTATTCTTTTGCATGTATTCATAAAGCCGTGCAATTTTTTCTTTTGGATCGGCTAAGCCATCGGCTATTTTATGAACAGCTTGTTTGACATTATCAGGTAGTTGATCTCTGCCGAGTTTGAGACTATAAACAAATTTTCCAAAATCCTGCCAACTGGCCATATTGCCTTTATAATCTTCCATCTGAAAATCTGTTGGCCCGAATATCACCATAGTTGTAAGTTCGTGCCACATAGGAGAATAAATTTCACGGCTTATAGCCGGCATATTGCTGGCCGTCCAGGTGCTTACCGTATTGTCCTTTTCCTGAGTAATCACCGGATCTTTAGGATAGTTAAACGCCTTGTACCGGAATTTATAGTTAGCAGGAGAAACAATACTCATAGAACTCTTTTCAACAGAAATATTTTCTCTTCCCTGCGGCACCCAATCGGGAAAAAATAAAGTGCTTTTATAATTAATCTCAACAGTGTATTCGATAGTATAAGGATAAACTTTATAATAAAAATTATGATGCTTGATCCTGTTATCATCTATCAGGCTTATATCTGAAACACCGCTGAGATCAGTAAGGTCTTTTTTCTTTATTCTCTTGAGCTGCTTTCCATAAGCATCATATAACACTCCTTCTACTGATTCTATTTGTATATGCTTGTCATAACCTTCAGTAAACTCAGCCCACCGGTCGCCATTTTCATTCAGAATAGTAATTACATAGTGATTTTTTAAAACTGTTTCTTTTGTATTCTTTATTTCAAACCGTAACTCTTCCAATCGCAATACAGCATTGGCTCCTTTTAATAATGAAGGCGGAATCTTTGATACTGCATATTCTCCATCCGCTGCTTTCAAAGCAAATGATAAGAAAAATGTAAACCCTGTCAGTAAAAATATTTTCCGCATGAACTATTTTTTCTTTTTAAATACTATTTGTTCACTATGCTTCTTAACAATTAAATTGAAAAACTCTCTGAGCAATTCATACTCTTCCGGTAAGTAATAAGCCCTTTTCAGCCGGATACGGGAACGCAGTGAAATAGAACCGCCTGATTCAGATAACCTGTATTCAAACATGCCATCATCTTCTTCATTCAATTTTACCAGTACCTGCTTTGGCAATTCATCTATTACGTAACCGGCAGGTATATCTAATCTTAACAGGTAAGTTTCATCAATCGCATAAGGCATTTCAACAGGGTAAAATCTTTCTGCCGATTTAAAAGGATTTTCTTTCCATGCTTCACTGAGCATAGGATTAAAGTAAATAATGTCCTCCTTTTCAGAAGTAACATCAAATTCATACTTTATCTGAAGCGGATCTTCATAGCTCTCCAGTGAATCAATAACAGGCTTATTTATTTTGATTTCAGCATTAAATCCTTTGGCAATATCGCTAAACAACTGATCCTTTCCTTTTTCCTTAATGCGATTACGTAAACTGTATGATTCGTAATAACCCGGGGTTTGCTGAACACTGCCGGAAAGATTTCCTTTTTCATCATTAACAATAAAAACGGAAGTCAGCTTTCTTTCCATTAGTGAATCTGAATTAAAATCAAGAGGTGTAGCTGATTCATTTATCACCCGGGCATGACCATTATAAGATTCCGTTCCCAGTTTACCAAAGCCCATTCTTGGTTTGCTTGCATCGAGAAAATAATATTTATCTCCTATGTTCAGCCGGGTAATTACATAGTTAAACCTGTCCATCAACGGGTACATAGCATAAGTATATCCATGCGAACGGGTGCTGAGCATTACTGGCTCAGCTGCAAAATCTGCTTTTAGCAACATTGCCGTCAGCAAAAGATTTACTTCAGCTTCGCTCCCGTTTCTCTCTTTAAGCACATTTTTCAGCGACTTTTCAAGATACTTGCCTTTATTGCCAGTGCAGGTAATGCGGTCACGTACGTAGGTAAAAACTTTTCGGGCCTTCTCCATGTCGGTAGTAGCGCCACCGATGGCCTCCCTAACAACATCACTCAACCAGCCATTGTCTCGGTTCAAGGCATAACCAAAATATTCCGCCTGCAACAACTTACTGCACGCCTGTGGCCATGTTCCCATAACATTTTCGGGAACAAAGGGGTGCCTTCTTTCTGCCAATTGAAATTCTATTCGGGCAATATGATTTTTGATAGTGGAGGTATAACTTTCTTCTTTTAATGCCGGCACATCTTTCATTACCCAGCGGTGATCGCTTACCCCAGCCGTAAAATTATATCTATCGGAAGCGCCGGCCGTATTATTATCAGTGATTGTAAAATTGTCAACCCTGTCTTTTTTATCATGCAGATAAAAACGCTGATAGCCTTGCGTCAATGTAACATAATAATAAAACTCAGGCATGCTTACACTGTATTCGCTCCATAAGCGGGGATATTCCCCCTGGAAGCTCCAGGGTTGAAGGTTAAATATAAAATCAGAATTGAGCCTGTACTCATATTCAATAATGGATCCGGCTTTTATATTAGGGAGTGTGAATTTCTTTACTACGAGCCTTTTGCTGATCTTATCTTTGAAAACAGCTTCTTTTACATCCAGCTTTGTTTCTACCACTTTTCCATTTTCAAGATTGTAAGTATAGGCTTTCAGCGATGCCAGTTCTTCTTCGGCATTTCCATTGGTATAAATGGGAATTTCCACGTTGGCAATATCATACCCGTTTTTATTGAGTATATGAGCCCTTCTGAAATTTTTAAACACAAGTGAAAAACTACCTTTATTATTTCCTACGATTTCGGTAGAACCAATATCGGCAACAATGACGGCACTGGCGTTACTGTCAATGCTGTAAACAGTTTGCTTAAAATCGTCAGGGCTTATCTTTCCAAATTTGATCTTTGATTTTTCCTGTGCAGCGAGCTGCATCATAGCCGAGGTCAGTATAATGGCCAGGAGAGTTTTAATTCTCATAAAGGTGTTTTGGTGGTGGCTAATTGATTAGTTGCGAACGGCACAAGTATATCAAAATATCCCAACTATTCCAATAGTATCTTTGTTCTTCTCAATAGTTAATAACGCTGTCATTGCATTTGAAAGTATTGGATACATATACAAAATTTATAAAGCAAACGGCTTTGCAAACCGGTTTTGATTATTGCGGTATTGCAAAGGCGGAAAGACTGGATGATGATGCCCGGCGGCTGGAGCAATGGCTTAACAAGGGCATGCATGGCGCCATGAAATACATGGAAAACCATTTTGAATTAAGAGTAAATCCCAGCCTGCTGGTGCCCGGCGCCAAATCGGTGATCACTTTATTAAAAAACTATTATCCTTCACAACAGCAGCAAACCGATGCACCAAAGATTTCCAAGTATGCTTTTGGAAAAGATTATCATGATGTAATCCGTGACCAGCTAAAAACTTTTCTTCAACTGATGCGGGAAGAAATTGGAGAAGTGAATGGAAGAGGATTTGTTGATTCAGCATCGGTATTGGAACGAAGCTGGGCGCAACGCAGCGGCCTGGGATGGATTGGTAAGAACGGAAACCTGATCAACAAACAAAATGGTTCTTTCTTTTTTATCGCAACACTGATCACCGATCTTGAACTGGACTATGATGATCTGTTTGCAAAAGATTATTGCGGCAGTTGCACCAAATGTATTGACGCTTGTCCTACCGATGCTATTCTCCCCGGTAAAGTCGTAAATGGAAGCAAGTGCATTTCTTATTTTACTATCGAGTTAAAAGATATGCTGATTCCGGCCGAAATGAAAGGCAAGTTTGACAACTGGGCTTTTGGCTGCGATATATGCCAGGATGTTTGTCCCTGGAACCGCTTTAGCAAACCGCATCATGAATCCGCCTTTACTCCTATTCCCGAAGTGCTCAATCTTTCCACAACTCAATGGGAACAAATGACTGAAGAAACTTTCAAAAAAATATTTAAGGATTCAGCCATCAGTCGGACAAAGTGGAAAGGCATGCAGCGAAATATCAGGTTTATTAATAACTCTCAATAATTCTTTCCCTGTTATTTTATCAAAAACAAAAGGTTGCCAGTGCTGACAACCTTTAAACAACTGCTATGTGATTGATTCGCCTTTTATATGGCTGGATTTGCCGGTGTTTGGTTTTGTTATCCCATTCTAAAAACGGATAAAGCAAAGATTCCGTAGTCTTTTCAGCAGCATGTCCGTAATGTCGTTGATAATTTGTGAAGAAATTAATATTTCTAACCCTAAGTGCAATCGGTACATTTAGGTAGAGAAATTTCAACGATGAAATATTGTTAGGAAATAATCAATTAGCAACCTTATCCAAGAATGACAGGAAAATTTTACCACTTCCTTATTGAAGTTACCGTTTTATTGCTCATCTCCTTTACAACAACCATTCCGGTTTTTGCTCAGAATAAGACAGATACTAACGCAAATAAGATTTCGAAGACCCCGCATTCAATCTCGCTTACTTACAAAATAATTGATGCTGATAGCAGCACGTTTGGATATGATATTTATACTGACGGTAATTTAGCTTTGCAAGTCCGACAAGTATTGGTACGTTGACAAGTACAGCGGCCAGCGGAAACATCAGCACCACCATCCCTAACGTATCCGGAAACGGTTATAGGATACGTGTCATTAGTAGCAACCCTACCTTTACAAGTGCTGATAATGGGAGTAATATCACAATTACACCTTTTACGAATCCTAGTTACATCTCCTTATTATCTCAAGCCTGTATTGGAGGGAGTGATTGGGAAGCAACTTTTCAGCCTTACCCGTTGGTACCAGGAGTCACTTATTTATGGAGTGAAAATGGTGGGCCATACTATGTAGGAGGATCCACCTATGGTTTTTATCACAGTGGTGATCCCAGCGTTACCCTTAATGTAAAATATCAAAATGCATGTGGAACTAGTAGTCCTCTGACATACCCTGCAACCTTTTATACTCCTTGTGGTGGTTACAGTTTCAGTGTTTCTCCAAACCCTGCAAGGGATTTTCTTCAAATCGAACTATCCAATCTTAAACCGATGAGCTTACTACATAAGCCAAAAATTCAACTCATTGAGATCATAGATAAAGTGGGCCTGATTGTTTATAGGAATAAGTACGGAAATGAAACAAAGAAGGTTACTGTTTTTATCGGGAATTTAAAAAATGATATTTATACGTTGCGGATATTTGATGGAAAAGAATGGAGTTCGTCCAAAGTTTCGATTCAACATTAAGTCGGACTTCAAATTTTTATTCGTAATATATATATTTTTAGTCTGCTATAAAACGGCTTATAACAATAAAATTGAAATGAATAAATAAAAGTGGAGGCCTGCGATCTCCACTTTTATTGTTCACAGTGGATATAGCTAAAAAAACTACGGGTTATCCTTGATTATTCTCTTTAAACTGTGTTTTAGTTAAATTGATGGATCAACTGGCGTATTGATATTACCATCTCTTTCCTGTTGCGGATATGGATAAAAATTTCGTGTTCTTTCAGCATTGCCAGTCCCGGGCCCGGGCCGATCAAACCTGCGGCTATCTTCAAACTTCAGTCCGCTTAAATAAAGTTCAATGCAACGATTCTTATAAATTTCAAGTAACAGAGAAGGTTGATCAAGTGCTCCGACGTAGGGTGGCAGATCTGCTCCTACACCAAAAACATCTTGTGCAGGCGTTTTTGTTAATACCTCATCTAAAAAACTTTTTGCGCTAATAAAATCACTTTTACGGGCATAAGCCTCGGCTTGTATCAGCAGCATTTCACCCGGAAGATAAACAGGAATTGTCGTCACGTCTGATTGAAAAAATCCTGAACCATTGGTTGCGTTTTTAGTTAAATGAAATGAGATTCTTTCATCGGCGGAATTCGGCGCTAAAGATCCCGTGAGACCAAAATCTGTTTTAATGCCATAGGTGTTATTGGTTGTTAATGCTGAACGGAAAACAGGATTGGGATGAGTATTGTTATAAAAGAATACAGATTTCTTTGTAAGATCAACAGCTGCGGCTTTGGCAATGGCAGCATCATTATTCGACAGCATCATATTATAACGTGCCGATAATGCCAGTAAAGTATTGCCAAGATCAATTTCACTTCCTACGGCTGTTGTAAAACTTGCAGGTATAGTGGTAGTGCCTAACAATGTAGATGCTTCATCCAGCAGTTGCACAGCCTTTGCCAAAGCTTCATCCCTGGTAGAAAATGTCGCATTAGGGCCAGTGTTTATTGGAACTTGTTCCCAAAATGCAGAAAGAGTTCCCAAAGCAAGCGCCTTGTACAGGTTGCCATAAATTTTGATTGCATTCTTCAAATTGACCTCGCCCACATTTGCCGAATTATCAATTAGCTTCTGAGCTTCGCTGCTGATTATATTTGTTGTAGTCCACAAACCGGTAACCACGCCATTGTTGGGCGCCACATTGCTGCCGCCAATCTCCAATTGCGCCAGGTCAGCATTACCTGCATTTAATACCGTAATTTCCTTCGCTGTTAATCCGCTTGCAGAAATAGCAGAATATATTGATGCCACCGCCAGCGTATTGGCCGCATAGCGTTGCTTAATTCCCACAATAACTCTTGTCATGCCATCGGCTGAATTAAAAACCTCATCCTCGGTCGGAGCATTGGGATTTTTATATTCTTTTTTGCAACTGATACCGGCAACCAGGGCAAGTATCAATAATTTATATACATACTTTTTCATAGCTTACAATTTAGAAGTTGGTAATAACTGAAAACTGAACTGTTCTTGGAATAGGAAATGCACCAAAATCGTTACCTCGTACAATGGATTGTCCTGAGGCATTGATCTCGGGATCAAAGCCAACATAATCATCAAAGGAAAAAAGATTGCGCCCAATCAGTGAAAACTTTATGCTTTTGGCAAACTTTATTTTATCCAAAGTATAGCTGAGTGCTACTTCTCTTATTTTGGTAAATGATCCGTCCTGCACATGTTCTTCCTGAATTCTCGGCCCAATGAATCCACCAATAGCAGCCACCCATCCACGAGGCAATTCACCACGCAACTCTTTTTCCGCCAAACTGCCATTTCCCACATTATTACGTGTTATCCAATCCCAGTTATAAATTTCAAAACCATACACCCCATCCAACTGTATTCGCAAGCCCCAGTTTTTATAGTTGAATTCATTGACAAGTGTAGCGGTGAAATCCGGATTCGGATCGCCGACAACCTTTCTCAATGGAGTGGCGCTCTGCACTACGAGGCCGTTTGCATCACGGGCCGGAACATTTGTTTTAGGATCTCCTCGTTCAACCTGCGGCAACTGAAACCCATTAACATCTTTTAAAACAAGATTACCTGCGCCATCTCTTGCATAATAATTTACGTAGTAAACACCAACCGGATGATTCAGCAGAACCCCTTGTGTGTTTCCTGCGTCAAAACCGATGAAGCTGGCATTTTGATACAATTCAGTGATCTTATTCTTGTTTTTATTAAATAAGAAAGAAGCATTCCATTCGAAATCATTTTGTTTTAACGGAGAACCGCTAAGCATTAATTCAATTCCCTTATTTGACATTTTACCTAGGTTATCTACCAGCGAAGAAGCTCCATTGGAAGGCGCCAGATTAAAAGGAAGAACAAGGTCTTTTATTTTTTGATCATACACGGAAAACTGCAAACCAAGTCGTCCTTTGAAGAATTGCATATCAGCCCCGGCTTCCCATTCTGTTTTTATTTCAGGTCTGATATTTACATTCCCAATCTGGTTGCGTGGTGCAAACGCTCCGCCTGTGTAAGTTATGGGCAAATAAGAGATGAATCTGTCATAAGCCCCGATACCGGTGAGATTGCCCGCTTTTCCATACGATGCTCTAAGCTTTAAAGTATTAAACCATTCGCCTACGTCACTTTCATTCCAAAAATTTTCCTCAGAAATATTATAGCTAATACTGGCCTTTGGATAAAAAATATCCTGTGCATCTTTTGCAAAAGCGGAAGAACCATCAAACCGTCCAGCTCCGGTTAAAAACAATTTGTTTTTATACCCAAAAGTTTGCTGAAAGAAAAAACCAAATATAGATTGCTCAGTACGGGTGTCCACAGCGGGATTGAAGAAATTTTGTGCAGCAGAAATAGTTTTTACCAGGGGAATGAGGTCCCGCCCTTCCTGCGCACTATATGCTGTTTTTATATATTGCGCAGAGTAGCCGGCGGATGTTGTGGACTGCAGATCTGCCAGCGGATTAAATCTATAAGAAGCTACTGCATCGCCTGTCCACTGGAAATAATTATATTTTGCTGTTGCAACATAGCCATCAGGGAAAAATGTAGCCGCTACTCCCGGATAAGGCGCCCTCTCATGAAACTCAAATCCCTGCTGTGAATAAGTATCAAATCCCGTTGTAAGATCAACACTAAGCCCGGCTATAGGCGTCAGGCTTAATCTGACATCGGATAAAGTTCGGTTCACTTCTTGTCTTATATCAAATGTTTCAATTACAGTTAAAGGGTTTAACCTGACCAATTCTACATGTTTCAGGTTTCCGTTTGCATCTCTCTCATTTATGTCCCATACATTATCAATGATAGTCATAGTACTCACTGGTGAAAAGAAATTATTTCCATTGGGCATATCTTTCGATCTGGAATTGGTAAAAAGAGTGCCGCCTGAAACCCTTGCCCAATTGTTCAAAACAAAATCTGCCCTGGCTTTTACACCATACCGCTGAAAATTAGTATTACGAATAATGCCATCATTGTTGAGATATGAACCTGAAAAATAATAATTGGCTTTTTCGCCTCCGCCTCTCACTGATACATGGTTATCTGTGCCAAATGAATTTTCAAAAATATCATCCTGGTAATCGTATCTCGTTACCGGGTAAGTGGCTTCATCAAGACGGCCTCCCAATGCTGCGGGACCAGTTCCCGGTACGGTAGCCTGGTTGGGTCTTAAATTAGCAATCGTTGTTAATCTGTCACCAGCAGCAAATAATCGTGGGTCCTGCATTATACCAAAGCGCAACGGGTAATCATTTAAATCAAGCTTTTTGCGAAGCGAATTATGCTGTACACTCGTAGTTAAGATTACTTGTGGTTTACCACCCGTGCCTTTTTTTGTAAAAATCTGCACTACACCATTTGAAGCTCTTGAACCATAAATAGCTGCTGCGGCCGCTCCATTAATTACTTCTATTCTTTCAATGTCGTTAGGATTAATATCCACCAAACGGTTTGTGCCGCTCTGAATTCTGGCCCCTTGTGCATCAGCGCTTAAATTGATCACATTTGCGGAGCTATTATCTATGATAACACCATCAACAATATATAGCGGTTCTGAAGAACCGAATATAGAACCCACCCCACGAAGCTTTATCGAAATTCCTCCCGCCGGATCTCCCGAGTTTTGTGTTACCTGGGCTCCCATAACCCGGCCATTTAATATCCCGCTAAGGTTACTGGATCCGGTGTTTTGAAGCTGATTTGCATTTATTGTTGAAATTGAATTTCCCAGTTGACGCTTCGATGTACGTCCAAGCGTACCTGTAACCACCACTTCATCCAACCCAAGCGCATCTGTTACCAATGCCGTGTTCACTTCATAAGTAGCAGCGGTGCCAACCGTTGCTGTTTCACTTTTTGTTTTAAAACCAACACCGGAAAATTCGACTGTATGATTTCCGGGAGCTAACCTCGCTGTGATGGTGTAAACACCATTGGCATCCGTGGCAGTACCAAAGTTGGTGTTGAGAATATTTACTGATATTGACGGAAGACCAATACCATCCGGCCCTGTCACTTTACCACTGATGCTAACCTGTGCCATGACCAGGGCAGACACGAGCTGCAAAAAAAAGACAAAAGAAACGGGTCTCCATTTCTCTTGTCTTCGTTTGAAGAGATCTTTCATAATGCAGTTTTTGAATTAAGCAAATTGTTGTTTATAAGAAGATATTAGTTTGAATAATCACTGGCGACGAATGGTCCTTTACACTCATTACTCATTATTCATTACTCATCACTCACAACACTTCCAATCCTTTGCTCACATAAGGCTGCAAAAGGCTGTCGTCGGGATTAAGCTCTGTGATCAGTGTATTAATCTGGCTTAGATCGCAAACCTTGATGCGCTGGTATGTATTTAATTTTTCAGCTATTGCCAGCGACACCACTTTTTCTGACGATTCGATCATGGCTTTTTTTACCTGCACTACATCCCAATCGTTATCAGTAAGTCCATTTTCAATGTCAATCGCATTTGTTCCCAAAAAACACAGATCGGCCTTTATCGTTTTTATTTTAGCAATGGCTTCACCGCCTATAGCTATCTGTGCACTTTTAGAAATTTTATCGCCAATAAATATCACTTCGATACTGGGATGATGAATGTATTCGTAAGCTGCAGGCAGGCTTAGTGTGATGAACGTGGCGTTTAATTCAGGTGGTAATGATTTTGCCAGCTCAATGATCGTTGTGCCGCCGCTTGTCAAAACAAACATGCCATCCTTTATCAGCTTCGATGCCTTTAAAGCAATCGTTTTCTTTCCGCTTAGTGCATACACATGATTGGATGCAATAGATAAATGAAATGATTTTGAAAGAGCCCCGCCATGCACTTTGATCAGCTTGTTCATTTGCGCCATCTCGTTCAGGTCGCGGCGAATTGTATCTTCCGACACTTTCATTTCCTGGCTGAGATCTACCGATAAAACCTTATTGTGAAGGTTTACCTGGCGCAGAATAAAGGCTTGTCTTTCCCTTTTAAGCATATCGTTTTTTCTGGTTGCGAAACGACAAGCAAGTTAAGCAAATGACATAAACCAGCAAAAAAAAGCAAGTATTATATGAAAGTCGGGCATGAACATGCATGAATTGAATCCAAAACATGAATATCCGGCACTGTAAAATATCAGAGGGGAAGATCAAATTTTTTCGGGGAAAAGAATTTGGCAGACGGGTCAGGAGTTTATCTTCCCCATTCCCAGCTTAGCTTAGTTGTAATTAAGCCGTAGTGATAACGAAACTTATAAATATCGGGATTGCCGTTTGGACAAGGCTCACCATTGCAGAGAGGAATATATTTTTTGTCATGAGTAACTGATTTACGAACATAACCGGCGCTGAATACAAACCGATAACGTAAACCCAACGGAATTTTATATCCCATTCCCGCATCCATATAAAAACCGCCTCTCACTTTTTCTTCAACTCTCCGCCATTCAAAATTTGCTTCCCTGGAAAATTTACCACGAAAGGCATAACCCGGCAATGCATACACAAACATAAGTTGCCTGTTGCCAAAACTTTTTCGCAAATCTGCAAACAGGGGAAATGAATTGTATTCATACCTGTCGTATGCCATACCAATGCCGGTAAAATAAGACTTGTAACTAACGCCACCTGATAACTGGAAAACAGCGCCGGTTCCCGACTCTCCGGCGGAAAAACCGGCTGCTGCAATCATTCTCCATCCAGGTTTTAGGTTTTGATTTTTTTGTGCCGTTAAAGAAAAAGGCAACAGCAATAAGATAACTATTGACAGGCGCATAACTTCTTATTTATTCACTGTTATCCTGCTTAGCAGCTTTATATTAGAAGGGTCGGAATAATCATATTGATAAAATCCATCTTTTGCTACTACCATGGCAATTTTATTCAGAGTAATGACATCAAAAGTGCTGATATCGGTGATCTCATTCACAGGTTTCAGATCCATCACATTGGCAGCATTATAAAGTTTTAAGCCTGCATCGCCATCACAAATAAATAACAGGTTGCCATCCTTTGATAGTCCATGAGGATTTTTCATAGGATAGGTTTTCAGCAGCACAGGGTCTGTGATATTATTCAGCTTTAATACTTCCAGTTGATTGGTAAATCCCTGGCATGTGGAACCTGATCGCAGCGTAACATAAGCATAATCGTCATCGGCAATAACCGGATCGCAGCTTCTTACATGCTCAAACTTGCCCGCAGCAGTAGGTGCATCGGCATTGGCTACATTATAAATAAACATACCCGATTGCGAACCGATGAATAATTTATTTTTGAAAGGATAAATGGTTTCAATATTCCATCCAATATTGATCGTATTAGTATGCTGCGGTTCCTTTGCATTGGTAATATTAAATACATCAAGATCGCTGTAACTAACGGTATATAACCGTTCATTCATGATGGTGAACCTTGCCATTGAACCACCTGCTCCAATCGGGGATGAAGAAGATTTTACATTGCTTCCTGCTGAATTATTCACAGCAAAAAATACATCGCCACGTTCAAAAAGCCAGTTAGGTTGTTCGTCGCAACCTGATGTCACTGTTTTTTCCTTTTTTACCCAATCAACAACAATTTTATCATTACCTGCAGGACCAATAAAGCCCCCGCCCCAATAGCGATGACTGAAAACTCCTTCTACTACTTTCGTAAGCTTCACCGAAGTTGGATCTGTAATGTCTATTGCTACAAGATCAGTGTACAGATCGGCATAAAGTGTATTTCCTTTTACTGCCAGGTCCATATTGCCGGGAATATCAATAAAAGCGACATGCTGCGGCTGCGAAGGATTGGCATTGTTGATAACATGAATACCCTTATCAACTTCATTTAGAAAAATATAATTGCCGCGGATATATATTTTACCAGGACTCTCAACACTACGTGCAGCGTTGCTTTTTATATTGGTTCTCACTTCTGCTTTTGTTTTATAAACAGCCTCATAATAGGTATAAGTATGCTGCTGATTGCAGCTGTCTTTTACGCAAGCTGTAAGTAAAAGGGTTGTGGCAATCACAAGCAATGATAGCAGTTCAACAGTTAGTTTCTTATTCATCTGTATAATTTTTAATTATTAAATAGGACAGATGGAATTCACCATAAATTTTTATGGCTCATTTCATACCGTGTGGTTATAAAAAGTTGACACCGGTAAAACAAGGAACGTTGCGCTAACCGATTATTTCTTTTTTGTAAACAGAACACGGCCTGTTAACCCACCATAAAGAAAGTATTGTTTCGGCTGAGTAGCATCTTTCATCAGGCGACGCATATCCATGGAAAGTTCGGGGCCTATAGAATATTGTAGTTTTTTATTGCCAAACCTGAAAGCAAATCCCGTATTGATATTAAGGTGCATTTTGCTGAAAGCGTCTTTATCACGATAATAAATGCCGCCGGTTGCCGTATCATAAACCAATGCATTTGTGTTGAGCAGATAACCGGCAGAAGCGCCAATATTCCAAAGCAGTGGCGTTTTTACTCCTTTGTTTAATTGCAACTGGTAATAAACCGGCAATTGAATAAAATGATAACGATTAGTGTAGTCTTCTTGCTGCGGCCCGCGATAGTATGCATTTAATGATACTGCCTGCGATGCCATATTTCTCAATACAAAGCTGGTATCTCTGTAAACCCCGGCTTTTATATTATTGCTGTAATAAGCATAACTTAAGCCGGCAGATAAACTGCTTTTCTTTGAAATGTTTTTCTCTGCCACAATACCGGCTTTGAATGCAGTACCTCTTTTTACATCTGAAGGCGGAGTGATGATCCTGGCCTGTCCGCCGGCATTATTACCCGGAGTATTATACATTACATCGGCCATTGATTTATTTTCAAATATGCTTTCAAATATTGAAATCGAAAATGCATTGTCGCCGATTTTGGAAGAGCCGACAGAAAAATCAATTCCCCATTTGATAGACGAAGAAGGTTTCTTTTTCTTTTGTTCAACAGATTTTGCAGGCTCTTTTACTTCAGCAGCAGCAATAGCGCTGTCTGCTTCTGCAATATCGCTTTGCTTTTGCTCTGCAAGATCAGGTTGAGTACCTATCTTAACATTGTTATTTTCCGGCTTGTCGGCATTATCAATCTTATCTGTATTAATTTCTGATTTGTCAGCTATACGATCTTTACCGGCTATTTGCTTATCAATAGTTCTGTCAACTTTCTTTTGCTGTGCAAGTATTTCTTCGTCGTCGCTTGTATTTCTGATTGTAGCAGCATTGTTCTTTTTCAACGATTGCGCCTTCGGCCGTTTGCTTCTTTTTTCCTTTATTGCTGTTATTTTATCCGGATAATTTTTTTGTTCATCAATAGTTTTTGCAAGCTCATTTACCGGTTGCTTATTTTCATTTACTGTATTGGCTTGTTCATCGTTATTATGCAGATCATCTGTTTTTAATTGCTGATCTTTTGCCGGAAGCTTTTTTAAAAATTCATCTGTTGGCTGGCCGCTATCGTTTTCAATTTTATTATCACTGTTTTTATTGTCGCTTTTTGTTGTTATGGTTTGTTCAGTTAAATTTTGTTTTTCATGGTTAAAAATAAAATATCCGCTTGTTCCCAGCAGGCTAAACCCTGTAAGGAGAAAAATAAAAACAATCACTCTTCTCTTTTTCCTCTTTTTCAATTGAGCTTCCACTTTATCCCATACCATTCCCGATGGACGCAGCCGAAGCTCTTCCATCTCTTCTCTTACCCGTTTTTCAAATTCATTTTCCTGCATAGCTTGCATTTTTCTTTTCTTGCGAATATTTTTCAATCCATGTGATCAATAAATTTCTCGCCCTTGAATATTGCGATCTCGACGTACCATCGCTGATACCAAGCATCTCTCCTATTTCTACGTGAGTGAAGCCTTCGACAGCATGAAGATTGAAGATCACCTGGTAGCCCTGTGGCAATTGGCGGATCAGGTCGGCAAGTTCTTTAGCCTGCAACCGCAGAGCCGGGTCTTCATCAGCAACCGGATGCAGGTATTCTTCGGTAAAAAACATTTCTTCCTGGTAGCGGCGGTGACGTTTTAAATAATTAAGAGCGGTATTCACCATAATGCGACGTATCCATGCGCCAAGATCGCCTTCCTGTCTATATTGTTTTAAATGATGAAATACTTTGACAAATCCTTCCTGCAATACATCTTCTGCGTCCCTCACAGACCGGGTATAACGATAGCAAACCCCGAGCATTGATTCAGCAAAAAGCTCATACAATTCCCGCTGTGCCTGGCTTTTCCCTTTCAGGCATTCCCTTACCAGTCGTTGATGGTCCATTTTATTCTATGCTAAGGCTGACAAAGTAAGAAGGCAAATCGTTGCACATAAGTTAAAAATAAGAATTAAGATTAGCGGGATTTGAGGGATTAAGATTGAAAAGGTCAGTTTAGTACACTGAAATCAATGTTATCAAGTGATCTAAAAATGAAAGATTCAATTCATCATCATTTGGGCCATGAAAACAGAACGATGAAGTGTGCGACGCAACGAACGATGCCATGAAAAACTTTTGCTGGTAACATAAAAAAAAACCGGCGCATTACTGTACCGGTTGCTAACGATAATAAATATGGTATGTTTACGATACTTTGAAGTCAACCTTTCTATCGCCCCACAACAAAGTGACGGTGCCATCTTTTCCTACATTAATAGTCATCTTTTCCGCAAAAGATTCGGCGTTGGCCGGCTTTACTTTTACCCGCAGTGCATCGTCGGATTCTTTATAATCATAGGCGCCCCACTGTTTTGCCGTTTTATTAAAAATGATCGTCCATTCATTGTCGCCGGCAATAGTGAATAATGCATATTTACCGGCAGGCAGGTTTTGACCTTCTACTTTTACGTCCTTGTTTACTTCAAATACAGTTGCTTCATTGGCTCCGGTGCGCCATACTTTACCGGGCATGGGTTCAAGGTCTTTGCCGATGGTTCTGCCTTTTACCGAGGGCTGGCTGTAATCAATGGTAACAACGGCTCCGCTGGCAATGGTTTCTTTAGCCTGTGCAGGCGGGCTGGGACGTTTGGATTTATCTTCCTGTCCGCAGGCAACAAGCATACTCGTTGTGGCAATAGCCATAAGAAATAATGATCGCATAAAATGGTTTTTTTTGTAAAGATTAAAGAGTGAATAAAACTACAAATAACCTGCCAGACGGTTCTTAATTAATTGATGTACGGTTGGCTTCGGCTGTTTTTTTCAGATTATTCAATCCCTCTTCCATGCGTACACCATAAGATTTTTCAAACAGCAGGCTGGCAAATTTTTCCCAGGGATACCATCGCAAATTAAAATCCATATACCATTGAAGTGTGGTTGAGTCGCCGCCCGGTTGTTCGATACTTTTCCAACCATTGATCAGGGGTTGCTTGTTTCCCTTTTGCATGGTAGCAATGCGTTCATCAGCTTTTACTTCTTTCCATTTTACTACCGTTCCCTTTACTTCCATCAGCTTAGGTTTTCCATCAATTGAATCAACATAAGTGGTACTGTCTTTTGCGAGGTCAATAAAAAATGGATTCCAGTTATGCCATTTGCGAAAATCATCTATCTGCTCCCAAAGCTGCGAAGAAGATGCTTTAATATTCGTGGCCCTTGATATGCGTACCTGCGACGGAATAAACAATGATATGCCCGTTACAAGCAGGAAGAGAAATAATAAGCTGAAAAAAAGTAACCGCACTATTGTCACAACTATGATTTTAAAATTGAAATTACAAATATTACTCCCAGCGAATGACTTTTACAAGCACTGTATAAATGATAATGATCCAAACTGCAAGAAGGCCTATCTCTTTCCATGTATCATATAAATGCAATCCTTCAAAAGAAATTTTTCGCATAGCATTGTTGAACTGTGTAAGCGGCAGAAAATAACAAATATCCTGCAGCCATTTTGGAAAAACAGTAACAGGAAAAAATGTACCTGATAAAAGCATTTGCGGAAAACCAAAAAGATTGATGAGCAGCGGCAGCGATGTATCGGCTTTTACAATGCTGCTGAAAATAAGCCCAACTCCCATCAGTAGAAAAAGCATGATGACAGATAAAATCAGCATTTCAATAAAAGTAGCGGCGCCATGCTGCAACGTGAAATGAAGAAAGAAATAACCAAACAGGATCAACACTACTACGTTGATCAATTGAAAAAACAAACGGCTGACACCGATACCTATTAAAATATTGAGCCTTCTCACAGGTGATGCATAAAATCTTTTTAAAATCAGTTGCTCCCTCAATGAGAAGAAAGTAAAGGCAATACCAAACAAGGTTGCAAAAAGAATAGAAAATCCAATTTGCCCCGGTAATATAAAATCTATCTGGCGATATTTTTTTCCTTCAACGATCTCTGGTTGAATAGTAAATTGTTTGCCGCCGTGAAGATTGGCAGTTTCTATTTTCAGCGACAGGTTTTCTAATGATTGTAAAAAAAGATAAACGGCATTGCCACCTGCTGAGCTTGATTGGGCATGAACAAAATATTTGGGCTTCGCAGCAGAATCATTCTGCGGTTGAATATTTAAAATAGCAGTTAGCTTTCCTTTAATAAGATCACCGTTCATTAATGCAGTATCAGTATAAGAAGAAAACCTGACGAACGAGCTTTTCTTTAAACTGTCGAAAATAGGATTCAGCGTATCGGATTCTGGCCTTACAGCAATACGCTGTGCAGGTACGCCGTTATTGCCAAATGCTCCGAAGATCAGGATAAAAATGATAGGGAAAAGCAAACTAAATACAAGGGAAATGGGATTGGCGAAAATAGCAATAAAGCTGGCTTTGGTAATGGCCCACAAAGCTTTTGACTGACTATATGGTTGACACATTTATTAAAGTTGGTGAGCAAAAGTAAGCTTCATGACCGAAGTTTTATTTTAAATAGCTGGCACTATTTAAGGTTTTATAAAAAATTGAAATGGCAACCTTGCCTGCACCGTATTGCTCAATTCTTTTACTCTTTTCAGTTCAAGATAAATTTTATAGTTGTCCTCTCCCATCTCCTGTTTTATCTTCTCTGTGTAATTAAGCGGATCTGACTTGCCAAAAAGTTGATCAAAAATATTTTTTGGTTGCGGATATTCCCTGATGCTGTAATCGGTAAGCTTAGCCATTGATGCGGCGCTTTGTATGGCTTCATCCAATCCGCCAAACCGGTCAATCAAGCCAATATCTTTTGCTCTTGCCCCAGTCCATACCCTGCCCTGCGCAATGCTGTCAATATAAGCTGTATCTTTTTTTCTGCCTTCCGCCACACGTTGCTTGAATTGCGAATAGATCATATTGACATGGGCCTGTACTAATTTCTTTTCATTTTCATTTAATGGACGATAAACGGCGCCGGCATCGGCATAAGGGCCTGTTTTCACACCATCAAACGTCACACCCAATTTGTCTTTAAAAAATCCCTGCATGTTGGGAATAATGCCAAATACACCAATGGAACCTGTAATGGTAACAGGATGTGCAAATATGCTATCGGCTGCACATGAAATATAATAACCACCTGATGCGGCTACGTCACCAAAACTTACAACAACTGGTTTTTCTTCTTTTGCCAATGCCAATTCTCTCCATATTGTTTCGCTGGCCATTGAACTGCCACCACCTGAATTAACACGTAAAACAATTGCTTTGATGGAACGATCCAATTTTGCTTTGCGAATAAGGCTGCGATAGTGTTCACCGGCAATAGTTCCCTGCTGATCATTTTTTCCATCCACAATATCGCCTTCAGCATAGATCAACGCAATTCTGTCGCCGCTCGTTTTATAAAAGCCTGCCGCAGCAAAGTATTGATTGATAGTGATAAAATTTATCTTTTCGTATTTATCAATCTTCAGTCTTTCTTTGATCTCGTCTTTTACCTGGTCATCATATTTGATAGCATCTATCAATTTATAGTTAGCAGCATCATTAGCGCTTTGAATTTTAGCTTCATTGGCAAGACTGCGAAGTATAGCTGTATCAGTTTTTCTTGCGTCTGCTGTTTTTAATAAAAAATCGTTGTACAGATCATTCATCCAAACAGATGTCTGCAACTCATTTTCCGGTGTCATCTCATAAGTCCGAAAAGGTTCTGTAGCGCTTTTGAATTTACCCGCATAAAAAACCTGCGGTTCAATTTGCAATTTTTCCAATGTGCCTTTTAAAAAAACATATTCTACATTGTATCCCGTCCACTCTAAATAGCCATGAGGGCTTATGTATAATTTGTCAGCAATATTCGCCACGCCATAAGCTTTTTGTGTGATCATATCGCCATGAGCAATCACAAACTTGCCGCTTGTTTTAAAATCTTTTATTGCATTCCTTATTTCTTCGCTGGCAGCAAAACCATTGGGATTATTATTGGCAATGATATACACACCCACAATATCTTTATCGGTTTTCGCTTTGCGCAATAAACGGATCACATCGTAAAGACCGGGCTGATCTCTTAATTCACTGCTTACAAAACCCAAAGAACTTTCTCTCATTTGCTCCGGGAAAGATTGTCCAATATCTAAAACCAATACAGATTTTGCAGCTACTTTCGGCGCTTCCTTTGAAGCGAGGCCACCAACAAAACCTACCAAAAAGAAAACAGCAAGTAACGAGAATATTATAAGGGCCAGTAACGAAGCCAAAACAATTTTAAAAAAACTCCACATGTATCAATACATTGATGAGCCTCAAAAATAAAGATATTTGGCGTGTAGTGAGTAAATCTGGACACTACAAGCTGGCAGTTAAAAAAATACCATGTTACTTTGATTAATTCATCAATCTTTGTGCTTATCAACTTTTCGCACTATTCATGAATACTGCTTATTTACTGACAGGCGGCAATATGGGAAACCGTAAACGAAATCTTTCACAGGCCCATAAACTAATTACTGAACTATGTGGCAACATTTCCACCGCTTCTTCCATTTATGAAACAGCAGCCTGGGGCAAAACTGATCAGCCGTCTTTTTTAAACCAGGCATTGCAAATAAAAACAACTCTTGAACCGGAAGCATTACTGAAACAAATTTTAAAAATAGAAAAGCAGATTGGGAGAATACGAGAAGAAAAATACGGCCCACGCATCATTGATATTGATATTTTATTTTATAATGATGAAATTCATAAATATCCGCAGCTTACACTGCCACATCCTGAAATTCAAAACCGGCGGTTTGTTCTTGTTCCTATGGCTGAAATAGCTCCTGCATTTATTCATCCTGTTTTTAAAAAAACAATTGCTGAATTATTAAACAATTGTCCGGATAAACTGGAAGTAAAAAAATATTCATGATTTTTTCCACAATCTTGCATGCCCAATTTTACTCGTTTTCATTTCATTTACTTTGCAAACCAGTAACCAGTAACTTGTAACCAGTAACTGGCAACCACAAATGAATTATCATTTTATCACAATAGAAGGAAATATTGGCGCCGGCAAAACCACACTGGCCCACATGCTTTCCAAACATTACAATGCGAGGCTGATACTGGAAGAATTTGCAGACAATCCTTTCCTGCCTAAGTTTTATGAAAACCCCGGTCAGTATGCTTTTCCGCTGGAACTTTTTTTTATGGCTGAACGTTTTAAACAGTTGAAAGAATTACTACAGCAAAAAGATATGTTTCAGCAACTGACCATTTCCGACTATCTTTTTACCAAATGCCTGCTGTTTGCAAAAGTCACTTTACCTGATGATGAGTTCCGGCTTTATCAGCGATTGTTTGAGATCATACATCAACAATTGATACAACCTGATCTGCTGATCTATTTGCATGCACCTGTCAGTAAACTGCAAGCAAATATTAAAAAACGCAACCGGCCTTATGAACAAAAAATACCCGATGAATACCTTTTTAATATACAGGAAACTTATACGCATTATATCAGGCAGCACAATGTGAAAACTTTATTTGTAGATGCTACAAATGCTGATTTTCTCGGCAATGAAAAACATTTGCAGACCATCATTGATGCTTTACAACATGATTATGACGAAGGACAACATTATATTTCGTTGCCCTAACAACTTTCATTTCATTTGTTCGCCTGGTTAACTTATTTGCTCATTTGCATTAAGCACATCTGCACTTTCTTACATTTTCCTATTTTCACACTTTATATGAACGATGATTCTCCAATTTTACAAGTAACCAATGATCCTTTTGCAGCGGTACGTATTCCTGAATTCAAAAACCTGGTCTTAGGCAGATTTTGTTTCATCATGGCCCTGCGCATGATGGGCACTTTAGTTGGCTGGTGGGTTTACGAGCTCACCCGTGACCCATTTGCCATCGGATTGATTGGTTTATCTGAAGTAATCCCCGCTCTTTCCATGGCTTTGTATTCAGGCCACATTATTGACATTAGCGAGAAAAGAAAACTGTTACTCAAAAGTGTTTTTTGTTACATAGGCACGGCTGTCATTTTGCTTTTTCTTTCTACATCTTTTATAAATGATCGTCTCGAAAACAGGTATATCACCTGGTGTATTTATGCAGTGATATTTTGTACAGGAATTATCCGTTCGTTTGCCGGCCCAAGTTTCAGTGCTTTGATCGCCACTATTGTGCCAAGACAATTTCTTCAAAATGCTACCACCTGGAGCCAGGGAAGCTGGCTTTCTGCTTCTGTGACGGGCCATGCAATGGGCGGTTTTTTGATTGCGTGGTTAGGTATTATGGGAACAATGATCGTCATCTGTTGTTTGCTGATAATCGCATTTTTTATTTTAAAACAATTAAAACCAAAACCAGCTGCGCAACAAAACGGTGAGAAAAAAACCTGGGAAAGTGTAAAAGAAGGATTGCGATTTGTATTCAGAACAAAGGAACTCTTAGCAGCGCTATCGCTTGACATGTTTGCGGTGCTTTTTGGCGGAGCCGTTGCCATGATACCGGTTTATGCAAAAGATATTTTAAATATTGGCCCGGTTGGTTTTGGCTGGCTTAATGCTGCTATTGACATTGGCGCCATTTGCGTTGTAGTGATACTGACCATTGCTCCGATGAAAAATGCACAGGGCAGAAAGCTATTGCTGGCTGTTGGCGGCTTTGGTCTTTGCATTATTCTGTTTGCTTTATCCAAATGGTTTATACTATCCTTCTTTGCATTAATGATTGCCGGTATGCTCGACGGTATCAGCGTGGTGGTAAGAGGCACGGTAATGCAATTAAAAACACCTGATCACATGCGGGGCCGGGTGAGCAGTGTCAGTTCTATGTTTATTAACTCAAGCAATGAATTGGGACAGTTTGAAAGCGGTTTAGCGGCGAAATTGCTGGGAGTTGTTCCTTCTGTAGTTTTTGGTGGATGTATGACACTGGCTGTGGTGATTTTTACATGGATAAAAGCGCCGACCTTGAGAAAGTTTGAGTATTAAAATTCTTTTTATTGCTATAAATGGTTCTCAACTCTTTTATCAAAATGTATTTTTCGCATTCCCGTTATTTTTACCTTCCTCATATCAGTATGTAAAGGATTTAATACAAAAATATTTTCTTCAGGCATCAGCACACTGGGCACAGACAGCATCAGCTTTTTGTTTTCTCTTAAAAAATTATCTCCTGTGCGTTGAGTGAATGGATGAATGTCAACGGCATCCCAGTTTTCAGGCAAGTCAGTAAGTTCAATCATCTCCTTCATAGCAGAGTCAGGTATCGAAAGAGTAACGAGAACATAAGTTTTTACCTGTAACATTTTACCCGGCGTATGTGCCAATGTTTCAAGTAACGCCAAAGAACGGGAAGATGCTGCATAAAGAGCCGGAATCCCTTCGCTGTTCCAACGGCCACCAAATAATTTTGATCCATTGCCGCTTAAATCTTCGCTGAATATCTCCTGTGTAATCCGGTATAGCTCCATAATTATGAAAAAACACCCTGCTCAAGGCGGCCAAGTATTTTAATGAGAAATTGAATGCCAAAAGAAGTATCTAAAAAATCAAGAGGCTTTTTATTGCCAAGGGCAATCAGCGGACTTTGTATCCATTCTGCAAAAGCATCTTTGCTGCCAATAACTTCAATACCTCGTTGGGTAAAAGAAGCAAGCTCCAGTACTCTTTCAGTTTTTAATGTATCAAGAAGTGAATCTTCATCTTTACGTTGAATATTTCGATAAGACGTATGCAATAAACCGCTCATCGTTTCCATAGTAATGCCGAGAAAAGATGCCAGCGTTTTAAGAGTTGATTTCTTTACTCCTTCACGGGTAAGCTTTATCAAATCAAAATCTCCTGAAATGCTTTTTTTAGCACTGTGTCTTCCGCCTAAAATAACATTTAAAGTTTCATATTTTAAAGCAGGTTCTTCTACGACGGAAAGCGGCTCGTCATCATCATGAAGATTGTATTTGCTGGTCTTTTTAATAGCTTTTTTCATATTCTAACCTTTCCCAAATTTATGACATTTTGGTTGAAAAAAATCCATCATGTCATTTTTTTTCAATAAATTACCCACCAAAGGCCAAGAAGTTAATTACTTTACTAAAGCAACCAATTTCTCCAATACATAATAAGTAATTGGGCAAAAACTGGAATTTTTTAGTGTAAGCTGCTGCCGTTTGACAATTACATCTTCGTCCGTATAAGGAAAACGCCGGCAATCAGAAGGCCTTTCTTTGTATATGCTGCAAAAATTACCGGCACCCAGGAAAGGACAAGGTTTTGTTTTGACCACAAAATCACCATCTTCATCTACTTTTAAATAGGTATCAATGAAAACACTTTCTTTCATTTGCAGGTGCTTTGCAATTCGCTTCACATCCGTAGTTTTAAAACGGGGCGAATAATTCTTACAACAATTGGCGCATTGAAGACAGTCTACTTTTGAAAATGCCTCTTCATGCAAATCAGGCAACTGTCTAAGCACCTTGTTTTTATCGGCACGATGAAGAAATTGCTTATAAATCTTTTGCCGGCCGGCCGATTTCTTCTCCCAATTTTTCAAAATATCGTCGCTCATATTGCAAAGTAACAACCTGTTTTCCACAGTTTGGGAATGCTCATTTTTTATCCTCATCCTCTCGTAACTTTGCCCGCATTTAATAGAAAGTCAATGAAGTCATAAGGCCATTTAAGTCATTTAACTTATTTGATTTGGTTGACCGCCATGATTTCATTGACTAATTTGACCTATTGACTTAATGACTTTAACAATATGACCCTTTTCGAACAACAATCTAATGAGTTTATTCCCCGCCATATCGGGCCTAATGAAGCTGATAAAACGATAATGCTCAAAAAAATCGGCGTTAACACTCTTGACGAATTGATCAGTAAAACCGTTCCCGCCACCATCCGTATGGAACATGAGTTGAATCTGCCGGCAGCTATGAGTGAACATGAATACCTGAAGCACATTAAAGATATTTCGCTAAAAAATAAATTATTCGCCAATTACATTGGTCAGGGTTATTACGATACCATTACGCCATCAGTTATTTTGAGAAATGTGTTTGAAAACCCGGGATGGTACACACAATACACACCTTACCAGGCTGAAATTTCGCAAGGACGTTTGGAAAGTTTGTTGAATTTTCAAACCATGGTAAGCGATCTCACTGCATTGCCAATTGCCAATGCATCATTGCTTGATGAAGCCACTGCCGCTGCAGAAGCAATGACGATGTTCTTTAATTTTTTAAACAAACAGGATCATATTGAGCGTCCCAGGTTTTTTGTTGATAGCAATATTTTTCCGCAAACAAAAGATGTTTTATTTACAAGAGCTTTTCCTGTTGGCATTGAAATAGTAGAAGGCGATTATAAAAAAGCTAATCTTGACTCCTCTTATTTCGGAGCCATCGTTCAATACCCAAATGATAATGGTTCAATAGAAGACTATCGTGATTTTATTTCAAGAGTTCATTCCAACGGCGCATTCGTTGCTATGGCCACCGATCTGCTGGCATTAACATTATTAACTCCCCCTGGTGAACTTGGCGCTGATGTAGCCGTTGGCTCTGCTCAGCGTTTTGGTGTGCCGCTTGGCTATGGCGGCCCTCATGCAGCGTTCTTTTCGGCAAAAGATGAATTTAAAAGAAATATTCCCGGTCGCATCATTGGTGTGAGCATTGATGCACAGGATAACCGGGCACTTCGCATGGCGCTGCAAACAAGAGAGCAACATATCAAAAGAGAAAAAGCCACATCAAATATTTGTACGGCGCAGGCATTGCTGGCAAATATGGCTGCTATGTATGCTGTTTTTCATGGAGCTGATGGATTAAAGAACATAGCGAAGCGCATTGCAATTCTTACACAAACAGTAGCCGAAGCCATTGAGCAAAGAGGCTTTGAACTTGCATCCCAAAATTTCTTTGACACTATTGTTATAAGAACGGATGAACTGGCTGTTATAAAAGCAAAAGCAGAACGGCAGTTTATTAACCTCAGGTATATTGATGAGAAACATATTGGCATTTCAATAGATGAAACTACAGCAGTAGATGATCTGTATGACCTGATCAATTGTTTTGAAAACGATAAAGACCCGGTTGCTTTCGATATTGAACAGGACGACGAGTTACTGCATATTCCGGCATCTCTTACACGCCGGTCTGTATTTTTAACGCATGCAGTCTTTAACACCCATCGCAGCGAAAGCCAGATGATGCGGTATATAAAATCTCTGGAAAATAAAGATCTCTCATTGAACACTTCGATGATATCATTGGGCAGTTGTACCATGAAACTGAATGCAGCAACTGAGATGATGCCATTGAGCTGGGCACATTGGAGCAGGATACATCCCTTCGCACCAAAATCTCAAACAGAAGGCTATCAATACATCATTGATGAATTAAGTAAATACTTATGCGAAATAACAGCTTTTGATGCCTGCAGCCTGCAACCCAACAGCGGTGCACAGGGAGAATATTCAGGTTTGCTCACCATTAAAGCTTATCATGAAAGTCGTGGTGATCATCATCGCAATGTAATGCTGATACCTATATCTGCACATGGTACTAATCCTGCGTCGGCAGTAATGGCGGGAATGAAAGTAGTGGTGGTAAAAGCTCTCGAAAATGGATACATAGATGTAGAAGATTTAAAATCAAAAGCTGCTCAGCATAGTGCAAATCTTGCCGGCATCATGATCACATACCCCAGCACTTACGGTGTATATGAAGAAACAGTAAAAGAGATAACTGCTACCATTCACCAGCATGGCGGGCAGGTATATATGGATGGCGCCAACATGAATGCTCAAGTGGGATTATCTGCGCCGGGGTTAATTGGCGCTGATGTTTGTCACCTGAATTTGCATAAGACGTTTGCCATTCCACATGGCGGCGGTGGCCCGGGCATGGGACCGATTTGTGTGAAAAAACATTTAGCAGAATTTTTACCTGGTCATGTGTCAGACACTTCTGGAGTGTCAGACACATACCACGCCGTTAGTGCAGCACCTTACGGATCGGCCAGCATTCTTTTGATTAGTTATGGGTATATAAGGTTGTTAGGTAATGAAGGTGTGAAAATGGCAACAGAGTATGCCATTCTGAATGCAAATTACATGCGGGCAAGACTTGAAGGCCAATACGATATTTTATATACCAATCATAATGGTGAATGTGCACATGAGTTTATTGTTGATCTGCGACCTTTCAAAAAATCTGCAGAAATAGAAGCTGAAGATGTGGCAAAAAGATTAATTGACTACGGTTTTCATGCGCCTACCATGAGCTTTCCTGTTCCTGGCACTATCATGATAGAGCCTACAGAAAGTGAAGACAAAGCAGAACTGGATCGCTTTTGCAATGCATTACTTTCTATTAGAGAAGAAATAAGAGCCATTGAAGAAGGTAAAGCCGACAAAAAAGACAATGCACTAAAAAATGCACCTCATACGCAGTTTGTAATAACGGCTGATGAATGGAAGCATGCTTATTCAAGACAAGCTGCCGCTTTTCCTTTGCATTATGTTATGCTTAATAAATTCTGGCCTTCTGTTGCAAGGGTAAACAATACTTATGGCGACAGAAATCTTGTTTGTACCTGCGAACCTGTAGAAAGTTATATGGAAGCGGAAGCTTAACTGATACTATGCGAGGTTTCTTTAAACGAAACCTCGCATAGCAATTATCTCCACAGCACAAGAATAATAGCTGCGATCAAATGACCAACAAGATGATAGCCGCAGTCAATAAAGTATAACGCCTTTGGCCTGCTCTCATAAATAAAGGAAATAGATACAGCAGTGGTGGCAAAACAAATACCGGTAATCAATCCCAGTTTTAGCGCTGAAATAATAACAGTAAGATCAAGTCTGTTTGCCAGGATAGCCAATCCAATAACAGTAACGGCAATAAGGATAAATGTAGCGGCCATCATTTGACCCATGCCTTTCTTTTTATTGGGATCATTCATATCAATCCCAACAAGTCGTGCCCAGGCAGTTCCGAACAGAGCTTTTGAATACCATACGGCGCCCAGCATAAAATAAGCAATAGCTGCAACCAATACGGCCAGCCAGGTGATACCTGAAAAAATTGAAGTGCTCATAACAGTTGGTTTTGTTTACAGAAAATTAATAATATTTCTAAACTTTCCATTGAATTCAAACAATTGAAAACTTACAGACATAAAAAAAGGGGCTTATGCCCCTTAAAAAATTTTGCTATCATTTGTCTATAGTTTCCTGATCTTAATGTTACGATACCATACATTATCACCATGATCCTGCAAGGCAATCTTTCCTTTTTTGAAAGTTCCAAACCCAGGCATGTCTTTGAATTTACTGCCTGCTATTAATTTTTTCCAGTTATCATCCCACAATGTTGTTGACACAACATTCTCACCATTCAAATAAAGATCAAGTTTACCATTTACAGATTTTATTCCTGCTTTATTCCATTCCAATGCTGGTTTCACTGTTTCTTTAGAACAAGAAATAAGATCATAGAGATCACCTGCTCTGTGCTTAGGTATCTTAGCATCCTTGTGTCGTTCATTATCGAGTACCTGCATTTCCATTCCTGTGTTCCAGGGCCATTCATACTTTGTACTGTCTTCGTGTATATAGAAGATAATACCGCTGTTTGCGCCGGT
>Ga0187893_10002925_pt1 | contig 36094 bp, 27 predicted proteins | sample MA1701074metaG_FD_139574 | JGI IMG/M metagenome (GOLD analysis project Ga0187893, IMG submission 139574) | White microbial mat communities from a basaltic lava cave in the Kipuka Kanohina Cave System on the Island of Hawaii, USA - MA170107-4 metaG ... | reverse complement strand
GACCTCGACACTGCGGTGACGCTGGCCACCACCGCCGACGCCAGCAGCCCCGTGGGCAGCTACGCCATCACCGCCAGCGGCGCCGCTGACGCCAATTACACCATCAGCCAGGTCGGCGGCACACTCACTGTCACGGCCGTTCCCCTGTCGGTCACCGCCAACAATGCTTCCCGCGCCTACGGCCAGACCAACCCGCTGTTCACCGCCACCATTGCCGGCTTCGTCAACGGCGACGACGCAGGTGATCTGAACGGCACGTTGGTCTTCACGACCCTGGCCGAGACCAACAGCCCCGTGGGCCAATATGCGATCACCCCCTCCGGCCTCTCTTCACCAAACTACACGGTGAGTTTCACCGACGGCACGTTGACCATCACCCCCTACGCCCTCATCGCCACCGCCGACAACCAGACCAAACTCTACGGAGCAACCTTGCCGGCCCTGACCGGCACTCTGGTCGGCGTTCATAACGGCGACAACATCACCGCCACCTTCACCACCACCGCAACCGCAGCCAGCAACGTGGGCAACTATCCCATCACTCCCGTCCTCGCCGACCCGGACAACCTGCTCACTAACTACACCATCACCTTGGTCAACGGCACGCTCGCTGTCACGCCTGCGCTACTGACCATTACTGCTGACAACAAGAGCAGGATCTACGGCGCGGCCAACCCGGCGCTGACCGCCAGCTACTCGGGCTTCGTCAACGGCGACGACGTGGCTGACCTCGACACTCCGGTGACTCTGGCCACCACCGCCGACGCCACCAGTCCGGTTGGCAGCTACGCCATCACCGCCAGCGGCGCGGTTGACGCCAACTACACCATCACCCACGGCAACGGCACGCTGACCATCACCCCCGCCCCACTGACCATCACCGCCGATAACAAGAGCAAGACCTACGGCGCAGCCAACCCGGCACTCACCGCCACCTACTCAGGCTTCGTCAACGGCGACGACGCGGATGACCTCGACATTCCGGTGACTCTGGCCTCCACCGCCGACGCCACCAGCCCCGTGGGCAGCTACGCCATCACCGCCAGCGGCGCCGCTGACGCCAACTACGCCATCACCCACGTCAACGGCACGCTCACTGTTACTGCCGGAACGTCCATCGGCATCTCGATCGTCGGCGTTGATGCGTCGGGCGCTCCTACTCTACGAGTGACAAGCGATCCCGGACAGAGAGTGACCATTCAAGTGACAACGAGCTTTGGCGGGTGGGACGACCTCATTACGTTGCCCAACATCACTGGCGTCATTGACTACATCGACGCGGCAGCCGTTGGACAACCATATCGGTTCTACCGCGCGTTGCTGGCGCCTTGATGGGAGGAAGGCGCGAGTTTAACCGTTCAACGCTTCAACTCCTGCTTTCACCGCCTGTCTGATGCCGCTGCACGGCGGCGGCGATGGTGTTGACGTTCTGGAGGATGACCTTGGCGGCGGCGGGATCCGGCACCTTGAGGCCGAAGTTTTTGTCCAGCGCCACCACCAGTTGCAGCGCATCCACCGAGTCCAGTCCCAGACTGCCGGGACCAAACAATGCCTGGTCGTCGTCAATCTCGGCGACGCTCACCTGCAACATGAGGTTTTCCACCATCATGTTTTTGATCCTGTGCTTGAGGTCGCTCACGTCGTGCATCGAAAAACCGTCGGGCTACAAAATGCCCCCATCGACTTTAAGTGTTGAGCCTGTGATGTAACTCGCCTTGGCACAAGCCAGAAATCGGACGGCCGCGGCCACCTCCTCCGGCTTGCCAAACCTTCGCATCGGAATCCGGCCCGCCGCCGCCTTGCGTTCCTCCGCGTCCATCCTGGCCAGCGCCTCAGTTTCCACATAGCCGGGACAGACAGCGTTCACCGTGATGCCGATCCGCGCGACTTCTTTGGCCAGCGACTGCGTCAGCGCCACGACGCCTGCTTTGGCCGCGGCATAATTCGTCTGCCCCATTGGTGCGAGCAACGCGCTCAGTGACGCGATGTTCACAATGCGCCCGTGCCGTTGCCCGATCATCGTCGGCAACACCGCCTGGCAACCGTGGAAAACGGAGTCGAGATTGATCGCCAGCACCTGCTGCCACGCGCCCGGCGTCATGTTCGCCAGCAAACTGTCCTGGTGCGAACCAGCATTGTTCACCAACACATCAAGCCGCCGCGATTGAGCAAGAATCCGCGACACCGCCGACTTCCAACTCTCCGGCTGGGTGACCTCCAGTTCAACGCAATGACAACGCCCGGCAAACTCCGCCGCCAACGCGTCGGCCTTGCTGCGGTTGGCGCGCACACCGAGCCAGATTTGATTGTCGGCCGACTCGTCGAGAAACGATCGCGCAATCGCCTGGCCCAGTCCGCCGTTGCCCCCCGTAACTAAAATGACTCGTGCGCTCATGGAGAGCTGATTTGAAACCGCGCTCCAATCGCCTGTTGATTACATCCCACGACACTTACCAGCGCTTCATGTGCTTCGCCACGCTGCACCGCTGCGCACGCCAGCACGCATTGCCAGGCCGATGCCGCCATCAATCCCTCGCCCAACACCTTTTTTGGTGAGAGCCGCGCCCCGCGCCAGCCCGCCCACGCCGTCGCATCCGGTCCATCGAACAACGGGACATCCTGAAGTCCGTCGCTCAAAAGATCCGCCGACGCGGAATGCAGTTGCTTTGCAAGCATGCTGGCCGCCCTGGCGCGTCCTGTTCGATCCCGGAATAAATGTGGATCCGTGACCCCCGCTAATTCCGCGCACTGGATTGCACCCGCGTCACTGCGGAGGTAAAGCACCGCCGCACCGTCGCTCAAAATCAATCGTCGCGTGAACAGACGAAAGGCATCCGCCGTCAACCAGTCCATCTCTTCAGAACCCACCACCAGGCACCCATCCACCAGTGTCTCGTTGAGCCACTGCGCCGCGAGCGCCAGGCCTTGCACGAACGTTCCCGGATCGCCCACCAGCGTGTAGTTGATAGCGCTGGTTCCGAGCAAGGCCGCCAGATGACTGCTGGGCGCGTTGAAGACCGTCTCGGGAAACACCAACGGACTCGCGGTCGAAGGCTCGCGCAAAACTTCATCGTAAAACCGCCGCGAGTAATTCACGCAGCCGGACATCACGCAGAACACAACGCCCAGGCGCAGCGAACCATCGTTCACCTTCGCGGCGTCCGCGCCCAACGCCTCCAGCGCCGCCGCCACGGCATACTGGCTGATGGGACTGCTCCGGCGAAGCCGCGTGTGGCCAAAAATTGCCGGACGTGGATTCGGTGTCGGGACCATCCGCGCGCGCAACGGCTTCTTCCAGCCGGGCCGTGTCAATTCCTTCACAGGCAGGGGCTGCCCCTGTTGAATCGCCGCGCGCAACGGTTCCATACCCCAGCCGGCGGGAGAGACCGCGCCTATTCCACGAATAAAAACCCGACTCACGACGCCCACCTCCGCAGCACCAGCGAGGCATTCGCCCCACCAAAGCCGAACGAGTTCGTCAGCGCATAGTCAAACGCGACTTCCGTGGGGTTGGTCACGACGGGGAACAGGCACGCCGGATCCACTGTGCTCAAAGTCGCGGTCGGCGGCAGCCATTGCCCGCGCAACGCCATCAGGCAAACCACTGTTTCCACCGCGCCGGCCGCGCCGAGCAGATGGCCGATGCTCGCTTTGGTGGAACTGACCGGAATGGTCTTCGCACTCGCGCCCGCCCAGCGATTGATCGCCGCCGCTTCCGCGCTGTCGTTCAACGGTGTGCCCGTGCCGTGCGCGTTGATGTAGCCGATCTGTTCCGGGCGCACTCGCGCTGCCTCGCAGGCCGCAGTCATCGAGGCCAGGGCCGCGCTGCCTTCCGGGTGCGGCTGCGTCAGGTGATGTGAATCCGTTGCCGCGCCGTAACCGCAAATCTCGCCGAGAATTACCGCACCGCGCCCCCGCGCGTGATCCAACGTTTCCAGCGCGAGCATCGCCGCGCCTTCCCCCAGCGCGAGGCCGTCACGCAGCGCATCGAACGGACGACACTGCGTTGGCGAAAGCGCCTGCAATGAATCGAACCCGGCAAAGACCAGTCGGCTCAACGCATCATAGCCGCCGGTGAACACACGCTCGGCATGGCCGTGCCTCAGCAAATGCCACGCGTGTCCGATGGCGTTCGCGCCGGAAGCGCAGGCGTTGCCGATGATGGTCGTTGGCCCGCGAAAGCCGAAGGCCTCCGCAAGGTTCAATCCCTGTCGCTGCGCCTGGTATTCGACCACGCGGGACGCTTGCCGGCGGTGCCGTCCAGGCGTCTGCGTGGCCTGCCGGTAATACGCCTCGCCCGCGCTCATCCCTCCGCTGGTCGTGCCAAGGACGAGTGGAAGATCTTCCGATGCTTGCCAACCGGATTGGATCCAGGCCTCGTGGGCGGCCAGTAACAGAAGTTTCGAAGCACGATCCAGTCGCGATGATTCACGGGCAGACAAACAAGTCCCTGGCAACCTGTCGGGCAGCACGACTTCCGCCGCCGTCTTCACGCGCTGCCGTGACGCGTCGAAGAGCGTGACTGGACGGAACGCCGTCTGGCCCGATCGAAACCCCGCCGCGTTGCTTTTCCAGCCGCAGCCAAGAGCTGTGATAATGCCCGCCCCGGTGATAACAACTCGCGGGACAACTCCACTTGGCTTTGGTGAGGGAAATAACACAGGAGATGTTCTTGGTGACGCCCGCAGCTACAGATTTAGAAAGCCGCCTCCCAAAAGGCAATTCATTCAGTTATTGCCTCTGAGTTTTCTTTTCCTTTTTGTTGTGAGCGCGCACCCAGTTTTCGTACTCGGAAGACTTGCGGAAAGTTTTGTAGTCGTCGTCGTCCAGAATCGTGGTACGTAAATCTGCGCCTGAAGCCTTCTCCAGTTCAGACAATATCCTCGCTGTGTCTGTGAATTTCTCTGTCTTCAAGCTTATGGCCAGCAACACATCGTAGCATTGGTAAAGAGATCCCTCCTGTTGGATCGCCTGACGGGCGGATTTCTCAGCCGCGGCGAAATCACCCTTCAAGAGGTTCAGGTTCGCGCGAAGAAAGACCAAGTATGCGTCTTCACCAACTTCTTTCTGCAGGCGATCCAAACACGTTAGCGCGCCGGTGTAGTTCGTTCGAATGGTGAAGGCATCCAGTCGCAGAAAGTCGAGCGTTGGATCTGCAGGATAAGTCCGTTCCCAGAGTTCAACCAGAAGTAGATATTCATTTTCATCGGCTTCGAGTGCGGCTGACATACCCAGTTTCAGCACCGTCTTTTGCGACTGCAATTCCTTCGGCAGCTTGCGGAACGTTTCCAACGCCTTGGCATGGCGCCCCTGATGAAGGTCTTCAGTGAGGCGGGTCAAGGCGTCGAAGTGTCGCAAGTATTCGCGTTCACGACCGAGCAGTTTGTCCAGAAGCGACTTGTCCTTGTTGGCGGCAAGACCGAGATAACTGCGTCGCAAACTCTTGCTCAACCATTCGCCGACTGATAACGGCAGGATGTCCACAATCTGAATCTTTCCTGTAGAAGTGCGAGCAAGGCTGAGGCGTTGATACTCTACGCCGCCTGCCTCTGGTAACAAACGCATCAATGGCATCGGGTGGCCGTTCGTTTGCGTCACACGAAGAAAGCGAAGCGAACCGGCCTCATCTTGGGAACCTTTCTTCTTGATCATGCCATCGCGTACCCCAGCCGTAAAATCGCGTCGCTCTTGGGCCTCGATGTCCAAATCAGCCAATGCACTGCCGACGAGCACCTCTACGTTCAGAAGTTTTACGAGAACGTCCGTTTCACCCTCGTTGAATCTCGCCTCCATTCTTCTGGCGTAATCTGCTGCCTCTTCATTTGAAATCGGTTTGCTCGAACTAGCCCCCTTTGCGCTGTTCGCGATCAAACCGACGCAAACCAGGAACATGACGGGCGCTGGATTCTTCATGGTCCTAAAATAAACGATCGCTAGACCCGATGGCACGAAAAAGTAGCCGGGCTTTTCCGAGCTTTCACGATGCAAAACTATCGCTGCACCCGCGCACCGCCGCCTTTCATGAGCTTCTCCACTTCGCCCTTGTCGGCCATTGAGGTGTCGCCGGGCGTGGTCATGGCCAGCGCGCCGTGGGCCGCGCCGTATTCGACCGCCTTCTGCGCGTCGCCGGTGGTCATCAGGCCGTAGATAAAACCAGAGGCGAAGCTGTCGCCGCCGCCGACGCGGTCGAGGATTTCCAGTTCGGGATACTTGCGGCTCTCGTAAAACTTGCCGTCGTGCCAGGCGATGGCGGCCCAGTCGTTGACCGTCGCCGTGTGCGCCGCGCGCAGGGTGGTGGCGGTGGCCTTGAAGTTCGGGAACGTCTTTACCGCCGTCTCAATCATCTTCTTGAACGCCGTCACGTCGATGTGCAAAAGGTTTTCGTCCGCGCCCTCGACATGGAAGCCGAGGCAGGCGGTGAAATCCTCCTCGTTGCCGATCATGACATCGACATACTTTGCGATCTCGCGATTCACTTCCTGGGCGCGCTTCTGGCCGCCGATCGATTTCCAGAGCGAAGGACGGTAATTCAAGTCGTAGCTGACCATCGTGCCGTGCTCCTTGGCCTTCTTCACGCACTCAATCACGAGTTGCGGCGTCGTGTCGGAAAGGGCGGCGAAGATGCCGCCTGTGTGCAGCCAGCGCACGCCGAGCTTGCCGAAGATTTGGTCCCAATCGAAATCGCCGGGCTTCAGTTGCGACGCGGCGGTGTTGCCGCGATCAGGAATGCCCACCGCACCGCGCACGCCATAGCCGCGTTCGGTGAAGTTAAGGCCGTTGCGCACCTCGCGACCAATGCCGTCGAACTTCTTCCACCTGATGAATTGCGTATCCACACCGCCTTGAAGGATGAAATCCTCCAGAAGCCGGCCCACATCATTGTCGGCAAAAGCGGTGCAGACAGCGGTCTTCAGTCCGAAGCAGCGGCGCAGCCCGCGCGCCACGTTGTATTCGCCGCCACCTTCCCACACTTTGAATTCGCGGGCGGTCCGGACACGGCTTTCGCCGGGATCCAGGCGGAGCATGATTTCGCCCAGTGCGATCATGTCGTAGGCGCAGGAATCGGCGGGTTTGATGTCAATCGAAGGCATTGGCGCAATCAGTAAAGTTAGAATCTCGTTCGTTTAGCGAGCGCTGAAGTTGCGAAAAGGCCGATGGAAACTCAACCCATTTCTCGCCCCCCCGCGCCCGCCGTTTTGGCAGCTTGGAATCGCCGATTCTTGACATTGCCCGCCGCCTCCGCATCGTGCGCCACGGAAACGAAACGGATGAAACCGCTCCGCAAACGCGAACTGCTGCTCTCGCTGAAGTATTGCGCCATCGAAGGTTGTTTCAGCGCGCCGATGTTGAACCTTACGCTGGGCAACTTTCCATTCATCATCGGCTTCGCGGTGAAGGCCCTTGGCTGGAGTGATGCAGGCGTGGGCTTGCTTGCGGCCATGCCGTTCCTCTGCCTGTTCCTCCAGCCGCCCGTGATGTTGTTCCTTCAACGGTTTTTCTCCCTGCGGCAGATCATGGTCGGAACCATTGTTTTCAACGCCCTGCCCTGGACGCTCGTGGCCACGTTCCCGTGGCTGGGCAGTCATCGGGATTGGGTGTTCCTCCTGATTTCGTTCGTCGCGACGCTGGGCAACGCGGTTTGCGGCGTGGCCTGGTCGGCGTCAATGTCCGAGCTGGTGCCGCTGGGCATTCGCGGAAAATTTTTCGGCTCGCGCAACATGATGTTCGGCTTTTGGACACTGGTGGTGGTGCTGGCCGCCGGAAAAATCGTGGACCATTACGAGAATTCCCTGACGGCGTTCGGCGTCATTTTCAGCGCAGCCGCCGGCGCGCGGATGATCGGGCTTTATTTTCTGACGAGGATGAAGTTCCCGCCACCGGTGACGGAACTCCGGCCGCAAGCATCGCCGTTAAGCACATTTACCACCGTCTTTCGCGATCTGAACTTCGTCCGGCTCCTCCTGTTCACCGGCTTGTTCGGCTTCTGCCTGTATCTCGGCTGGCCGTTTTACAGCGTGTATGTGCTGACCGAACTGCCGCTGACGGTCGGTGATTTGACGATATTAACCACGCTCTCGACGCTGGGCGGACTGTTGTCATTGAGGACATGGGGGCCTCTGAGCGATCGCTTCGGCAACAAACCCATCATGCTCACTTGCGCGCTCATCTGGTTGCTCCTCGCGGCGGTCTCATGGCTCTTCAGCGGGCCTAAGCATTACGGGCATCTCTACGCGAATTACTTCATCACCGGTTTCATGATGGCGGGCTTCCAGCAACTCGGCCAGTTCAACCTGATGATCAAAATGGTGCCACCGGAGAACAAGGCGCATTACATCTCGGTCTATTTCAGCTTCACCAACATGCTCATCGCCGCCGGGCCGTTGCTGGGTGGCGTCATTCTGCACAGCCTTCCAGCGGACGCGGGCAATCTCTTCGGGCAACCGCTCACGCGCTACCACGTGCTGATCGTCGGCTCGCTGGCGTTGTGCCTGTTGAGCCTGCATTTGTTGCAAATGGTGCGCGAGCCGGCGGAGCGTTCGGTGAAGGAACTCGTCCTGGTGATGCGCAACATGCGCGAGTTCAACCCGGTGCTGGGCATCACGACGCTGGCAGAATTCATGTTCACCCCGCGCGGCCTGAGCCGGCTGGCCCATTTCTCGGTGCGGACGCTGCGCCGCCAGACGAACGCGATGTCCGACGTGGGCGAAGAACTGGTGGAGGAGGGGTGGCGGGCGGTGAAACGGCCGTTGAAGGTATTCAGAGGGCGGGACGAAAACAGCGGCGACGCGTGAATTGTTTCCCCAAGGCGCCTGTCGCTCATTCAGGTTCAGCCATCATCTGCTTGTATTGCTCGGCTTCGCGCGCGGACATTTTCTTGAGGAGAACCCGCAAAGTGTAATTGCCCACCATCTTTCCCTCGCGCATATAAAGCCAGTCGCTGATGTCGGCTTCTGGAATCGTGATGCGGTCTCCCAGTTTCACGCTGGCCACGATGTTCGGGTCATTGTTGATCGTCCCTTTGATGGCGCCGTCACGACGCTCAACATCATTCGCCCAGAAGTGCTCGGTGCCGTTCTTGTCCGTGATCCCGACTTTGAGCGCGAAATCACTCTCGCCGCGGCCTCGCTTGTCGAATACCTCCCAGAACTTCGGCAAAGACTCGCGCGCCCTGGCAATGGCGGCGCTCATTTCCACGTCGTTCGGTTCGATGCCGATGGTCTTGTCCCTTTTGGAGCACGCGGCCGTCATCATCAAAAGGATCGCCCCCAGTGCCAGGACAATATTGGAAGAACGTTTCATCGGAAAAAGCGGCGCCGCGGCGTGCAGCGGCTCTCGCACCCGCATCTCGCTCAACTCCTGTAGAGAATGAACACCCCGTAATCCGTCACCCAGTCGCGCGTCTCCAGGTCGCGGTGCGAGTAGTTGAAGGTCTCAATCTTGACGATGCTTTGCTCGCCGATCTTGTTGATGAAGTTGGTGACAATCTCGTCGAAATGATCCTTGCCGACCTCCACGCAATCGAAGTGCCGGATGCATTTGATGCGAAGCTGGATGCCTTCGTGGGCGGCGGCTTCGAGTGGCCGGTTTGGTTTGGTGATGAGAGACTCCGCCGCCTTTTCATGCTGCGGCACGGCAAAATGCTTGGGCCCTTCGCGCGCGGCGGCGGAGGTGGAGATGGGGTTGACGACATGCGGCGTCAGGGTTTCGGCACTGGCCGCGGGAATGACAATCGTCGTGCCGCAGGCAGGACACTGGATTTCGCTTCCCGCGCCGGCGGCGTCCACGGAGAGATCCTGCTCGCATTGACGACATTTGAAATTGATGTCCATAGCCGTGTGCCTTTCGTTTGAGGAACGAGACAGAGATTAGCTTCCGTGCGCGGCCCAAGCGAGTAAAATTTGCCAATGCATCTCGGTGGCGTGACTGGCCACGCATCGGAGCGCCGGTCTCCGACCCGGCGCGTTCGCCAAGCGCTCGAGTTCGCGCCGTGTCGGAGACCAGCGCTCCAAACGCCTGGCCCGTTCACCGCGCGATCCAGCCGCCGCCCAGCACCAGATCATCCTGATAGAACACACAGGCCTGCCCCGGCGTGATCGCGCGTTGCGGCGTGTGAAGTCTTACGCGCGCTCCGCCGTTGGCCGTCAGCGTAATGGTCGCGGGCGTGCCGGGATGATTGTAACGAATCTTGGCTGTCGCTTCGATGGAAGCAGGTGGCGTCTCCCAGCGAATCCAATTGCAGCGCTCCACGCTGAACTCGGCGCGGTCCAGCATCGACTCATCCCCAACGATGACGCGGTTGTTCTGCGCGTCGAGTTCCACGACGTAAAGCGGTTTAGGCGACGAGATGCCGAGGCCCTTGCGCTGGCCGATGGTGTAGAACTCGATACCATCGTGCTGGCCGAGAATCCGCCCGTGAACATCCACAATGTCACCCTGGTGCTTCTGGACGAGGTCCGCTTGCTGGAGAAACTTCCCGTAGTCCTTGTCCGGCACGAAACAGATTTCCATGCTCTCCTCCTTGTCGGCGGTCTTGAGCTGGCAGTCGCGGGCAATCTCGCGTGTGTCGCTCTTGGTCAGTTCGCCCAGCGGGAACAGCGTGCGGGCAAGCTGCTCCTGCTTCAGCGAAAAGAGAAAGTAGCTCTGGTCCTTGCGCGGATCGCGGCCGCGCTTGAGCAGGTGGCGCGTGCAGTCCGCGCTCAACTCCACGCGGGCGAAGTGCCCCGTGGCCACTTTCTCCGCGCCCAGTTGGCGGGCGCGGCTGATGAGCGTGCCGAACTTGAGCTTCTCGTTGCACATCACGCATGGATTGGGCGTGCGACCGGCCTTGTACTCCTCCGCGAAGTAATGGATGACCTGCCTCTGAAAATCCTCGGCCTCATCGACGAGATAATACGGGATGTTCAACTTGTGCGACACGGACCGCGCATCCGTCACCGCCTGCGGGCCGCAGCACTTGTCCTCCGCCCGATTGACGCAATCCTGCGGCCAGAGCTTGAGAGTGATGCCGACAACCTCGTAGCCCTGCTCGACCAGCAACGCCGCCGCCGCCGAGGAATCAACTCCCCCGCTCATGCCGACGACCACGCGCGTCTTCTTCTGTTCGATGACATCCGTCATTGTGTCAGAGCTTACGAAGATGGGGTGCGGGTGTAAAGCGGTTCAGGGAGGCGGGCCCCGTCACTTGCCCCTTGCCCGTTGCACTGCCTTGACCATAATGATCTCCATGCCCGGCCAACGGGCAACGATTCATGAACGAGTGGAACATTCAGTCGCGCGCGCACGCCTGCCAGGCTTGCGAGAAGCATTTTGAGGACAAGCAGCCCTACCACACCATGCTGCTCGATCTGAAGCACGAGGTTGAGCGGCGGGATTTGTGCGAGGCTTGCTGGAAGCAGGAGCAGGGCGAAGGAGCGACTGAACGCAAGGGGTTCATCTCCCATTGGCAGGGTGTCTATGAAGCGCCGCCACCCGCGCCACCGGAGGCGATCCAAAAGGAGAACGCCGAATCGCTCTTGAGAAAAATCATGGAGTCGAACGACGCGAGGTACGCCGCGGCGTCCTACATCCTGGCCGTGATGCTCGAACGCAAGCGCCTGCTCAAGGTGAAGGAACAGTTCAAGCGCGATGCCCAACGAATCTTTGTGTACGAGCAACCCAGGACCGGCGACATTTTCACCATCCCCGATCCGAACCTGCAATTGAACCAGCTTGAGGCCGTGCAACGCGACGTTGCGGCGCTGCTGGAGCATGGGCTGAATCCACCGGTCGCGTCCGGCCCGCACAGCGACACTTCCGCTGGCGATGCGGAGCTTTCCGTGTCTGCGCCGCAGAACGAAGCAGCGGCGGATGCGGAGCCTCTCACGCGCTGACGCATCGTATCGTGAGCAAGCTTGGCGCCCTCCAGGAAACCTTGGGGCACACGTTTCGGGACGAAAGCCTGTTGCGCCTGGCGCTGACTCATCCCTCTGTCGTGCATGAATCGACCGGCTACCAGCCTCACAATCAGCGTCTGGAGTTTCTCGGCGACTCGGTGCTCGGCCTGGTGCTCACGCGCGAGCTTTATGAAAAGTTTCCCGAGTTCGGCGAAGGCCCGCTCACCAAGGCCCGCGCAAAAATGGTGAACCGCCGCACGCTGGCGGCCGAGGCCCGGCGGCTCGGCCTCGGGCGGCACCTCATCCTCAGCCGTGGCGAGGAGGCCAGCGGCGGGCGCGAACGCCAGTCCGCGCTGGCCGACGCGTTTGAGGCGTTGTTGGGCGCGATTTTTCTTGATGCCGGTTACGAAGCAGCGCGCGCGTTTATTCTGCGCTGTTTCCGCGACGCCTTCGGCGAGTTGACAGAAATTCCCAACTTGGAGAACCCGAAAGGCGAATTACAGGAACTCTTGCAGGCCAAGGCCGCCGAGGCCCCCCAATACGAGATGACGTATGCGAGCGGCCCGGACCACAACCGCGAATTTGAATGCGCCGTGTTCCATCAAGGCATCGAACTGGGCCGGGGTCGGGGCCGGAGCAAGAAGGAGGCGGAAAGCCGCGCCGCCATTGCGGCCTTGGAAAAACTGCGCGAGCCGGCGGCGTCGGTTCCTTCCGGTGGGGAGGCGGCTGAGTCCTGACGCCGCCGCCAGCCGCGCTCTCTCGCCCATGACGCACCTGACCCGTATCATCACCGCCACTGACCCTGTCCTGCGCGATCAATCTCTCGACTCGGCTTGCGCTGATCTTTCCGTCGATGAACTGCTGGCCGAGTGCGCCGCGCTGGATGACTTTCGTCGTCGGAGTGAGAACCTGTACGAGCGCGTCCGCGCGCTGTTTTTTCTCCATGCCATCCACCGCTTTCACCTGCCGCCGAAGCTGGCCCGCGCAGCGCGCACGCTGCGCCAACCACCGCTCGTTCCTTTCCAAGGCTACGAACACCTTCTTCAGCGCCGCTTCGAGGAAGCCATCGATTCGTTTCTCACGGTTCAACATCGGGCAGGCCCGGGCGATGGCATTAGTTCGGCGCTGGCCGCCGCCTATCATCGGCTCGGGTTCCAAACCCTGTCCGACCAGGTGCGTCGCAGCGTTCGTTCCGTGCGCGGCAACCAGTGGATTTTCCGCATGGGCCATCCCGCGGATCAACCCTTGCGCCTGCGCCCGAGCTTGCTCCAGCCGGGCGCGGACGGCACGTATCCCATCCTGCGCGAGCACACGCCCGTCCGCATGGACCTTACGCATTCGGCGTGGAGCGACATTTTCTTTCTCGGCATGGATTTTCCCGAGGGCGCCAAAGTGCTCAACGTCTCCATTGACCTTGGCGTTCATGGCCGCGACGCCGCACCGCGACCGCCGGTCGAGGCCTGCTTGCGAGTCATCGAAGAGCCAGTCCTGCGCCTGACCAGTGTCGATCTGGGCGCGACGACGGACATCACTCATCTCACGGACATTTTCGATTTCGCGAAGGATTATCTCGGCTTGCTCAAAGCGGCCGTCATCGCCAGCGGCATCGTCCCGCCGGGACTTGAAGGCTCCGGCCAGAGCCTGGATGAGTTGCTGGCTTGTATCGCCGGACCAGGGCGCGGCCTTGAAATCGTCAGCAACGTGAACAACATCCCGAAAGGCTCGCGTCTCGCGGTTTCGACGAACCTGCTCGCCGCGCTCATCAGCGTCTGCATGAGGGCTACCGGACAGGCGTCGTCACTCACCGGGCCATTGCAGGAAAACGAGCGCCGCCTCGTGCTCGCCCGCGCGCTGCTTGGCGAATGGCTGGGAGGTTCCGGCGGCGGATGGCAGGACAGCGGTGGGATCTGGCCCGGCATGAAATTGATTGAAGGGGTGGCCGCAACGGAAGGCGATCCGGAGTTCGGCATCAGCCGCGGACGCCTCATGCCCCGCCACCGGATTCTGGACCACTCCGATGCATCGCCCGAGACCCGCCGCAAGCTTCACGAGAGCCTCGTGTTGGTCCACGGAGGCATGGCGCAGAATGTCGGTCCGATTTTGGAAATGGTTACCGAAAAGTACCTGCTTCGCTCAGATGCAGAATGGCGAGGACGCCGCGAAGCGCTCGGCATTCTGGACGAGATTCTCACTGGGCTGAAGCAGGACGATGTGCGCGCCATTGGCATGGCCACGACCCGCAATTTCCAGGGACCGATCCAGGCGATCATCCCGTGGGCGACCAACCATTACACGGAAACGCTCATTGAGCGGGTTCGCGCCGAGTTCGGCGGCGACTTCCGGGGGTTCTGGATGCTGGGCGGGATGTCCGGCGGCGGCATGGGCTTCATCTTCGCGCCGGAGCGAAAGCCCGAAGCGCAACGCCGGTTGTCGGACATAATGTCCACGACGAAACGCGAACTGGAACACGCACTGCCGTTTGCCATGGACCCGGTGGTGTACGACTTCGCCATCAACGAGCAGGGCACCATCGCCGATGTGCTTTCGGGCGCGGACGCGTTGATGCCGCCAGGTTACTATGCGCTGACCATCCCATCTCTGTTACGCCAGGAACTGCGCTCGCTTTCGCCTTTGCGGCGCGCTGAGATCGACAGGTTCGGAGCCGCGTGCCGCACAAGGCCCGAACTGCGCGGCATGGTGCAGACACTGTTTGACGCGCTCCTGCCACGCGGGAAAACCGAAACAGCCAGCGAGCAAACCCTCGCCTCTTTGCTCGAACAAAATGGTTTCGACAGCGCGCAACACGAGCAAATCCGGACCGACTTGAAGGATGGGCGCATTGGCCTCGCGCAAAACCGGCTTCCGGCCAGCGTGGTGATCGAGGACATAGTCGATGGTGACGTGGTCGGGATTTCAAATTCTCAATTTTCAATTCTCAATTTGAAATTGTCCGATGCCGAAGCTGCGGGGAAAGCCGCCCTGCGACGTGGGGAGGTCGCCGTCGTCACGCTCGCCGCCGGAGCGGGCAGCCGTTGGACTCAGGGCGCGGGCGTCGTCAAGGCCCTGCACCCGTTTTGCAAACTGGCCGGACGCCATCGCACGTTCCTGGAGATGCATCTGGCGAAAAGCCGGCGCAGTTCGCGCGAGGCCGGCGCCGCCCTCCCGCACGTTTTCACCACGAGCTACCTGACCCACGAGCCGACAAGGGAGTTTCTCGCCCGCCAAAACAATTACGGCTACGAGGGGCCGCTTTTCCTTTCACCCGGCAAATCGATTGGCCTGCGGCTGGTTCCCACCGTACGTGACCTGCGTTTCGCCTGGGAGGAGATGCCCCAGCAGGTCCTCGATGAACAGCAGCAGAAGGTGCGCGACAGCCTGCGCACCGCGCTCCTCAATTGGGCCCGCCACGCGGGGGAAGCCGCCGATTACAGCGACAATCTGCCGCTGCAGTGCCTGCATCCGGTCGGACATTGGTACGAGGTGCCAAACCTGTTCCGAAACGGCGTGCTCGCCCAACTCCTGCGCGAGCGCCCTCAGTTGAAGCATCTCCTGCTGCACAACATTGACACCCTCGGCGCCAGCGTCGATCCGGCGCTGCTCGGCGTCCACCTGCAGTCGGGGGCGTGCCTGACGTTTGAAGTTATCACTCGCTGGATCGAGGATCGCGGCGGCGGACTTGCCCGCGTGAACGGACGAGTCCGTCTCGTCGAAGGGCTGGCCATGCCCCGCGAAGAGGCCGAGTTCGCTCTGACCTACTACAACTCAAACACCTGCTGGATCGAAATTGACAAACTGCTTGCCACCTTCACGCTGACTCGTGACGACATTCTTCGCAGCCGCCGAGGTGACGAGGCGGTTGGCGAAGGCTCCGCTTCCTCGGGGCAGCCCTTACAAGATGAAGCTCAGGAAAGAATCTCCTCCGCCGTCCGCGCGCTCGCGGCGAAGATGCCCACCTACGTCACCATCAAAGACGTGAAGAAACGCTGGGGCCACGGCCAGGAGGATATTTTCCCGGTGACTCAATTCGAGAAGCTTTGGGTGGATATGACCGCGTTGCAGGAAATCGACTCGCGGTTCATCGCCGTGCCGCGCGTGCGCGGCCAACAACTCAAGGACCAGGCCCAACTCGATGGCTGGCTGCGTGATGGCTCGGCGGCCCACGTTGAGTCGTTGTGCGAGTGGCAGTGAATCGTGTTCAACTCCTGCCGCGCGCCACGTCCTTCATCAGGCGAACGACCAACGCCGTCCAGCCGGTTTGATGCGGCGCGCCCAGGCCCTTGCCGGTTTCGCCGTGGAAATATTCGGAGAAGAGAACCAAGTCGCGCCAGTACGGGTCTTTGGCCCAGCGCGAATCCTGGCCGTGGCACGGGCGGTGTCCGCTGGCATCGGGCAGGAAAAGGCTTCCGAGCCGGCGGCCCAAATCGCGTGCCACGTCCTTCAGATTCATGAGCCGGCCGGAACCCGTCGGGCACTCGACCTTTAACTCGTCTCCGTAATAATGGTGGTAACGCTCCAGGGCTTCGATGAGCAGATAATTTGTCGGAAACCAAATCGGGCCGCGCCAGTTCGAGTTGCCCCCGAAAAGGAACGTGTTCGACTCGCCCGGAACGTAATCGACGCGATGCACTTCGCCGTCGGCGCGAAATTCATACGGATGCTCCGCGTGAAACCTGGACAGCGACCGGATGCCGAAGGGGGAGAGGAATTCATTTTCATCGAGCAAATAGCGCAGCACGCGCTCCAGCCGCTCTCGTGATGGAATGGCCAGCAGGCGGTATCCCTTGCCCGCCTCGCAGTAGGTAATGTGCCGCGACAAATCAGGCCGGTGTTTGAGGAACCAACTCATCCGTTTGTAGAAGCCGGGCAGCTTGCGGATGGTTTCCTCCTCCAACACCTCCACGGCGATGAGCGGCAGCAGCCCAACCAGCGACCGCGTCTTGAGCGGCACGACGTGGCTGTCGAACTGGATTTGATCGTAATAAAAGCCGTCGGTCTCGTCCCACAGCCCTCGGCCGCCCAGCGCGTTCATTGCGTCCACGATCTGCACGAAATGCTCGAAGAACTTGGAAGCCATGTCCTCGTAGGCCGGGCGAATCTTTTCGCCGTCGCACGCCAGTTCGAGCGCCATGCCTAACATCGTCACGCTGTAGAACGCCATCCACGCCGTGCCGTCGGCCTGCTGCAATGAGCCGCCGGTGGGCAGCGGCTTCGAGCGATCGAACACGCCGATGTTGTCCAGGCCCAGGAAGCCGCCCGAGAAGAGGTTTTTGCCCTGCGCATCCTTGCGATTCACCCACCAGGTGAAGTTCAGCAACAACTTTTGGAAAACGCTTTCGAGAAAGTCCCGGTCACGCTCGCCCGCGCGGTCAGCGATTTTATACACGCGCCATGCCGCCCAGGCGTGGACCGGTGGATTCACATCGCCGAATGCGAATTCATAGGCCGGAATCTGCCCATTCGGGTGCATGTACCATTCGCGCAGGAAAAGGCTGAGTTGTTCCCTGGCGAACTTCCCGTCCAGCCGCGCGAAGGGAATCATGTGAAACGCCAGGTCCCACGCGGCAAACCACGGATACTCCCACTTGTCCGGCATGGAAATCACGTCGCGGCTGAAGAGGTGTTTCCACTCGGCATTGCGCCCGCCCTTGCGGCTCTCGGGCGGCGGCGCAGCGCCGGGATCGCCGTTGAGCCAGTCCTCCACGACGTAGTGATAAAACTGTTTCGACCAGAGCAGCCCCGCGTACGCCTGCCGCACCACGTTGCGTTCGGCTTCGTTTTGTTTCGGCGGACAAAGCGAATCGAAAAACTCGTCAGCCTCGCGCAAACGCCTGCTGAAGATGTCCTCGAACTCACCCGTCAACGGTTCCTCGCGCGCTTCCTTCTCGCCGAACAGCCGCAAACGGATCGTTTGGGCATGGCCGGCCGGAATGGTGAGGACGTAATGCGCCGCGACCTTGCTGCCGACCCGCGCCGGATTCACCGCGCTTTTGCGCCCTTGGACGACGTATTCGTGGAGGGCGTCTTTCGTGAAAGCGCCTTCTATTCCGATGCCCCAGAGCCGGCGGGTGTTCGTTTCATTTTCCGTAAAAAGCAGCGGCGGCTGGCGTCCCTGTGGGTCCGGACCCACGACCAGGCTGAACGCGCCCAGCGTCTCATGCGTGCCCGTCACGCGATTGCCATTTTTTTCCGCGCGCAACCGCGGACGCATGCCCTGGCCTTCTTGAGTGCTGCCCCACGACCAGGTATTGCGATACCACAGCGTCGGCAGCAGATGAATCGTCGCCGGTTTCGGGCTGCGATTGGCCACCGTGATGCGGATGAGAATGTCGTCCGGCACGGCCTTCGCGTATTCGGCAAATACATCGAAGTAACGGTCGCCGTCGAAGACCCGGGTGTCGATCAACTCAAACTCCGGCTCGCTCTTGTCGCGCCGGGCGCTTTCATCCACGAGCCGCGCATAGGGAAATTCCGCCTGCGGATATTTGTAGAGCGCCTTCATGTAGGAATGAGTCGGCGTTGAATCGAGGTAGAAGTACTGCTCCTTCACGTCCTCGCCATGATTGCCTTCCGGGCCTGTGACGCCGAAAAGCCGCTCCTTCAACATCGGATCGTGGCCGTTCCACAACGCCAGCGCGAAGCATAACCGGCACTCGCGATCCGTGATGCCCAGCAGGCCGTCCTCACCCCAGCGGTACGCGCGGCTGCGCGCGTGTTCGTGCGGGAAATAGTCCCAGCAAGTGCCGTCCGGCGAATAATCCTCCCGCACCGTGGCCCACTGCCGCTCGGACAAATACGGCCCCCAGCGTTTCCAGTTCTTCTCCCGCTGCGCGTCCTCTGCCAACCGGCGCGCTTCAGCAGTAGATTCCCGCCGAACGAACGCGGTCGTGCTGGTGTCGGTTTCCGCGGCTACCGCAGATCCGTCGCTGGACTTGCCGCTCATGCTCGGCGCGAGAATGTTGCTCACCGATCGGAGAAGCAAGAGCTACTTGCTTTGGATCAAAGGCATCGTCAGGAGCAACCGGGCGGACTGGTCCGACACAATGCTCAAACGCTCGCCTAAAATCCAGCACTATGCCTCCGACTTTGAACGGCTTCGAACGTCAGTGGTATTCTTGCAATGTCTTCACACCATAGCCACTCTTCTTAAGCGCGGCGATGCCGAGGGCGGCGGCGCGGGCGCCGCTGAGCGTCGTCATGATTGGCGTGCCGGTATAGACGGCAGTGGTGCGGATCTTCACTTCGTCCGCGCGCGGTGTCTGGCCAGCAGGCGTGTTGATGACGAGCTGAATCTCGCGGTTCTTGAGGAGATCGACGGCGTTGGGGCGGCCTTCGGTGAGTTTGAAAACGCGCTCGACTTTCAGGCCGGCTTTCTCCAGCACCGCCGCAGTCCCGCCCGTGGCAACGAGGTTGAAGCCCAGATCGGCGAATTGCTTCGCCACCTCCGCCACGCCTTTCTTGTGCGCATCGCTCACGCTGATGAAGACGCAGCCCTTGGTCGGCAATGGTGAGATGGCAGCCATCTGCGACTTGGCGTAGGCGATGCCGAGATCGGCATCGAGGCCCATCACTTCGCCCGTGCTGCGCATCTCAGGCGAGAGCAGGATGTCCTGGCCGTGAAAGCGGTTGAACGGAAAGACCGATTCCTTGACCGCCCAGTACTTTGTCCAGATTTCGTCGGTGAAACCGAGTTGCTTGAGCGTCTTGCCGGCCATGACCTTGGCGGCAAGCTTCGCGAGCGGCTGGCCGATGGCCTTGCTGACGAACGGCACGGTGCGCGAGGCGCGCGGGTTCACTTCAAGCACGAACACCGTCTCGCCCTTCACGGCGTATTGCACGTTCATCAGCCCGATCACCTTGAGCTCGCGCGCCATCGCGTGCGTGTAGTCGCGGATGGTGGCGATGACCTTGGGCGACAACGTGTGCGGCGGCAGCACCATCGCGGCGTCGCCGGAATGCACGCCTGCGAATTCGATGTGCTCCAGCATGCCGCCAATGACGATGGTGCCTTTGCCTGGGTCATCGAAGCGGCCCACGTCGGCGATGCAATCCACGTCCACCTCGGTCGCATCTTCGAGGAACTTGTCCACCAGCACGGGCCGCTCTGGCGAGGCTTCAACGGCGAAGCGCATGTAGTGCTGAAGCTCCGCATCGCTGTAAACAATCTGCATCGCGCGCCCGCCGAGCACGAAGCTGGGCCGGACGAGCACGGGATAGGTCAGTTTTTTCGCGACCACCAGCGCTTCGGCCTCGTTGGTGGCGATGCCGTTGGGGGGCTGCGGGATTCTAAGTTTGTCGAGCATCGCAGCGAAAAGTTTGCGGTCCTCGGCGGTTTCGATGCTCTGCGGGCTGGTGCCGATGATGTTGACGCCATTCTTTTGCAGGCCGAGGGCGAGATTGAGCGGCGTCTGTCCGCCGAACTGTGCGATGGCACCCCAGCATTTCTCGCGTTCGTAGATGTGCAGCACGTCCTCCAGCGTCAGCGGCTCGAAGAACAGTTTGTCGCTCGTGTCGTAGTCGGTGGAGACAGTTTCCGGATTCGAGTTTACCATCAGGGTCTCGAAGCCGTCCTCCTTGAGCGCAAACGACGCGTGGACGCAGCAGTAGTCGAACTCGATACCCTGCCCGATGCGGTTCGGCCCGCCGCCGAGAATCATCACCTTCTTCTTGTCCGACGGGCGCACCTCGTCATCGCCGCGGTCGTAGGTCGAGTAGTAATACGGTGTGTAGGCCTCAAACTCAGCGGCGCACGTATCGACAAGCCGGTAACTGGGCACGAGGCCAAGCTTCCTGCGCTCGGCGCGCACGGCGTCTTCAGTTCGCCCGGTCAGGCTGGCGATCTGGCGGTCGGAGAATCCGAGGGCCTTGGCTTTGGCGAGTTGTTCAGCGTTCATCAAGTTCAGGTCCGAAAGAAATCCCGCAAAGGAAATCGCAATGACGGATGGCTGTCGAGTGGGAAAGTCTCCGGTTCCGCTTCCCGCTCGATGATCGCGCGGTAACCAAAGCGCTGAACTCTCCGGCCAGTCGCTTCTGGCAACCACCGCATTCTGCGTCAGGCCTTTTCCAACACGATGTTTTTCGCTGTTTCCTCCTCAAAAAAGCCGCCTTCGGCGTTGACGCCATCGAACCACTTTGATACGCATTCGAGCAGTCCGAAACTCTAATCCCTAAGTTCTATGAAAACATTCGCCGCCTTTTTCCTTCGTGTTGTTTGCGCTGCTTTTTTCCTTTTCGCCGTGATCGGAAGCGCTGCCCCCGTTGTCCTGTCGCCCGCCAGCGCCTTGCCGCCCGGTTCGGGCGTGGATCGCGGCTTCATCGTCCGCACCGCGCAAGGGCCGACGAACGAGGTGCTGGCCAATTCCTTCAGCCGCGCCGTCCGGCAGCTCAACGGCACGCTGCGCGACAGCACTGGCCAGATCGTCTCCAACGAAGCCCTGCCGGGACCGCGGCCCGACGGCGGCTACACCGCCGAGCTGGTCAACTTCGAACTGGATGGCCTGCCGGTGCTCAACTTCATGTTCAACTCGACCCCGTTCCCCGGCGTGCCAGGCAACGAGCAGAGCCGCGATTCATTCGCCGTCGAAGTGGTAGGCTTCCTCAATTTGCTCGCCGGCGACTACACCTTCGGCGTGTCCGTGGGCGCCGACCGCACGGACGTCAACGACGACGACGGTTATACCGTGCTCAGCGACGTGAACCCGCGCAGCATCTTCGCCACGCGGGTCGGTGAATACCAGCGCACCGTCACTCAGCCGTTCGCGTCGAATCAGCACAACACGAATTATTTTCAGGTCACTGCGCCGCAGGATGGTTTGTATCCCTTCCGAATTGTGTATTGGCAGACGACCCGCGGGGCCAACCTGCATTTCTTCAGCATCCTCCCGGACGGCGCCACTCATGTGCTGGTGAACGATCCGTTGAGCTTCGACTCGATTGAGGCGTATTACACCGTCAACAACGGCGCGAAAGCCAACGGGCCGTATGTGGCCGAAATCAACCCGCCAAACGGCGCTTCCGGCATCGCCGCGAGCAATTCAATTTCACTGCTGATCGTCGATGGAGACACGGCGGTCCAGGACGCATCGGTGCGCATGTTCTTGAACAACCTGCAAGTCACGCCGCAATCCATCGTTCGGACGGGCAACAAGCTGGCCGTGCGCTACGATCCTTCAGCCACCCGCACGATCACGACCAATCTCGTGCGCGTCGAGTTCGCGGACACGGCGGGCAATCGCCAGACGAACTCGTGGCAGTTCTCCATCATCGCGGGCACCGCTGTGCGCACCGTGGTCACCGGCCAGTGGGATTTCGAGGCGTGCGACCTGTCGGCCACGATTGGCAAGGCGCTGCGATATCTCGACGGACCGGCGGGGATAACGGCGACGGAGACACGCTTCGGCACCTGCGCTTCGCTCGGCGTCGCCCTCATCAACGGCGAGGACGCGAAGATCATGGAAGTGCCCTACACTGCCGGAGTTTGGGCGCCTTACGGCTACATCATGGAACACGGCATCAGCCCCAATGGCGGCGGCACGCGGGTCAATCAATTCACGCTCATCATGGACGTGCTGGTAGATACGACCGGCGCGGGAGCAGCTTCGCTCTTGCAAATGACGCCCGCCAACAATGATGACGGCGATCTTTTCTGGCAGGGCAATAACTTTGGCCAAGGCACCGGCGGCTACAACGGCGCCGGCACCTTCACGCCGGGCGAATGGCACCGTGTGGCCATCGGCTACGACGAAGCAGCCACCCCGCCCTTCGCCGCCAAGTATGTCGATGGCGTCAAGCAGGACGACTGGACCGCTGGCCATGCGCTGGACAATCCCCGTCGTTCGCTGGCGCCCACGGCGGTGCTCTTCGCCGATGGCGATGGTGACACGGAACGACGACGCATGTGGGTTAACAGCATCCAAATCCGCTCCGGCCAACTCAGTGATGCCGAACTGGCCGCGCTAGGCGGACCTTCGGCCGGTGGGATTCCCGCGACGATTCCAGAGACAAGGGTGACTGGTCAGTGGGACTTCAATGTGAACATCGCGTCCATGAACGGCCAGTTGGCGCCCACGGTGGGCAAAGCCTTGCAATATCTTGACGGACCGACTGGAACGACCGCGACCGAGACGCGTTTCGGCACTTGCAGCGCCTTGGGCGTGGCGCTCGTCAACGGCGAGGATGCCAGCATTATGGAGGTGCCTTATGTCGCAGGAGTGTTCGCGCCCTATGGGTACATCATGACGCATTTGATCCCGCCCAACGGCGGGGGCACGCGCGTCAACCAATTCACGCTCGTCATGGACGTGCTGGTGGATACGACCGGTGCGGGAGCAGCTTCGCTCCTGCAGATGACCCCGGCCAACAGTGATGACGGTGATCTTTTCTGGCAGGGCAATAACTTTGGCCAAGGCACCGGCGGCTATAACGGCGCCGGCACCTTCACGGCCGGCGAATGGCACCGCGTCGCCATCGCCTACGACGAAGCCGCCAGTCCGCCCTTTGCCGCCAAGTATGTCGATGGCATCAAGCAGGACGACTGGACGGCGGGGCATGCGCTGGACAACCCTCGTCGTTCGCTGGCGCCCACGGCGGTGCTTTTCGCCGACGGCGATGGGGACACGGAACGGCGGCGTATGTGGGTCAACAGCATTCAGATTCGCGCCGGCAAACTTTCCGACGCAGAAATCGTCGCGCTCGGCACGGCATCGGCCAGCGGCATCCCGGTGGTCGCGCCCAAGAGCGGCGTTTCCGGCCAGTGGGATTTCAACGTCAACAATACCTTCCTCAACGGGTTCCTGGCGCCGACCATCGGTCGCGCCTTGCAGTATCTTGATGGGCCGACTGGCACGACGGCGACAGAAACACGCTTCGGCACTTGCAGCGCCCTGGGCGTAGCGCTCATCAACGGCGAGGATGCCAGCATCATGGAAGTGCCCTACACGCCTGGAGTCTGGGCGCCTTACGGCTACATCATGACGCATCTGATCCCTCCCAATGGCGGCGGCACACGGGTCAATCAATTTACCTTCATCATGGACGTGCTGGTCGATACGACCGGCGCGGGAGCGGCTTCGCTCCTGCAGATGACACCAGCCAACAGCGATGACGGCGACCTCTTCTGGCAGGGCAATAACTTTGGCCAGGGCACCGACGGCTACGGTGGCACGGGCGCGTTCACGGCCGGCGAGTGGCACCGCATCGCCATCGCATATGACGAAGCCGCCACTCCGGCGCACGCCATCAAATACGTCGATGGCATCTTTCAACAGGATTGGACCGCCGGGCACGGCCTGGACGCCCCACGCCGTTCGTTGGCGCCCACGGCGGTGTTGTTCGCCGATGGCGATGGCGACACGGAACGACGACGCATGTGGGTCAACAGCGTCCAGATTCGCGCGGGCACCTTCTCACAAGCCGAGCTGGCCGCGCTCGGCGGGCCGTCCGCGGCCGGCATCCCGACAGTCGTCGTCCTGCCGTCGGCGGCGGGTGAACCTCGTCTGACCATTGTGCGCGTTGGCAATAATGTGCATATCTCCTGGCCCGCGAGCGTGACCGGCTATCGCCTGGAAACCACCGAGTCCCTGACCAATCCCTTCTGGGAGGATGTCGCCAGTGTCGCCAACTGCGCCACGGTCTCCATCGGCGGCCAGGCCCGGTTCTTCCGGCTGGTCAGCCCGTAATCGTTGTTGCTACGGAATTGCATTGAATGGCGCGCTGCGGCCGATGTCCGCAGCGCGTCCACCTCTTACTCCTGCTCTTACTCTTACTCTCTTTTAACGGCAGCGGATTAAGATTACGATTAAGAGCAAAAGCAAGAATTGGAGCCAGTGCCTGGTTCAGAAGTTCGAAGCGGCGTGACAATCCCCTCGCCCACCTGTCTAATCACCGATGTCAGCTCTCATCACCAGGAAGCCTGTGGAGCCAGAGACACCGCCGATTCAGTCATCGAAGCGCGGGACACACGCAAGCGCCAGCGAGACAAGTGATCTTGTGCCTTGCGGTCGGCCTGAACGTGCCAGGCTCGCTCCGCCCGAGCTGGACCGGATTTACGAGGAACATTCCCGGCCCCTCTACTACCTCGCGTTGCGGATGCTCGGCGATCCAACGCAGGCGGAGGACGCCACGCACGATGTGTTCCTCAAAGCCTATCGCAAGCTCGGCGATTTCAAGGGGCACTCCACGGTCCGCACCTGGCTGTATCGGATTACCATCAACCATTGCCAGAACCTCCTTCAGACCTGGCATCGACGGCACATCCATACCACGGATGACGAGGCGGTCTGGGAGCGCGCCGCCGGTGCCGCCGAAAGCCCGCTGCGGGTCCTCGAAACCAAGGAGCTTGGTCAGCGCATCCAGAAGGCGCTGGACACGCTCTCGGAGGAATACCGTCTCCTGCTGCTGCTCGTGGCCGATGAAAAGTTGAGCTACGATGAAATCGGGGCCCTCACCGGCCAGACCAGCGACGCCGTCCGCGGCAAGCTCCACCGCGCCCGCAAAACCTTCGCCGCCATTTTCAACCAGACGGCGTGATCCCCAACCACCCCACCCCCATGAACCGCCATACTTCCAAGCTGAACCAGCACGAGCACGAAGAAAGGGCCCTGCACCAGCAAGGCGCCCAACAACAAACCGCCGTGGAATTCGCTTCCGCTGAAGAAATGCTCCGCCACGACGCCGGCCAGACTCCGGTGCCGCCCGCCGTGGCGGAGCGGCTCCAGCGGTCGGTCGATCAGGAACCGAAGCCGCCTCGCTCGCTCTGGCAGCGCCTGTTTGGGCGTTGAAGAACGCATGGAACCAGAGCAGGTGGCCAACGGATCGGGCGCCGAGAAAGCTTTTGCCAGTTGCGAAACCGCTCGGAAGCGGCGATTGGTAATGCGTCAAGCCAATCAACCTCAGCCGGAATTATGACGGTGAACCGCCCTCACCCCGGCCCTCTCCCCCAGGAGAGGGAGAATCACTTACCGCCTTGGATGAGTTCGAGGCATCTTTGTGCTCAAACGACTCCGAGCGCGGCAGAAGACTTGAACTTGTCGAGAATCACACGTCGCGCTCCCTCCCCTGGGGGAGAGGGTTGGGGTGAGGGCGGAGGTTCCTTCACGCATCCGTCTCTCGCGGGCCGCACGCTCTGCCTTCTCACCAGTCTCCCATGACCATCGCCGCCGAAATCGAAACGCTCATCCGCGCGCGCTACCCGCTCCTCTATCTCATCACCAGCGAGGAGTTGCGCGCGGTGGAGGCGCTGCTCGACATCGCGCAGCGGCGGCAGAAGAAAGTCTTCGAGTGGAGTTGCAGCACCGGCATTGTCCCGGCAGGTATGTCCATCCAGTCGCAGAAGAGCCGGAACCCAGCCACCAAAGACCCGCTGGCCGCACTCGACCAGGTCATCGAACAAGTCGAGCCGGCGATCTATCTGTTCAAGGATTTTCACCCGTTCCTGACCAAGAACAACTTTGCCGTCACCCGCAAGCTCAAGGAGATCGCGCTCCACCTGAAGAACAGCTTCAAGACCATCGTGCTCGTCTCGCCCGTGCTCGAAATCCCGGTCGAACTGGAGAAGGAAATCACGGTGCTGAATTTCCCGCTCCCGACGCGCGAGGATCTCTCCGAACTGCTTGACCGAATTCTTGCCGATGTGAAGCAGCTCAAGCAGGTCAGCATCGACCTCGACGAGACCGGCCGCGAACGGCTGTTGCAAGCGGCGCTCGGCCTCACGCTGGGCGAGGCGGAAAATGTCTTCGCGAAAATCATCGTCAAGGATCAGCGCCTGGGCGCGGACGATGTGGGTGAAGTCTTCGCGCAGAAACAGCAGATCATCCGCAAGAGCGGCTTGCTGGAGTACTGTGCCACCGACGAGACCTTCTCGAACGTCGGCGGCCTCGCAATGCTCAAGGACTGGCTCAACAAACGCTCCGTGGGCTTCAGCGATGATGCCCGTGCCTTCGGTCTTCCCGCACCCAAGGGCATTCTGCTGCTCGGAGTGCAGGGCTGTGGCAAGAGCCTTTGCGCGAAAGCGGTCTCCAGCCTGTGGCAACTTCCGTTGTTGCGCTTCGACATGGGACGGATGTTCGGCAGCTTCGTCGGTTCGTCCGAGGAAAACGTTCGTCGCGCCATCGCCGTCGCCGAATCGGTCGCGCCGGCCATTTTGTGGGTGGACGAGATCGACAAGGCGTTCGCTGGTTCACAAAGCTCCGGGGGCAGCGACGGCGGCACGGCGGCCCGTGTCTTCGGCACGTTCCTCACCTGGCTCTCCGAGAAAAGCGCGCCGGTCTTTGTCGTCGCCACCGCCAACGACATTTCCCAACTCCCGCCCGAGCTGCTGCGCAAAGGCCGCTTCGACGAAATCTTCTTCGTGGACCTGCCCATCGTGGAGGAGCGTGGCGAAGTCTTCCGCATCCACCTGGCAAAGCGCGGACGCGATCCGGAACAGTTCGATCTCGTGGCGCTGGCCGAGGCGAGCAAGGACTTCAGTGGCGCGGAGATCGAGCAGGCGATCATCAGCGCCCTCTACGATGCCTTCTATCGTCAGGAAGAACTGACCACCGGCCACGTCTTATCTGCGTTGGGCGAAACAGTGCCGCTGGCCCGCACGATGGACGAACACATCAGCCGCCTCCGCGCCTGGGCGGATGGCCGGGCGCGCAACGCGAGTGTGCCGCGCGTGGTGCGCGGGGATGAGGAAGCGCGGAGAGTGGAATGAAAATGGGACTCCAGATCCGATCCAGAGTCGCTTCTTTCTATCGGACCGACCATAGCGCAACGTTTTTTGCTAGCGACGCCGTCAATGTCGCGCGCCTTCTCCCTCTCCTCCATTCCGAATGGAGGAGAGGGTTGGGGAGAGGAGGCGCCTCGTTGCTCACGCCGATCGATGAGTAATCAGTCTCCATGAACACCACCGCCATCGCACGCCGCCTCCGCCGTGAACGAACGGACGAGGAAAAGGAGTTGTGGCGCGCATTGAAAGCGGGACGCTTTTCGGGCTTTAAGTTTCGCCGCCAGCATCCACGAGGAAAATACTTCCTGGACTTCTACTGCCCAACTGCGCGGCTCTCCGTGGAACTCGATGGTTTTCAGCACGGGCTGCGGAGCACCTCCAGCGGGACGAGGAACGGGCCAAATATCTCGCGGCAGAGGGCATCGAAGAACTACGGTTTTGGAATCATCAGTGGAACAAGAACCGGGAAGGGGTGCTGCTGGGAATCTGGGAGGCGCTTCATCGCCGGACAGGTTACGTGAAGGTCATGCGGAAGGAGCAGAATCATCGCTTCGTGCCACCTGGACCGGATCAATTGACCGACAATCCGGTCCAGCCGCCCATGTGGCGTCCAACGCCGACGAAGGAACGAACCTCCTCTCCCCGGCCCTCTCCTCCATCCGATGGAGGAGAGGGAGTCACCAAGCTTCAACTCTAGTCCCATGTGGAAGGCGTTCTGTGAACATCTGAGAGAATGTGGCCGGCACGGCGGCGGGTTGTTCCTGATCGGCCTGCTGGGCTCGCCGGCTTGTGCCATCCTCGTTTCGATGCTGGGCGAATGGGTCGCACCCGCTCTTTGGACGTTGTGGTTGATTCTGTTCGCGTACGGACTCGCCCGCTTCGTCCACCAATGGCGGCATCCTGTCCGGCTGGGAAGATTGCCGCCGTTGTCGCGGCACGACTTGCGTGTGGCCCGGTCAAAGCTCCTGAATCACCGGCAGAGACTATGAATGGTTTCCACCCATGCCCGGCGCCGTTGGCTGGAGATGATACCTCCTCCCCCCGTCCCTCTCCTCCATCAGATGGAGGAGAGGGTGCCCGGAGGGCGGGAGAGGAGGCACCCTTGATGCTCTTCGACCTCAGTATTATTCAGACTCGCCCACTCAGCGCACTTCACGCTCTAATCACGCCAACCACCCATGAGCCGCTTCGCTAACCTGGAATTCAACAGTGAGTCCGAGGGACAATCGCGCTCCCAAGCGGGCGCGAAGAACGAGAGGTTTTACCTCGCCGAGGCGCAGGCCGCATTCGAACAGGCGAACTTCGAGCAGGCGCTGCGTTCCTTCTCGAAGACACTCGAGTACGATCCGAACAATACCACCGCCTGGACCGGGCAGGTGAGGGCGCTCATCGAACTGGAGGAATTCCAGGAGGCAAAGCTCTGGGCAGACAAAGCGCTGGAACGTTTCCCCAATGAACCGGAACTGCTCGCCGCCAAAGCCGTCGCGCTCGGGCGCTGCGGGGATCTGGACGGCGCCATTTCCTTCTCGGACGCGAGCATCGCAGAGCGCGGTGACACGCCCTACCTCTGGCTCGCGCGTGGCGATGTGCTGTTGGCGCGCGGTGAGAAGCGCGCGGACTATTGCTTCGACAAGGCGCTGGCGCTGGCGGCGGACTGGTTCATCGCCTGGCTCGGCGCGCGCATCCGGGCGTTCTACAAGCAATTCACGCTCGCCCTGAAACTCGCGCAGCAGGCGCTGGAGTTGAAACCCGACCACGCCATCCTCTGGCTGTGCGCGGGGGCGTGCCAGAAGGAACTCGGCCTGATTGGCCCGGCGCGAAGATCCTTTCAACAGGCGCTCCAATTGCACCCGCACTGGCGCGAAGCCGAACGAGCCATGAGCAGCCTGGCGGAGACAACTGTTGTGCAGCGGTTGGGTGGGTGGTGGAGGAGAAGGACTGGAGGATAGAGACACGAGGAATCAAGCATGACAAAATATGCAGTCATCTTTTTGGCGCTGGTGCTTGTCGGCGTCGGCGCTCTCTTTCTGATCGAGCAAAATGGAAATCGCTTGCTTCGCCAGGAAGCTTACGAGCTTCGCCAGCAACTCGCGCAATCTCAGGTTGAAAACCAGCTATTGAAGCAACGGTTCGCTGCCACGACGACAGAGCATGAAAAAGAGAAAGGTGAACTGACGCGATTGCGCGGCCAAGTCGCGGCGTTGCGGCAAACCGAACAGGAAAATGCCCGTCTTAAAACCGAACGGGATCGTCAAGCAAAGCAGACGGAGCAGGCAAGCGAACCCGAGCCGCAACAGGATTTTTTCGACCGGGAATATGGACCGGGTACACGCGTCAGAGTTCACTCCGCCAAATACTGGGGATACGCGCTCATTAATTTCGCGGCAAACAATCAAGGACGTTTTCCGGAGAGCTTCGATCAGGCAGCGGCTTTTTTGCCCGCCGAATTGTCCGAAGAGGCTAAGGCTCAATCCCTGCAAGCCGTCAACGAGCTTGAGATCCTTTATCATGGATTGCGCAGCGATTTGGATAAGTTACCTCCCGAATCGACGATTATCGTTCGAGAGCGGCAACCGTGGCTCGATCAAAAAGGAAGATGGTGCAAAGCGTATGGTATCGCTGATGGCAGTTCATTCATCCGCCCATCCGACAAGAATGATTTTGAAGAATGGGAAAGACTTCGCATTCCGAAGTCGCGGCTGGAATGACAACGAACGTGATTCTACGGATCGACTCTTTTGAATGACCTCCACCCCGCTCGACAACCTTCTGGCCACGGCGCAGGAATACAACGCGTCGGACCCGCACGTCATTGCCGGCGTGCCGCCCGCGTTTCGCGTCAACGGCGAGATCAGCCTGGATGTTTGTCGCTGCGTTTCTCCCGGAGGGAGATGCGAGAATAGCCCGGCAGTTCACTGCCGGGTCCTGGGCACCGGACGGACTAGTCCCGAAGGGACGGCTGAATCATTCCCACAAATACCGCTCGTCGTACTCAATCCGGTGCTTCTTCAAAAGCGCGATGAATTCCTCCTGGAAAGTCATCTTGCGGTGGTGCGTCTCCTGGTTTTTAATGTAAGCAACAATCCTATCCACTTGCGAAATACTCACGCTGAACGCGCCATACTTGGTTTGCCATGCAAAGAGCCGTTGATCGGGAAAAGTGTCATGGACCCACTTGGAGGAACCTCCCTTGATGAGTTGCATGGCTTTGGCGATGGGCATCGTCGCGGGCAGGGACTGCAACAGGTGAACGTGGTCCTCGACGCCTCCGATGATCAGGGCAGTAATGCCATTCTCGCGTGCGATGCCCCCAAGATAAGGCCAAAGCCGTGTCCGAAGTTGCGGCGTAATGAAAGGCCGTCGGTCCTTGGTGCTGAAGACGCAATGCATATAGGAACAGACATAGGACATGGGCGGATTCAGGCGTCCCTTCGGGACTGGTGCAACTTCAAACGCCAACCCGGCAGTGAACTGCCGGGCTACTCTCATGTCTCCCTCCGGGAGGGACACAGAACAGACGTCCAGACTTCAGCCTCGCCGAAACGTAATGTCTTTCTGAAATTCGAACGAGACGATGTCCCGGAGGGACTTTGTGAGAATAGCCCGGCGTTTCAACGCCGGGAACAAGATCATCTGGGGCGAAAAGTCCCGAAGGGACGGTTGAGTCCGGAAAGCCCGATCTGTTCGACAACGGAGATTCAATCGTCCCTTCGGGACTATTCATGGGCCCACGCCGATCCCAGCGTTGAAACGCTGGGCTATTATCGAATGTCCCTCCGGGACAAAAGATTTGCTCGGCGTTGCGGCAAACTTCCAAAAGACATTGGGCTGAAGCCCGGTGCTAATGAGAGTTTTGAATGACCTCCACTCCCCTCGACAGCCTTCTCGCCACGGCGCAGGAATACAACGCGTCGGACCTGCACATCATTGCTGGCGTGCCCCCCGCCTTCCGCGTCAATGGCGAGATCATCCTGGCCGAGAGCGATGTTTTGTCCGAGGCGGACGCGGATGAGATGGCCTACCAACTCCTGAACGAGGCACAGCGCGAAAAGTTCGAGCACGAATGGGAGCTGTGCATTTCGATGCGGCATCCGGCGGTGGGCCGCGTGCGCGTCACGTTCTACAAACGCAACGGACATCCCGAAATGAGTTTCCGCTTCTGCGGCGAGCGCGTGGCCACGCGCGAAGAACTCGGCCTGCCGGCGAAGATTGACGAGATGGCGCGCAAGCCGAACGGTCTCTTCCTCATCACCGGTCCGACCGGCGCGGGCAAAACAACGACGCTCAATTATCTGGTGAACCTGATTAACAGCGAGCGCCGCTGCAAGGTCGTCACCATCGAGGACCCCATCGAATACGTTCACCAGAACAACCGCGCGATCATCGTGCAGCAGGAGGTTCTGACGGACGTGCAGTCGTTCAACCGCGCGCTCATCCACGTCCTGCGCCAGGACCCGGATGTGATCGTCGTGGGCGAAGTGCGCGACGCCGAGGCCATCGCCACGGCGCTGACCGCCGCCGAGACGGGCCACCTGGTGCTGGCCACGATGCATTCGCCGAGCGTGGCGCACGCGTTGGAGCGCATCACCGGCATCTTCGACGGCAGCGCACAACGGCAGGTGGTATTGCAACTGGCCAATTCGCTGCAAGGCATCATCGCGCAGGACTTGCTGCCGAGCGCCGACCGCACGCGGCGTGTGCTGGCCTATGAATTGATGATCGCGACCGGCGCGGTGCGAAACCTGATTCGCGAAAACCAGCTTCACTTCCTGGAGAACACGATGCAGACCGCCGCCAAGGATGGCATGGTGCTCATGGATAATTGCCTCTACGACCTTTACTGCAAATGCGCCATCAGCTACGACACTGCCATGAGCCGCGCGCGGCATCCGGATCGGATCAGCCGGAAGAAGGAGTAGGAAATGGAACTCAGACTCCGAGTTGCCTTCGGGATGTTCGTGCTGCTGGTCTTCATTTGCCTGGTCGGCTGGATTCTCTGGCGCTTGCTGAAGAACAGCTACGATCCGTCTCGCTTGCTGTTCCGCTGGATTGCCACGCTGGTGATTCTTATTGGAGGTTATTTTTTCATCGACTGGATCATCGGGCCGCAAGGCGGGCCGACGGAAAAGATCGTCGGCCTGATGGCCGCGCTGGTGCTCGGCCTGGTCCTCGCCGTGTTCTGGGTGCCGCCCATCGTGGACATGGTCAGCAATTGGTTCGGCAGCCTCTTCACCGGCGGCAACGCGCCGCCTCCGCCGCAGCCGTTCTATTCAGTGGCCGAAACGAAGCGCAAGCAACACAAGTTCAGAGAAGCGATCTACGAGATTCAGCGGCAGTTGGAGAAGTTCCCGACGGACGTGACCGGGCAGATGATGCTCGCTTCCATCCAGGCGGAGAACCTGGACGATCTGCCCGCGGCGCAAGTCACCATTGAGCGCCTTTGCCAGCAACCGGGCCATACGCCGCCACAAATCGCCAACGCCTGGAATGCCCTGGCAGACTGGCATCTCAAGCTGCAGGACATCGAAGCCGCCCGGGCGGCGCTGGAGCAAATCATCGCGCGCTTTCCCGACACCGAGCAGGGGCAACTGGCCGCGCAGCGCATTGCCCACCTCGCCAGCAAGGAGACTCTGCTGGCTGCGCACGAACACAAACCCATCCACCTGGGCCACGGCGCTGAAGACATCGGCCTGATGAAAGAAACCTCCTCGCTCGCCAGGGCAGAGCAGGATCCCGCCGACGTGGCCGGCCGACTGGTGAAGCATCTGGAGCAGCATCCCCTCGATAACGAAGCGCGCGAGAAGCTGGCGATGATTTACGCGGAGCACTACCAGCGGCTGGATCTCGCGGCCGATCAACTGGACCAACTCATCAACGCGCCCGGCCAGTCAGGTCGGGAAGTCGCGCGCTGGTTGAATGTGCTGGCGGATCTCCAACTCAAGCACGGCGCGGACTATGACACCATCCGCGAAACATTGCAGCGGGTGATTGATCTATTCCCCGAACTGGCCGCCGCGCAACTGGCGCAGCAGCGCATCGAACTGCTCCGACTGGAATTGAAGGGAAAGGAACAGGGCCAAGTCGTGAAACTTGGCTCCTACGAAAAAGACCTCGGGCTAAAAGGCCCTCGGCCTAGCGCTTGATCGGAGTGGCCGGCGTCAGGTTGCCGGTGGCCAGGCGGATGGCGATTTGCTCTTTGATGAATCCCGCCATCTCCAGATCAGGCAGGCCGCCCTTGGTATGCGCCTGAACGAGCACTCGCGTGGTCTTCGTATCGAACTCATCGACTTTCACCCAAATGGTCCGTTCATCCACACTCGCTTCGAGAACATTTTTGAGCGTGTCCTCGCCCACCAGCGTGCCTTGATGTTTCAGGACATCCTTGGTCGCCGTCCAGATTTCCGCCGGAGAACGATCGTAGCGGCCTTCGACGCGGTCCTTGGCAACGGGGTTCCAGGTCGCGCGGTTGCGATCATCGAGCGTTTTCACACAACCGGCGAGGACCACCCCGGCGGCCACGACAGACAACGAGAAAATCCATTTCAATTTCATGGCTTGTGATGCAACCAGAAACAGCCGAGGCGTCAAGGATCGTTTTGGATTTTTACCGGGTCCCCACCCTTCGGTAACATTTTGCCGTGAGTCAACGCGGGCAGACTTCCATGTCCGCCACGGCGCGGGTGTGCGTCAGTTCATCGAAGTCGCGCAGAAATTGCCGGAGAAGTGTCAACAAACGGCGATGGAAGTGCGTTGACCGAGCAATGAGAGAATATGCTTGAGCAGCCTGTATGCGGGGGGGCTGGTTCACGACGGCCGGAGGCAAGGTTTCGGCTTACATCGCCAAAGCGCGCATCGCCAGTGCCGCCGAGTCCATCACCGCATCTACTCTTCAGCCCACCATCCAATTTTCCTCACTCCACCCATGACGTGGACTCCGTTGACTGCGAGCCCCCTTTCACCCGCCGATGATGGCTCATTCAATTTCATCGACACCAACGCGGCGCCGCTTATTACCGGCTGGTGCAGCATTAAAACCACATCGACATTGACCGGGCCGTATGAGACAAAAGGGCTGCACCCGGCGAATACTTTTTTCGAAGCTCCGGGAACCATTCGCCGGGACAGGCATCAGATAAACAGAGTTCTTATGTACTATTGCCGCGTTCTGTTTTTGTCTGCGGTGTGTGCAGGATCGCTTTTAAGCCAGGTCCGCGCCGCTGATGTCGCCGTTTCAGCGCGAGACAATTTTTTCGATCCAGGGATTGTCACCATCAATGTGAACGACCGGGTGGTCTGGACGTGGACCGGCGTCGCTGTTCATACCACCACTGGCCCTGGCAACCCGCGGCTATGGATTTCTCCTCTCCAGAGCAGCGGCACGTTCGCACATGTGTTTACGACGACCGGGACGTTCAATGACTTTTGCTCAGATGCGTAAGAACTGGCACGCTCCGCAGGCTTCGAATGGCGCGTTGCAACTCTGCAACCGCAGGCATTTTGTGCGGAGTCTTTGTTGGATCGCGGTGTCCAGTCCGTTTTTGAGCCATGAATCGCTGTTTCTGGCGGAGGTGCATGCCCAGGCGGGATCCAACATTGGCATTTTCAAAATGGATCTGAACAGCTTTCCCGTTTTGCGAAGCACTTTTGGCTCGGTGCGTTTGCGCGTCACGGGCATGCCCATCACCTTTCCTCAAATTGTCGTTACCCGCTTGGCCAGTGAACAGTTCTTCGCAGTAACCTCCCGCTGCACGCACCAGGGATGTACGATCGGCACCTATTCCCCCGCCATCAACGCCATCGAATGTCCTTGCCACGGCTCCCGCTTCGGCGCGGATGGGTCGCTGGTGCGCGGGCCGGCGGGGCAGCCATTGACGCAATACCCCACGCAATACGATGGCCAAGACCTGCTGAGGATTGAAATCCCCGATCTGGGTTTTCGTATTGCTGGCGCCGCCGTGCTGGTCGGGGCGGACAATATTCCTCGTTATCGCTTGTCATTTCCGACTGTTTCGGGCGTGAACTATGAAGTTTGGTTCCGCCAAGCGCTGAGCGCCGGCGCCTGGGTCCGACTCCCGTTTTCCACCACCCCTACCGGCGCCGCCACGGCCACGGTGCTCAGCGGGACTGGAGCGACAGCAACCGTTTACGTCGATCGCAGCACGCCGAGCGGCTTTTACGCAGTGGCTCGCCGCTAATTCGTTCAAAAGAGGCAGAGGACTGCCGCACCAAAACGCTACGCGCGAACCTCCAACTCACTCACCTATGAAACAGACCATTCATCATTCGTTGTCCGGAAGTAAGCCCGCGGCTTTGCCCGGCGGCATACTGGCGCTGCTCTTGAGTCTCCATCTTGCCCCGTCCGCCTTCGCCCAGGGTCCGCTCACTCCGCCCGGCGCGCCGCAGCCGACGATGGCGCGATAGAGCGTGCGCGGCGCCGTGTAGCCGCCGGTCGCGCTGTGGATGGTGGCGCGGTTGTCGCAGCCGACCACGTCGCCGACCCACCATTTGTGCCGGT
>Ga0187893_10002924_pt1 | contig 36106 bp, 32 predicted proteins | sample MA1701074metaG_FD_139574 | JGI IMG/M metagenome (GOLD analysis project Ga0187893, IMG submission 139574) | White microbial mat communities from a basaltic lava cave in the Kipuka Kanohina Cave System on the Island of Hawaii, USA - MA170107-4 metaG ... | reverse complement strand
TGCGTCGAACGACAGATGATCGGTACCGCCCGTCGTGCGAATCGTCAGCGTGTTCGCTCCCAGATCCTTGAATGGCTCGATCCACGACTCGAAAATCGGCCTCACCATATCGTTCCCTTGCAAGTGCACACCGCGGATCTTGCCTGTGCCGTTGTCATAGTTGAAATACGCCGCAAGCTTCGCATGCTGGCCCGTGATCTTCATCGTTTCCGGATCGCCGAAATGCTCCTTCACGTAAGCCTTTGAACCGAGCAAACCCTGCTCCTCGCCCGACCACAGCGCGATCCGGACGGTGCGGTCCATTTTTAGATCCAGCGACTTCAGAATCCTAAGCGCCTCCATCATCACGGAGCTTCCCGCCGCATTATCGGTAGCGCCGGTCCCGCCGTGCCATGAATCGAAGTGTGCTCCCACCATCACCACTTCATCCTTTTTCCTGCTCCCAGGGATCTCGCCCACGATGTTGAACGAATCCGGATCCTCGGTGAAAAACCGGGCCTTCACTTCCATCTCGATCTGCACGGACAGGCTTTTCTCAAGCAGCCTGACGATGCGGTTATAGTGTTCCGGCGTCACGGCGATAGCAGGCGGCGGATCCGGATACCGGCTGTTGTAAGATCCCGCGGCCGACGCGAACACGGTTCCGCCGTCGCCGCGATAGCCCGTGGAAATGATCGCGATCGCACCTTCTTTCTTCAGGAATTCGTTCCGCCGGCCCTGCATCCTCCGATTGCGCTCGGAATTAGACTCGCTGGCTCCTTCCTGATCCGGATCTCTAGGACCGATTCGCCGCGGCGGTCCCGCCGGCCCTGTCTGGAGTCTCGGCGTCTCTCCCGAACTCTCACTTCGTCCTCCGGGGATGATCGCGAAGAACCGCTCGTTTAAGTCCATTTCGGACAGCCTTCTTCCCTGTGCCCTGGTCTGGATGGGCGTTTCGCGCGGCGTGTCGACCAACACGATCTTCCCCTTCAGCTTGCCTTCCCACCTCTTGAAATCCTCGTCCGCCCGCATCGGCGCGAGAATCGGCTCACCTTTCAAGATCCCTTCGGTTCCCGGAGACCATGCCATCGGAAACCCGATGAGAGGTTGGTATACCGGAGCGACGATATGCGCCTGGTACTTCGAGTACGTCCACCCGCGCCCGAACGGCCCCCACTTCTCGAGTTTTGCGTTTTCGAGTCCAAAATCTTTGAGCCGCTTCACCGTCCACTCACCCGCCGCACGAAACTCCGGAGAGTTGGTGAGCCTTGGTCCGTGCACATCGGTGAGGTAGAAAACGTTCTCCATCACTCGCGAGCGTTCGAATGCTTCGGTTCGGATTCGGTGAACCGTATGCAAATCCACCCGCTCTTCCGCCAGAACAACCACGGACGCAGCGAACGAGCAACCTAGCACCAAACTCTGTTTCATAGCGTCGAGGATACCAGACCCGTCGCTGGTCAGTTACAATTCTGATCTGTGGGGCAATCATTCCTGGTTGCCATCTGGAAGACTGCATGAAGAAACTGCTTGGTCATCTTACCTGGGCCGCTATCGCCGTACTTGGAGCTTACTTTCTCGGTGGTATCGCCCTCAACCGCGGCGAGTCCATCAACTCGATGTGGCTCGTCGTTGCCTCCGTTTGCCTCTATCTGGTGGGTTTCCGTTTCTACGCCAAGTTCATCGCGGCCAAAGTGATGGCGTTAAATGACGAACGAGCCACCCCCGCCGAACGTCTCCGGGACGGCCATGACTTCGAGCCCACCAACAAGTGGATCGTCTTCGGCCACCACTTCGCCGCAATCGCTGGCCCCGGACCTCTCGTAGGGCCCACACTCGCCGCGCAGTTCGGCTACTTGCCCGGAACTCTCTGGATCATCATCGGCGCCGTGCTCGGCGGCTGCGTTCAGGACTTCATCATCCTGTTCTGCTCCATGCGCCGCAACGGCAAGTCGCTCGGACAGATGGCGCGCGAAGAGATCGGCAAGGTGGGCGGATTCACCGCATTGCTCACAGTCCTGCTCATCATGATCATTCTGCTCGCCGTAGTAGCGCTGGTGGTCGTGAATGCGCTCAAGGACAGCCCGTGGGGAACGTTCACCATCGCCGCCACCATGCCCATCGCGGTCTTCATGGGACTCTACCTGCGTTACCTCCGCCCCGGCAAAGTGCTCGAGGTTTCCGTCATCGGATTCATCCTCGTCGTGGCCAGTATCTTCGGCGGGCAATGGGTGTCGGAATCCTCCACATGGTCGCCCTGGTTCACTTATGGTGGAATCGCGCTCGCTTGGGCGGTGATCTTTTACGGCTTTCTCGCCAGCGCGCTTCCAGTTTGGTTGCTGCTCGCCCCGCGCGACTACCTCAGCACCTTCGTCAAGCTCGGCGTCGTGCTGATGCTCGGTGTCGGAATTCTCTTTGTGAGGCCCGAGATGAAGATGCCCGCCTTCACGCAATTTGTAGATGGAACGGGACCGATCTTTGCCGGAAAAGTCTTTCCGTTCTGCTTCATCACCATCGCTTGCGGCGCCATCTCGGGATTCCATTCCCTGATCTCGAGCGGAACGACCCCGAAAATGATCGCCAAGGAGTGGCACGCCTGGCCGGTCGGCTATGGCTCGATGGCGCTCGAAAGCTTCGTTGCCGTCATGGCGATGATCTCGGCCTGTGTGCTCGACCCCGGCATCTACTTTGCGATCAACTCACCCGCGGGTGTCGTAGGGGCTACCGCGGACAAGGCCGTCGCGATGATCAGTTCCTGGGGCTATCCAGTTACCGTCGGCGCTATGAGAGAGCTCGCAGCCAATGTTGGCGAAGAAACTCTCTTCTATCGAACCGGTGGGGCTCCGTCGCTTGCGCTCGGCATGGCTCACATCTTCGCTTCGAGCGTAGGAGGCAAGGTGATCCTCGGCTTCTGGTATCACTTTGCGATCATGTTTGAGGCGCTATTCATCCTCACCATCATTGACGCCGGTACTCGCGTCGGACGCTTCATGCTTCAGGACCTTCTGGGCCATGTCTACAAGCCGTTGGGCCGGACCGGGTGGATGCCGGGCGTGATCGTCGCGAGCGCCGCGATCGTCCTCGGGTGGGGTTATTTCCTGATTCAGGGCGTCAAGGACCCGCTGGGCGGCATCAACTCGCTCTGGCCGCTATTCGGAATCGCCAATCAGTTGCTCGCCGCCATCGCGATGTGCGTCGCAACGACCATCCTGGTCAAGATGCACCGCGCCAAATACATGTGGATCACCTGCATTCCGCTCACCTGGCTTGTGGTTGTCTGTTACTCCGCCGCGATCGAGAAGATTTTCTCCGATGTCCCTCGCATCGGTTTTCTATCTCAGGCAAACGTGCTCCAGGCCGCGCTCGATGCGGGCAGAATTCCCGAGGCGCAATTGGCCGCTACGCAGGCGCAGATCTTCAACAATCGTCTGGACGCCGTTGTCTGCGCGATCTTTCTCGTTCTGGTCACTACGATTCTTGCTGACTCGGTCCGGCTCTGGTACCGCATCCTGACGGGTGGCCAGCCCGCTCGGGTCGTTGAAGCCGAGTTCGTCCTCTCGCGTCTGCGTCCGGAGGAAGTATGAGCGCTCTCCGCAATATTGCAAAAACCGCCCTCGCCATCCTACGCGAGATCGCTGACGAAAACGCCTATGAGCGCCACCTCCGCGCCCAAAACACGAAGCATTCCAAGGATGAGTGGCGCCGCTTTTGTGAACTTCGCTTTAATGCCAAATACAGGAGGGCCAAATGCTGCTGAGACGAGATCTTCTCAGACTGACGCCGTTTCTTCCCTCGATCGCACGGGCCAATGGACCCGTGTCCTTGTTCGATGGCCAATCGCTCGCCGGATGGTCGATTCAGGACGGCCCTGAATCGGCCTTCTACGTCGACCAGGGCGTCATCGCGGGATCCCCGACGGCGGTGTTTCCTGCCTGGCTGCGTTCCGCACGTAAGTACGAAAACTTTGACCTCGAGTTCGAATACTTCCTCCGAGGCTGGATGGATGGCGGCGTCTACTTCTCCGCGCCCGAACACGGGTTTCGAAAATCTTCCAGCGGGTTCAAGATCAGTTTGTTTCATCAGCAGGACACGGACATGCGCAACAACTCGGCGGGAGCAATCTTTCCGGTCGTCGCGCCACGCAAGGTCAATGTCCGCGGCAAGAGCGAGTGGAACACCCTTCGCATCCGTCTCGATTGGCCACAACTCAATGTGTGGTCCAACTGCGAAGGCACGCACGATGTGAATCTGGAATCAAACCGCGCTCTTCGCCATCGTCTCCGCTCCGGCTACATCGGATTCGAAACTCTTTCCTATCCGCTCCGCTTCCGCAACATCCGCATCACCGAGCTGCCCGCCAAGCAGAAGTGGGAAACTCTCTACGAGTCTCCTGCCGATCTGGCCAAGTGGACCATCACTGAACCGAACGAGCACTTCCCCGCACGCTTCGACCCTCTCGGCCACGTGTTGCGAGGCGACGGGTTGGGCAATCTCACCACGAAAGAAAAGTACCGCGACTTCGAGTTGCAGATGTATGTCCGCGGTGTGCTGCATCACAACGGGGGCATTCTGTTTCGGTCACAAGGCGGCCGCAATCATTACGAGATCCAGCTTCATGACGTGGAAGAAGCCCACTACCCCACCGGTTCACTCTATTCGTTCCAGCGCGCTCAGTACCCGCGTATCGAAGCGGAAAAATGGTTCCTGTTTCAGTTGATCGTCCAGGATCGAAGCTGTATCGTGCGGATCAATGGCGAGAGCGTGATGGAACATGACAAGCTCGAACGTCTGGAGCCCGGAGCGATCGAGCTCCAGGCTCACCAGAACGGGCGCTGGATCGAATACAAGCACATCCGGATCAGAAGATTGTGATTCCAATATGGGGAAGCGCCATGCGCGGCCTGCCGGCGTAACGCTGCCCTACGGACCTAGCCTGGGGTCTTCAGCAGGTCGAGCGCGACGTCCACAATCATATCTTCCTGCCCGCCGACCATTCGCCGCCGCCCCAGTTCAACCAAGATCTCGCGCGTGTCGATTCCGTAGCGTTTGGACGCCGCCTCGGCATGCCGCAAGAAACTCGAGTACACGCCCGCGTACCCCAAAGAAAGAGTTTCACGATCCACTCGCACTGGCCGGTCCTGCAGCGGCCTGACCAAGTCGTCGGCAGCATCCATCAGCGCGAACAGATCGCAGCCATGCTCCAGCCCCATGCGGTTGGCTACGGCAATGAAAACCTCTAGAGGCGCGTTGCCGGCTCCAGCGCCCATACCCGTCAACGATGCGTCCACGCGAGTGGCTCCGTTCTGAATTGCGACGATACTGATCGCGACACCGAGCGAGAGATTGTGGTGCGCATGAATGCCGCGCTGCGTTTGAGGCTCCAGCGCGTCATTGAACGCCCGAAATCGCTCCGCGACATCGTCGAGAAGCAAGGCCCCCGCCGAGTCTACTACGTACACACAATGCGCCCCGTAGGACTCCATCAGCTTTGCCTGTCGCGCCAGTTCCTTCGGCGGTGTCATGTGCGACATCATCAGGAAACCGGCTACGTCCATACCGAGCTTTCGGGCGTGTTCGATGTGCTGTTTCGAAATGTCGGCTTCGGTCGAATGAGTGGCGATGCGCACCGACCGGGCTCCCGCCTCGTAAGCCTGGCGCAAGTCTTCCACCGTGCCAATGCCCGGAATAAGTAGTGTCGTAACCCGCGCCCGGCTTACGTTCTCGGCCGCGGCCGTAATCCATTCCAGGTCCGAATGCGCGCCGAAACCGTAGTTGAAGCTCGACCCGGCCAGCCCGTCTCCGTGGGCGATCTCAATGGCGTCTACGCCGGCGGCATCCAACGCACGCGCGATCTGAATTACCTGATCGAGAGGATACTGGTGCCGAATGGCGTGCATTCCGTCTCGCAGGGTGACGTCCTGTATGTAGAGGCGGGCCATCAGTGCAGGTACCTTCCGGCCAGCCGCTCTCCCGTGCTGAGCGCCGCCGATGTCATGATGTCGAGATTCCCGGCGTACGCCGGCAGATAATGCGCGGCTCCTTCAATTTCCAGAAACACCGAGGTCTTAACGCTCGTGAATTCGCCCAGGCCTGGAATCCCTAGCGGCCTGCCCACAGCGATCCCCTCAAATTGCACTTCCTGTTTGAGACGATAACCGGGAACGTAGGATTGTACTTCCGTCGCCATCCGCTCAATCGATCGCGCGATTTCCGCGGTGTCCGCCTCCGCGCTCAAGCAAAAAATCGTATTTCGCATGATGATCGGTGGCTCGGCGGGATTGAGCACGATGATCGCCTTGCCCTTTCTCGCTCCGCCGACGCTCTCGAGAGCGCCTGCCGTCGTACGGGTGAATTCATCTATATTCGCGCGCGTCCCGGCACCAGCGGAGCGGCTCGAGATGGTCGAAACGATCTCCGCGTAATGCACCGGCGCTATGCGTGCAATCGCGGCGACGATCGGAACCGTCGCCTGCCCGCCGCAGCTCACCATGCTGACATTCGGAGCCGCCGAGTGGTGGTTCATGTTCACGACGGGAACCAGATAGGGTCCCAGCGAGGCCGGCGTCAGGTCGATCACTTGTTTATCGTGTCTCCGCAGAATCTCGTCATGACGGGTGTGGGCCGATGCGGAAGTGGCATCGAAGACGATGGGGATATCGTAGAACTCCGGCATGCGGATAAAATCATCGATGCCGCCATGCGTTGCCGGAATTCCCAACGAGCGCGCACGGGCCAGCCCGTCGGAATCGGGATCCACCCCCACCAGCGCTCCAACCTGGAGAACCTTGGAAGTCCGCAGGACTTTGATCATGAGATCCGTACCGATGTTGCCCGAGCCAAGAATTCCGATCTTTACCGGCATCGCAGTCTCCCTTCGTCCCTTGGGTTGTTCCCTCCAGCTTACTCCTGGAGTCGCCGATCCGCTCGGAGCAGCCGCGATTCGTGGCGTTACCCCATCAGTTGCGTTTTGCCGCTGATTCCCATGGCCAAGAGATCACAATGCTTTACGCTGAGACGCGCACTCGACTGTTGCCGTCAGAAGCGGAGGCGCCTCCTGGCGATGCCGCTCCATCGAAGTGAACAAAGGGGGCCATTCTGTTCAGGGGATGGGGAAACCGCGACCGTGGATGGAGTCAAACTCGAATAGAGTCTGGCTCATTGCACAACTGTAGCCTACTGCGACCAGCGCCTACCCCGGACGCGGGGATCCCCTGGCTAGCCACACAGACCCAAAATTCCCAGGTTCTTAGCAGGCCCGTCCCTAGTAGAGCAACTTACAACGCCGTCATTGCCGACGGCGTTTCCTCCATCTCCGAACGACCACCACGATTCCACCCATCACCGCCATTGAGACTGTTCCCGGTTCCGGACTCGGATCCGCTGGCAGGTCCGCGAAGTCGATCGTTCCACCGAACACCACCGCCGCTGGATTTTGCGAGTATGTGCAGTTAGTGCAACCTCCAAACGATGGCCAGTGGCCGTTCTGACCAACCACCATAATGAGGTTGGGTCCCGATACCAGATAGGGCAGAATGTCGAACATCGTCAGCGCGGACTGAGCGCCGACGGCGAGGTCCAGATCGCTGATGCTGCCCACCGTCCCCACCTGTGTGCCGTTGACAACGACCGCCGCAAAATCATCCGCCGAAACGAAGATCTCACCCGACACCGGCGTTCCGGAGACCGAAATGCTCCTTGTGAAGGAATACATCGCGAACTCGACACCAGTCGGCGAACTCCCGGTTACGCCGGGTGCCCAGATCCACGCTGCATCCGGAATGGCTGAAAGGTTCGCCCCCCAGCCGCCACCAGAAAACCCGTAGTCAGCGGCGCCGCCCGGACACGGGCTGGGGAAAGAGCTGTTTAGGCACACCGTCTGGGCCGCCCCAATGTTCACACTCGAACTGTCCAAGACAGTCCAGGAAGAGTCTGAGAAGTAAGTGACCGTGCCTGCGAATCCATGCACGGCAAAGAAAATCATGAGAAGAGACTGAGCCGAAATTAACCCTCTAACTGACATTTCCACGAATCCTCCAATTTAGAAACTATACCCTTATCCAGCAAGCTTTGCAATATTAATCTGAATTTCGATCATGCCGCTAGAGCACCGCTAGAGCACCTATCTTGACGCTTCCCGTCTTCTCCCCCAACCGTCCTAGAACTCACGCGAAAACCCGGTGTGGACGTCATCTCCGGTACCTGGTACGCTTCGGTCATGCAGCCCTTTCACGAGTGGGCATTTGAAACTCCGCGATGGCCGAAGAGCTTTCTCCTACGAGGGTTCGGTATCATGGGGTGCTCCAGGACCTCCCCCCGAACACCAACCCATCGCGAGAAATCCAATGAAAACCACACTCGGGCCCATCCGGCGGCTCACCATCGTTTCTTTCCCGTTGGCCGGTGCGAGCAACTCCAGGCGCCCCAAAGGAACGCCGGATGAGACGGATTGAGGTGCCGTTAGGAGAGAATCTCGCCGACCTTCCGACTGGCCGTCGGGAACCGGTCCACCCCGGACTTCATGAGATCGTCGGCCACGGTCCAATACAGATCGCCTATAGTCCCAGTCGTCCGCGTGTGCAACCCGGTGCGCAACCTTCCCGCATGACCGGCCAGGATCATCGACAGCCCGTTGTTCTTGTGGTCGTTGGCTTCGGCATGTTCATGAACGTAGAGCAGCATCGTGCTGTCTAGCAGCGACTTCTCGCCCTCCTTGATCGACCGAAGCTTACCTAACAGATACGCGAACTCCTCGACGTGCCAACGGCAGATGTCCCGCATGATCCGCTGCCCGTCTGGACCATCGGCGCCCGGCGCCTTGCCGTCGCGATGCGTATAGTCGTGATGGCGCGCCGCTGTGTAACCTAGCCACGGGAATCGCGTTAGCCCCTGGCACTTGGTGAGCATGTAGCTCGCAACCCTCGTCTGCCGGGTGATGAAGGCATGCGCCAGCAAATCCGACTGGAGCTTGGCGATTCGCGGCCAATCCTTCATGTCGCCGTCGTATTCAGGCTCGTCCACTTTGTAGTACTGTGGCGGCAGCGTCGCGATCGACTTCTCCACGTCCCGAACCGAATCCAGATGCTCGCTCAACCGTTGCTGGTCGGTGGCGCCCAATTGCTTCTTCAACCCCACCGTGTCCTGACGCACGGCGTCCAGTACCGACTTTTTCCGGTTGATCCAACCGATCTCGCGCTGTCCGAAAAGCCTGTCGAACAGTTTGTGAGGCAGCATTTCGGGCGGCAGTGGCCGATCGTAACCGGCCCAGCTCATGTTGCGCTGCACGGATTCTCCAAAGGATTCCTGCGACACCCCTACTTGCAGCGACCGGAAGCGCGAGTTTCCACCGATTCGCGCCGCGACAACCTGATCGAGCGACGCGCCGCCCGCGCCCCGTCCGGTAAATTGTGTGCCGGTCATGAGCGCGCTCATCGATCGGTGATGATCGTTGCCCGGACCTGGCAACCGCGCCGCAGGACTGTCGATCCCCGTGATTACGTGGATATCGTTTCGGAAGGTGGCCAGTGGGGAAAGACAGGGTGTCAAGACGAAGTCCGAACCGGTCTCCGACGGAATCCAGTACTTCTCTGGAATGCCGTTGCCGTTGAACCAGAATACGAACCGCGTTTCGGCTCCGGCGCCATCGGCGGCGTATGCCGTGCCGGCGGCGTTGAACATTGCCTCGAGGGGCGGCAGGGCTAAAGCCACGGGTCGGGCAAAGGCCAGCCCTCGCAGAAAGCTTCGGCGGGAAAGCGGCGGTCGCATACTAATCCTTCCCGTTCCGCGCCAACTCGGCAGAAGGCGGGAACTCTGTCCATCGTACTAAAGAAATCATCATGTCCTGGAAACGGAAACCGGACTTACGAAAATCGGCGCTGATTCGCTCGATCGTGGGCCGGTCGGCGGGCCCTTCATGACGGCCCAATGCATATCGGAAGTACTGCTTCACCACACACTCTTGGCACTGCGGATTGGCCGCAAGAACACGGCCCAGCCCTCCAGCGGTGTTGAATTCCGAACTCTGAATTCCAGTCACCCAACCGGAGGCGTCAATGTCGATCTCGACCGTCTTCTGATCTTGGCGCCGGTCGTATCGCGGGAGGTCAACTTTCAGTTTCTCGCGCCTGGCGCCGACGCCATCGTACTTCTCGAGCCCGTACCCGATCGGATCGATGAGATTGTGGCAGGACGCGCACGAAGCGTTCGTCAGGTGGACGGACAACCGCTCCCGGTTCGTCATAGGCTTGTCGGCGCGCTGCACCGGGAGATTCACATTCACTCCCGGCGGAGGTTGTGGCACGTGCTGGCACAGAAACTGTTCCCGCACGAACAGGCCGCGCGCGGTGATCGAGGTATCGGCAGGTTTTGAAGTCAGCGCCAGAAACGTCGCGTGGCCCAGGATTCCAGCGCGATCGGAATCGGCCGGAAAACTCACCTTCGCGAATTCCTCGGCGGGCGCGGACAGACGATAGAGCGCGGCGAGATCCGCATTGAGGAACGTGTAGCCGGCCGTGAACAGATCCATGAAGCTCTTGTCGCTCCAGATGAGATCCGCCGCCAGCCGCCGTGTTTCCTCCGTCATCGCTAATGCCATCTCCCGCGTGAACATCGGGTAGGCCCGCCGCTCCTTCACCATGGTCACGACCGTATCGAACCGCAGCCACTGCGCGATGAACTCATCGGCCGATTGCCGCGCTCGTGGATCGCTCAGCATCCGGCGCGCCGCCCCTTCCACGCCTTTTGCGGTGTCCAATTCTCCGGAAGCCGTGGCCTTAAGGAGCGCTTCGTCGGGCATCGTGTCCCACAAAATGTAGGAAAGCCGCGCCGCGCGCGCATACGGCTTGTGTGCGGGATTCGATGTCGCCTCGAGCCGGAAGAGGAATTGCGGCGACTGCAACATCGCCTCCATCACCAGCTTCGCTTTTCCTTGCGCGTACAAAGCTGAATAGCGTTTCTCTTCCTCGGCGGTCAGTGGCCGGCGAAACGCACGCAAGCCGAAGTCCTTTACGAAGGATGGACCCGGGTCCTTCCCCTGCCAGTTGGCGGCCACTCTTTCCGCGGCGTTCAAATAGGACTCAGCCAGGATCGGCGAAATCGACTGTCCCTCGTATTGGTTCTTGAACCCGTCGATAAAATCCTCGGGTGGGAACTGCCGCGACGGGAATGTATGATCGCCCACCAGGTCGCGCACCGTGCTGTCGTATTGCGAGTGAGTTAGCCGCCGGAGCACGGTCTGCTCTTTGGCGGTTCGCGCGCGTGCGAATGTGCGCCCTGGCGAAGCGGGCGTTCTGAGCAGATGATCGATCCACGCCTTGACCGCCACCTCTTCGTCAGAGCCCGGCTTGATCCGCAGCCCGCCGCCATGCTTGGCGCGATTGGTGGGCTTCATCAATAACAACGAATTGGCTGGATTGGCCCGGTCGACTAGTTTCCGCAGCGTATCGCCGAAGGCTTCCATTTCTTCGCTCGAAGCACCCGATTCGGGAAACTGCAACCGCGTCGTGGATGCGACACCGTTGAACTGGTGGCACTCCATGCACTGCGCCTTTTCGAGTACGGGCAGCAAATCGCGCACGAACAACGGAGTCTCAGCCAGGGCGCTCGAGGCACACAGCGAGATTGCAAGCAGAACAAGGGCCATAGCTCGCACTTACATTCTACCGCAGCACTTTTCCTCAAGAGCGGTTCAAAATCGGTCGATAACTCTAGAGCGGCCATAGATAGGCCACAACCGCCATGAGCATCACACCCCTTAAGATCACAGGAGTAAGTAGTTTCTCCGATGACTTTCAAACCGTCCTGACTCGGGCGGTCAATATAGCGAAGGTCCCGGTAACAGTCCTCCAAAACCAGCAGAGCGACTTGATCAGCCGAAAGCAACTGTTGACCGCCTTCGATGGGGTCGTGGACAGTCTCGCGAGCACAGTCAAAGAACTGGGAAAGTTGGGCGCCAATAAAGCGCTGGCGGTGACCACTTCAAACGGGGCGCGCGTCACGGTCACCAACACTGGCGTAACCGGAGCGGCCACCTATACCATCAATGAGATCACGTCGGTGGCCAAAGCGGCGTCCGAGACCACGGTGAGCGGATTCGCCACCGCTAACGCGACCCAGGTAGACGCCGACGGTACCCTTCAACTTGTGCTCGGAAGCACGACGCAAACGATTACCCTCGCGGCCGGCCAGAATCACCTCCAAGGGTTGCGTGACGCCATCAACGCGTTGGGCCTGGGTGTGGCGGCTACGATCGTGAACACGGGAACAGGCGGAACGCCGCATTATCTTTCCCTGACCGCAACTGCGACGGGTGCAAAAACCCTCCAATTGCGATCGACGGTGGGAGATTCCGGGAGTAATTTGCTGACAACAGCCAACCAGGGTGCCGACGCAATCTTCAAGCTGAATGGGTTGTCGCTCACGAAGACGGACAACGTGGTCACCGACGCGATTCCGGGGCTGACATTCACGATCCAGAGCACGACCAGCGTCGGCGAGACCGTGACCCTCACCGCCGCTTCCAGCCGCGCCGACGTAGCTACGCAGTTGCAGAACCTCGTAACGCATTACAACAATCTTCGCGGCCTGGTGAATGCCCAGGTCGGCGAAGATGCGGGCTTGCTGAGCGGCGATTTCATCGTGCGGCACATCCAATCGGAAATGCGGAAGCTGGTGAACTATGAAGCAACGGGAACCATCAAGTCCCTGGCTGCTTTGGGTATCGAGCTGGACAAAGAGGGGAAGATGTCGTTCAACTCGACCCGCTACTACGCCCTATCCTCGACCCAATTTGAGGCAGCGTTCACGTTTCTTGGTTCGGAAACCACTAGTTTTGGCGGGCTCTCCAAGGGGCTGCTCAACATCGGCGATCCCGTTACGGGTCTCATCAAGGCCCAGCAGGACAAGTATGACGACGCCGACAAGCGCATTAGCACCCAGATCGCGGCGATCGCCACTCGCATCAACTTTATGCAGGACGGCCTCTCGCTCAAGCTGCAACAGGCCGACGCCCTGCTCGCCTCGCTCGAATCGCAACAGACCGTGCTCACAGCGAGCCTAGATGCTCTCAAGCTGTCGCTCTTTGGGAAGAAGGAGAGCTAGTGTGTTGTCCTGGCTCGCGGCACTGGACCAATTGGACCGCGCATCCGAACGCCTTATGCGAACCTCGGAAGAGGACGATACGGAGCTGGCCCAGGCAAGCGATCGGAGAGCGGAGGCGGTATGGCGACTCCACGAGCTCATCGCCCAATCGCCCACGAGCGCTCCCCGCGAGGCTCTGAATCGGATTGAAGCTGCGCTCCGCCAGGGAGAGGGAGCCTTGCATCGATTCCGGATTCTGCGCGCGGTCACTGTGCACGAGCGCCAGAATCTCGAAGCGGGAGAAAGATTTCTGCGGGATGCGGTGGCACGCGGCCACGTGGTCCACCGCGTCGATCTCGCGGGGTAGCGCTAAAGCGTGCGCCACTTCAAATTGACCCTACCGGGATCTAAATGATCAGCGAGGGTCCTCCGCCTGCATTCCGGCGAAGATGCCATGATCCAGGGTCAGCTCACCCTCCAGGCCCACATGCGCTCCCACGAAGAGCGAAGGAGCATCCGTAACTGCAAGGTTGTTCAGTCTGGTTGAAAGCTCGGCGCTCAGGCTAAACATGCCGTCGGTGCCGAAGTGCATCCGATTCTTGGTTATGATCTCCGCGGCTTTGCCGGCGATCTGGAAACGTTCGGTGATCACCGCGTTGCCCGCACCGTCCGCGCGCAGCGAGCCAAGCCCATGATAAAGCTCAGGGGCGCCACCAGCGACAAAAGGAATCTGGGCGCCTAGCCCAGCCAGCCAAAAGGTTCCCCGCAGTTGGGCAGTGCCTGTCATCATGTGGGCGAGGAGAAATATCTCCTTCGCTCCCACGTCAACCGAAGCGCCCAGGAGAAGACGGCCGCCATCGGCTACCCAAAGGCGCTTCCTTCCGGACAGGATCTCGGCCTCCTTGCCAAAGTCTATCTCCACATTGTTACCGGAGGCGGAGACGAAACGGGCGCCTGTCAGGTTGTAAGGACGATTCACATCGTCGAAATCCGACAGGTGACCGATTGCAGTTGCCGATTGAAGTTTTGTGCTTTCCACCTTCATTCGAAGGAGTGCTGTTGTGAGAGCGCCGGGCTTCCCGCTTTGGACCCGGAAGTAGGCTCCCCGGTATTCTCCCGCGAGAAGTGAACCTGACGGCCGGGCGGCTAGGAACAATTCGTGGCGGCTCGCATCAGTTGACGTAGCTAGCAGTAGCTTCCCCGTGCCGATCCGCGCGGAAAGACGCCCGGTAACGTCTCGCGGATTGGTTATCGCAATCTGCCCAGGCGCGTCGTTTTCGTAGGCGCCGTCGGCGGTGAAAGAAGACCCCGCGTTCCGATCCACGCCCCGCTCCCCACGTATTTTGAATGCGCGAGATTGGAACGACGCCGCTCCACGCAGAGTCTCCACGCTAAGGCCGGAAGCCTGACTCAATGACATCTGAAGGAAGCCAAAGTCCCCTTCGATGAGCGCTGGGGTTTGAGCAACACACCTTGCGATCAGGAGGAATAGTAGAAGGATTTTGTGGGGCAGCTTTTTAAGCCGCGGGCCGGTTTTCAATCGGCCCCCGGCGGTTGCTAACCGCCGCGCAGGATGCCATTCTGCCCACACAATGGCCACGTTTACAGTTTTCCAACACAGTAACACTACGGACGTTTGACCTCTGGCGGGACGGCTCCGGCAGGCAGCTCACCTGTCAAGGACTTCAGAAACTCAACCAGATCGGCTTTGGCTTGCGGCTGTTCAGCGAGCGGAATCTCATTTACGCCAGCGTGGGGCATGACACCGGACAGAAGCGGATTCGGGCGGCCACCCTTAAAGTAGAAGTCGATCACCTCCTCGAGCGTTTTCAGGCTCCCGTTGTGCATATACGGCGCCGTCAGCGCGATGTTCCTGAGGGTTGGGACCTTGAATGCGCCGCGGTCCTTTGCGGCGTTACTCACGCGGCTATGTCCCTCATCGGTGTAGTTTCCCTTCTGATCCCAGGCGACCCCTGTATTGTGAAAACGATGGTCGGTGAATTTTGCGTACCGCGATTCAATGCGATGGCAACTGATGCAGTTCGGGCTGTCTAGAGTAATCCGGCTGAATTGCTGCAAGCCGCGAATCGCCGCTGGACTGAGGGCGCTCTTATCGCCTCCATACATATAACGGTCGAAGGCGGAGTTTCCACTGAGCAAAGTGCGTTCGTAACTGGCGATCGCCTTTGCAGCCATTTCATAAGTGATCCGGCCCGGGCCGAATGCACGCTCGAAAAGCTTCCCATAGGCCGGATCCGCCGCTAGCCGTCGTTCGACGCCGATCGTCGAGTGCGCGAACTCGGCCGGATTAGGAATCGGTCCATGGGCTTGATCCTCCAGTGTCCGGGCACGGCCATCCCAAAACTGCGCTTCATCATAGGCGGCGTTGAGGATACTCATTGCATTGCGCGAGCCGCGAGCTCCGCTGACACCGATCGAAACTGGACGTGGATCGGAGAAGCCGGCAGCCGGATCGTGACAGGAGGCACAGGCAACAGTGCGGTCTCTCGAAAGAATCTTGTCGAAGAAGAGCTTCCTTCCAAGCTGAATCGCCTCCTCGGTCGGTGGATTGTCTTCCGGTATCGGAACCGGAGGCAGTCCAAGAGGCGCTGGGATCTGAACTGGCCTGCCGATCGAACGCGGGACTCTCACGCTTGAACTAGCGGCAGAGCGGTTTCCAGCTCGGGGCGGAATGATTTGGGTCCAAAATACGGTCGGGAGCAGCAGCAGGATGCAAGCATGCTTCAGTATCTTCATGCCTTAATTACCAGTGTAATCGACATTCCCAAAGCGGGGCCTAGGCCGATTCCAATTCCTCTTCCAACTCCTGCTTTTGGCACAACTCGGCATAGTATCCACCGGAGGCAGCCAACTCCTCGTGTGAACCGCGTCCCACCGTTCGCCCGCCGTCCAACACCACGATGAAGTCCGCATTTCGCACCGTCGAAACCCGATGCGACACCACGATTGTCGTCCGTCCTACCGCCACCTCCCGCAGCGCGTTCAGAATCCGTTCCTCGGTCGCGGTATCCACGCTGGACAGCGCGTCATCCAGAATCAGGATCTTTGGATCGCGCAGTAGCGCCCGTGCAATCGCGACTCTTTGCTTCTGCCCTCCCGACAACGTGATTCCGCGCTCGCCCACCTCTGTATCGAGCCCCTTCGGGAATCCCGCGATATCCGGGGCCAGCCCCGCTTGCTCAGCCGCCCGGAGGATCGCCTCGCGCGCCGCCTCCGGAGCTCCGAGCGCAATATTCTCCGCCAGCGTGGCACTGAATAGAAACGTCTCCTGCGGCACAAACCCAATCCACCGCCGCAGGTCCTCCGGGTCCAGTTTCCGCAAATCCACCCCGTCGATACGCACCAAACCGTTGGTTGGATCAAGCATGCGCGGAATCAGTTGCACCAGCGTCGTCTTTCCGCTCCCGGTATGCCCCACAATCGCCACCGTCGAAACCGCCGGAATGTCGAGCGTGACTTCGTCGAGCGCCCGTGCCGTTCCGAAATCCACGGTCACACTCTCAAACTGGAGAGCCCCGTCCACCCGAGCCAGTCGCTTAGGGACCTCCGGGCGGGCAATCGAAGGTCGCTCTTCAAACAGAGCCGATAAGCGGCCCCAACTCGCCGATCCTCTTTGCATCAGGTTCACCACCCAGCCCATCGCGATCAGCGGCCAGCCCAGCATCCCCATATAGAAGTTGAACATCAGAAACGTGCCGATCGACATCTCCCCCGCCAGCAGCCGCCGTCCTCCCACCCACAGGACGATCAGGATCGCTGCACCCAGCAGCAGCTCCAGCAGCGGCATGAACAACCCGGACGTGACCCCCAATCGCAGATTCTGCCGGATGTAGTCACGGTTCAGATTCTCGAACTTCCGCATCTCCGATTCCTCTTGCGCGTAGGCTCGCAGCATCCGCACGCCCGCCAGCGTTTCCTGCACCCGGCTGCTGATATCGGAAAACAGCGCCTGGATCTTCTCGAAGCGCGAGTGAACATAGCGGCCGAATACAATCACGGATATGGAAATCAGCGGCGCGGGAATCAACGCGACCAGCGTCAACTGCCAGTCCACCCACAACATCACCGCCACGGCGAGTACGAACGTGATCGAAGTCTCGGTCCAATACATTACTCCGGGCCCCAGCATCATACGCACCGCGTTCAGGTCGTTTGTAGCCCGAGCCAAGATGTCCCCAGTCCGTTGCCGCGCATAAAAGGCCGGATCGAGTTTCACCAGGTGCGCATACAGCCGCTTTCGTAAGTCATACTCGATGTCGCGCGAAGCCCCGATCACCTGCACCCGCATCATATACTGAAAAAAACCCTTCAGCGCCGTCAACCCTAGCATCGCCCCCGCGAACCAGAGCGCCTTCTCCACTGTGAATCCGGCTTGCAGGCCATCCACTCCTTCCTTCAGGAGCAGCGGCAGCAATGCGCCGAGCAAATCCTTGATGAGCAGCGCCGAAAGACCAATCGCCATCCCCCTGCGATACGTCCACAGATAAGGCGCAAGCGACCGGATTGTTTTCCCCATCTTCAAAATCCCAACGGAGAGGTTACCGTTTTGCTCCACTCAAAGAAGAAGATCTTTCGCCCCTCGCGATCGAGCCACCACCGCTTCGGATCGAAGTTCGCGTCCTGCGCGGCAACCATCTCCACACGCAACTCCGGCGCCTCTTTCCGCCAGATTCTGCCCGCCCGGGCCGTATGATAATTGCTGGTCACCACCAGCACGCTCCTGGCTCCGCGCTGCCGCAAGGCCTCATGGAGTGCCTGCGCTTCCTCCACTGTCGAAGTCGAGGTGTTCGGTACCGAAACAAACCATTCCCTGCGATGACCGTGGCGCACCGCGAGGTCGATCGCCAGATCGCTCTCGGTAATACTGTAGTAAGGAGGACCACTCACCAGCGCCACCGGCGCCAGCCTTTTTTTCATCAGGTCTCCGGCACATAGCACGCGATGTCCGTACCGGTCTCCCGCCAACACCACGATCGCATCGCTTGAAGAAGGTTGGTCCACCGCGACGAGAAAGTGTCCTAGTCCCGCCAGAATCCAGAAATGACCAGCTAGAATGACTGCGCCGATCCCCGCCAGGATCAGCAGCCGATATTTCGGTCTGGACAAGGCCTAGTTTTCGTCCTTCGGGTCCAGGTGGCCGACTACCTTCAGCTTCTGGTATAGCCGCTCGACCTCTGCTTCATCCTCTTCGCGAAGCATCGGATACCGCGGCGTCTTGCCCTCGATTGATGCATCCTCGGGCGGACCAGCATCGATGGAAGTTTCACCCCAGAATTCAGGATGCGGCACTCCATCAATCAAGGATTCCCGCGCCGACCGGCAAATATGATTCAATAAGCGCCGTGACGTGTCCAGATCGCCAGGATAGATCAATACCTCACGGCTGTCGTCGTCCAGAGTCAGAAACAAAACCAGCGGTGAAATCCACCCTGTCCGGTCAATCGCCCGTATGTCTGGCCACGGAATCGCCCGGTTCCCAATCCGAAGATGATGCGGATGAATCTCAACCGGCGGACGGAACGACAGGAAAAACAGTAATGCGGATGTAGCCAGCATCAACACCGCCGGCACAATCGAGGGAATCCACTGGTACGCAAACCAACCCGATACCACGGTCACAACCAACGCCGCCAGCGCAGCGTGAAAATACTTTCGGGATGGAACGTACCGATGCATCCGTCAGCTTTCTTGATTCTAGACTACCTCTGATAAAATCCAGCGTCAATCCGCCTTCCGTCTCAGTTGCTCCAACCGCCGGATACCACTGTAGAAATAATGGAAGCCACTGAAGCCCGTTGCTGCCGCGCACGTCCAAATCGATGCCGTGACAGCCGCGGCTGAACCCACCAAGACGACTAACACGGTCACAATCTGCACATTCGTGCTCAGCTTTCCCCAGACCGACGGCGGGAAATCGCGGATCGGCGTAAATGCCAACCCGATCCCCGCCATCGACAAGATCAACAGGTCCCGCCCGAAGATCATTGCCACCAGCCAACCCGGCGTCATGGCGGCCTTCCAGAACGCCAGAAAAATTCCGCTCAACAAAACTTTGTCCGCTACAGCATCGAGCCAGGCGCCCGCCCGGGAGGTCCATCCGAACCGCCGTGCCAGGTACCCATCGAAAAAGTCCGTCGGCCCCGCCACAAGACAAATCACCAACGCCGCCTCGCGATCACCCTCCAGAATCGCGCTCACCACAAACGGCATCGCCACCACACGGACCGCCGACAGCGCGCTCGGCAGCGCTTTAAAGAGGTTCACGCATGCATTCCCCGGGGCACGACGAACAAAAGTTCACCGCGGCACGCTAAAAGCGTGCGCCACGAAGTCTCTAGGATACCAGCGCGTGCGCGACTCTCGATGCCAACTGATCAAAACTCAGCAGCTCATACAAGGACGGATCCGCCATGATCTTCGAGACCAGCGCCACGTGCATCGCATGCCCGGCCCGCTCCGCGATGACATGCCCCAGCAATGGCTTCCCGATCAGCGCCAGATCTCCGATCAAATCCAGGATCTTGTGCCGGCAGCACTCATCGCCAAATCGCAGACCTCCGGGGTTTAGCACGCCGGATCCGTTAAAGCACACCGCGTTCTCGAGCGAGGCTCCGCGAATCAAACCCATGTTCCGCATTTGGCCCAGTTCGTGGTCGAAGCCGAACGTCCGTGCCGGAGCAATCTCGGCTGCGTATCGCTCCGGTGTCAGATCCATCTCCACCTGCTGCCGTCCCACCATGGGGTGGTCGAAGAAAATATCGCACGTGAGCAGAAACCGGTCCGATGGTAAGATCGTGATCCGCTTCCCGTTCCCTTCCACCGAAACCGGTCTGCGAATCCGCATGTACCGGCGGCGCCGCCGGTAGGTCCTGATACCAGCCTGGCGAATCAACTCCACAAACGGCTGTCCGCTCCCATCAAGGATCGGCACCTCCAGGTTGTTGATCTCGATGAACGCGTTGTCGATTCCCATGCTGTAAAAAACACTTAGCAAATGCTCTGTCGTCGAGATCAGAACACCCTGTCGCATTAAGCTGGTGGCATAACTCACCTTGGCGACATGGCGGTAACTCGCCGGCACCGGAAAATGCTGTAGATCGGCTCTCAGGAAAACGATGCCTGTGGAAGGCGGCGCCGGCACGATTCGGATCGAAACCGGAACCCCGCTGTGTAGTCCTATTCCGGATGCTTCCGCAGGCCTGTGAATCGTGGTTTCGAATCGCACGTGGGTTCTTTGTAACTCTGTTGCAATTAGCATGCCTCGTAGCTAACTTATTGAAAACAATTATTGACAGGGGAATATCACTGTGGCTAAATTACAACAGTTTGCACATTACCCCAGATCTATTGCCACATCATCTGAGTCCTATTACGCGATTGGCGCCGCCAGTTGGTGAGGCCAGATGATCTGGGCCGGAGCCGCGACCGCAAGAGCCTGATCCCCCGGTCAGAGAGCTCGGCGGAGCGGCCTTGTCTACACCGCCCCCAGCACATCACGAACCGCGCTGATCGAGGGTGCGAAGAAGTAGCCACCACCAGTCGGGATTACCCATTCGTTGTTCAGGAAGCATCGCGGGCCGCCAGGCAGATCGATAAAGCGCCTTCGACTGCCCTGCTCCTCCTCCTGTCCCATGATCGGATCGTGTCCGCCGAGAGCCGGCTGGTTCGGCGTGTTCGTCCACCGCCTGATGAGCGTCTCGAACTGATCGACGATGGACGCCTGATAGGCCACGAAAACTAGCCCCCGGTCCGCTTTCAACTGTGCGGGCGTAGGGTTCCTTACACCCAGCAAGGATGCGCCATAGGGAATCCCACGACGAAGGACAAAGCGTGTGGCCGTGTCTTGCGCGATGCCGAGATCGGTGGCGCCGTCGCGCGGGTTCACTTTACGGATGTGCGCAAAATGGGGACACACTTGACCGAGGAAGTCATTGCGCGCCTGTGGAAAGCCATCGCCAGGGTAGTCAGGAAGCGGAACCAGCGGGACGGGAGTAGTATCGCGATTGAACTGGAAGTGGTTATTGGCCAGATCGTCGGCGGCCAGCACGGCGTTGTCCGCGGCAGGAGAACGCAGGATGGGCGCGCCGCTAGACCATCGGCCCACCAGAAGGGACGCGAACTTCTGCGCAGGCATGCCGGACTCTCGGGCTTTCGCCTTTACAAACGACCAAAACGCGGAGAAATCCTGGCGCAGCCTGCGAATCACGAGGTAGGAGCCATTTTGCGCCCAAGCAGGAAAGTTCGCCGCCGTCGGCGCCGGATCGACACCGGTGGTCAGAATTTCCTGACGCGGCAATCCCAGTACGAACTCACCGGGCCAAACCAGAAGCTGACCAGGCTTACCGAAGTAATTGGCACGCGGATCCGCGGGGTCGATCCAGCGGCGAGCCAGAAAATCGGTGGGCGCCGCGGACACCCGTCCGCGGATGCCCGGCTGCGAGATGCCGTCCTTGAACCCGAAATGCTCGTGGCCGCGCCAGGGATCCGGCAGTGTCCCACCATGCTGGATGTAAACTGCTTCGACGCCGCCCACGTCGAGCGTCAGAAGCAGCCCCGTCACCGCAGTTGCCCGCCAAAATTTGTCATCGCTTGCGACAATCACAACGATGTCGGCTTCGTTGTGCGGGCCTCCCACTTTCCACTTCGCTTTGTTCCCAAGCGCGCGCGGGTTCGATGGATCGCCCAAGAATTCCGACCGCCGGGCCAGACCCTCGCCGAATGCTTCATCGCCGAACTGAGCCGCCTCCGCATCAGTGAGCAGCTTGGCGATTCCATGCCTCGAAAAGCCCGCGTTGATCCAGGTGGCCTTCACGGGGATAAACTCTTCGCCGTGGGCCGCGCGTGCCGCTCGAAACAGACGATTGAAGGCCAGCACTTCATCGGTGGAGGACAGGCGCGGCGCCAGCTTTTCTCTTACCCAGCGGCGCGCTTTTCTCTGGTTCTTGATGCGAAGAAACAGGTAAGATTGGTAGTCCTTATTGAAGCCTGCCAATATGTTGCCCTGGATATCAGCGATATTGAGGACCGGTTCCACAGGCCCTGGTGCCGCCAGTTCCGCGGCCGCTCCGAGAGCGGAATGACGAATCATGCGACTCATAGCTGTCCTCCTCGCGTCAATCTTCCACCGCTCCCAGGCGCGTATACCGTAGTGGCGTTCCCGGCGCCGCCGCACGCGAAAATGCCGCCGGCCCCGGCACACCACAAGATTGCGGCGCATTAGAGAAACTCCCCGGGCGGCACGCTGTGCCGACCACCTTCATGGTCACGTGGTCGGCCAGTTGGCCTCCGTATTCGATTCTCTCGCCGCCAATGGTGATGTCGCCCACCACGAATCCCTCTGCGGCAGGAACTTCGTAGGTAGCCCGGACGGTACCGCCGGGAAAACCGCGCAGCACGCGCCAGTAGCTGCCGGCGGGAGAGCCATCCGGCTTGAGAAACCCAGTGTCGTCGATGCCGTCGATCAGCAGGCCAACGGGGTTCTTCAGCGTGATTGCAAACCCGAGCCGGGCCAGATTGTTGATGTCCCAGCCGATCCGGGGGTCGCTCGAACGGATCTCATCCCCGAAGCCGCCGCACTGGATCAATTGGAGCGGGTCGGTCACGAGACGGCCGCCGTTTTCCCAGAGGACGGTCGCGCCCGCGACCAGGTTGATTTCGGCGCCGAGCGTATTGGCGCCGTGCGAAAGGTGCATTGCGCCCAGCTCCGTATTCCAGCGATTCAGCCGGTTGTACGAGCCGCCCGGAAAGAGATCCACGTGGGTTATAGCTGGATCGATGTGAGTTTGATAGAGCGCCAGCACTTGGGCTGGGGCGTTTTGGCCCAGAAAATTCCAGTAGTCCCACGCCTCGCAGGTGAAATCCACGCGCGTGATCTTGCCGGCAGGGTTCTTGTGGACGAACCACTCCAGGTACTCGTCTTGACGACGGGCGACGCCCAAGCGAAAGTCGTCTGCTTCACGCCAGGCATCGGTGCGAACGTCACGGTGGCCACGAATCCAACGCATCGGGAAGCCGCCCCAGGTGATGACCAGATCGGCCGTTGGCTCGGTTGTATCGACGCGTGTGGGATTGTACAGTTGGCAAAGGCCCGCGCCAACTGTTGCTTCAACACCGCTGATGTTGGTGTCAAGACTGTTGGAAACGAAGTCGCTCCAGGCTTGACGTTCCGGAGATCCGGGCGCCAGGTCCGGCACGTTGCCCGGAGGATCAAACTGAGCTAGCAGCATAGGGTCTCCCTTTTTAACAGTTGTGAGGTCGCACACGAAAACGTTGCAAAAAGACCCGCGACGTCGTCAAGAACCTGGCGCGAGCTTCCAAAGATCGTCAAACAACCCCGCCGCAACCACGTTTCCCTTCAGATCGAGGACAGCCCAATCTCCCAGCCGCGGAAACAGCAGCGCATTCGTACCTTTGAATTCACGCTCTCCGAACGTGTGGCCCGAATTCAGAACCACGTACCTGCTCAGATTCAGTGGATTCGGATAAATCATCACCAGCACATGGGACGCTGAATCATATGCCTTCCGGTTGACCCGAATCCCCTCACGATCCCAGCGGATCGGCAGCTTCCCCGCGATCTTCGCGATCAGCGCGTTATTCGACGGTTCGCCGAACAACACCAAATTGTGATCGCGAATATCGGTCGACGTCACCGAGGTATCGTCCACGACGCGTGGATCCCCGCGCAGCCATTTGGCGAACTCCGTGGTGAACCGGTTCATTCGATCCGACGCCAGATTCGCAGTTTCCCCGTGCACGGCCTTGCCTGTCGGCCGGACTAAGACGAAAGAATCGTGAAACGCATCGTCGATCGGCCCCTGTAGTCCATGGCGCTTCCGCAAGCTCTTATCCTCACCAGCAGCGCGCCACCGGCCATTTACCTTCTCGAACGCTCCGCCTTGCGGAAACTTCTGTCCATCCAGTTCCAGAGCGCCCAGCCGTCGCAATGTGATGTGCGAGACGTTCTTTGTCGTTACGCGACCGCCCTGCGCATCTACCTGCGCTCGCTCATAGTGCTTCTCGAGACCATCCACGCGGACCCAATGGCATTCGTTGTATCGAGTCGTGTAGGTGACAAAGCTCAGTGGATCGGGAGCGAGCCTTCCCCGAGCCGCATGCATATCCAGGAACTTGTCCGACTCCTTCTTGCTCTCCGGGTGAAACCGGTGACCTGTTTGGGGACCCACCAGAAACAATGCGCGCAGTCCCTCGATCCCTTCCGCCTTAAGCTGAGTCTGAATGTTCTGGGACGCCCGAAGCTGCGGGTCCTGATCCCCTCCATATCCAACCGCGGGCACATTCATGATGTTGCGCGCATACTCGAATGCATCGTAAATATGCAGTGTGCGCGACTGATACTCGGGCAGCGAGGACTGCCTGGCATACGTCATGGTCTCGTTGAATCCGGCGCCCGCCTCAATCCCGGCCCACAGCCCCGGATGATGAAGACCAATGTGCCACGTACCAGCACCGCCCATCGAGAAGCCTCGCAGGACGATCCGGTCTGTGTCCACTTTGTAACGCGACTTTACCGAATCGAGCGCTTCAAACACATCGGTTTCGCCCGACCAGCGGTAGGCGTTGTTAGTGCGCCCGAAAACGTGGAGTTCGAGCCGGTCGGGATAGGTCGTGCCGGGCTTGGCATTCTCGGTTTGCGCAATAAAGCTAACTTCACTAAGGGTCGCACCACGTCCATGCAGAACCAGGTCCAGGCGTACCGGCTTCGATCCATCATAAGATTCCGGGACGACAACGGCATACGGCTGAACGCTCCCGTCTACCCGCGAACGATAGGCACGAATCACGCGCCCCTTGCGATCGACCCACGGCGACTTCCCTTCCTGCAACGCCTTCGCCCGCGCCACACCGCGATCGAGCACCAGCAGCGCGCTCTCCAGGTAGTTCCTGTTATAAAATTCCTCCGGATGCCGCAACAGCCATGCTGCGGCCTTGTGATACACCTCGACATCGTTAAGGAGCCCCACGTCGTGCTGCGTGACCCGGATCAGCGAGAGCCGTTTGCCCAGCTCCGTCGCACCGGCAATGATCTGAGATCGTTCTTCTGCGGAGGGCACGAACGGTGGGGCCGGTGGTTGGGGAGCCTGGGCAAAGACGAGACAGGCACAAGGGAGAATCAGGGTGCTTCGCATATTGGTCAACCGATCTCGTATTATACTGAGAGTGTTCCGGCGCTATCGTCTAACGGTTAGGACGGAGCCCTCTCAAGGCTCAAATACGGGTTCGATTCCCGTTAGCGCTACCAAAGAATCAATCAGTTACAGCGGTGCGCTACCACGCGCTACCACCAGGTTTCTAGCTGGGTTTGGAGTCCACTGGAAAGTCCGACCTCAGTGAGCGCCGCCGAAACTGCTCCCACTTTTGAACGGTTTCTCGATCTTTGCCCTTCAATGGGATGTGTTGCAGCTTCCAAGGACTTGCCGGCTGGTAGTCTGAAGAGACCTACAAATGGCGACCCGACCGGTGATCTTCAAATGGCGGCAGACGGAACCCGCACTGATTCTTTGTGCCGTCCGCTGGTATCTTCGATACTCGTTATCGCTTCGGGATGTGGAAGAGCTTCTGGAAGAGCGCGGCTTGGAAGCAGACCATACCACGGTCTGGCGCTGGGTCCAGCGCTATGGCCCCGAATTGGAGCAGCGGATGCGGCGTCATCTCAAGCCAACCAACAAATCCTGGCGCGTCGACGAAACGTATCTTCGAGTGAAGGGGCGCTGGTATTACTTGTATCGGGCGATTGATTCCGCGGGCGCCACCATCGATTTCCTATTGTCGGCGCGGCGTGACGCCGACGCAGCCAAACGACTGTTTCGCAAGGCGCTGAGTGATCCATCCCATCCACAGCCCCGGGTCATCAACACGGATCTGGCGCCGATCTACGGCTCGGCGATCCCAGGCATAAAGAAGGAAGGGATCCTCCGCCGGCGCTGCCGGCATCGACCACCTAAACAACATTCTGGAGCAGGACCATCGAGCCATCAAACGGCGTGTGAACGCCAAGCAGGGATTCCGAGAATTCCAGGCGACGCGGCGAACGATTCAGGGATACGAGGCGATGCACATGGTCCGGAAGGGACAAGTTCGGTGGGTGAGTGGAACTGACGTTCCACGTCAGATTCAGTTCATCGAGAAGCTCTTCGAAGTAGTAGCCTGAGATCCCGACATCGACCCCTCCCTTCGTGTCGGCCACGCTGAAAGTTGCAACACTGCCCGCGCCAGCACCTGTGCGAGTTGGCTCGCAGACTATACCCAACGACGGACTCCGCCAGAAAAGCTTGGATGAGGATCCACCAAAAGCCCTTGCTCGACAAAGGGAAAATCGAAAAGCTCGTGACGGCGCTCCGCTCCATCCAGTCCACCTATCCCGAAGTTGCCGAGAAGATTCGCTGCGAAGCGGACTATTTCGAAAGGAATGCGGAGCGGATGCGCTACCCCAAGTTTCGGCGCGAACATCTGTTTGTTGGCTCGGGCGTCATTGAAGCCGGCTGTAAGACCGTCATCGGCTCTCGTCTCAAGAGATCCGGAATGTTCTGGACGGTCCAGGGAGCCAACGCGATCCTTGCCCTCCGCTGCTGCCACCTCAACGGCCGGTTTGAAGATTACTGGGAGGCGCGCCGAGCCGCTTGAACGGGTAAGGCGGTCGTACTGGATGGAGAGGCCGGATCTACGGAGCAGGAATGGCGCCTCCCTCGATCCTACAAGTGGAGATCCCCAGGTCCTGGAAGAAGGCGTATTATTAAGATGCGGACCGAATAACGAGATCGAGAGCGGCGGCTTCAGCGAACGCACGGAAATCCCAATCTCGCGTAAGAAGAGAGATCCCGCGATCGATACAGCATTGAGCGATGGGTGCATCCCCAAGGCGCGCCTTTCGGCGCTTGGCCAACACTTTCGCTCGCAACTCGCCTGCCCGCTGCCATTAGCCGTACTCGACCTCGATGAGCGGCAGTTCCGAAAGAATTTATGAAACGTCTGACGGAAGTACGCGCGATGTCCGGCGCTTTGATTCAAGAGCTGCCGTTGAAAACAATTGTTGCAAGGGTTAACATGGAAAGAGTTCGCGCCCTTCGTATTTCGTCGTGAGAGTGTTCTGCTTTGATAGTGACTGACGCAACGGTGCTAATCGCCCTTGCAAAGCTGCACCTGCTCCGTCTCCTCAAGGAAGTGTACGGAGACGTGTTAATAGGGCCGATTGTCAAGAATGAGGTGGTGGATCGCGGAAAAGTCGTTGGGGCAGCGGAAGTCGTTGAAGTCGAGCGGGCCTTGGCCGAAGGGTCGATCAGAGTTATCCGTCCGGCGCCAAAGGAACGTAAGGCCGTACAGGCTTTACTTCGCATGTCCCGTCTCGACGATGGAGAAGCCGAAGCCATTTCGATAGCTCAATCCCACGATTGCATGGTCATCATCGATGACAAGGAGGCTCGGACATTGGCTGCGTCGATGGGCATTGAGTATGTGGGCACGGCTGGCGTTCTGCTCGAAGCGTACGCCAGTGGTCACCTGAGTTATGAAGACCTGGAAAACGCTGTGCGAGATTTGAGCAAGGTCCTGTGGCTCTCGCCGGCGGTAGCCGTCGAAGTGTTGAGGAAGGCGCGGGAGATGAAGCGATGAAAAAGGAACAGATGGTAGGAACTCGATTGCCCGAACACCTCGTCCGGGATCTGGAAGCGATCGAAAGAGAGGAGCAGACCGACCGCTCGACAACGCTGCGAAGGCTGCTCCAGCAGGCGATAGGCACATGGAAGCTGGACCACTACGGCAAACTTTACGGGCAGGGGAGGATGACGATTGCACGGGCTGCACGAGAGGCAAGTGTTTCGATCTGGGAAATGATGGACTATGTGCAGCGGCACAAGGTAGCGGCGCAATATGACCTGGACGATCTTGAGCGAGATGCCCTGACAATTTCCAGGCGGCTTGCCGGAAAACATCCCGGGGTCCGCCGCTAGCGGCAGGGCGGCAAAAATCTCGAGCGACGCCGGTTAGCGAATTGATGGCCATGGAAACATCCGCGTCACTCCTCATACGGGCGCGATCTCGTAATGAAACGCGCTACCACCGCGCTACCACATCCGGCTTGAACGGACCAGATTGCTGGGAAGTCGAGAAACAGAATGAACGAGAAAGCAACGAGATAACCCAGCATGAACTGAGCTGGACTGAACCCTAACTCTTTCGATTCCCGTTAGCGCTACCACCTATCTAGTTGATTCCGAAATAGTTAGTACTGATTGAAGAGCTTTTGTGCTGCACTTTGCTGCGCTCCGATCTAGCAGAGGTGGAGTTTAATGGAGGAGAAGTGTGTGCACTGTGGACGGCTCTGGTTTCTAGAGGAAGACAAATCGTTTGTGCGGCCCGCCCGGCGTCGTCTGCTCACACTGTGGCGAGCGCGTGAAGGTTGAACCGGCGAAGGTTCAGTAGGAGAAACGATGGCTTTCGAGTGTCCCGAGTGCGGCACGACAATGGAAGTGATCTGAGACTCACCCGCAAACGTGTGCGTCTGTCCAGCTTGCAAATTCCTTCAGTGGGAAGAAGGCGGAAGGGCAGAGACTTGATATCCACAGCCGATATCGGCGACTGGCGAAGAACCGTCAACCAACAAGTAGCGCACTACCTTCCAGAAGAGGCGGGAACTGCCAAGGTAGGATTGCTGAATGGTCCGCTGTGGAGCCGTGCGGAAGTCATTAGTAGTCGTCTCGAAATGAAGGTGCACTGGTGGCCGACCGGCGATCCTTCACGGCCCTTGGGGCGTCTGGATCGGGTAAGAGCATTGGGGGCTCGCTGTCACAGACGTGCCGGGACCAGGACGCCGCTACTCTCTGCTCGTCAATGGTCGCAAGGTGGAGGAGGAGTTCGTAGACTGGCCGGCGAACTGGACGACCGCACCGGACAATGGCGGGAACGCGTCCCAGCGAGCGGAGTACGAGTACGAGCTGGAGAAGTGGGAAAAGAACAAGGACGATCTCAAGGGTGACGATCGCTAAACTGAGGAGATCGCTCCAGCGCCCTCCTCACACAAACGTGGTGGATTTTCTCTCCGTGCCCAGTTGGCGCCACTTCGAAGACCATATCAGGCGTTGGTTTCTGGCCTTTCCAGTATGGATTGGAAGAATCGCCAAGCATTCCGGGCAGCGTCGAAGGTCGATGCGCCGGTCACTACGCACTTCCACCTTGCTCCGCTGGCCCAGAAGGAGACACAGACCGGCCGCCGCACAGGAAGCCGTCACAACTTGAACTGAGGCTTTCGTCTTTTTTGCGTTTTTCGGCGCAATAGGAGGACTGCCAGCGCTGCGGTGGCTAGAGACACGGTGCGCGGTTCAGGCAAATGGACGAAGCCGGTCATTGTGACTTCATCGTGTGCGGACAAGCTAAACGATACTCGAACCTGCATCCCGTGTTTATTCAAATCGGCAAAATCACCAGGACAGGGCCTGAGGGCATCGTAAAAATCATCGTTCTCATTCAGATAACCGTACACGCGATCACCACCTAAGTCCGGGTGGGCGCCGATGCGCAAGAGTCCGCAGGGGTCAAGGTGTACAAGATCCACGCCAACCGTTCCGCCATCGACCAACGTGACGAAGATAGCTGCATGCATTATCCTATATGCTGCCGGCGAAGGCAGGTCCCGCCGGAAATCGAATGAGAAGGGAAGGGGAGCATCCGTCAAATTCTTTGCATTGAGCGTGAACCAGACGGCATCGAAATCACCGGGACCAGCACCCATGACGACGCTGACTTGGGTCTGGTGGTCGCGAGTGCCGATCGCTAGATTAATCAGGGATGAATAGACTAAGCTTACGTTGTACGAGTCGGTACCAGCATCGACGGTCAGGGTTGGTGTGAGTGGAGCTGCATACACCGTCGTAGCAAGTGTGAAAGCCAGGAGATTTCGGCAATTCATTATTGGACCTCCATGGCGAGCAATGTTAGCCCATCCCGTTTGGAGGTGCAACGCCCCCTTCGGGCAACCGCTCCGTGCGCAAAGAGCAGCATGGGTTCGATGAAGCCGGCGCGGGTTTTGGATTTGGCCCGAATGCACGACCTCTGGGACTGAGCTCTATCCAATATTTGGAAACCCGGTTTACTGTTTCGCGACCGAAAAACAAACTTTCCTGCTCGACGATTTCGCGCTGTTCCTTAACTTCCAGAAAGCCCAAGGCGATAAGAGCAGCACAGGGGAGCAAGGCGTCGCCCCATACCATGACGCCGTCAAGTACATCGAGCGCCAGAAGCGTGTCAACGGACCTGCGATCGAAGCCCTCATTCAAGGCTAGCAGGAGAAGCTTCCAGGTTCGCAGCGACTCGCGCGGTATGTGGCCCTGATGGTGGAGGGCGTGACAGTTCGGACACAAGGGCAAGAGGTTTTCTGGGCTGTCTCCTCCGCCGTCCGAAACGTATTTCGATGTGATGGATGTCCAGCGTGAGGACCATGCGGCAGGCAGGATTAGAGCATCGGTAACCGCATTCATGAAGCAGCAGACTGCGTGTTGACAGCGGCAACGCCTTCCTTTTGGTCACCATATCTTCCTACCACAGGGCGGGGAGTTATGTAATTCACGCGCTCGCGCGCCTGGTCATTTGCTCTTGTCGGTATCGGCGACGACGTTTCTGAAGATGATTCCCTTGTCGCGGATACGGGTTACGGTCTTGCCGGTCCGCTTCCCCTCCGCTGTTGTCTCGGCCACTCGCTCCGGGGAAATGATGCCCCGTTCAGCCATGCCTGTCCGATGCATGCGCCTACCCGCGTTGCTGTAGGTATCCGCAGTGCGGTTGGTAAAGATGATGCCTTCCTGACCTTCCTTGGTCTTTGAGAGCTTTTCCCCGGTCTTCGGGTCAACCGCCACGGCAATGCGGTCAACAAAGATCAGCCCTTCGTTATCCATTTTGACTTCGGCGACAACTTCCTGGGTCCGGCGGTTGCGCACGACTGCGACCTTATCGGTGAAGATGATACCCCGCTGTTCGATCTTTGTCTCTAGGGCGAATGGAAACTTGTCTCGCAGCGCGCCGATGGCCCCTTTGATCAGCAAGGAATCGTGTTTGCACTCCTCGCAGCGGCGCGGGAGATCCCATCCATGCTCCTTGCATCGAAGCTGCGTTGCGGTTGAGACCGTGAAACGCTTCCCGCACTGTGAGCAGGAGATTTCTCTCGGCGCATAAGCGGCGACGCATTCTTTATGCGAACGCGGCGGATGGTCCCACGCGCAATGAACCTTCATATTCCCGCCACAGATTTCGCATGACTTCTCGGACCACGCGTATTCCTCGTGGTACTCCGGCGGATTTGGCCAATCACGGTTGATCTTGATGCTTCTGCCGCAGTGCTTGCAGGGCCTCTCATACCACTTCGCGTCGCGTTTCGCCTTGCACGATTTGCAGATTTTCGGGGGATGGTCCCATTCGCGATTGACGCGAATCGCCGTGCCGCAGTCGGCGTAGTGAACCTCGTACCATTTCGCATCGTGCTTCGCCTTGCAGGGCTTGCACAATCGTGGAGGCGCGTCCCAGTCACGGTGAATACGCATGCTTGACCCGCAATCCTCGCATCTGCGTTCGTACCACTCTGCATCTCGGGCAGTCTTGCATGACTTGCAGAACTTTGGCGGGTGATCCCAGTCCCGGTGAACACGCAATGTGGCGCCGCAATCCTTGCAGCGCAGGTCGTACCACTCAGCCGCCTTGGCTTCGCGGCAGGGCTTGCACAAGCGGGGCGGATTGTCCCAGTCGCGATGGACCCGCATCGAGGTCCCGCATTCCTCGCAACGAACGTCATGCCATTGCGCGGCTCGCTCTGCTTTGCAGGAATTGCACAGACTGGGCGGATTATCCCAGTCCTCGTGGACGGGGACATCAGTCCCGCAATCGTCGCAACTGATCGTGCGCCACCTGGACATTTTTCTTCGCCCCGACGGCCAGCATTTCGCATTTGCCTTAGGATATCGTTTTGGGCGAGCAGTTGCCGCAAAAAGTCAAGGATCTGATGCGAGCCATCAATTAATCTGGCGTTGTAATATGGATTGGACTGCCGCTACGGGCAGGATCATGCGACGACGCGAATTATTTGGCATCACGGCTGCTGTTGCATTCGGCGGCCCCGCCGGGAGTGGCTGGATCAAATCCGCCAAGAACCCGATGCTGCGTCTGGGGAACGACGGAGAGTTCGACTCCCAAAACATCATGTCGCCCTCTATCGTGAAGGACGGCCGCCGATATTACCTCTTCTATGCGGGCGGTCCGCTCGGCCCTCGGAATGGCGGCGAGTTGGTGCGTTACCAGTTAGGCTTGGCGCTGTCGCGAGACGGTGAAAGCTGGAAGAAGACCGGCAAGCCGCTATTGCCATTAGGGGAGCGCGACGATTTCCACGTCACCCCGGCCTTGCTCCGGGACCCTTCCGGCAACCTCTTGAAGCAGGACCGACTCTGGCACATGGTGTACTGCGGCAACCGCGCCGACGACGTGGAATACGCCACCAGTCCCGACGGATTGCGCTGGACGAAGCACGCGCGGAACCCCATCTATGCGAGGGCATATTCTCCGAATCTCGTCGCAGTACACGGGCAGATTCGCATGTACTACATCCACAAGCCCGACTCTCCGCCGGGAGCTCCGCGGATCCCATGGGAAGTTCACCTCGCGACGGGCCGCGATCTGCTCTCTCTCCGGCCCCATCCGGGCAACCCTGTGCTCAAGGTCTCGCAGCCTTGGGAATCGGGCGCGCTGTTCTACCCTTACGTGATTCGCGAAAGGGATCGCTGGATCCTGTTCTATGCGTCCTATTGGAAAAGGCCAAGCGGAGTCAGAGGCGCTCTTTACACGGCTATTGGAACGGCGACGAGTACGGATGGGATCGAGTGGTCCAAGAACAAGCAGAACCCCGTCCTCACTCCAATCGACGGGAGCTCCTATGAGTCGGTATACAACTCCAGCCAGTCGGTAATCTGGGATGGAGATCATTACAAGCTTTACTATGCAACCCGCATCGATGCGATCCACAAGTATTACGCGATTTGCATGGCCCGGAAAAGGACAGCCCCCTGAGTTGCCCTGAAGTCGTTGGAGGCGCGGCCGACGGTGTTGATCCGGCTGGAGACGGTGACGCTGCATGTCCGGTCTTCAATGAGCTGCGCGGCGCCAAGCCTATCCGGGTGAGCCTATACCCACCAATAACCAGGTTGATATGCGCCTGGGCTGGACAAATAGTGAATCTCGATCCCCCGCCCGCTTAGATAATCCCAGGGACAGAGAACCTGAAAGCGGTTCAACTGGTCATTGAGGAAGATCTTGTTCTGGTTATCCATCAAGTCTTTCAGGAAATGTGTCTCCAGCACGGTTTTGGCCTGAATTGTAATCCGATCACCGTTGGCCGAGACGATTCTCAGGTTGTCGCCGTATAGTTCCTGGATGCGCTTGATCACCTCGAGCATCTCGGCAGGGATTATCTTTCCACAAGTCAACCGTTCCAAGTCAGTCATAGTTGACAAGAATTATACACCGACGCGGTTGCCCGAAGGTGACCCAGTCTTTTGTGCCTATAATCCGAAGAGACTGTCTTTGCATTTATATCTATGCGTGTTGATACGGGAATCCCGGCGGATGCCTCGAAATCCTTTCTCAGAATCAAGAATGTTGACAGATTCATTCGTGCGGAGCAGGGTCCGGCAGTGCGACGTTCGATGTTTTTAGCTCTCGCTACCTTGGCTGCCGTGGCCTCGTTCTCTGCCAACAGCCAAGCCGGGGCGGCGGAGAAGCCATTTGGTCTTGATCGGCGTGTTCCGTGGACTACGTCGCGTCTGGAAGGGTCCCCAGATCCGCCCCCACCTTACCGCCTGGTCCGTGCCTTCCCCCAGGTTTCGTTCAAAGGTCCAGTCTTCATCGCGCAGGATCCGGTTTCGGACCGTCTTTTGGTAGCGGAGCACGAGGGTCGGATTTATAGCTTCCTTCCGGACGACCCGGCGGGCAAGAAAGATCTCTTTCTCGACATGGGTCGCGGCATTTCCGCATTTTCCCTTCATCCGAAATATAAGGAAAACGGGTATGTCTTCGTGTTCAGTCACGCCGACATGAAGCTGCCCTCGCGTCGCCGCCAGAAGAGCCGTGTTTCGCGCTATCAACTCGAGCCTGGCAGCAATCCGCCCCGCCTGCGTCCCGAGTCGCAGACGATCATCGTCGAATGGCCTTCCGGGGGACACAATGGCGGCGAGGCGATCATCGGTCCCGATGGATACCTCTACATTTCCACGGGTGATGGCACCAGCGGATCCGACGTCAATGATTCCGGACAGAATCTCACGGACCTGCAGGCAGTCATGATGCGTCTGGATGTGGATCATCCGGAGCCGGGCAAAAACTATTCGATCCCGAAGGACAATCCATTTGTCGACACGCCGGGCGCGCTGCCGGAGATTTGGGCTTACGGATACCGCAATCCGTGGCGGTTCTCGTTCGATCCGAAGACGGGGCAACCTTGGGTCGGCGACGTGGGGCAGGACCTTTGGGAAATGATCGAGCTCTCTCACAAGGGCGCTAACCACGGCTGGAGTGTGATGGAAGGGACGCATCCATTCCAACCGGGCCGCCAGCGCGGACCCACACCTATCGTGCCACCTGTCGTCGAGCATCATCACACGGATTGCCGCTCCATTACGGGCGGCTATGTCTATCAGGGTTTTAAGTTCAAAGAACTGCGTGATACCTACATCTATGGTGACTATCAGTATGGTAAGGTCTGGGGACTTCGCTATGACCACAAAGCGAAGAAGGTCACCTGGCACAAGGAGCTCGCCGCAAGCACGGTGAAGATTTCAAGCTTTGGCGCCGGGCGGGATGGCTCTTTCTACGCGCTCGACTACGACGCCGGCCATATCACACAACTCGAGAAGGCCGCTCCCGCCGCCAAGACACGGCCATTCCCGCGTAAGCTTAGCGAGACCGGTCTGTTCACCTCCGTGCGTCACCACCAGATCGCGCCTGGTGTGATGCCCTATTCCATCAACGCGCCCTTCTGGTCCGATGGCGCTCACAAGGAACGCTTCTTCGCCTTGCCTGGCCAGGCCAAAATTGACTTCGAAGAAGGAAAGCAGTGGGTATGGGACGACGGCGCGGTGACCCTGAAGTCATTCTCACTGGATCTTGAGATAGGGAACCCGAAGTCGAAAAGGTACATCGAAACGCGTATCGTGGTGAAGCAGGATGATCAATGGCTCGGATATTCCTACCGTTGGAACGACGCGCAGACCGACGCTGTGCTGGTTGGGGCGAAGGGTATGGATTCCACCTACGAGATCAAAGATCCGAAGGCGTCCGGCGGCGTTCGTAAGCAGGTGTGGCATTATCCCAGCCGGACTGAGTGCATGTTCTGCCACTCCCGGGCGGCTGGCTTCGTGCTGGGGCTGACGACGCCGCAAATGAACCGGGACCACCAGTTTGAAGGTGGCGGCACGGATAACCAGCTCCGCACCTACGCGCATATAGGCATCTTCAAAAAAGCTCTGCCGAAAGACGCCACGAACATGCCCGCGTATCCGGACCCTCTCGATCCCAAAGCAAGCCTCGCGAGCCGCGTGAAAACGTATTTCGAGGTAAACTGCGCCATTTGTCACGTCTCCGATGGCGGCGGAAACTCCCTGATCGAACTCGGCGCGAAGACTCCGCTGGAAAAGGCCAAGCTTATCGACGAACCGCCGGTGCACGAAGACTTGGGTCTTCCCAACGCCCGGCTGATTGCCCCAGGGGCGCCAGAGAGCTCGGTGCTCTACCAACGAATGATCCGCCGAGGTCAAAAGCAGATGCCCCCCGTCAGCACCAACGTCGTGGACGAGCAGGGCGCCAAGTTGATCGAAGAATGGATCCGGTCTCTGCCGCGGAGAACCGCGTCGCACTAGCCTAGCCTGCATTTCTCAGTGCGCCCCAACGGCGCAGATCACTGGTGGGGGAAGGTCCCACCCAAGTAGTTGTCGGTAGGACTTGGAAGCTAATGAGCGATTCGATTGGGCGACTGGTCGGATCGGAGCCT
>Ga0187893_10002923_pt1 | contig 36108 bp, 25 predicted proteins | sample MA1701074metaG_FD_139574 | JGI IMG/M metagenome (GOLD analysis project Ga0187893, IMG submission 139574) | White microbial mat communities from a basaltic lava cave in the Kipuka Kanohina Cave System on the Island of Hawaii, USA - MA170107-4 metaG ... | reverse complement strand
GGCCTCGCAGCCGCCCGCTGGCGCGGGCTCCCGGCTGCTCCGGCGGTCCGCGGCTCCGCACTGCTCGCCGCTCCCTCCGATCCTCGCGCTGGCGCGCTCGGTCTCCGGGCGGGCCTCGCAGCCGCCCGCTGGCGCGGGCTCCCGGCTGCTCCGGCGGTCCGCGGCTCCGCACTGCTCGCCGCTCCCTCCGATCCTCGCGCTGGCGCGCTCGGTCTCCGGGCGGGCATCGCAGCCGCCCGCTGGCGCGGGCTCCCGGCTGCTCCGGCGGTCCGCGGCTCCGCACTGCTCGCCGCTCCCCTCCGTGTCATCTGCGGTTAGCGTCCGTCCGTCGTCCATCGCATCCGAGTCACCCAGAGATTTGTCTAGTGACCCCGCCGGGTCGTTCTACATACGATCTTGGAGACCCATGATGTCGGACGAGGACCTGGTCCTCCAGACCACTTCGGGCATCGCCGGCGCCTTCGAGGAGTTGGTGCGCCGCTGGGCGCCTCGGATCCTCGCGCTGTGCCACGCCCGCGTCGGCAGGAGCGATGAGGCCGAGGATCTGGCTCAGGAGACGCTCCTGCGGGGGCTGCGGGGCCTCCGCACGCTCGAGAAGCCCGCGAGCTTCGGCTCGTGGCTCCTCGGCATCGCCCATCGCACCTGCCTCGACTGGCTGAAAGCCCGCAAGCGGTCGATGGTGAGCCTCGGCGCGCTGGAACGAGATGGAAATCCCGCGGAGGCGCTCGGAGCGGCCGCGCGGGTCGATCCCGCCGTCGATCCGGCGGCTCTGGAGCGGCGGGAGGAGATCACAGGTCTCCTCGCGGAGGTCGAACGGCTCCCCGAGGAGCACCGGGAGGTCCTGATGCTGTTTTACTACGAGGAGATGAAGTACCGCGACATCGCGGCGCTCCTGGCGATCTCGCCGGCGACGGTGAACTTCCGCCTGACGCGCGCGCGAGCGCTCCTCAGGGAGCGCATGGAGAGGTCCCGGAGGTAGCCATGGATTGCGAACGAGCCTTGAACCTCCTCTCGGCCCGCCTCGATGGCGAGCTCGGCGGCGTCGAGACCCCGGAGACGGAACAGGCGGAGCTTGAAGCTCACCTGAGCGGCTGCCCTAGCTGCCGGGAGGGGTTTGCCGCTCTCGAGCGGCAGGACCGGGAGCTGCGCGGCGCGTTCCAGGCCCGGCGGGAAGCAGCCCGCTCGATGGCCGAGGGCGTCATCCGCCGGTATCGGAGCGAAGGAAAAGGCTCCGCGACCCTCCTGCGCCGGCGGCCGTGGCTCACGGTGGCCCTCTCCGCCGCCGCTGGGTTCACCGTCGCCGCGATCCTGTTCCGGCAATGGGCACCGCCGGACGCCCCCGTCGCCGGCTCGCCGATCGTCGCGGAGGCGCCCGCCGAGAAGGGGTTTCCCGTCAAGGAGCCGGCGTCTTCTCGCCGGGTCCAGCTCGCCTTCGCGAGCGACCGCATCGAAGTGCTGCCTCCCGGCGCGACCGAGTGGAAGCCCCTTGCGACCGGCGACGGCATCGACGCCGGCAGCCGCGTGCGCACTGGGGGGCGCGCGCGCTGCGAGTTCCGCACGCCCGATGGCTCCGAGGTCCGTTTGAACCACGCGACCGAGCTTCTCTTTCGGTCCGCACGCCGGATCGAGCTGGCGCGCGGCGAGGTCTGGTCGAGCGTCGAAGAGGACCTGGAGCCGTACGCGGTTCACGTGCCGCACGCCGAGGCGACGATCACGGCGCTCGGGACGCGGTTCAACGTGAAGGCCGGCACGGAGGAGGCGACTCTCACCGTCCTTCAGGGCGTCACGCGAGTCGACGACCGCGGCGGCCGCGAGGTCGCCCACGTCCAATCGGGAGAGCAGGCACGGATCGCAACCGGCCAGGTGAAGAAGAGCCCCGCGCGCGATCTCGTCCTGGCTACGAGCTGGGTCCACGAGATCCTTGTGATGAAAGGACACGACAACGAGGAGCTGAAGCGGCGCATGGAGGACCTCCTCGCGCAGATCGGCCAGAACAAGATGAGCTTCCTCGCCGAGAAGGAGATCGTCGCCCTCGGCGACCACTGCGTCCGTCCGCTCCACAGCTTCATCCAGTCGGACCTGTCGCGGAAGACCGCCGGCCAGCGCGACGACGCGGCCCGCATCCTCCAAAAGATCGCGGTGCCGTGGTCGATCCCGCTCCTCGTCGACCTCCTCGGCGACGAGAGCGGCGAGGTGCGTGCCCATGCCGCCAGTGCCCTGAAGCGGCTGACGGACGGGGAGACGCAGGGGATCGAGCCCAGCGAATGGCGCACCCGGCCGCGCGAAGAGCGTGATGCGGCCCGCGGGAAGTGGCGGGCGTGGATCCAGCAGAACCGCGCGCTCATTCCGGAGGAGCCGTAAAACGGCGCCGCTGCCGCGACGGAAGATTCCCGTCTATCACTCCAGCGATGAATGAGGAATCAAAACAGACGCCGTCGAAAGACCTAGCATCCGACTCGTGTCGACCTACTACTCCGCAGGCAACCCACTCAGAAGGAGGTAACGCCATGGATCGTTGGACCCGTTGTCTCGTCGTTCTCCTCGCCCTCGCGCACGGAGGTTGGCTCCGCGCGAGCGACCCGGTGGGCATCTATGCCCTGGCCGAGAAGGTCGTCCTCGAACCGAGCCCGGACAAGCCCGAGCGCATCCAGATCTGGGGTGCGTTCGCGCTCGCCAAGGGGTACGGCGACACGTACGCCCCCGCCGCCCGAGGTTATCTCTATTTCCGTCTCGCCGAGGGCAAGGAGGAGGCCTGCCGCAGCGAATGGTCCGACCTGGCGAAACAGGTCCGAGCCCGATCCGAGGGGAAGGAGCGGTCGGATGGCGTGGTCAGCTTCGGCAGCCGCTACAAGGAGAAGGGCCGCGTCCGCCGCGCCGCCGAGAAGCCAGAGAATCCCGATGCGTACCCGATCGCCATGGGCATCTTCCGGATGCGCAAGGACATGAACTACGCTCCGATCGAGAGCATCAGCACCCTACCTGCGGTCATCGCGCCGATCGACGGAGGCGAGGCCCCGGCGGGCCCGCTGACCCTCGGCGCGGTCCCGATCTCGCTCTCGACCCGACGTCAGGCTAAATATGTCTTTGAGATCGAAAGGGTCGAGGACATAAAGAAAGGGAAATCGAGCCAGATCGAGAAGGAAGCCAGCGGTCCGATCGTCGCGGGTGAGAAGGATGTCCGCTGGTCCCCCAAGTTGGAGGTGAAGCCTCATGTTCGTTACGTCTGGCGCGTCCGCGCCGTCGACGGCGATTGGCAAGGTCCCATCGCCAGCTTCGAGTTCGAGGGGAAGCCCGCGCCGGTCGCCGGCGGCCCCTCGAGGTAAACTGCGAAGCGGGCGTCAGAGCTTCCTGCGCCACTCGGGCCGCGATGCATGGTTCGTCGGCCTCGCGGCGGCGCAGGGGGCCCTTCTCCTTCTGGTCCCCTCGGCCCCGCTGATCGCGCTGGGGCTTTGGTGGAACTCGAACACGATCGCCCACAACGCCGTCCACAGGCCGTATTTCCGGTCGCGAGCCCTCAACTGGCTGTTCGCGCTCTATCAGAGCGTCCTTCTCGGGGTCCCCCAGTCGATCTGGCGCGGCCGCCACCTCGCCCACCACGCGGGAAAGGAGTGGCGGCCCCAGCTCACGACGGAGCTGGCCGTCGAGATCGCGCTGGTCCTGGGCGTCTGGGGAGCGCTGCTCTGGCTCTCGCCGGCGTTTTTTCTCGGCTCGTACGTGCCGGCTTATGCCGCCGGACTCGCCCTCTGCCGGCTCCACGGCCACTATGAGCACGCCCGCGGAACAGTGAGCCACTACGGCAAGCTCTACAACTGGCTTTTCTTCAACGACGGTTACCACGTCGAGCACCATGAGCGCCCTGGAGCGCATTGGGCGAGTCTGCCCGGGTTGACGAAGCCGGCGTCGCGCGGGAGCGTGTGGCCGGCCGTCCTCCGCTGGCTGGAGGCGCGTCCGCTCGAGATCCTCGAAAGAGCCGTCCTGCGCTCGCGATTCCTGCAGCGGTTCGTCCTGGTCCGTCACGAGCGGGCCTTCCGGCGGCTCCTCCCGAACCTGTCGCGCCCGCGCCGGGTCGCCATCGTCGGGGGCGCGCTCTTCCCGCGGACGGCGCTCATCCTGCGCCGCCTCCTGCCCGATGCACTTCTGGTCGTGATCGATCAGAGCCGCGAGAACCTCGATCGAGCCCGACCGCTCCTTCCGGAGGGAACGGCGGCGGTTCATGCTCGGTTCGATCCGGATCGGTTCTCTGATTTCGACCTCGTCGTTGTCCCGCTCTCCTTCAGCGGCAGCCGGTCCGCCTTCTACTCGCGGCCGCCGGCCCCGGCCTTGCTGGTTCACGACTGGATCTGGCGCCGCCGGGGCGTGGGGGCCAGAGTCTCCTGGCTCCTCCTCAAGCGACTCAACCTTGTGCGGAGGTGAGCGGCCGGCGAGAATTCTCCGTCCGGGAGGTGCCGGCATGAATGAGAAGCTATCGCGTCCTTGGATCGTCTGGGCCGCTTTGGGGCTCATCTCGTTCGGTTCGGTCACCCTTCTGGTCCGTCCCGGCGCCCTCGCGGACGACCGCGTCGTGAGGGTCGTTCCCGGCGGCCTCTCTCCATCGGCCGGACACGCGGCGGTCGAGCTCCGGATCAACCTGGAGGAGCCCCGAGTTATCCGGATTGTAGAAGGCTTCCCCACCGCAAGCATCGCCGCGAACATGTCGAGCGGCGGTGTCCTCACCGGTTCCAACATCGAATGGGTCCTCGCGGGAGTCACCGAGGCCGCAGTCAGCTACGTCCTCGTCTTCGAACCGTGCGCGGAGGACATCCCTCTCGGGCCGGGAACGTTCGAGATCGCCGGCGTGGAGCGTCCAATCACCGGAGAGGATCGGCTCGTCTGCGAGGAAGTCGGCGGGGGCGAACAGGAGACGTTTCGCCGTGGCGATTTCGACTCAAGCGCGAGAGTCGACCTCACCGACGCGATCAGCCTCCTGGGGCACCTCTTCCTCGGCTGGAACGAGCGAGCCTGCCTCGACGCGGGCGACACGGACGACAACGGTTCGAACGATGTCACCGACGCGATCGCAATCCTTCTCTTTCTCTTCCTAGGTGCGCCCGCACCTCCAGCACCGGGCCCGCACGATTGCGGGGCGGACGCGATCCTCGAGAGGCCCAACCTGGGTTGCGACCTGACCTGCCAGTAGTTCCCGTCCGCCGCGGACCGCCGGAGCTGCATCAGCCTGGACCCGACAGGACTCGAACTCTCCAATTGAAGCTCCCGCCGCGCGTGAGTATAGTTTGGGCGCGGCTTGGGGACTCATGGTCCCCAGGCTGTGGAGCTTCTCGCCGGACAGGCCGCCGAGGACAGGGTATTCGGGAACTGCCGACTCGCTTGGACGCCGAGGGGGTCGGCTTGCGTAGTCCTCGCTTGCCCGGAGTGGGCTTGGCTTCGGGATTTGAAGGGAAGAGTAAGAATTTTTGCTCCCAGGATGGGGAACGCTATGGGGAAGCGGCGCCGGAATGCTCTCGGCTTCGGGTACCGTGAAGGCCGGGCGGCGGAGCAATGCATCCCATCAACGAGAGCGAATTGGCGGCTGACCAACACACAATTCCTCCGGCACGCCGCCGAGATCTAGGAGTAACGGACTCTTGCGCCAGGTTCTTTGCCAGTCCAGCGGGGCCTTGATCGCCCGCATGCCCCGCCCGACGGTCGATCCTCATTCCGTGCTCGTCCGCGTCCGCTTCTCCTTCATCAGCACCGGAACGGAGACCGCCGCGCTGAGCCTCCCGGCGGCGGCGAACTCGACGCCGGCCGCAGGGAACCCGCCGGAAGCTGCGGCCGGCAATCCAGGAAACGGGAACGGTCATGCGCCTCCGCCGCGCCTCCTGCGGGCCGCGCGATTCCTTGGAAGAGCCGCCCGCAAACCGCGCCAGGCGATCGCCCGGGCCGGCCGGGAGATCGCCGCGCTGGCGGCACGCATCGCCCCTCTCGCGCCGCAGCCCGGGGGCGGAGAGCCCGCGCCGCAGCCGAGCGACCTGCCGCATCAAGGCTGGAACGTAGGGTACTCCTGCGCAGGGGTCATCGAGGAGGTCGGAGAGCGCATCATAGACCTGGTTTCTGGCCAGGCGGTCGCCTGCGCGGGCGCAGGGCGGGCCAACCATGCCGATTTCGTCGTCGTTCCCCGCAACCTCGTCGCCCCGGTGCCGCCGGGGGTGAGCCTCGAAGCGGCGGCGACCACGACGGTGGGCACGATCGCCCTTCAGGGAGTGCGCCAGGCCGAAACGCGCCTCGGCGACCGAGTTCTCATCCTCGGGCTCGGACTCCTCGGCCAGATCACCCTCCTTCTCCTGCGCCAGTCCGGCTGCCGGACGATCGGATTCGATCCCGATCCGTCCCGCGTTATGCTCGGAAAGAAGATGGGACTCGACGAGGGAAGCGCCGACCCCGAAGAGCTTGCGATCGCGATTCGAAGCCTCACCGGAGGATTCGGGGTGGATCGAACGATCATCACCGCATCTTCGAAAGGCGACGCGATCATCAACAGCGCCATGGAACATACTCGCCGAAAGGGCATGGTCATCGTCGTGGGCGATGTCGGGCTCAAGGTCGAGCGCACGCACTTCTACCGGAAGGAGATCGACCTGCGGATCTCAAGCTCCTACGGCCCCGGCCGGTACGACGAGGCTTACGAGGAGCGCGGTCAGGACTATCCCTACGCCTACGTCCGCTGGACGCTCAACCGGAACATGCAGGCGTACCTCGAGCTGCTGGCGCGGCCGGGATTCGACGTCGCCCCGCTCATCGAGGAGCGTTTCGCCGTCGAGGAGGCGCCGGAGGCCTACCGGACCCTCGTCACGGCCTCGCCCCGCCCGCTTTCGGCGCTCCTCTATTACCCGCCTCCCCCCGAGGCCGCTCGCCTGGCCTTCGCCGAGCCCAGGATCAGCCTCCGCGGAGCGCGGCCGGAGGGCGGGCCGATCCGCTTCGTGCTGGTCGGGGCAGGCGCATTCGGCCAGTCGATGCTCGTGCCGAAGATGAAGGGTCGGCCCGACCTCTTCCAGTTCCACGGCGTCGTTTCGCGAGATACGACGCGCGGTGGCAATTTCGCCCGCGCCCAGGGCGTCAAGCTCTTCGCCACGCAGCTCGAAGCGGCTCTCGACGACCCGGAGGTCGACCTCGTCGTGATCGCGACTCGCCACGGCGAGCACGCGGGGCAGACGGTCCAGGCGCTCAGGGCCGGCAAGCACGTCTTCGTCGAGAAGCCTCTCGCGATCACGTGGCAGCAGCTCGACGAGGTGGAAAACTGCTACCGCTCCATCGAGAAGCCGCCGGCCCTGCTCGTGGGGTTCAACCGCGGCTTCGCTCCTCCCATCCGCCTCCTGCGGGAGGAGCTGGCCTCCCGCAAAGGCCCCCTCATGATCAACTACAGGCTCAACGGCGGCTTCATTCCGGCCGAGCACTGGATCCAGGGCGATCAGGGCGGAGGAAGGAACATCGGCGAGGCCTGCCATTTCTACGATCTTTTCCGGAGGCTCGCTGGCTGTCCGGTCGAATCGATTCAGGCCCGCTCGATCGCACCGCCGGCGCCGGCCGTCCTGCGCAGCGACAACTTCGTGGCGACCCTCCGCTACGAGGACGGGAGCCTCGCGAACCTCTTCTACACGGCCTCGGGCCCAAAGACGGGTCTCAGCAAGGAGGTCATGGAAGTCTTCTGCGACGGCAAGGCCTATCGCCTCGAGGATTTCAAGGATCTGCGCAAGGCGAGCCAGGATGCCCCCCTCTGGTCGGCAGCGGAGCCGGACAAGGGGCACCTGGAGGAACTGGTGCAGTTCGGGCAACACATCCTCGGCCAGACGGACGCTCCGATCCCGGTGGTGGAGATCCTGGAGAGTTCCGCGGTCGCGCTCTATGTGGAGGACCAACTCTTTGAACGCTCCTCATAGTCTCAAGATGTCTCGCCGCAGGACCCGGGTGGAGGTTCCTGCCGTGAGTGAGACGACACTCGAGTGGCTCTACTTCAAAGGCGACCTTCGTCAGGCGGCGGTTCTCCGCACGAACGTGCTCGCTCACCTCAACGAGCGGCACGTGGTCGAGCTGGGAACACTGCCGTTCAACTTGATCGAGAGCTGGAGGACCGCTCTGGCGCGCCGCCCCTACGTCGCAGGGTATCTGGTCGCGCTCGAATCCGGCGTCCTGCCGCGGCGGCTCTGGTTTCCGCTGGCCACACTCCTGAGACGCCGAAAGCCCGTTTTCCTCCACTGGCCCGCCGAGTTCGCGGTGGAGAGGCTCACCTCGCATCGACTGCGGATCTACATCGTCCACTGGATGGCGCTCCGCGCGATCGGGGGCTTGATTCGCCTCAAGCGGGGCGCGCGGTCCGCGGTCCGAGTGGCTATGAGGGGAATTCGAGCCGCAGGGAGAGGCATTGCGCGCACTGCGGTCCTTGCGAGACAGGGCATCGTCGCATCCATCCTCGGCCTGGCTTCGGTGGGCGGCTTCGCGGCGCACGCCGCCGGCCGGGCGACCGTGGCCACGGGCCGCGCCATCACCCGAATCGCTCGTGGGCTCTGGCGCGGCACCTCCATCGCGAGGCTCTTCACACTCCGAGGGTTGCACGCCCTGGGAGAGCGGCTCGCGAGAGCGCTCCGGCGGGGACTGCGAAGCACGACCATCGCCTTGCAGGTCCTCCGCCTCTGGTGTCGAGAGGCATGCCTGCGGGGCGGGAGGGCGGCGGCCGGAAGCCTGACCGGAGCCGCCAATCCGCTCCGGCGGTTTTTCGGTCGCTTCTCCCCTCGCGACGCGCGGGAGACGCCCGCGGCCCCCGGAAGCCTCGCGGGAGACGACCGCCTGCCTCTTGTGCCCTCCGTCGAGCAGAAGCCGCCGGAACCGGCCGGTCCCGCCGCGATCGTGAGCGAGGTGGCGGAGCTACGCGCCGCCTGCGCTCCTGTCGCGGCTCCCCGGGGCCTCGTCGAGGCCGGGGGCCGCTTCCGCGTGAAGGGAACCGGCTTCTACCTGCGCACGGACTTCTGGGCGCCGATCGCCAGCGGCGGAAGCTACGGCCACACCGTCTACGTCGCGAAGCATCTGGCGCGATCGAGCGACGACCTCGTCTGCATCATGAGCAATCCTTTCTCGATGCTCGACGCGATGGGGATCAAGCAAGCGCCGCTCCAGCTCCCGTTCAAGGACGGCGCCGAGGAGACCATCGCTTCCGCGACGCCGGAGTTCTATCCGCGGATCGAGTCGCTGGTGGCTATGTTCAAGCCGGCGTACATCTACGAGCGCATCTGCCTCGGGAACTACGTCGGCGCCAAGCTCAGCCAGCGGTACCAGATCCCCTACATCGTCGAGTACAACGGCTCCGAGATCTCGATGATGAAGTCCTTCGCCGGCCGGGGTTACCGCTACGAGGCCCTCTATCTCGCCGTCGAAGACCTGGCCTTCGCCCAGGCCTCGCTCATCTCCGTGATCTCCGAGAACGTCAAGGAGAGCCTTGTCGCCCGCGGCATCCCCGCCGCGAAGATCCTCGTCAACCCGAACTGCGCGGATCCGGAGGATTTCGTTCCCGCCGCGCCCGAAGAGCGGCTCGAGATCCGGCGGAGCCTCGGCTTCGAGCCCGAGCACCGGGTGGTCGGCTTCACCGGGACCTTCGGCGGCTGGCACGGGATCGACGTCCTTGCGGAGTCGCTGCCGAGAATCCTCTCCCACGCTCCCGACATCCGCTTTCTCCTCATCGGCGACGGGAACAACCGCAGGCTCATCGACCAGGTCATCCTCCGCGAGAAGCTGACCGAGCGCGTCGTCATGACCGGGCGCGTGCCGCAGGCGGCCGGCCGCGAGCTGCTCAAAGCATGCGACATCTACGTCTCCCCCCACAGCTCGCACATGGTCGACGGCAAGTTCTTCGGGTCGCCCACGAAGATCTTCGAGTACATGGCCCTCGGACGGGGTATCGTCGCCAGCGACCTCGAGCAGATCGGAGAAGTCCTCCAGCCGGCCCTCCGCGGTCGAGATCTGCGCGGCCGGGACCTGCGCTCGGGCCGCGACCCGGAGGTCATCTCGGAGAGAAGCATCCTTTGCCGGCCGGGCGATGTCGGGGAATTCAGCGAAGCGGTTTGCTATCTCCTCGACCGTCCCGAGGTCGCCGCCCGGCTCGGGAGCAACGCCCGCCGGGCCGTCGAGACGGTCTACAACTGGGACCATCACGTCCAGGCGGTCTGGAGGAGGCTGCGCTACCCTGCGGGCTCCTCCGAAGAAGCGCCGGCCGCTCGCACGACCGGGGAGCGCGACGATGAAAGTCGCCACCCCGACGCAGCGTCCGCCGGCAGCGTGGAGCGAAACGGGAACGGCAACGGCCACACGACCGGCGCCGCTCTCGGCCAGGGCAACGGCGCCGCAGCGCTCGTGGAGTCGACCCGCAATGCCGAAACGAAAGCCGGCGGCTCCCTCGAACACTACAAACGGCAGGCGCAGGCGCAGTGGGACCGGGATCCCTGCGGTTCCCATTACGTCAAGGACAAGGCCGTCCACGGGACGCTCGCCTGGTTCAAAGAAGCGGAGCGATACCGCCACGAGGTCTACGCGCCATGGATGCGCGAGGTGATGGAGTTCGACCGGCATCGCGGCAAGGAGGTGCTCGAGATCGGCGGCGGGATGGGGACAGACCTCGCGCAGTTCGCGGCCGCAGGCTCCTTCGTCACCGACCTGGACCTCTCGGAGGGCCATCTCCGGCTTGCGCGGGAGAACTTCCGCCTGAGGGGACTCCAGGGGAGCTTCCTCCACGGCGACGCGGAGTCGCTCCCGTTCCCCGACTCCTCGTTCGACGTGGTCTATTCCAACGGCGTCCTCCACCACATTCCGGACACCCAACGCGTGATCGAGGAGATCCACCGCGTGCTCCGCCCCGGGGGGAAGGCCATCATCATGGTCTACGCGCTCTGGAGCCTGCACTACTGGTACCGACTCTTCTACAAGATCGGGATCGAAAGCGGAGAGTTGAAACGAAGATCGATGCACGAGATCATGAGCCGGTCGGTCGAGTTGAGCGAAGCCGGCTCCCGCCCGTTGGTGAAGGTGTATACCACGAAGGAACTGAAGCGCATGTTCGGGGGTTTCATCGGGCTGAAGATCTGCCGCCGTCAGATGGTCCAGGAGGAGCTGCAGGTGTTTCCCCTCCTTCGCACCTTGACCGCCGGCTGGGTCGGGAGGTTTCTCGGGTGGAACCTGGTCCTGAAGGCGGTCAAACCCATCGCAGGCCGGCAGGCGGCGGCGTGATCACCCGGCCCGTGCGCCGGTTCGGGCGCTGGTTAGCGGGGAGGCTGCGCCGCTCCGGTACGCCTGGCTCTCAGGCGGTCTCGACCGCGGCCGGCTCTTCAGGCGACCGTGCGGCCGGCCCTTCGCCGCCCCTCCCTCTGGCCGTCTTGACCGTGCCGACCTGGGATCCTGTCCTCGAGGAATTCGAGAGAGGACGCACGTCGCCGGAGGCATTCCTCGGCGGTCGAAGACTCACGTACCTCCCGGAGCTGCCCGAGGGCATCGCCCGGGGCGATGCAGCCCGCCTGGCGAGGCTCTGGCCGCGGCACACCGCCGCGCTCCGACACAGCGCAGACGAAGCGCGAGCGCACCGATTCCGACTCCTCGGCAGCGGCCCGGTGACGCTCGAGCGCGACTCGCTCGGCGCCGGACTTCCCGTCGACGGAGCCATCGACTGGTACCGCGACCTCACGACCGGCCTGCGCTTCCCCGAGCGCGTGCCGTACAAACGGTGGGATCTCTATTCCATGAGGCCGGGAAACGCCGATGTGAAGGGAGTCTGGGAGGTCGGGAGGCTCCAGCACCTCGTCCCTCTGGCTCAAGCGTACGCTCTCTGGGGGGAAGAGTCCTGCGCGCGCGAGGCCGATGCTCAGCTCCGAGACTTCATGGAGCAAAACCCGCCCGGCTTCGGCGTGAACTGGACCTGCACGATGGACGCGGCCCTGCGCGCGGCCAACCTGGTCATCGCGCTCGACCTCCTCCGCCGCTCGCGGGGCCTCGATCGGGAAGCCCTCCGCTTCTGGCTCAAAGCCCTCCTCGGCCACGGGAGGTTCATTCAGGAGAACCTCGAAGACAAGTACGAGGTGACAAGCAACCACTACCTCTCGAACGTCGTCGGCCTCGCGTTCCTCGGGAGCCTCTTCGCGCCGTCCGCGATGGGCCAGGAGTGGCTGCGCTTCGCGGCAGCGGCCTTCGAGCGGGAGATCCAAGTCCAGGTCCTCCCCGACGGCGCGGACTACGAATCCTCGATTCCCTATCACCGGCTCGTGCTCGAGTGCTTCCTCTCGGGGGCCGTTCTCCTCGACCGGCTCGGCCGCCCGCTCTCCCACGGCTTTCTCGATTTACTCGAGCGGATGGCGGATTTCCTGGCGGGAGTTCTGAGGCCCGACGGCCGCATGCCCATCGTGGGCGACGCCGATGATGGCCGGGTCCACATCTTCCACGATCACGCGGGCTGGGACCGCCAGGATCCGCGGCACGTGCTTGCACCCGCCGGCCACTTCCTCGGAAGACCCGATCTCGTGGAGCTGGCGGGGGCGGAGCATGAAGCCGAGGCGTTCTGGTGGGGATTCTCCCCGGGCCGGCCGGAGCCCTCGGGCCGCCGCGGAGCCCAGCGCACCGGATCCGAGCGCCGTTCGTTCTTTCCCGAAGCGGGCATCGCGGTCCTGCGGCGGCCCGAGGGCTGGTGCCTCGTGACGAACGGTCGCGTGGGGACGGCCGGCTTCGGCAACCACAAGCACAACGACCTCCTCTCCTTCGAGTACCACATCCGCGGCCTGCCGGTGATCGTCGATCCCGGGAGCCACGTCTACACGCGGGACTTCGACTCGCGCAACGCCTTCCGCTCCGCCGGGGCGCACTCGACGGTGCGCGTGAGAGGCCAGGAGCAGGACGACTTCAAACCCGAGTGGCTCTTCCGGATGTTCGCGCGGGCGGAGCCGGCCCATCTGGCCTTCGCGGAGCGGGCGGGATGGTGCGGCTATGCCGGGCTTCACCGAGCCTACCGCGACGCCGCGGGGGCCGCCGTCGTGCACCGAAGGGCCTACATACTCGAGCAGAACGGGACGAGGCTCTGGATCTTCGATGGCCTCGAGGCGAGCACTCCCCTCGATCTCGAGTGGACCTTTCAGCTCGCGCCCGAATGGACGGGAAGGCCGGCGGGGACGCGGACCGTTCGACTGGAGCGCCGTCCGAGCCCCGAAGCGGCGCGGATGGAGCTTCAACTGCACCTTCCCGCTTTCCTGCCCGCGCCCGATCTCGTTGCGAGCCCCATTTCGCCCTCCTACGGCGTCCTGAGAAGCGCGCAGGCGATCCGGATCGGTGCGCCGAGCTTCCCGTCCGTCGATGCGCCCTTACCAGACGGGAGTTGTTCTCGGGGGACCTGCATCGCTTTCGTCCTGAGCGAAGATGCATCGGCCCCGGAGCCCGCCGGCGGCGATTGGCTGGATTGGCTGAGCGAAATCGGCTTCTCCGGCCCGCCGGGGCCGCATGGCCAATGAGGGTCGCCGTGGCTCCGCGCCTCCCGCCTTCGCCGGGGAAGTCCGCGCCCGCGGATGGCCAGGCCAGCCCTCCGACGGCGAGCGCCTTGCTCTTCACGACCCAGAATCTGTTCGCAAAGCGCCAGAAGCGGCCCCCGATCCATCCGGGGTTCTCCCTGCAGGCCCTCTGTCGCTCGTTTCTCAAGCTGTGGGAGGCGCCGGCAGGCTCCGTCGCGCGGTGGGAACTGCGTGCGCTGGCGCGATGCTCTCTGCGCCGCGAGGAGATCGACACCATCTTCGGTTCGTGGGCGATCGTCGAAGATATTTCGGTTCAGGAAGTCGGCGAGGAGACGGTGACGACGATCCGAGCGCGCGCGCGGCCGGTCTACCTGCACTTCGTCCGTCTCGTTCGCGGTCGCGAGGACCTCCGGAGACTCGATCGGAGTCTCAAAGAGATGGGGTCGGATGCTCCCTGGCTGGCGGTAGGGATCGGCCCGGAGATTGTTCCCGACTATCTCGACGAGGATCCCATCGGCCGGCATGTATGGCCGCTCGTGAGGGGGATCCACCTCTGCGCGGCGGAGGCGGAGCCGGCGCGCTTCGCCGAGCTGGCATCGCTGGGTTTCGAGCTGAAGAAGCGGCGCAAGAGGATCCTCTTCACTTCGGTCGAGCCGCCCCTGGATGACGCCTTGTTGCGGCAAGTTGCGGCGCTCTTCCAGGCGCCGTTTGATCTCTCCTTTCGCGTCGATCTCGCACGGAGGCGTCGCGACGGAGGGCCCGGCGAGGCGCGCGAGCCCTACCGTCCATGGGGTCATTACCGCCCGCAGCCCTTCGACCTCTGCTCGCCGGCCCCGCTCGGTGGGCCGGGGTCTCCGGCGATCTGTGTGGCCAATCCGCTCCCGGAAGCCCTCGACGGGTCGAACCCTTTTCCCATCTTCGGGCCGCAGGGGGACGGCGGTTTCCTCGGCGGGGCGTCGCGATGGATAGCCCGGTGTCTCCGCCCGCGCCGGAGCCGCGCCGCCGCGCGGCTCGCGGCAGTCCTCCACCACTTGATCGCATCCCCGGTCGACCGCTGGAGCCGGCTCCTCGACTACCTCCGCCGCGAGAAGTACCTCAACGAGGACATTCGCGAGAAGAGGAACCATCGGTATTACACGGCCTACTGCTTCTATAACGAATGCCCCCACGCTTTCCGGGTCGACGCGGCGCTCCTCCTCGACGAGGGGATCGATTTCACGGACTGGAGCCGCGCGCTCGCCGATGTCGAGGCCCGTTTTCAAAACGTCCGCGCGACCAGCCTCTTCGATCCCCAGGAAGGTCCATCGGCGGGCGATCGAGCGCAGCCCGGGCGCCAAGATCTGGTCGACGAGCAGTTAGAAGCCCACGACTACCTGCTGGAGAACCCCGCGAAGCTCAACGAGGTGACCCAGCACCTCATCTCGCTCCTCCCTCCGCGGTTGGGCCGCTGCCTCGATCTCGGCTCGGGCCGGGGGGATCTAACCGCCGCACTGGCGGGCCGCGCCGACCGCGTCGTCTCCTTCGACCTCAACTTGAAATTCCTCGCGTGCTCGGCGGCCTCGGATGGGCGGACTCTCTGCGCCGCCGGGGACATGCACGCGTTGCCGTTTCGGGCCGGCACATTCCAGACTGTCATCCTCGACAACGTCGCCGAGCACAGCTTCTTGCCGCTTCTCCTTCTGTCCGAGCTGCGGAGGATCCTGGCACCCGGGGGGAAATGCTACCTGGTCGTCCCGCTCGACGGCCGGATCGACGCGCATGCGATTCCGACCCACCTCTGGAAGCCGACCTTGAGGGGATTGCGCGCCGCGCTGGAACTGAACGGCTTCGAGCGGGCAGAGGTGCGGGAGGTCTCCGGCTACGACCTCGGTATGAGCGGCTGCTTCCCTACCTGCAACGGAACGTACGGATTGGCGATCCTGGAAGGCTGAGTGGTCCTCTCATGTGCGGCATCGTCGGACTCTACAGGCCGGAGGGTGCAACGATCCCCCCCGAGCTCTTCGCGGCCATGCGCGATGCGATGCTCCATCGAGGGCCCGACGATGCGGGCCTCTGGATGTCGCCCGACGGGCGATGCTCCCTCGGCCACCGGCGCCTCTCGATCATCGATCTCTCCCCCGCCGGTCACCAGCCGATGTTCAACGAGGCGGGCGACGTGGCCATCACCTTCAATGGGGAGATCTATAACCACGCGGAGATCCGCCCCGAGCTGGAGGGGCTGGGCCACCGCTATCGATCGTCGAGCGACACCGAGACGATCATCCACGCCTACGAGGAGTGGGGGCTCGACTGCGTCCATCGCTTCGCCGGGATGTTCGCGTTCGCCATCTACGACGCGCGGGACGCCGCCCATCCCCTCCTCCACCTGGTGAGGGACCGGGTCGGAATCAAGCCGCTCTACTTCACGCGCACCGGTCGGGGCGAATGGGGGTTCGCGTCGGAGGTCCGTGCGCTGCTCCTCCACCCGGATGTCCCGCGCGCCATGAGTCCGATCGCCTTCTGGCACTACCTCACGTTCATTGTGGCGCCGGCGCCGCTCACCCTCTTCGAGGGGATCTTCAAGCTCCCCGCGGGCTGGCGCATGACGATCGACGGCGAGGGAAAGGCGTCGGCCGCCCAGTACTGGGACGTCTGTCCTTCGCGGCGCGACCTCCTCGACCCGGCACGCTTTTCGTTCGAGGAGGCCCAGGAGGAGTTCCTGCGGCGGATGCGGGTCGCGATCAAGCGGCGCATGGTGTGCGACGTGCCGTTCGGGGTCTTGCTCTCGGGCGGCGTCGACTCGAGCCTCAACGTCGCCCTCATGAGCGAGCTGATGGACCGGCCGGTGACGACCTTCTCCATCGGCTACGAGGGAAAGAGCGACTACAACGAGTTCCAGTACGCCCGGCGCGTGGCTCAGGCCTTCCGCACCGACCACCACGAAGTCGAGATCGGCCGCAAGCAGATGGAGGAGTTTCTCCCCACGCTCGTCGAGATCCAGGACGAGCCGATCGCCGACAACGTCTGCATCCCGCTCTATTTCCTCTCGAAGCTCGTGAAGGACTCCGGCACGACCGTGGTGCAAGTCGGGGAAGGATCGGATGAGAACTGGCTCGGCTACTGGTGGTGCGAGCACTACCGGAGGAAGCACGTCGACCTCTACGCTCCGGCGCGCGCGGCGGGAGGCCGCGGCCCGTCGTGGCTCTCGCGCCCTCGAGAGGCGCTCGCCGAATTGACGTCCGCGGAGGACCGCGCGATCGTCGAGCGCGCCCGCGCCGGCCGGCAGCTCTTCTGGGGCGGCGCCGCCTGCTGGTGGGGGGAGATGCGCGAGAAGCTCACTCCGGACCCCGCTCCGTTCCGCTCCGCCATCGATTGCCCCGTCGAAGGGCTCGCGACCGCGCACCTCATCGAGCCCGACTCGCACCGCGTCGTCGAGCACTATCTCGGAGGGCTCGACGGCGAGCTGGCCGAGCCCGACGTCCTCCAGAAGATCCCCTACATGGAGCACAAGCTCCGGCTCCCCGAGCACCTCCTCATGCGCGTCGACAAGTGCACGATGGCCCACTCCGTGGAGGCGCGCGTGCCGTTCCTCGACCACGAGGTCGTCGAGTTCGCCGCGCGCGTGCCGCCGGAGTACAAGCTCAAGGACGGCGTCGGGAAGCTCCTCGTGAAGAAGGCCGCGGAGCGTTTCCTCGATCGCGACATCGTCCACAGAAAGAAGCAGGGGTTCGGCGCGCCGATGGAGGAATGGTTCCAGGAGGGCGACTTCGGCCCGCGCTGTCGCGCCGCCTTCGAACGCTCCGCCATCGCCCGTGGAGGCTTCCTCGACAACAAGTACTTCCGCGGCCTCCTCGACCGCCAGATCGCCGGCCAGGGAGGCTACAGCTTCCACCTCTGGACCGTGATGAACGCGGTCCTGTGGTACGAGAGGTACATCGAGGGAAAAGTCAGGTTCTGACGAATCACTCCCACGCCTGGACGCGACCGTCCGGCGTCAGAAAGAGCGCCGTCGCCCGCCCGCGGTAGACCGCGTGGTTCATTCCGGTGTCGATGAGGTAGACCTTGCCGCCGAAGCGAGCCTCGATGCAAAGGTCCGCCGGCTGCGTGTGGCCGATGACGATCCTCTCGACGCCGTGAAAGGCGAGGATCTTATCGACGAGCCCGTCGAACCGCCGCTCGTCCCCCAGGGCGAGTCCGCGGTACCAGAGAGGGCCGTTCTCGGCGAGGAGCGGTCCCGCCTGAAGTTGCGTGAGCCTCAGGTACGCCTTCGCGACGTCCGGATGCGGCTTCCCGGCGGCCCGCTCGTCTTCCCCGATCCAGATCAGCTCGCCGTAGCCGAGGGCGCGGTGATAGACGCCGAGCGCTTCCAGGTGAGCGATGATCTTGAAGTACTCGTCGAGCCCTTCGCGGATCCTCCGGTTGATCTCGGCGGCCGCGGCGAGGCCGTGCTCCTCGCTGAGCCCGGCGTGCAGGAAGAGCGCCCGCCCCTCGAGGTGGACCGTTTTCCTCTCCAGGAGCCAGCGCCCGTATTTCCCGCCCGGCGAAAACGCTTCGCGGTGCGCGAAGTAGCCCGGCGGGAAGTACCGATCGAACGTGTTCTCGTTGAGGATGCGGGAAAGATTGCGGTAATAGCCGGAGCGCAGGAGGGGGCTGCCGGACCGGACGAGCTTCAAGATCTCCTCGCGCCGCTTCGCCCGGATATCCGAGGCCGCTTCATCCGCCTCGAAGGCCTCGAACTCGCCGGGGGTCACGTAGCGAAGGTCTCCGGTGAGGTTCATCGCCTCGTGGTTGCCCATGAGCACCTCGACTCTGCCGCCGGCGGCGCGAGCTTCGCCTTCAAGGCGCATGAGGAGGTCGACGGCGGGGCGCGATCGAGGGCCGCGGTCGAGGAGGTCGCCCACCTGGACGAGGATCCGCTTGCCGCCGCTCCAGCGGCCGGCTCCATCGACGAGCCCCACGGAGCGCAGAAGCTTGTGAAAGGCCTCGAAGTCGCCGTGGACGTCGCCGATGGCGGTGATTCCTTCGGCCGGAAGGGGGATCTCGTCGATGCCCTTGGATGGGGCGGCGAACGCGGGAACGATCAGGATGGAAAGGAGGACTTTCACGGGCGAGATGGTGAAGCCTCGGCGGCCCGAAGGGAAGTCTTTTGTGCTCTGAAAGCGGCCCAAGTCACTTCCGGGCGCCGTCCTGGAGGTAGGTCTTGCCCTTGTAGAAGTACGCGAGGACCGCGAAGACGACGGAGGAGGCGGCCATGATGACGGCGAACACCCAGAAGAACCGCGACAGCGAAAGCTCCTGCAGCGGGGCCAAGAGCGCAACGAGGATGTTCCCGATGGTCACCGTCAGGTACCAGAACCCCATGATCGTCGATTTCATGGCCTTGGGCGCCTTCGTATAGGCGAACTCGAGGCCGGTGATCGAGACGAGGACTTCGCCGATCGTGAGGAAGATGTACTGGATGATTTGCCAGGAGACGTTCACCTTGTCCCCCGAAGGCGCGAGGGTCTCGATCCACACCTGGATGATGGCTGCAGCCACGAAGGACACCGCGGTGATGAACATCCCCGCCGTCATCCTCTGGACGGGCAGGAAGGCGATTCCGCGCCTCTCCAGAGGCCGGTAGACCCAGAAATTCATGGCCGGAATGATGAGCATGACGAGGAACGGGTTCAGGAAGGGGACCTGTGACTCGTCGAAGGTGTAGCGAAAGAACCCGAAATTGATTTCCCGGTCCATCTGTCCGGCCTGCGTGATCCAGGTGGAGGAGTGCTGGTCGAAAAGGGCCCAGAAGACCGAAACCATCGAGAAGACAATCATGATACGGAGGACGGCCGGCGGTCCCTCGGCCGCTTCGTCACCGAACTTCTCGCGCGCGACGTCGAAGAACCTCTTCCCCGGCCGCCGCCGGTCCTGGTTCAGGACCGTATAGAAAAGGACGCTCAGGAACCCGCTGTCCGCTTCGATCTCCTGTCGCCGGCGAAAGAGGAAGAACCAAAGGACCAGTGAGGCAACTGCGATCGCCGATTTCCAGTGATAGGCTTCCGCGGGCCCGAAGACAAACGCGGCGAACGGGAGGAAAAGGAAGACCGCAGAGAAGAAATCGAGGGCGCCGAGCTTGCCGCTCGGCTTCGGCGGAACCTTCACGAACCTGTTTCTGCCGAGCCAGAAGCAGAGCGTGGCGAGACTCATGGCGATCCCCGGGACGGCGAAGGCGACCCCCGCGCCGTATTCCTTCCGCAGCCAAGGAATGAGAAGTTGCGCGAAGAAGGATCCGAAATTGATGGAGAAATAGAAGATCTGGTAGATCCGCGTCACGAGGTGCGAGTTCTCGCGGGTGAACTGGTCTCCCACGTTGGCCGAAACGCAGGGTTTGATTCCCCCCGCGCCGACGGCGATCAAGGTGAGCCCGATGTACATACCCCATTCGTAGCTCTCCGCGAAGGCCAGGACCGCGTGGCCCAGGCAGTAGAGGAGGGAGACCCACAGTATGAGCCGGTACTTCCCGAGGACCCGGTCGGCGAGGATGGCCCCGATCATGGGGGAAGCGTAGACGCCGGCGAAGAAGAGGTGGACGACCTCAAGCGATCGGGTCTCGGCCTCTTTCGCCAGTTCCGGCGCGACCTGCTCCGCCGCCACGAAGCCTATGAACAGGCTGAGGAGGTGGACCTTCAGGATCGCCCTCATCCCGTAGTAGCTGAACCGCTCCGCCGCTTCGTTGCCGACGATGTAGGGGATTCCGGGAGGGTAGCGGTCGCTCTTCGAGACCGGCGGGGCCGGGAGTTCGGTGCTCACAGGGCCGGCACTTTTACCATGCGCGGAGAGCGGAAGGGAAGCGGGGATGTGGCGGGCGGCCCGCAGCCGCAACGGCAACCGCGCTCCGCTACCGCAGCCGCAGCCGTAAACCGTTGTCGCTCCCGCCATCGGCAGCTTTTCGACCAGATTCGGAGGGCCGCCGCCTCTCTCGTTATGGATCTCGCGGGAGGCCGCAAGGGGATCGGTCGAGCCCGCCCCAACCCCTGGCGCATCGTCTCGGGCAGCCTCGCTGAGGTCCCGGCGGCGCTCCGATTCGCCGCCGCCGCGGGCGGCCTCGCTCCCGAGCGCCGAGAGACCTCGCTCCATTCGCCGGCCGCGTCGCGGCGGTGCGATGGCGATTCACCGACTGACCGGGCGACCGAAAGCGGAGCCGATTCCGATTCAGATGTGGCTGCGGAAGCGGATCGCGGCTGCCGCCGCGGTTCCGGATGCGGTCGCCGGTTTCGATTGCGGTTGGAGCTGAGGATGCGGATGAGTCGCTGGTACTTCCTCTCCGATCCTCCGTGCCCTCTGTGGTTCATCCCTCGTCCGAAGCCACCCCCGGGATCGGCTTTCCGTGCGGGTCCTTGTCCGTCCCCGCGAGCTGTTTCTCGAGCGCCTCGCTTATCTGCGGCGTGATGTAGTGCTCCATGCGCTCCGCCGGAGCGTGGACGTGATCGAGCGCGATCCCGAGGTGCTTGGCGAGGTACGCCTCCCAGAGCCGGTGCGAGCGCACAAGGTCCCGGGCCCGCCTCTTGCCGCGCTCGCTCAGCTTGAGCCCGCCCCCCTCCGCCAGGATCCTTCCACGCCGCAGGAGGACCCAGAGCGCCAGGCGCGCCACCGGACCGCCGCCGAGAGCCGCGTGCACGTCGTGCTTGGGCAGCGGCACGTCGCCCCTCGCCTCACCCCAGCGGTAGAGGAGCGCCAGAACATCCTCGCGAACGATCCTGAGCGCCATGAGGAGCCGATGGAACCCGCGGGAGACGAGTCCATGGCGCGGCGCGGCCAGCACCGCCAGGAAGTAGTGCGCCCCGGCGGCCACCGCCATGGCGCCGGCCGCGCTCGTATTGAAGCGCGCGGCGGCCCAGTAGCCGAATACCGCCGAGGACGCGCCGATCGCGAGGGCGATCGCGACCATGCGGCCGAGCCGGTCGGTTAGAAGGTGCGCCGCCGCCCCGGGCGCGATCAGCATCGCGATCACCAGGATCGATCCGACCGCCTCGAAGGCCGCCACCGCCGTGCCGGCTACTACCGCCATGAGGATGTAGTGAACGAGCCCGGCGCTCAGCCCGAGCGTTGTGGCGAGGGCGGGATCGAACGAGGCGAGCTTCAATTCCTTCCAGAGGATCGCGACGAAGCAGAGATCGAAGAGCAGGACCGCCGCGAGCGTCAGGGCGGCGCGGGGAACTTCGCCGAGCGGCGTCGGCACCGTGTCGAGCGCCGTGAACTCGATGAGCCCGTAGAGGACGCAGCCCGGGTCGAGGTCGACCGCCCTCACTTGCGAGATGAGGATCACACCGGCGGCGAAGAGCGTCGTGAAGACGACGCCCATGCTCGTGTCTTCCGAGACCCGCGCGAAGCGGTGGAGCGTCTGGGTGAGGAACGCGGTCAGAACCCCCACCGCCATGGCGCCCGCGAGCATCGGCAAGGCGTCGCGGCTCCCAGTGAGGATGAAGGAGAGCGCGAGGCCGGGGAGGATCGCATGGCTGATCGCATCGCCGAGAAGGCTCATCCTCCTGAGGACGAGGAAGCAGCCCAGTAGGGCGCAGGCGCAGTTGGCGAGCACGCCCACCACGACCGTCCAGAGGTCGAGGCGGTGCGCGGCGATCCATTCCATGAGCATCGTGGTCATCGCCTCGCCTCGATCTTCGGCTCCTCTCCCCCACCTTCCTCCAGGCGGTGGGGCGAGGGCGGTATATCGCCGACGTCGAGCGCGATGCCGGCTGCAATGCCGGGCCCGGCGGCGGGGAGCCGCTTCGTGGCCCGAAGTCTCTCTTCGAGGCGGCTCACGAGGGCCGGCGGCAGGATGTGCTCGATCCTGTCGGCATCGCGGTCGGTGTGGTCGACGGCGATCGCGGCCTCCTCGATGAGATAGAGCTCCCAGAGCCTGTGCGTGCGCACGACCGCGGCGGCCCTCTCGAGGCCTGCCGTCGTTAGGACGACCCTCTCCGGCCCCGCCGGCACGAGGTGACCGCGCGAGGCGGCCCTCGCCACGAGCCGCCGCGCCTCTTGTTCCGTCCACGAACGGCGCCGGACAAGGTCGTCGATCCCGAACGGGGCTCGCCGGGGCAGATGCGGCTCCGTCATCTCGTAGGCTGTGCGGAGCAGGTTCTGCTCGGCCACTCGGCGCGACAGGCGGAGCAGCTCCAAGAGACGCGCGAGGACTCCGCGGCGCGGGGCGGCGAGCATGGAGAGGAGAAAGAACGCCGCGCCGGCCAGGACGATGACGGGGCCCGCCGGCAAGTGGACCTGCCAGATGTCCGAGGCCACGACGCCTGCCAAGGTCCCTCCGATGCCCGTGAGGAAGCCGAAGAGCCCCGAAAGGCAGAGGAGCGGTCCGAGGCGGTCCGTCCAGAAGCGCGCCGCGGCGCCGGGCACGATGAGGAGGGCCGCCATGAGAACGACGCCGACGGCGGGGAGCCCCACGACGGCCGTCAAGGCGAGGAGCCCCATCAGCACGAGATCGAGGAGCAAGGTCGGCCAGCCCTGCACGGTCGAGAAGTCGGAGTCAAAGCTCACGAGCTTGAACTCCTTGTAGAAGACCACGACGGCGACGCCGATGAGCGCCGCAGCGGCGAGCGTCGCGTAGACGTCCTCGGCGAGCATGCCGGCGGTCTTCCCGAAGATGAAATTGTCGAGCCCCGCCTTCGACCCCTCGACGCTCATACTTTGGATGGAACGCGAGAGGACGATCCCCACGCCGAAGAAGACGCTGAGGACGATGCCGATCGCGGCGTCTTCCTTGGTCCGAGTGTGGCGGCGGAGGAACGAGACCGTCCAGACGCCGAGGAGGCCCGTCGCGAACGCTCCCGCCAGGAGCGCCGTGAAGTGGCGCTGCCCCGTCAAGATGAACGCGAGGCATATGCCGGGGAGGGCCGCGTGGGAGAGCGCATCGCCAATGAGCGCCCGGCGCCTGAGGACGGCGAAGCTGCCGATGACGCCGCTCACGAGACCGAGGAGGCCCGTCCCCGCGAGGACTACGGTGGTGTTGTAGTCGAAGAATCCCCCTACGGCGGCCGCGAGCGGCGCAGGAGAGCTCACGGAGTAGGCCATGGCCATCATCCGGGGCGCGCCGGACCCGGGGGCTCGGCCTTTCGGTCCTCCGGGGCCGGCTGGTAGGCCCTCTCGATCGCGTGAGCCGCCTCATCGAGGATCGTGAGCCGCCCGCCGTAGGTGTGGCGGAGGTTCTCAGCGGTGAACACCTCCGATGTCGGGCCCGCCGCGACGAGGCGCAGGTTGAGGAGGATCACGTGGTCGAAGTAAGCGGGGACGGTCTGGAGGTCGTGCTGGACGACGACGACGGTCTTCCCGCTCGAGCGCAGCTCCTGGAGAATGCCGATCACCGCCTCCTCGGTCGCGGCATCGACGCCGGCCATCGGCTCATCCATGAAGTAGATCCGTGCCTCCTGCGCGAGGGCGCGGGCGAGGAACACGCGCTGCTGCTGGCCTCCCGAGAGCTGGCTGATCTGCCTGCGGGCGAGATCGGCCATCCCGACCTGGCGCAGGCAGCCCATCGCCTTCTCGCGCTCCGCGCGCCCCGGACGGCGGAACCAGCCGAGGCGGCCGTAGAGCCCCATCTCGACGACGCCGAGCGCGTCGACGGGGAAATCCCAGTCGACGCTCTCGCGCTGCGGGACATAGCCGACGAGGCGGCGGCTCTCCGCGTACGGGCGGCCGTAGATCTCCACGCGGCCGCTCACCATCGGGACGAGACCGAGGATCGCCTTGAGGAGCGTGCTCTTGCCGGCGCCGTTGGGTCCGATGACGCCGACCAGCTTGCCCTCGGGGAGGATCAGGTCGATGTCCCAGAGAACGGGCTTTCGGTGGTACGCGACCGTCATGTCGTGGACCTCGACGGGCGGGGCGGTCGAGGCCGGGTCCGCCGCCGCCGGCGCGGCCTCGTCGCGCGGGAGATTCGGGCCCGACACCCGGGGAGCGGGGAGATTCATTGCAGGGCCCTCACGATCGTGTCGACGTTGCGGCGGACCATGCCCTCGTAGGTCCCCTCAGGCGTGCCGGGCTTGCCCATCGCGTCGCTGTAGAGCTGTCCGCCGATCACCACGCGGTGGCCGCGGGCCTGGCATCCCTCGACGAGCGCTCTCACGAACCGCTCGGGAACGCTTGTCTCGACGAAGACCGCTTTCAGCTTCCGTTCGGCGATGAAGTCCGCCAGGCGGCTCAGCTCCCGCACTCCAGCCTCGGCGTCCGTGCTCATGCCCTGGATCCCCCGCACTTCGACCTCGTAGGCGCGGCCGAAGTACCCGAAGGCGTCGTGAGCGGTCACCAGGACGCGGCCGCCGGGAGGGATCTCGGCCAGCTGCTTCTTGACCTCGCCGTGGAGGGCTTCGAGCCGCTTGCGGTAGGCGGAGCCGCGCTCGCGGTACTCCCCGGCGTGCGGTGGATCGAACTCGGCGAGGACGTGGACCACGCGGTCGAGGCAGCGCGCCCAGAGCGAGACATCGAACCAGACGTGCGGGTCGTACTGACCCTGGAACTCCGGCGGCTCGCGCAGAAGCTCCGGCGGCAGGTCCTCGGTCACCGCGAACGTCGGGCGTGTGCGGGCGAGGCGCACGAGGATGTCGGCCATCTTCCCTTCGAGATGGAGGCCGTTATAGAAAATGATGTCCGCGGAGCCGAGCCTCTGCAGGTCCCCGGGCGACGCCTTGTAGAGGTGCGGATCGACGCCTTCTCCCATGATCCCCTCGACGGCGACGCGGGATCCGCCGACGTTCACCGCTAGGTCGGCGACCATGCCGATCGTGCAGACGGCGCGGATCGGAAAACCGCCCGCGTGGCGGCGGATCTGCGCCTGCGAGGGACTTGCATCGGCTCCGCTGCGGCCATCGGCTGCAAGGGGACCGTCGGTCGCACCGCGGCCCACAGCGCCGGAAGCCGAGCTTCCCGGGCCGCACCCGCTCGAGACGGAAGCGAGGACGAACGCGAGGAGGACGGAGGTGTGGATCTCCGTCCAGCCTTTCTTAGTAGAATCTTTCATACAGCCTCACACGAATTTTTGGTTGCTCTAAAATAAATTTTTGATAGCCTGTAAGCAAGAAGAATCTCATGGTTTCCCTCACCGTCGAGAACTACTTGAAGGAAATCCTCCTCCTCGACCCGTCGCGCCGGGAGCCGATCGCCACCGGGAAGATCGCCCGCGCGCTGAAGGTCGCCCCCGGCACGGTGACCGCCATGCTGAAGACCCTCGAGGAGGCGGGGCTTGTCCGTTACCGCCGCTACGGCGGCGTTCAGCTCACGAAGGAGGGCGAATCGCTCGCACTCCACGTCTTGCGCCGCCACCGCGTCGTGGAGCTCTTCCTCGTGAAGGTGCTCCGCATGTCCTGGACGGAGGTCCACGAGGAGGCCGAGGCGCTCGAGCACGCGGTTTCCGAGAAGGTCCTGGCGCGCATGGACGCCATCCTGGGCCACCCCACCGTCGACCCGCACGGCGATCCGATCCCACAGGCCAACGGAGTCCTGCCGCCGGTCCCCAAGGCTTCGCTCGACGATGCCGCGCCGGGAACCTCGCTCGTCGTCGTGCGGCTCGTCGATCAGCGGCCCGAGTTCCTCAAGCTCGCCGACCGGATCGGCCTCGTGCCGGGTAGAGAGGTGGTGATCGAAGAGAGGGACGACGCGGCGCAGACGTTGAGCCTGCGCACGTCGAGCGGCCGCGAAGCCATCTCTACCTCGGCCGCGGAGAACGTTCTCGTGCGCCCGGTGAGTCTCCCCGGCGAATCGGAGCCCTCCAGGAAGGGCTCGCGCAGATCACGGAGCGGCCGGTAGGCAACCGGTAGGCCAGGAGAGCAGCCAGAACTGGCTTGTCAAACCGCAGTCGATCCCCCATCATGCTCCGAAACCGTATGAGGTAAAGCCACCCGGGCTTCCGATGGCGGTTGGCCTTTTCTTGATGGCCGACCGTAGGCGCCCCGAGTGGTTTTTTTTCATCTCGATGGGGTGCGACCTCCGTCGAAAACGTTCCGAGTTCAGATGGTGAGGGTATCAGGTCATGAGCGAATACGAACCGATCCAGAAGAACGATCCTCGCAAGGCGAAGTTCCTACGGGAACCCGTCGAGCACATCGATTTCAAGCGCTACGACGTCACAGGGCTTGTCGATGCGATGGGCAAGACCGCCTTCCAGGCGCGCAACCTCGCCCGCGCTGCCCGCATCTACGTTCAGATGCTCCAGGATCCGGGCTGCGGCGTGATCCTATGCCTCGCCGGCTCCTTGATCAGCGCCGGCCTGAAGAAAGTCGTCCACGACCTCGTCAAACTGAACATGGTCGACGCCATCGTCTCGACCGGAGCCAACATCGTGGACCAGGACTTCTTCGAAGCCCTCGGCTTCAAGCACTACATCGGCACTCCCGCCGTCGACGACAATGAGATGCGGGAGCTTCACATCGACCGCATCTACGACACCTTCATCGACGAGGACGACCTGCGGGAGTGCGACGCGACCGTCGGCGCCATCGCCGACGAGCTTTCTCCGCGCCCCTATTCATCGCGGGAGTTCATCCGTGAGATGGGGCGATACCTGACGAAGAACGCCAGGAACCGCGAATCGGTCGTCCTAGCGGCATTCGAGAGCGATGTGCCGATCTTCTGCCCGGCCTTCAGCGACTGCTCCGCCGGCTTCGGACTGGTCCACCACCAGTTCCACGCTCCTGACGGCGCCCCCACGGTCACGATCGACAGCGCCAAGGACTTCCTCGAGCTGACGAAGCTCAAGATCGAGAGCGGCGACACCGGCCTCTTCATGGTCGGCGGCGGCGTGCCCAAGAATTTCGCTCAGGATGTCGTCGTGGCCGCCGATGTCCTCGGCAAGGAAGTTCCGATGCACAAGTACGCGGTCCAGATCACGGTCGCCGACGAGCGGGACGGCGGCCTCTCCGGCTCCACGCTGCGCGAGGCGAGTTCCTGGGGAAAGGTCGAGACCACGTGCGAGCAGATGGTCTACGCCGAGGCCACGGTCGCCTTCCCGATCATCGCGGGCTACGCGTATCACAGGAAGGCCCACGCGGACCGCAAGGCGCGCCGGTGGGCCGCCATCCTGGACCGGCAGGTCGACCGCCAGCCCGCGCGCGTCGGCTGAGAGAGAAAGGAGTCCCGTGCACCCGCCGATTCGGCCCATGCCTTCGATCTGGTCTTGCCTGCTGATCGTGGGAGCCGCGCCGCTCGCTTGCGGGGCCGACGCCATCGTCCCGGCCGTCCCGACCCCTCAAGCACCGCTCATCAAGATCGAGGAGGGGGAGTGGCTCCTCTACAAGGGCAACCTCCAGGTCCAGCAGCGCAGGCAGGAGGAATCCGACTCGCTCAACCTGGCCCTCGAGGTCGCGTACCTCGGGCTCGGCTCGCATGCGGCGCGCGGCGATGCCGCGAGCGTGCTCCTTCTGCGGAGGGGAGAATCGCCCGATGAAGGCTCGGCCGCCGCCACGGAGGCGATCAGCCTCGTCGCGGATCCGGCTCGAGGCCTCATCGCCGATCTGCCGGTTCACGACCGCGGCCTCCGTGTGAGCCCGCTCCTATTCAAGCTCATGCCGCTGTCGATCTTTCCCACGAAGGTCGACTCGTACGTTCCGCGCACGGCGTCTGCGGAGAGGCCACCGAGGGCGAAAACCCCCATCCATGTCCTCTTTCCGGAAGAGAAGGAGCTGATGTTGACCTGGTGGGCCAGCGAAGCGGACCCCGAGACGAAATCGTGGGTCGTCACGGTTTCAGCGCAAGCGGGCCAGAACGTCTCATTCGTCCAAAACAGAGTCGAGATCCCCTTCGAGATTTCCCGCCTCGAAAGGAGCTACCGTCTGGCTCCTTCGAAGATCGCTTCCCGTCCCGAACTCCTTTCCTTCGAATCCCGCCTCGAAGGCAAGCTACCCGGCGAGGAATTCAAGCTGCACGTCGAGCTGACCCGCAGCGAGGCACGTAGGATCGAGGGGCCCGCATGGAAGCTGCTCCAGGCGGACGCGCGGGCCCTGCAAGAGATCGAGCGAACGATCTTCGAGAAGCTCGACCCCAAGGGGGCCCGTGCGCTGGTGCAGGCGTTCGAAAAGGAGCGCAGCGGCGGCCGGCTCGCCCGCTACGCCGCGAGCCTCGGTGATCAGGCGGACAACGTCTGGGACATCGTCCACGAGCGCCGCCTCTACGGAAAAACGGCGCCGGATTTCACGCTCAAGGACCTCGATGGAAAGGATGTGACCCTCTCGAAGCTCCTCCCCGGGAAGATCACGCTCCTCTCCTTCTGGGGGGTCGGCTGAATAGCCTGTCGTGCGGAGGCTCCGTACTTGACCAAGTTCCACGAGAAGTACAAGGCACGCGGCTTTCAAGTGCTCGCGGTCGACGCGTACGACCACGAGACGCGCGAACAGGTGCAGGAATTCGCCCGCAATCTCAAGCTCACCCATCCGATCGTCCTCACGGGGGAGAAGGCTTCCGACCTCTACGAAGTCCAACAGCAAATGCCGATGGCGTTCTGGATCGACTCGAAGGGCACCATCGTCCGGCGCGATCTGGGCTTTCATCCGGAAATGGAAAAGGAAACCGAGCGAACGATCGTCACGCTCCTCGACCAGCGGGACGCGGAGGCGGGAAAGGGCGCGCCGCGCCCTGCGAGCCCCAATTAGGAGGAATCATGTTCCGTCGCTTGATACCGGCCCTTCTTACCGTCTGCGTGCCGTTCCTGGCCGCCGGATCCCCCGTCGAAGAGGAAGAGCTCGACCCGAAGCTCGGCGAGAAGCTCCTGAGACTGTCCAAATCCGCCCAAGAGAAATACCGGCAGAAAGAGCACGCAAAAGCGATCGACGATCTCGACGCGATGCTTTCGCTCGCCCCTAAGGCCGAAATGTTCGACGATCTACGCATGCAGGTGCATTTCTACCTGGCCGTCAATTACGCCAGGCTCAACCGCGAGAAGGATGCCATCCTGAACCTGGAGAAGGCGGTGGAGAACGGCCTCGTCCAGCGGGAGTCACTCGACAACACGGAAGACTTCGCCTCCATCCGGAAGTCGCGCGCCTTCGCCGCCCTCGGCGACAAGATGAAGAAGGTCGCCGCGGACAAAGAAAAGGAGCGCATCGAGAAGCTCAACAAGTTCGACTTCGCCCTCGAAACGATCGACGGGAAGCCGATCTCGAGGAAGGATTTCGCCGGCAAAGTGCTGGTCGTCGACATCTGGGGCACGTGGTGTCCGCCGTGCCGGATGGAGATCCCCCACCTCGTCGAGCTGCAGAAAAAGTACGGGCCGAAGGGCCTCCAGATCGTGGGCCTCACCTCCGAGAAGAACCCGGATGCCAAGGAAAACACCCGTGTCGTCAGGCGTTTCCGCGACGACTTCAAGATCAACTACCCGCTTGCGCTGATCTCCGGCGATTTCACCATTCGGATTCCGGGGTTCAACGCCTTCCCGACGACCCTGTTCTTCGCCCGCGACGGCACGTTCAAGACGATGGAGGTCGGTTACAAGGACCTCGCCGCGCTCGAGAAGATCATCCAGCCTCTTCTGAGCGAAAGGTAACGGTTCACCGGCCTTTCTAGGAAGCGAGCGGCTCACCCCGGGAGTCTCCCCCTCCCATCCCGGTTCGTCTCCGCATCGGCCATCCTCCTCCGCACTTCGCCTCCCGGTCCGCTTCCGCCTCCGACAGTTGATCTGCTGCGGGGGAGTCCGGATGGAGGCTCCTCCACGCCTTCGCATCCGTGCACCCGCGGCCGCGGAGCCCCTTCCTTCGAGGCCGACCGGCGGCGTAGAATCGTGCCATAGGTTAGGGTCCTCAGGGAATTGCCCCGGAGCGGGGGCGCGGAAGGGTTGTATGCGGTCGCAGGCAAGCGCGTGGGGGGGCGTGGGCATCGCGTGGCTCCGTCGAGCGGCATTCTGGTGTCTTCCGGCCGCGCTCGGCGCGATCCTCGGCTGCTCCGGGGAGTCGGCGGCCGGCCCCGACCTGGCGCCTGCGGAAGACCCCGATCACGAGCTCTTCATCTGCGTCCTCCTCTCGGGCGAAGGCGCCGCTCTGCCCGGGGAGATCGAGCAGCTCACTACCCTCGAAGACCAGCTCGAGGAGGCGGTTCGGGCAGGCGGGGGGACGTTTGGCCGGATGGTGCTCCGGGACGGACGGTGCTCCTATTACCTCTACGGAAGGGACGCTGACCGCATCTACGAATCGATCGTGAGCGTCCTGGAGACGGCCGCCATCGTACGAGGCGGCTACGCGATCCGTCGGTACGGTGGCGCGGGTTCGAGGGAGGAGCGAGTCGATCTCTAGCCGCGGAAATCAGGATTCGACGGCCGCCCTGGCCGGATAGATTCCCATCGATCGGTTGTACCCGTTCAGCGCGGCCACGCGGTAGGCCTCGGCCATCGTCGGGTAGTTGAAGGTCGTGTTGATGAAGTAGTGGAGGCTGTTCGCCTCGCCTTGCTGCGAGAGGATCGCCTGCCCAATGTGCACGATCTCAGCCGCCTGGTAACCGAAGCAGTGGATTCCAAGGACCGCCAGCGTTTCGCGGTGGAAGAGGATCTTCAGCATCCCGGCGGTGCATCCGACCATCTGCGCGCGCGCCAGGTGGCGGAACATGGCGTGGCCGACCTCGTACGGGACGCATTTCTCGGTCAGCTCGCGCTCGGTGAAGCCCACCGAGCTGATCTCGGGGCTCGTGTAGATGCCCGTCGGGATGTGCTGGACGAGCTTATACTCGCAGGTGCCGTCGACGAGGTGCGTCGCGGCGAAGCGGCCCTGGTCGTACGCGGCGCTCGCCAGGCTCGGGAATCCCACGACGTCCCCCACCGCGTAGATGTGCGGCAGGCTCGCCTGGTAGTTCTCGTTGACGAGCGCGTAGCCGCGGCCGTCGACCTTGACGCCGATTTCTTCGAGCCCCATCCCCGCCGTGTTGCCCGTGCGGCCGTTGGCCCAGAGGAAGTAGTCGCTGCGGAGCTGCTTCCCCGAGCGGAGGTGGAGGACGACGCCGCTCGGGTCGGCTTCGACCTTCAGAAACTCCTCGTTATGCCGGATAAGGACCCCCTGGTCCCGGAGCTGGTAGCTCAACGCGTCGATGATCTCGTCGTCGAGGAAATCGAGGAGCTTCGCGCGAGTGTTGACGAGGTTGATCTTCGTGTCCAGGTTCCGGAACATCGCCGCGTACTCGCAACCGACGATGCCCGCTCCGTAGATCGTCAAGGAGCGTGGGGTCTCCTTCAGGCCGAGCACCTTGTCGCTGTCTAGGATTCGCGGGTGGCTGAAGTCGACCTGCGCCGGCCGGTAGGGGCGCGAGCCGGCGGCGATGACGAACGCCCGGGCCCGGTGGCGCCGGCGCCCGCCTCGCGCGTCGGTCACTTCGACCTCGTTCGGTCCCACGAAAGCGGCGCTCCCCGCCAGCACGGGGATCTGGTTCCGTTCGTAGAACGTCTGGCGGAGCTGAACCTGCTTGGCGATGACCGATTCCGCCGACTTCAGGAGCTGCGGGAACGTGACGTCGAGCGACGAAACCGCCTTCTTGAAGAGCGGATGGCCGCGGAAGTCGTTCAGCATCTGGATCGACTGCCGCAGCGCCTTCGACGGGATCGTAGCCCAGTGGGTGCAGCCGCCTCCCACGTCGCGGTAGCGCTCGATGACCGCGACCGATTTCGCCTCCTTGGCCAGCTTCATGGCGGCCCCCTCGCCGCCGGGACCGCTGCCAATGACGATCGCGTCGTAGCTCTTAGTACAGCTCGTCAGTGACTCGTTCATGAAATCGTCCCGCGACGAGCTGTACTTCCAGGGGGTGAGCAAGTCACCCCCTGTGCGCTCGCTTCGCTCGCTGACCCCCTGGGGGGGCCCACGCCGGCCCCCCCACGCCCCCCCGGCGCGTACCGCGCGGCCGGGCGTGGAATTTGGCAACGAATTGATGAGGCGCGGTACTTATTAGAGTCCATCTCTCTCTTATCGGACGGCGCCGGGGAGAACGTTTGAGCGGTTACCCATCCGGATCGCGCAAGCCGAGCTTGCGCAGGTAGTAGCCGAGGTTCTTCGGATCGATGCCCAGGAGGAGGGCCGCGTCCCGTTTGCGGCCCCCGGCCCGCTCGATCGCTCCCTCGACGAGCCGCCGCTCGAGCGCTTCGACGCGGCGCTTGAGGTTCAGGTCATCTTCGCTCGTCCCCGGCGGCGCCGTCCCCCCGGGGCCGCCGAGGATCCGCGAGAGGACCGCCACGCTCGGCGTCCGGTCCCCGGCTAGGATCGACGCTCGCTCCATCACGTTCCGCAGCTCCCTGACGTTGCCGGGCCAGGAGTAGGCGGAGAGGACGGCGCGCGCCTCCGCATCGAGCCGGACGCGATCGTCGGCCCCGGAGCGGCCGAGCGCGGCCCGCGCTCGCTGGAGGTAATACTCGGCGATCAGCGGGATGTCCTCCCGCCGCTCGCGCAGGGGGGGCACGACGATCGGAAAGACGTTGAGACGGTAAAAAAGGTCTCCGCGGAAAGCGCCGCTTTTCACGCAGCTTTCCAGGTTCTCGTTCGTGACGGCGACGATCCGGACATCCGCCAGACTCGTTCGGGACTCCCCCACCACCTGAAATTCTCCCGTTTCGAGCACCCGGAGCAGCTTCGCCTGCATCTCAGGCTTGAGGACGCCGATCTCGTCGAGAACGAGAGTGCCCCCTTCCGCTTCCCCGAAGCGCCCGAGCCGATCGGCGACCGCGCCCGTGAACGAGCCGCGGCGGTGTCCAAAGAACTCGCTCTCGAAGAGAGTCTCGCTGATCGCGGCGCAGTTGACGCGCACGAGGCGCTTTTCCTTTCGGGCGCTCTGGCGATGGATTTCGGCCGCCACCAGCTCCTTGCCGGTCCCGCTCTCTCCGGCGATGAGCACCGTGAGATTCGAGGGGGCCACCTGGGCGGCCAGGCGGCGCACCTCGCGGAGCGCGGGGGAGTCGCCGATCAGATCGGCCGGACTCCGCAGAGCGCTGACCTCGGCCCGCAGGTAGTAGACCTCCTTGACGAGCGCCTGATGCTCCGCGGCCCTGCGCACAAGCAGGGTGAACTCCTCGGGGTTCACGGGCTTTTGGATGAAGTCGTACGCACCGGACTTCATCGCAGATACCGCATCATCGACGGTCCCGACGCCCGTCAGGACGATCACTGGCAGGTCCTGGCGCAGCTTCTTCGCGTCGCGCAGAAATTGAAGGCCGTCGAAGCCCGGCATCTTGAGGTCGGTGACCGCCGCCGCAACCGGCTCGGAGTCGAGTATCGCGAGGCCCTCGCGGCCCGACGAAGTCGAGAGGGGACGGTAGCCTTCGCTCCTTAGGAGGTCGACGAGGGACTCCCGCACGAAGTCCTCATCGTCGATGATTAGGATTGTCTTCTCGTTTTTCATCGCCTTCCGTCACCTTGCCGGCGCGGCCTGCGATTTCGCCCCGCTCGGATCCGCCGCTGGATCCGCGGCCGCCGGCAGGCGAAGCGTGAAGCGGGCCCCGCCTTGAGGTCGGTTTCCCGCCCGCAACTCACCGCCGAGGGCGCGCACGATCCCGTACGAGACCGCAAGACCCAGGCCCGTCCCTTCGCCCGTCGTGAAGAAGGGATCGAAGATGCGTCCGAGGATCGCTTGCGGGATCCCCGGCCCCGTGTCCTCCACCGTCACCTCAACCATCGGCTCCTCGCCCGCAGGCCCCGCCTCCACCGCGACGGCGGGGCGGGCGGCGATTTTCAGCGTTCCGCTGCTCTTCATGGCGCGCGCGGCGTTCAGGAATAGGTTGATGAAGACCTGCTCCAGCCTGCCCGGATCGCCGTGGACCCGCAGCGGACGGCCGAGTCCTTCGCGGCCGACCTCGACGGTCCGAAACGAGCCATCGTAGCGTACCATGGCGAGGGCGCGTTCGACCACTTCGCTCACGTCGGCGGAAGCGCCCCGCCCTTCGGGCCGAGCGAAGGACGAGAGCTCCCGGACGATGTCTCGGATTCGCCGAAAGCCGTAGCGCACCATTTCGAGGTAACGGCCCCGCCGCGCCGCGTCGTTCCCCTCGCGCTCGATGAGGGTGAGGTAGTTCTCGATGCCGGCGAGCGGGTTATTGATCTCGTGGGCGACGCCGGCCGTGAGGAGACCCAGTGAGCCGAGCCGCTCCGAGATGCGGAGCTGGCGCTCCAGCTCTCTTTGACGGGTCAGGTCGCGGAGGGCGACCTCCACGACCCGCTCCTCGCCGAGGTCGATCCCGGCCAGCCGCGCGCTGGCGGGAAGCTCGCGCCCGTCGTCGCCGCGGATCCAGATCTCCCCGAGATCGGCCGCGGCGCCCGCGGCGGCCTCGCCGAGACGAGCGCGGAAGGATTCGCGGTGGGCGGGGAGGATCACTTCCTCGACGGCGCGGGCGTCCCCGCCGGCCAGCCCAAGCATCGCTCGGGCCTGGGCGTTCGCTTCGCGGATCGTGCCTCGCTCGGGCGAGACGATGATGATCATGTCCGCGGCCCCCTCGATGAAGGCCCGGTAGCGCTCCGATTCGCGCCGGAGCCGTTCGATGGAGCGGTTCGACTCGGCGAGTCGCACCGCGCGGATGCTCAGCCACAGGAAGAAACCGCCCGCGACGGCGAGAATGAAGGTGGTCGCCGCCATGGAGCCGATCACCCAGCGGTATTCTCCGCGGATAGAGACCGTCGCGGCGTCGAGGGTGGATTCCGGCACTTCGGCGACCAACCTCCAACCGGGAAGCCCGCCAAGGACGGGCGAGGAGAGGAACACGGCTCCGCTGCCGGCGATCCCCGGCTCCCCCGCGAGAATCCCCTCGAAGACCGCGGGGTGGACGGCGGCGAAACTCTGCGCGCCGGCTCCCTCCCGTGCGCGATCGGGGTGGGCCAGGAAATTCCCTTTCGCATCGATGAGGGCGGATAGGACTCCGGGCTTCGGCTGCCAGCGCCGGACGGACTCCAGAAGCGGCGCCGCGTAGAGGGTCAGGACGAGGGATCCATCGCCTTCTCCATCTCCGCTCACGCCGGCGATGTAGTGGAGGATCTGGCGTTCGGTCGCGGGGACCTCGACGCGCTCGCGGTCGATCTCGAGGCCCGAGAGCACGACTTCGCCCGATGCGGGGCCGGGCGGCGGGCTCGCACGGCCCAGGAGGCTCTTCGGGATCGAACCGACGCCCCCCGCGAGGCGCACGAGACGAAACCGCTCACGCCCATCACGATCGAAGAGGGCGAGCCTGTCCATGACCGGAAAGGAGAAAAGGTACGGAAGAAGGTCCTCCTCCAGCCGCTGGTGGAGCGCCCTCTCCGCCGCGGAGCCCGGGACCGCACCAAGCAGCGAGCGAACGGCGGGCATCTTCACCAGATACCGGGCGTGCTCGCGCTCCGCGCGGAGCTTTTCCTCCAGGTCGCGCGTCAGCTCCGCTTGACCGCGCTCGATCTCGGCGAGCATGCTTTCGCGCTGCTGCCGAGTGAGAACGGTGATGCGCGAGAGGCTGTGCCATACCTCAAGCGAGATGAGAACGGCGAAGAAGGTGATGAGGCCTGCGTGGCGAACGGTCTTCAATGGGGAAATCCTACCCGTCATTCTAAGACTAAGTGCTCCAGTTCATAAGTCCGGCTAGGGTTTGCCGGAGCGATTTTGGCGTCAGGCGAGGCGCGACGAGGAGGCGATACGGCGGAGAGTATCGTCGACGAGGAGCAACGAAGCATGGCGC